>Ga0315281_10002422_pt1 | contig 27757 bp, 31 predicted proteins | sample YL17G07_0_MG_FD_204540 | JGI IMG/M metagenome (GOLD analysis project Ga0315281, IMG submission 204540) | Sediment microbial communities from Yellowstone Lake, YNP, Wyoming, USA - YL17G07_0 | ecosystem: Environmental > Aquatic > Freshwater > Lake > Sediment | place: USA: Wyoming | collected...
GGGGTTGGAAAGCTTCCGATCACAGTTCTTTGTATCGGCATACATTATTAATGATACCAAAAAAATTTAAGTTAGCATTATTAGAGATTTGGGCCCGGAGAGATTCGAATTTGAAATCCAAGTGGGAAGTATTAATTACAGCTGTATTTAATGCGGGAGGTGGGATTTTATATATTATATCAATTTTATAGGCTCAAGAGTTAAAACTCCTGCCTTGTAAACCATTCTTTTCTTCTTCTTTCTTTTGAACTTCTGTTCTCTCTCATGCCATTGACTTTAACCAAATCAAAAGTATTATCCGATTTTTTAACTTTAATTACATCAGAATTTGTAATTTCTCTGCATTCAACATCAGCTACAAGAAATGCTTCGGTGGGTTTGTAAAACCCGAATTCTATTACAGAATTTCCGTCTAAGATTCTAGATCTCTGATTTTTAAGTTCAAGACATATCGGATACCTCAATGTCACAACAATCATGTGCGAGTTTGGATTTATGACGTAGCCAAGTGCAGACCTGTTATACGCAGTTGAGCCAGTGGGGGTTGAAACTGTCACCCCATCCCCAATTAACTTATCATAGCCGAACAAAGGTTTTCCGTCTGCATGAACACTGTATCTCATCGCTTCATAAGTTTTAAAATCTCTTTCGGCTTTCCACCTTCTTGGTGCTTGAAAAATTGTAACTTCATTTGCAACCGAGCCCATTTTTGCATCGTTCTTGTAATAGTCCAACATCATCCTTCGGTCTATATAGAACAAATCTTTAGACAATTTTTCACACGCTTCGTCGATTCTATCCATACCAAAATCAGTGATGTAGCCTTGGCTGGTGAAAGCCCTGACAGGCAGAATTGGCTTTCTAAACTTTAGGCAACTGTAAAGAGTTGTGCCATCTCCGCCCAATGAAATTATTATTTCTGGGTTGTCAGAAATTTCAAGCCCATATTTTTCAAGTGAGGTTGATGCCTCTCTGAGCAGTTCGTGCCTCCCTGGACGATCTCTGCATTGAACCAAAACTCTCATTCAATCACTTATTTTTATTACCTCTGGCATTTTTCTTTTGTTCTCGCTATTATTTACTCTGCTCAGAATTCTATCAACCAATTCTTCGTTCACTTTTAATTTTTTAACTATCTTCCCATTTGAAAAATTTCTGTCGAACTTATAGTGAAGAACCAAATCTGCTGTTGAATAATCAAACCCCAGTTCCTGCTCTGCTGTTAAGTTTGCTATTAAACCAGGTGAAGGTTTTTTTCTCAAAATGTTTTCAGGCAAGCTAAGGTGCTCGCCCAAAGCTCTGACCTGAGTTTTGTAAAGATCACCTATTGGCAAAACATCAGCAGCACCGTCACCATACTTGGTAAAATATCCCATTAGTATTTCTGATTTATCGCTTGTACCAACCACTCTGCCGTTTAACCTGTTGTCAAAAAAATAAAGTATCATCATTCTCAATCTGGGCTTTAAATTCGCATAAGCCATCCTAGCTCTTTCCCCACCCACCTTTTCTAATTCTTCTGATGAAAATTTTGAGAACAACTCTTGCTTTAACAAATCTTCGAGATTAGCGTAAGTCGAGGCTACGTTAACATCCAAATATCTGATTCCCAATTTTTCGATAACTTTTTCTGCATCAGCCTTGTCTTGAGCTGTGGTTACTATGTCATTCATCATTACTCCCACTATTCTCTCACTGCCGATTGCTCGAGCTGCTAGATATGCTGTGACAGAAGAATCCAAACCACCGGAAATTCCCATAAAAATTTTTTCTATTTTATTCCGATCTAGATATTTTACAATCCCTTGCTCTATTTTTAATTCTACTTTACTGTACGGCAGCTGCAACTCGATCGGTATGTTCATTTACATCACTCTGACAGACGTTTCAGATACTGGATTTCAACTTTAAATCTTTGACTGCTGAATCGGTGTCTATCAACTCAGCACCGTAGGCAAAGTTTAAATATTTTAATCCTTGCAGATGGTCTTGTTCTGTGAAAGCATTAACTGCATCTTCAACAACTTTTATTTTGTAACCTCTGAAAAATGCATCAGCTGATGTATGCTGGTCGCACATGTTTGTATGCAGCCCAGTGATGTAAAGCATGTCTACTCCTAAACTCCTGAGCAAAGTATCAAGGCCAGTCTCAAAAAATCCACTGTAAGTTCTTTTCTCTACCTGATAATCCATACTTGCTGGCTTCAGTTCAGAAATCACTTCCGCTCCTTTAGTTCTTTTCATTGCATGTGGGCCCCATATCTTCAGCTCAGAATCATTTGGCAAATGGGCATCATTTGAATATACGACTGGGACATTGCTTTCTCTTGCTGCTTCAATTAATTTTTTTATATTCGGAATTATTATGAAACCACGCTCGCAAGCAAGTTTTGGATTGCATTCTTTGTAAAGGAAATCATTCAACATATCAATCACTATGACAGCAGGTCTCATTTTTTCACCTCCTAATTTTTTAATCATTTGTTTTAGACTTTAGAAGAGGATGAACCGCTCTTACAGCTTGATCTATCTCCCATGGTTCTTCACGCCTCTCCAATGCATGCTGTGCTTCCTTGAAATGGCCAGACGCATAACCGCTCACCATTATCATGCAATTCACAATTGCTTCTGGGTCTTCCATTACCATTACCCTATCCTTAGGTAAAACCCCTCTCCATTTTTCATGTATTTTCTCGTACTCTGACTTAGAGTAATGTAATTCAGGCTGCAAAATATATGCGTCAAATTTCTTTTGCAATTCTTTCATGACATCGCGTGAGTCAATGTCTTCTTTCAAATTATCTCCAATAAGCTCTCTCACTTGAAATCTGTCTACTTTATCATAAAACGCCTCATCACCCGCTATTATGCAGATCGGTTTTATAACCGACTTCGGTGTTTTGCAGTGGCGATTCAAATAATAAGCTCCCAATTCATAGCTTTCTTCTCTAGTGCCACCGCCTCCACCTTCAGGATAAATTTGGTTGATGCCCTTAACCAAGCCAGCATGTTTTTTGAAGCCCACAACCTGCAACGGAGAATGATCACTGTATGCGTCTCCAATGCAAATAATGCTCATTTCAAGTTTGGCCGGAACTTCAACAGGTTTCTTTGCAAGCTCTTTTGGATCATAACCTTGGATGACTGCATTTAATTCGTAAAACATGGTGGGGGTTCTTTCTAGGATAAATCTAGGCAACCTAGACATCGAGCCAGTTCCGTCCAACATAAGAACCAAAGGAATTTCACTCTCGCTGGATATTTCCATTCCCTTAGGTGGTTTCAATCCCTTTGAAGAATATCCAGTATAAGTTCTCCTGTCAACTGCAGCATAACTTGCAGCACCTCTTCTAGCAGCCCTCTCACTCCAATCATAAGAGCCTCCGGTTGAATATGTAGTATCTCCACCCATTTTATCACCCCTTTGTTTTACCTCCAAAATTATTATATTCAAAAACTTTTGAATCCTTTAAAATTTCCTCATGATCAAAAGCCATTGATTGAGGAATTTCTTTAAACAAGCGAACTTCTTTGGCATCACTATCTGCCCTGATTTTTCCACTAACCAATCTTGCCAAATAAGCATGGCTCACATAATTGCCTCTTGGATCTCTTCCTGGTTTGTCATACACACCAATCTTTCTATCTATTTCAATTTCTCCATCAACCGCTTCTTCCTTACCTTCGCGCAATGCTGCTATCATTAAAGCTGCCTCAAAATCCCCATAAGCTTTTGTAAGATCTTGTTTGTCTAAATGCCCACCAGGAATAGCCCAATGGTCTTTAAATGGAGAGTATCTTCTTTTTATTAGCGGTACACCTTCATCAGTTACAATTACCACGTCAACAGTGTAAACCACATTTTTCACTTATTCTCACCGATTATGTATTATGTTCATGCACTAATGCCAACATTGTTAGAGGCAAAAATTGCAGCAACAACAATGCTGCTGAACAATTTTTCCTCTAGGCAATTTAGGATAACATTTTAGATTTAAATAATTAACTGTGGGTATAGAAAGTATGACACAGAGAGCTTTAACAATATCAAGGTTCCAGCCCTTTCATTTAGGCCACTATAGAACGATAAAAAAAATGAAAGAAGATGGGTACGAAGAAATAGTTGTGGGAATAGGAAGCGCTGAAAAATCTTACAGACCGGATAATCCTTTTACTTGCAGTGAACGAACAGAAATGATCCATGCGGTTTTAAAGAACGAGGGGTTTAAACACTATTTTCTAATTCCCATAAGAGATATAGACGATTATGATTTGTGGGTTTGCCATGCTGAACGTCTATCTCCAAAATTTGAAGTTGTATACACTGGCAATCCTCTTACAGTTGAACTGTTTAGAAGAGCAAACTACAATGTCATTAAAGGTGAAAGAGATATTATACAAGATTTCAGCAAAAATCCAGTTGAGACAATAAATGTGTCTGGCACAACAATAAGGGAAATGATTGTCAACAATAACCAAAGGTGGAAAGATTTGGTTCCTGCTCAAGTCCATGAAAAAATCCTGGAATTTGACGGTGTGGAAAGAATAAGAAAATTATTTTCAATTCGTGATGACGAGTAGCCAGACAAGTTTTTTTGATAGACAATTATTAATAAAATTCTTTGAGGCAGAAATTGGCAGCAGAAATTATCAAATAGCAAAAATTACCTATATGGAATTTGCGATAATCTTAAATTCTTAATGGTTTATATAAGATAAACTGGGGAAGGTAATAAATTTATGGCAGAAAAACTGCTTCAAAACTTTAATGAGCATAGAAAGCCAATCATTGATTCATTACTTGATATTGATTTCTACAAGTTTACCATGGGACAGGTAATTTTTCATCGCTATGCCGATGTTCCAGTAAAGTTTGCTTTCAAAAATAGGACTAGGGGTGTTCGTTTAGCAGATTTTATTGATGAAAAAGAATTGCGGGATGAATTTGATTATGCCCGTTCGTTACATTTCAATAAAACTGAGCTCCATTACCTGCAGGAAACGAACGAATATGGTGAAAGAATGTTTGATGAACCTTATCTTCAGTTTTTAGCAGAGTTGCACTTGCCTCCATATAACTTGGAAATAGTTGATGGAAACTATAAGCTTGAGTTTCCTGGTAAATGGAGTGAAGTTACTTATTGGGAGACTATTGCTCTATCCATCATCGATGAATTATATTGCCGCGGCCTTATGAAAAACATGAGCAGATTTGAAAAAGATGCAGTTTATTCTACCGGTATACTGAGGTTGGGTGAAAAAATAAAGATGTTAAAGAGCAGACAAGATATTACTTTTTGTGATTTTGGTACCAGAAGAAGGTTTAGCTGGGCTTGGCAAGATTACATTGTAAAAGTCCTTAATGAAGAGTTACCCAAACAATTTCTTGGCACTTCTAACACATATCTGGCAATGAAACATGGGCTTTTACCTATGGGGACTTCGGCACACGAGATGTATATGGGAGTTTCCGGAGTCATGCATAATAGTGATGATGAAATTCGAGCCTCCCATAATAGAGTTCTTCAGGATTGGTGGGAAGATTATAAATGGGGTTTGTCAATAGCGCTGACAGACAACTACGGTTCAGATTTCTTTTTCCAAGATTTTACATCAGAACAGGCCCAAGAGTGGAAAGGAATTCGCCAAGATTCTGGTGACCCATTCAAGTTTACGGATAAAGCCCTTGCTTTCTATAAGGGGCACGGCATTGACCCCGGAAAAAAATTAATAGTTTACAGTGATGGACTTGATGTCAAAACAATTATTGCACTTCGGGATGCTTATGCTGGACGTATTGGACAAACATTTGGATGGGGTACAAACCTAACCAATGACCTTGGTCTTCCAAATTTATCTCTTATTGTGAAGCTGATGGAATCGAACGGTTATGGAACGGTTAAATTGAGTGACAATCTTGCTAAAGCTCTGGGTAATCCAGAAGACATCGAGCGATTTAAACGTATTTTCGATTATACAGGAACAGCTTATAAAGAGTGTAAATATTAGAAATCTTTAAGCGAAACATCTCATCCTTGCCCCATATCTTTCACAAATCTTTGCTGCAAACGAACTCGCTAAATTTCCACATTTTTCCAAATCAAAACCTTGAAAATATCCATAAAGAAAAGCGGCAGCATACGCATCGCCTGCCCCTGTTACATCTAATACATTTGCTGGATAACAAGGAATTTTATACAAATGACCGTTGACTCTTTTGACAAGAGAACCTTTTTTACCAAGCTTAACAACGGCAATCTCAGACATTTTACTTAATTCTCCTATCGAATCCTCAGGTTCTAAACCAGTCAGAGATTTTGATTCATGCTCGTTAGCAAAAAGTATAGTTGTATGTTTTGCTATATCACTTAGCAAAGATCTGCGTCTAGAGACAATACCTGAGTCTGATAAATCAAAGCTTACCTTTAAACCATTTTTATATGCATGCATCAATGCTTCCATTGTTTTTTTCTCGTTAGTAGCAAGCTCATATGCAGTCGTGTGAAAGATTGAGAAATCATCGATATTATTAAAAGGTATGCGATAATCGCCACAGACCCCAAGATCAATTATTGAAGTCCTCTCGCCATCTGGAGTAACGAGCATGTAACAAACGCCGCTTTTACCTTTAATCTCAGTCAGATAATCCAAAACCCTATTTACAACTAAATCCTTTCTATATAATTTTCCAATTTCGTCGTTGCCAACAGTTCCTATAAGGCCATTCCTATCTTTCAAACCCAACCATGCTGAATTTACAACCACATTTGATGGCGAACCTCCTGGAATCGTTCTCTTGGTCTTCAAAAAGCTCTCAAGTGAAATTTTTTCCGGATAATTCGCTTGCCCTTTTTTTAATCCAAGCTTTACCAAATCCTCTTCTTTTATGTCAACAATTATATCTGTGACAGCGTTTCCAAGAGCAATTATCGCCTTTTCTTTTTTCACTTCTACATCACCCATCTGAATTTTGCTTGAACTCATCGAGTGATGTTGTAGCCTCTCTTTGAAGTTCGTCGATAGTCATTACAGATGCCGTGAAATAATCATGTTTTCTAATACTTTCTTTTATCCCATCCCTCAAATTTTTGTCTTTGAGATATTTGCTTGCATAATCTGTAAAGAGCAATGCTTTCAAACCCTGTTTGCCACTTACATGCAACAATTCTTCTTTGCTTTCGTCGCTAAACAAATCGTAAATCATCAGGCCTACAGCATTGTAATAAGGATCAGTTTTTCTCATCGACCCAGAGCTGAAATCCAAAACATGATTTTGCTGATTAAACCTCTTCCTAATCTCTGCAGTACATTCTCTGAAATAATTCTTACCAATCTTGCTTTTATTTTCCATTACAAATTCTTTTGCAGTTAATGCCGATTCCAAAACCACTAAATTCGAACTTACACTGAATTTCTCATCCTTTTCTTTCATGTTTTTATAAATAGACCTAAGATTATTCAAAACTCTATCTTCTCCAAGCAAGACATTGGTGAAATAATCTAAGAAAATCATTAATCCAAAATATCTTTCTGTTTCTATGTCAAAACCGCACTCAACAATTTTGAGTGGTATCATTTTTTGGAAGAATGTGTTGTGGGCTAGGTTAAAGACCTTGTCATATTCTTTACCGTGCTCGTAAGGAATATTTTTCAAAAGACTTCCCAATCTTGACACGACTTCTTGTTTTTTTTCCATATCAACACACCTCTGAGAGTAGATGTTCGTTTATCGCCTCGGATTTGACCTTTGACTCAAGCAGCCCTTTATATCTGTCTAACAAAAACATTGAGCTACCTCTGAAGTTTGGAACAAAATAAACTCCATCAAAAAATAATTTACAACTTCTTTTGCTGTGCCATATCTTGTTCCTGACCAAGGGCAAAGCTTTCTCATTCATGCGACTAACATTACTAGTTAAATATGCAGAAACTCTTTCCGGTTCACTTCTTGCAGCTATTCTTTGCAACTCAGCGAAAAAAGATGGCTCGAAGGATCTTCTGAATTTTTCCAAGAATTCTGGCATTGTGAGCAAGTCATACAACTTTTCATCAAGCATTAAGACCCTTTCATAACTTTGCAGCTTGGAAAACATAGACCTGCTGGGATCTCTTATTTGGCCTTTGCCAACATATGGCATTGTCCTATCCTTTGTGGCCAGGTCTGAATAATGTTTTTCTATTTTTTTCAGGACATGGTCGCCCAAGCCGTAAAACAACTTTCTCTCTTCCCTTGTTGTTCCTGCCAAAAGGCTTCTGATGAAATTTCTTTTTGCCTCGTTCAAAGCAGAAATGTTGCCTTCATTTTTAAAATAATCTACTTCATATGCGGCATGCGAGCCAGCTTCCTCAAATCCAAGAACTGAATCAAAAACCTTGATGTAACTTTCATCTTTCTGGCTTTCTGCCAATTTGAACACCCTGCCTTTATACAGCAACAACGGCACATCCATTTCAAATATTTTTGGATTAGGTATATTCAGTCTTCTGTAAAGCCTTGTTTCTTGTATGGGCAGTTCCACTTTTTCAGACATTTTCAAACACTTCCGGACCAGTTCTAATTCTTAGAGTGGAAAATAAGGTTAAATGCTTTACTAAAGAGGAAAGAGAGGTAAGGAGTTCAACATCATTCACAAATCCTGAAGCAATGCCAGATGGTTTATGCATCAAACATAAATATTTAACTGTTGTGTTAAAATCAAGGGAGGTGTAAAAAAGCATGTCCGAACCAACTAGTTCAGAATCTTCAAGAGAAATTGAAATACGCGTTGGTATTCCACTTTCAGAAGAGAATGAAAGAATAACAAAAGTACTACCATCTGAATATGTGCAAAGGACTCTGGGTGAAGCTATAAACTATTCACTCAACGAAGCAGAGCTAAATGAAAGGGAACAAACTACAGCGGCTCAGATCAGAGAGGAAATGGACGCTGAACACATCTTACAAGTCAAGAGACAAGGCGCATACATAAACGCCAGAAAAGATCATCCTTTAAGCAGATATCTTGAAAGAGATGCCACTACAGGAAAAGATGTCTTAGACATAGTAGTCGCTCACATAGACAAAGGTGGTTCCATCTTAAGATTGTACGAATAGAGGGGGATAGGCAATGAACACTTCGCCTCCCTCATTCTATCTTTTCTCTATAGCTTCTGTTGCACCGGTGGTGGTGATAGACGAACGTCTATTTACTGCTGAAGAAAACGGCAGCAATGCAGAAGGTTACATGAAATTCTATAATTCCTCTTATTCCCTGAGGGAATCCATGAGAGCTGACGCTCTTGAGAAGATTTTCAGAAGGCACAACCAACAATACATTTCTAGACTTGAAGAATCCTTCTACCGAGAAGCCTTGAAGGAAGTGAAGAAGTCAGACGAGGATTTAAAGAAGAACAAGGCTTTAAATTTTATACTCAACAATGTCTTCCCTCATTTGCGTGGAAGAGTCGATGCCACTGGCAGTTCTGCAGTAAAAATAAGGGCACGCGAAAAAAAAGAATATTCAGAAGAAAAGGCCGATCCCTATATAGAAAGCCTGATAAAAAAGATAAGTTCGGAGAGATGTGATGCCAGATTTTTTTATGCTGATGAGAATCCAGAGCCAGATTACTTGCCGACATCTATTCTTGGCAAAAGTTTGATGGGAACTAATGTTTTGATCAAGGATCAGAATCTCTATAAGTTAATAAGAACAATCAGGCCAGACGGATGGAATGTTTCGTTGAGTGCAAATGGCGTTGCATACAGGACTTCAAATGAAATTTCATTGAAAGGCTTGGAAGAACTTTTCAGATTTAACTTTGAAAAAGATTTGAAAATACAATTCCTGAAAGAAAAACTTGCAAAGGATACCGAATGGAGAAGAATACAATCTAATGTAAAATCACTCATTAATGCTCAGGAGTACACAGAAAAGGATTTTGGCTTTAGAAGAAGATCCAGCTCTGAATATGATGTTTTTCTTAATGTCCCAGAGTTTGTCCTTAAAGATGTTGACCGGGTTTACGGTTGGAATGATTCATACGGGCAAGATAGGCGTAGTGGTGAAAGTTATTACTATTTTGATGGCACAAAAGTTTGCGTAAGGGTAAGCTGCAGCGAACGTGGGATAGACGTCCAATACACGCCATTCACGACAACCGCCTACGGGCACCCATTCACAGGATTATACGGCAGGCGTGAGTATGGTGATGAAGTATCTGACAAGAGCATATGCATGGGTAACTACAGCGTCTCACGTCTCACAAGATTGGACAAGGGCCATTCCGTGGCCAAACTGTTGGTGGATGCGAAGAATGTTTTGATGTATGGATATCAGCCGGGAGTTACGCCACGTGTGCATCTCTCCGAATTTTCATCGAAAAAAATGTCATTGAGCGAAATTAGCAGAAGAGGACTTAAAGTAACGAACACTGCCGTAGAGCCTCGTGAGGATACTCAGGTTTATAGAAGGAGGAGAATCGGTTATGGCCGATGAACGAAAACCAAAAGTGTCTGGTGTTTATATAGCAAGAAGCGCGCTTGATGAGATTAATGCTTATGCTGAAATAGCTTCTGAGGAATCAAGATCCTGCATGGGAAAGTCCACTGAATGCTATGGTTACCTGACCACGCCAAAAGCCAGAAGAGAAAGAATTGCAACTTCCAGTTTCTTTCCTTACAATCAGGATGTTAGTAGTGCGCATGTTGAAATACCAGAAGGCTCGGTCATAAGCGCTTCTGAAGAAATAAGAAAAATGGGTTACAGGGTTTTGGGATTCTGGCATAGCCATGGCGACATGAATCCCTTCCATTCTGAAACAGATAATGAAAACTTGTTGAGCATATTGAACAGGATCTCAGGAACATCAGGATCGAATTGCATAACATCTTATCTTGAATCTGATTTGCTTCCAAAAAAAATTGTGACCGAAATTTTTGGAAACAAAATAACAATTAAGGACGCAGAAAATCAGTTCGGAAGGAGTCTTGACATAGGGCTGTCTCAAGAAAGTCCAGTTAAAAGTCTTGATGTGCTATATGCAAAAATAAGAATTCCATACAAAGTAGGGTTCGCATACAGTGTCGTTGTAAACGCTCATGGGAGCGATCCATTTGCAAAAATTGGAACAAGAGATTGGATCCCTGTTTTTTATGAAGGATATGAAAAGCATTCCATGGAAATAGTTGATCAGCTTTTCAGAACAGAGCTTCATGTCGTGGAAGCTGACAACAGGCCGGTCGACAAGGAAAAAATTAGAGAAGATGTGCTTAAGAAATTGAAATTTTTACAAGAAGAGCAAAAGGGAGATGGAGATAAAGGTGATTCGAATGAGCAGCAGCTTCAGTAGATACAACAGGCAAGAACTGATAAGGGGTTGGGATCAGAGAAGAATAGAAAAATCTTCAGTGGCTCTGATAGGTTCGGATCTCCTTGCAGGCTGCACATCCTTGCTGCTGACATCTCTTGGTGTGGGAACATTAGAAATCTATGACAATGATTTAGTTAACATCTACGGGAAAAATCTTTTTTTTGAAGCCGATGAAAACGAGCCAAAAGTCGAAGCGATGGAAAGGACTTTGAAAAAAATAAACCCTTATGCCGACATCAGTGGTGTCAACTGCCTTCCAGACAGGCATTTCCTCGCTGGCATAATCGGTCATCCCGATGTTATCATGGAATTAACAAATAACACCGAATCCAAAAAAGTTTGCTTGTCTTATGGAAAAAAATTGGGAATTCCAGTAATCACAGGCTCAGCAGATGACGTCAGTGGAAGATTTTACTTCACAAGAGGCTATGACGACAGGAGTCTTCTGTTGGAAGATTATGCAGGCAAAAAACAAGGCGTGATGCCAAGTGAAATACTGTCAGGAGTTGTAGTGGAAAATTTTAGAAAGCACATGGCTCCTCTGTCGAAGGACGAACAAACGATAAAATCAATGAGCTACAACTTGAACTCAAGAGCAAGATTTACTGAAGCCAAAGCAGGCAATAGAGCAAATGATTCAGACCCAAATGTCTTTTCAAAGAAGCATGCCACAATGATAGGAGCCGGTGCATTAGGTAATTTCATCGGGATTGGATTGGCTCTGATGGGTGTCGGCAGATTAGACATCATAGACGGGGACCATATAGAAGAGACGAATCTGAACAGGCAACCACTTTTCTACAATTCAGTTGGCCAGATGAAGGCGGCAGTCCTTGCCAAGAGGCTGAACAAGATAAATACAGACATGGATGCAAGAAGCATGGCCAGGTTTCTTGATGAAAATTTTGAGCCTTACTTCAAAGCTAACAAGCCAGACATAATCATAGATTCTGTAGACAACCTTTCAGCAAGGGCAATTATAAATCATTATGCTGTTGAGCATAAGATACCATTAGTAAGCGGTGGGACAGGTCCAAGTTCTGGTCAAGTCATGTCCTACATTCCAGGAAAATCAGCATGTTTGGATTGCAGGATGAATGTTGATAAAGAAATGGTTGAAGAAAGAACGGTTCACAGCTGCATCAGAGATCCGATGCCTAGCGTGGTTATGTCTAATGAAATTGTTGGAGGGATTATTTTGGGTGAAATGGCAACCACACTTTCCCCAGAAATATACGGAGAAAATGTGAGCGGAATCATAAAATATGATTCTTCCAGATCAAACTGGGCAGGGGTAATCGGATCAGTGGAAAAATGCGATTGCAAAAGAGGAGACGTAAAGGATTGGATGAAAGAAGTCATGGAAAAATATAAAACATGATTTCTATTTTTTTTGCCTGCTCCTATATGGCAAAGGATCTTCAATCCCGAGATAGTCGAAAGCTCGTAGCCTTTTTACACAAGCAAAGCAAGTGCCGTCAGCAACCTTGTATTCGCTAAAGCAAGTTCTTGTTTTTTCCAGAGGTATGCCTTTTTCGTTAGCATACCTGATCAGGCCTATTTTGTAAACAGGTCTGTTTTCAAGAGTCGGTTCTGTTAATGCAGAAGTTATCTGCCAGTCCCAGTCGCCCATGTTCACGCAGGTGTTCAGTGTTTGTGCTCTCAAACTCAGCGTGCCAAGCTCTGGCTCAGACTTGTCTTCACCAACAGATCCTGTTAAAATGGTTTTGATGTTCAAATCAAGCTTGCTATTCAAACCAACCGCATATTCCACCGCTCTATTTTGCATGGTTGAATTTCTTAGAGGATGGCCTACTGTTAGAACCATGCTCTGAGGTATGTGCTGTTTGATTTCTTTCGATGGAATATAGCATTCTACCTTTATTGCATCAGCAATATTTTTCGGATACATCTCCCTATAAAAATCAACAAAGAAGTCAAATGCTTCTTCCTCAAATTTTTCAGCTCTAGCACCCCTTCTAAAGAAAATTGGATGAATTACTGAATTCCACTCATTTATAACAACATCCATAGCAACAGTCGAATCAAGGCCACCAGAACAAAGCATCAAAACATCTTCATCTACGGGCTTTCTAAAGGCATAACCACGCTCTTTGATTAAAATCCCGTCTATGATTTCCAAATTTTCATTATAGTTCATCTGCGCTTTTTGCACTCTTTTTCTAATATCATCTACATTTTCTACCATTTTTTATCAGCCTCAAGTTTGTTTGACAAAACAGATTTTATTTTATCAAAATCCTTTTCGTAAATGTGCGCGGATACTATATGCAAAACCATTTCACCTTTTGGAATATTGAGTTCTTTTGAAACCATTTCCTGAATTTTGGCAAGAGCAATCATGTTTGCATATGCCTTAGCACCAAAATCAATGCTTCTGCAAAAAACTGTTAAAATGAGTTTATTATCTCTAATTTTGAAGTCGAGCAAACTGACGCATGGAATATATCCCCTGTCTTGATTGGGCATGAGTGTAGTAACTGTAACTGATTTGCTTTCTGGTTTTTCTTTTAACCTTTCAATCACCCACTGAATTTGGTTTTTTCCATTGTAATTAAAAAATCTTGTTCCATAACTTTGGCTATTGGTCAACTCAGGAACATTTTTTTGCTCTAAGAAATTTGACAACATCCATTCTACTGCCTTTTTGTCGCCGTATTTATCTATAATTTCATCTTTTTCTTTCGGAGTTTTTATTTTCAAAATTAAATGCATGACTTCCTTAAGCTTTTCATTTTTATCATTGATATCTATTCCATCTTCTAAGATAATCTTGCAAGATTTCAACCATGCGTGACCAATAGTTTTAGCAGTAATTGCTTTCATTTTCTCTTCCTCAAATTTCTCAAAAGTTTTAAAAGTGCTTTTTTCCTATGCGAATGCTTTGCTCTTTCTTCCAAGGGTAATTCAGATAGTGGAATTGAAAATCCTTCTGGAATAAAAATGCTGTTGTAAGACCAGTCTGGGTTTACTTCCCTACTTGATTTTTCTATAATTTTTCCTTTCCAAGTCCCAGAAAATATTTTCCAAGTTTTTTTATCTTTATAGCAAACTAGTGTTTGAAAGTGAGCAGTCTTATTTAAGCCGTTCAATAAATTTTTAATCCCTCTCTGGCCTATGCGCTGGATCAAGTCTTTGGTCAAAGTTCCTGGGAAATTTTTATAGGCATGGAAGTAAAGCGCTGTGTCATCAACTATCACTGGCTTTTTTATTTTTTTGTAAGCTTGCCTTGCTTTTTCCAGGACGATTTCCTTCTGTTTCTGTGAATTAGACTCGATTAACTCGATGTCTTTCTGAATCAGTTCAACTCCCGCAGGTTTAGCAATAGATTTGGCTTCTAAAAATTTCGATTTGTTGCCTGTTACAAAGTATATTATCATTCAACTTTCACCTGTTTTTGATTTAAACATCAAACCACTTCCCGAATCCCTTTGAGGTAATTTTTTATTTCTCACAGCCTTGGCATACATTTTTTGCCACTACCATTTTTGGCGTATTTTCAGCTGAATATATATCAAACAGTAACGTTTAAAAAGGTTAGTAGTATTAACTACTAATAAGTGATATGAATGGAGATATTGGTTACGCTTGACCCGCACGCACCTTTCATGGAAGACATCACCAGCATGCCTTCTGTAAAAGGTATGAGATTTAATACAGCCTTGCCTTTAAACGAACCTTTGGATCAATTGCTGACCAATCTGCAATCTAAAATCCGTCCAAAAGATTTGTGGGTCGACCTCAAGTGCAGGCAGTTGAGAATCGCAAACAATCCTACAGTGCCTCCTGATCTTGTTGAACTAAACCACAGGATTAAACTAAAAACGCCAGCAGAGCTGTTGTTTAAAGAGCTGATAGAAGATAAACTCAGCGGAGCAAAGGAAGAGATATACAGAGCAGTTAAGGTTGAGGAAGTTTTGGGTTATAATTTTTTCAGAGGTGGTTATAAACTCAGGCTGGAATTGCCTCCTGGATTAAAAATAAAATTCGGCCAGGGTGCAGCTGTAAGTATCATTGATCCAACTTTGAAGGTCTATGATTATTTAACGCAAAGGGATAGGGGATTCATAGAAGCAGCAAAAAAAGTTGGCATACACAAATATATGATTTCTTTTGCAGAGCAAGAGAGTGATGTAACAGACGTTCTTTCTAGAGATCCTGATGCAGAAATTTTGGCTAAAATAGAATCTGAGAAAGGTTTAGAATTTGTGGATAAAGTCTATCCAAAATACAAGGATAAAGTTTCATTGATGACTGCGAGGGGTGATTTATATGTTTGGCTTGATAGGCCTCACAAGATATTGAATGCCACGAAAAAAATTATAAATGCCGATCCGAATGCAGTTGCAGCTTCAAGAATTTTCGAGTCTTTATCAAGAATCAAGCCTGGTCAGGACCCAGCATGTGCAGACATTTCTGATATAGGATATCTGATTGAACTTGGATACAAGAGATTCTTATTTGGAGACGAGATTTGTTACAGGAAGGATAGGCTGTCCGCGGCAATAGGTCTTCTCGAAACTATTATTGAAGATTATCGCTAGCACGAAGGTGATAATGTGTTAATGAAAGTAAGCCCAGATTTGAAAAGACAAGAAATATGGGCTGAAGGAAATGAACTGGTCACAATTTTGGGGCGCAATGTAGATGAAAATGGTAGGAGAATACATAAAAGGCCATACAGTGAAAAAGAATTTGTTGCAGAAATAATGGAACCAGTCCTGTTAACAGACATTCATGCGATATCTCAACTGGAACCTACAAAAAGAGATACCGTTTTTGCCCTTTACGGCAGCTACCCAAGAACTGTCGAATATGATGGTGTGTCTGCAGCATGGGACCCTAAGGTACACATAGATGTTTGGGGTCCATCGGTTGATACTTTGGCCTTTGCAAATGCTATGAGAACAACTGAAGGTGTGTTAACTGAAGATGTTATCTCTGCTATAGACATAGGAACTGCATCGGGCTTTCTTGGAAAATATGTTTTGCATAAATGCAAAAATCTTCAAGAGCTGCACTTGATAGATTTGAATCCCTATGCCATAAAATGTGCGGAAGAAAATGTAAAACCACTGCGCGGTAGTCAAGTTGTTAAATGTTACGAGGTGGACGGGAGAAAATTAAGTGGAAAAAAATTTGATCGAATAATCTGTAGCCCGCCTTATGTGCCCAGACCTAAAAGCATTGAAGATAATCCATATGAGGGTGTAGGATTGCTGTATGACATGATAGTTTACGGTGGAAGATATGTTAACAGAAATGGAATGGTCATACTAACAACTTCTAGCCTATGTGAAAAAATTAAAAACGAGGCCATCGAAGAGGCTAGAACAAAAGGTTTGAAATCGGTTGATGTGATAGGAAGAAAGCGTGTTCCATTGAAAGTCAATCCAATCCTAAACAATAAAGAGTGGGTTTCATATCTTTTGAATGCAGGACTTGAAAAACAGAATGAAAATGGTTATGAATTTTGGCATGAGATAAATATACTAAAACTATCGTACGAATAAAATTTTATTTTACTGATGGATGAAGAGCTCTAATTACTTCATTTACCTGTGCTTCAGTTTGACGTCTCTTGAGTATTTTTACTCCCTTTTCCCAATTATCGGAAATCATAGCATTTAATCCAACAATGGTATCCACGACCCTTTCAGGATGTTCTAATTTTTTAACTCTTTCAGGACCCAAAGCGTTTTCCCATGTAGTATGTATCTGCCTATATTCACTTTCACTGTAACTTAACTCTGGACGGAGGACATAAATTTCAAATCTGCGACTCAATTTTTTTATAACATCGGTTGTGTAAAGTTCATCCTCTAATGTATCACCTATTAGATCTCTCACTTGATTCCGGTTTACCCTGTCATAAAAAGCCTCATCCCCGAATACCACACACAATGGCTTTGTACCTTCAGGTACGTTCGGCGTTTTACAGTGCTTGAGAGCATAGTATAAACCTAGTTCATAACTTTCTTTAATTGTACCACCGCCTCCACCTTCAGGGTAAATTTTGTTTATTTCATTTACAAGTCCAGCTCTTTTCTGGAAACCTGTTACCTGTAATGGATGATTATCGCAGTACGCATCGCCAACTGCAATAATATTTAGTGCGAGTTCATCTGGAATTCCACCTTTTTTATTTTTCATTTCTTCTGGGCCATAGCCCTGCAAAACTGCATTTACTTCTTCATAAAGTACAGATAATTTTTCTAAGAATAATTTTGGCATGTGCCTCATAGAACCAGTAACATCCAAAATAATAATTTCTGGATATAGGCTCTCCGTGCTCATGTCTATATTTTTTGGTGGTTTCAATCCTCTTGAGGTATACCCAGTGTATTCTCTCCTGTCAACTGCAGCATAGCTTGCAGCACTTCTTCTAGTAACAGTTGCTCCATCTGACCAATCATATCTAGAAGAGCTCACTTCTGTGCTTGTGCCACCCATTTTTTCACCTGTTAATTTTACAATTCTTAAAAAATAGAGAACATTTAAATATTTAAGTCTTTGTTCATGTTTGAGACTAAACGGTAGAATAAATGCTTTGCCTTGTATCCCTTATTGATGTTTGCCTTGAGATCAATCCCGCTTTTACTAGGTAGTCTAAAGCAGATCGAACAGTTCTTGACGGCAGAAGGCTCAACCTTACAATTTCTTTTTGTGTTAATGCTCCCTCATACTGCAAAATTTTGTAAATGAACTTTGCTGACGGCGGAGCATCTTTAGAAATCATATCAGCAGTTTCAATTCTTTTTCTCAATTTTCCAAAAACTTTTGAATTAAGTTCTCTCCCAAATCTTACAAACAATGCTGGATAATCTGCTTTCTTTATGACAATCGTGCTGCTGTCTAATCCGAATCTGAATTTACCATCAACTACTGCTTCACATGTGGCAGGACTTGAAATCTCCGAAATCACCACTTCACTATTATCGCTAACAACGAATGGTTTGTTATGGTTGATAGAACAGACTGGTATAACAACAAATATATTTGATTTGTTTGATACAACCGGGCCGCCAGCAGAAAGTGCATAACCTGTGGAGCCAGTTGGTGTAGCTATAATTATTCCATCAGCCGAATCTCTCCAAATCAACTCTTTATCAACCTTGAGAGTATATCGAACTATGGTTGCACCTCTGCTTGCTGAAATTACTAATTCGTTTAGAGCAAAAGGTAAAACTTTACCATCTACAGAGACTGCTATTCTTGCTCTTTTTTCGATAGAATATTTCTTTTGTTCGATTCTTTTCAATGCAATTTCAAAATTATTGACATCTGTTTCTGCTAAAAAGCTTAACATTCCAGAACTGATACCGAGAATAGGAATTTTTTTGGAGCCAATATCTCTAAACACTCTTAAAATTGTCGCATCGTCACCAATTGCTAATATAATTTTAGCTGTCATATCTGTAATTTGTAGTTCAACCTCATTCATTTTCAGGAGAGTGTTTAAAGTTTTTTCCAGTTCAACCTTATGATTCTTTCTTTTAAGTAAAGCAATTATATTTTTTACAGAATCTAGTAAAAATTTGTCATCTTGTTTGCAAACTATACCAAATTTCATATTGAAGTTTATACAATTGATGCTTTTAAAGTTTCTTTTTGGGAACTTTTCCATTATGGTTCTGAATATTCTAACACACTTCTTACATCATAACCTTCCAAAAATTTTCTTCCATTCAAATAGGATAATTCTATCAAGAAAGCAAAACCAGCAATTTTAGCTGAAAATTTTTCTTCTATAGTTTTTCCACTCGCAAGAGCAGTTCCACCTGTTGCCAAAACATCATCTACGAATAACACATTTTGACCTGGTTTTATAGAATCTTTCTGAATTTCAAACACATTTTTACCATATTCTAAATTAGCTTCGAAACTGATTTTTTCTCTTGGTAATTTTCCCTCTTTCCTTATAAGTGCCATGCTTAAATTCATTCTATATGCCATAGCCGAACCAAGAATAAACCCTCTAGCCTCTGCTGGAGCTATAACATCTATATCTTTGCCGGGAAAAAGCTCTAGCATCGAATCGATTGCATATCTGAAGGCCCTGGGATCATTGAAAACAGGATTAAGATCTCTATACGAAACTCCTTGCTTTGGAAAATTTGGGACAGTAATTATCCTGCTTCTTATGTAATCCTTTTTTGTTTGTTCCATATTACTTTAAAACTTTAAACACAAAAGATTTAAACCTTTCTACAAGATAGAAAATTCCTATTGGGCCCGGAGGGATTCGAACCCTCAACCCGAGGTCCGAAGCCTCGTCGGATATCCAAGTTTCCACACGGACCCAGCAATAATTATTTTGTTTTATAAGTTTATGAAAAAAATACATTCAAGAAAACATCTGAAGTTTACATCTTGTCGAGAATTATTCGTCGTATCTTGTTAGGATCAGCTTTCCCTTCAGACTTTCTCATCACTTGAGTTATCAAACTATCCAGAGCAGAGCGAACACCCACTTGCATGTCTAAAACAGATTTAATATTTTCTGCCAGAACTTCATTCACTAATTGATCTAAACTTTTCATCGGTTTTATTTCTAGGTATTCCGCTTCCTTTATCTTCGTTTTAGTAATCTTCGCCATGATTTACCATTAAGAGAAAGAGGATTTAAGCTTTATGCTATTTAACCAAAAATTCAAGAATCTTTCCTTTCCCCTCAAAATGTTTGTGTATGGAAATAGTTCAAGGATAAAAGGTCCATGATAATTTTTTGCTTTAAATTCTTTCAGCAGTGATTTAAAATCAATTTTACCTTCTCCAATGCATTTGTGTTGATCAGTTTTACCGTCATTATCGTGCAAATGAACATCAATCACAAAATCTTTCACTTTATTGTAAAAATCAATTGGAGGCCCGGTTGTGAAGGTGTGGCCAACATCCAAAGTGACATTCAACCCATCCACACACTCAACAACTCTCAACAAATCCTGGACCTCAAAGCACATAGTGTAATCGTTCTTATCTAGATTTTCTAAGCCAACTTTCACATTGTGTTCTTTACCAAACTTAACAATTTTTCTCAAGATATTGATTAATGCATCATAATTTTTATCCGAAGCAGGGGCAGGCATCTCCCTGAAACCAGGATGAACAGTTATTCTATCAGAATTGGCCTTTTCTGCAAAAAGAATTCCTTTTGAAATCACTTTGAAGACTGCATCCTGAACTTCAGGTATAACGCTGCAAGTTGGTAGATACCAGGGTGTGTGTGTTATCAAAAACAAGTCAGTACTTTCAGATTTCTCTTTTATCTGCTTGGCAACCTTTTCTTTCAATTCGAAATTTTGAATCCAGCCCAAGTCAATCTCAAAGGCAGTGAAATCATTATCTACGGCAAAATCAATGTCATCTAAAATATTTTTTGTGGTCAGCTGACTCATGAATCCAAGCCTTAGCTTTTGCATATTACTCACTTATTCAATATAGCAAATCCCACAGAAATATTAATTAACTTGTGCGGGAGTTGGGATTTGAACCTAACATATATTAGAAGAAATTAATTGAGATTGAAGTAGAATTCTCTTCTATCCTCAAATTCTCTGAACAATGGAGATCTTTTCAAAATCTTTTCAAAAATCTTTTCAACGCTACTTTCAAGTCTAATATGGTCTGCGCACAAATAAATGACTACTTTGTCTTTGTCAAAGGAAATTTCGGATTTATCACGGACGATGCCATCGTAAACAAATTGTGGGTTTCTATAGAGTTTCCAAACAGTAGAGTCAGAAGTATCTAAACTATGTGTATTATGCCATTTCTTTTTTACTGCGTTTGCAACTCTCTGCCAATTTTGGTATTCCATGGAATCAGACAATAAAACCATTATTAGTTAAAGATTTAAAACTGAGGTGGGAGGGTGGGATTTGAACCCGCGCATATGGTAAATTACTGACGAATCAAGGGTAGACTCTATTTATCAATCTAGGAAACAGAATCGCATCTCTTATGTGCTCTAGTTTGCAAATCCAAGCTACTGTTCTCTCAATGCCCAAACCAAAGCCAGAATGAGGAGGCATTCCATATCTTCTCAAATCAACATACCACTGGTAAGATTTCGTGTCAAGCTTCTCTTCCTTAATCCTTTTCATCAATTCAGGATAGTCATGAATCCTCTGGCCACCGCCAGTTATTTCTCCATAACCTTCTGGTCCTAGCAAGTCAGCAGATAGAGTGACTTCTTGCCTTTTCGGGTCAGGCTTATGATAGAATGCTTTCACTCCCAAAGGAAAATGAGTCAAGAAAAATGGTTGGTCGGCCTTTTCTGTTAAAATTTTTTCCTGCTCCCAAGCAATGTCATCTCCCCACTTGAACTTCACTCCTTTTTCTTGCAGTATTTTCACTGCTTCATCGTAGGTCATTCTCTTGAACGGTGCTTTAATTTTTAACAAATCCTTTGGATCTCTTTTAAAAAATTTCAATTCTTCAGCTGCTTCTTTTGTCAAGGTATGCAGTATGTGAGTTAACAATTCTTCCTGAGTTTTCATCGTTCCTTCCAAATCGCACCATGGCTCTTCAGCTTCCAAATGCCAGTACTCTGTTAGATGACGACGTGTTCGAGATTTTTCTGCTCGGAAAGAAGGAGCAACTGTAAAACACTTCCCAATAGAAGCGATAGCAGCTTCAGCATACAGCTGCCAGCTCTGAGTCAAGTAAGCTTTCTGGTCAAAATATTTCAATTCAAATAGAGTAGAACCACCCTCACAAGCAGCTCCGACAATTATCGGAACTTGGATTTCTACGAAACCGTGTTTACTAAACCATTCTCTTGCAGCTTTCAAAAATTTATCTCTCAATCTTGAGATCATCTGCATCTGTTCGCTTCTTATCCAGAAATGTCTCTGGTCCAAAAGAAAATCTGGTCCGTGATATTTTTTTGCTATTGGAAAATCCTCTGCAGCCTTCTGCTCTATTTTTATTTCACTCACAACTATCTCATACCCACCTGGGGCGCGAGTATCTTTCTTAGAAGTTCCAGTCAACTCCACTAACGACTCTATTGGCAAACTCTCAATCTCTTCAAAGATTTTCTTATCAGTTTTATCTTTAGTCAGAGTAGATTGAATCAAACCAGTCCCATCTCTGACTAGCAGAAATAGAATCCCACCACTGCTTCTCTTGTGGTGGAGCCATCCGTGGATAGAAACCTTACCTTCTTTTCCTGATAGTATTTTTGAAATATCGATAAATTCTACCATCTTCCACACCTATAAAATTTAGTTTTTTGAAATAAAAGAGCTAAGGCTAAACAAATCTCAGAATGAGCTGAAGTTAAAACACTCGCCTTTCAACTCTTTCACCTTTATATTCTAATCTCCGCTCAACTATTTAAAACTTTTCTAATAAGTAAAATAAAGTTAATATATTGTTGAATAATTCAAAAGGTGGTAAATTGCTAAGTAGAACTCACTATTCGAATGAATTGAAAAATCAGATTGATAAGAATGTTGTAGTGTGCGGATGGGTTCATGATGTTAGAGCCTTAGGCGGAATAAATTTTCTTTTGCTGAGGGACAGCGAAGGAACTGTTCAAGTGACTGCCCCGAAAGAAAAAGTTTCAAAAAAGATTTTGGAAATCTGCAGCAAGATACATCAGGAAGATGTTTTGGCAGTGAAAGGAAAAGTTGTCAAGAGCAAGATTGCTAAGACTGGCATTGAGATAATACCGGATGAGATAGAAATTATTTCAAAGGCAGAAACTCCTTTACCCTTGGATCCTAGAGGTGTGACTCCTGCGAACTTGGACACAAGACTTGACTGGAGGTCTTTAGATCTAAGAAGAAAAGAGAATCTGGCAATCTTCAAGATTCAGGCAAAAGTGCAAGAGGGGATGGAAGAATTTTTGAAAAAGGAAGGATTCATGAGAGTTTGGACTCCCAGCATTTTGGGAGGAATTTCAGAAGGTGGGGCAGAAGTTTTCAAGATTGATTTTTTTGGCAAGAACGCTTTCCTTAGGCAAGATCCGCAGCTTCATCGACAGCTTTTAATTGCTGCAGGTTTTGAGAAAATATATGATTTGGGCCCTAGCTGGAGGGCAGAACCATCAGACCAACCCACTCATCTAGCCGAACACAGGACAATTGCTCCTGAGTTTGCTTTCATGAAGGATGAGGGAGATATGATGAAGCTTGAGCAAGAGATGTGTGTTGCTGGAATAAAGAAAGTTGTTGATGAATGCGAGAAAGAGTTGAAAACACTTGAAAAGGAAGTTGAGATTCCTAAAACCCCTTTCCCTGAATTGAGGTTTCCAAAAATTTATGAAATTCTGGAGGAAAAAGGGAAGAAGCTCCCGGTTGGAAGCGATTTGGATAAAGTTTCAGAAAAAATTTTGGCTGATTTCGTAAAGGAAAAATACAAGCACGATTTCTTTTTCGTAAACAGATTCCCCTCATCGATAAAACCGTTCTATGTCATGAAGGTTGACGAGGAGCCAAAATGGGCGAGAAGTGTTGACTTGGTTTTCAAAGGTTTGGAGCTGTCCTCGGGCGGACAGAGAGAGCACAGATATGAAAAAATAATCCAGCAGATAAAAGAGAAGAAAATGGATTTGGAATCTTTGAAATGGTTCACAGAAGTTTTCAGATTTGGTGTTCCTCCTCACGGCGGTTTCAGTCTAGGTATAGAAAGATTCACGATGAAGTTGCTTGGCATTTCTAATTTGAAAGAGGCAGTTTTATTCCCTAGATATGTAACAAGAATGCTGCCATGAAATAAATAAAAAAGCGCCCTCGACGCGATTTGAACGCGCGACCATCCGGTTAACAGCCGGGTGCTCTACCACTGAGCTTTCCTCGTAAAAACTACGAGGGCAAGTTACGAGGGCTTCTATAATTATTCCATCTCAACGTTTAAATTTATACTTTTCATCTCAAATTTCCAGCCTTCAGAGCAAGTTTTTCTAGAATATATATTTTCTATCCTATAGGAAACAGAACAATATAGAAAAAAATAGAATTTTTGTTATAGATTTTTAACATTAGCAATGGATTTAAGTAGACTTTCAAGAAGAATAATTAAAGGTTTTAAAAGTTAGGGTTAAATTAAGTTTAATTTGGGTTAAGTTAGGGTTAAATTAGGTAACGTTAGGGTAAAAGTAGGGTTTTGAACTAGTCAGTGTTTATTTTGCACTTCTAATTCTAAGATATAATTTGGAAAACCCTTTATAAAGGGTTTTCGATGAAACAAAATATATTTTGTTGAAGATAGGAGGAGAAAAATGGAATCAATAATTCAGAGCGCTCTGGCAAGGACCAAGGGGGATGACAATCCCTCGCAGAGATTCAAACTAGAAAGCACTTCAGGAGCAACTTACAGCAACATTGATTACTATAAGCTAGCTGAACAAGAGTTTGGATTTTCCGTCAAAAGAGCAAAGATAGTGGTTGTCGGTTGCGGAGGAGCAGGTCAAAACGCTGTCACAAGGTTAACAGAAATGGGGATTGAGGGAGCAACAACCGTTTCTCTTAATTCTGATGCTAAACACTTGGCTGTAGGAAAAGCTGACAAGAAAATCTTGATTGGAAAGGAACTAACTCGAGGTTTGGGTTGCGGAGGCTATCCAGAAGTAGGTAAGAAATGCGCAGAAGAATCTAGAAATGAAATAAAAGAAGCACTGGAAGGTGCTGACTTGCTGTTTGCAATAGCAGGTTTAGGAAAAGGAACAGGTACAGGCGCAATCCCTGTTGTGTGCGAGGTAGCAAAGTCAATGGGTGCAATAGTTATTGCAGTTGCAACCATGCCTTTCAAGCTAGAAGGTTCAAGAATCTCAAAAGCAGAAGACGGCCTAGCAAGTCTAAGGCAGGTCTGCGACACAGCTATAGTCATAGAGAACGACAAGTTGTTGAAATACGCGGGCAACCTGAGTATTCAGCAGGCATTCTCGATTGCAGACGAGTTGATTGCAGCCATGGTTAAAGGGATAACAGAAACCATCACACTGCCTTCTCTAGTCAATCTAGATTATGCAGACGTGAAAGCAGTGATGCATGCTGGAGGTGTTGCTGCGATTGGAGTAGGAGAAAGCAACAGCTCAGACCGAGCTAAAGATGCGATAGCAAAGGCTCTACAGAATCCTTTGCTTGAGGTGGATTACACAGGAGCGGCAGGAGCACTAGTCCACATAACAGGTGGACCAGACCTAAAATTAGACGAAGTTAACATGATCGGTGAGGCAGTTGCCCAGAATCTAGACCCATCAGCACAAGTTTTCTGGGGAGCAAGAATCCTTCCAGAATGGGAAGGTCGTGTGCAAGTAATAAGCATAATAACAGGAGTAAAATCTCCATACATCCTTGGGCCAGTGAGCTATGAAAGGCCAGTGGTCAAGGAAATCAGCCAGGCTCTAGGTATAGACATAATCAGGTAACCTTTTAGGGGGAATATACACCCCAAGCTTTTTTCTTTTTTCAAAAAAAAAGGCAGCCGCACTTCAGACGCAAGTGGGAAGATTTTGATGATCTTCAACACTCTGGACATGGAAGACATGTGGTTGCTTGAAAAAAAGAGGTGAGAGAATGGAAGAAGATCAGTGGGACCCGCTAACTGACGAAGAAGAAGAGATGGATGAATTTTAGTTTTTTTTAATTTTTTTTATTTTTGTTTAAACTGGGAGGAGCTTTAGGAGGATTGGGAGGATCATTGTCTTGTAGATGTCAAAATTACCATTGTTCTGCGGGGTGTGGGTCACTTACCGGACAATATTGTACTTATTCATCACACTGCTTTACAGTTAGTCAATAACTTTTTTAAATCCATTTTATTAATCCATTAGTTTGCAGTTTCTCCAGAATTCCACTTATCGCAGCTTTCACAATGTCTCTATTACCGTCAACAGAAAAAACATCCACAATATGCTCAAGTCCTGTTTTACCGTCGCACTGGATCCAAACCAAGAAAGAAATTGGGTCAATGGAATAGGTTTTGCTTGTATCCTTATCTGAAAGTAGATACATCTCTCCTGTTTTATTCCACTGTAGCTCTTTCACCTTCACTGGTTTTTTTTGCTCATCCACAGAATTCCCTATCAAACTTCGACCGACTCGGTGACTTCCCCTTCATCTGTCGTGGTCGGGCTCACGATGTGCTTTATTATGACGACATCGCCTACTGACTGAACCATAGGATAAGGAACGATAATTCCTTTCTTCCCGCCGACCATCTTGCCGAGAAAACTTCCACGAGCCGCCTCTATCACTAATGAGCGAATCTTGAATCTCGCTAAGTCAAACTCCAAGTCGCTGACTTTTCCGCAGTAAAAGCCCTTGCCAGTGAAAACATCCTTTCCAAACATGTCTGCAACGTCTTTAACGGTTATTGGCATTTCTATTCCTCCTTATTAGAATTATATCTAAAATAATATAAATTTAGTAAGTATAAATAATCTAGCAGGTTAAAAAAACTTATGCTGGAGTCGCCTAACCTGGTATGGCACTGGTTTGCTAAAGTTTTGCAGGAAACCAGCGCTCGAAAGAGCTTGCGAGTTCAAATCTCGCCTCCAGCGCTTAACAAATTAAGGAAGTAAAAATAAATGAAAGCTGAAAAATTTTTTATAGGAATTAAGGCTCTTGTTAAAAACAACAGAAACCAAATTCTCATTCTAAAATCAGGTCCTCTTGAGTTAAAATCAACAAAAAGGAGTGAAGAGTTCTGGGATCTTCCGGGTGGAAAAAGCATGAAAGGAGAAAGCGTTGAAGAAACTTTGAGGAGAGAGGTCTCTGAAGAATTAGGGATTGATGGTAAAAAATTGGAAATTTTGAATATCTTTGATGCTTCCATTTCAAATTTTAGAACATCCCATGGGAAAAAAATTCCTTTGATGCTAATCACTTTTTTGTGTAGATTGCAGCAGGAAAATAATTTTAAACTTTCTTTGGAGCATGAAGAATATAAATGGGGTTCTATAAAAGAAGCCAAGAAACTACTGAGCGATAAATTCAATAAGGCATTTATCGATAAGTTAGATATCTAATGCATTAATGGGTCCGTAGTCCAGCCCGGTTAAGACGTCTCGTTGACGTCGAGAAGATCGAGAGTTCGAATCTCTCCGGACCCATTCACTTAATTCTTTCAAGAATAATTTTTTGAACATCCTTCGCAACAGCTTCTATAGACCGGTTTCCATTTAAAGCAATCCATTCTTTTGCAAAAACTTTTTCCCGAATTAATTTTTTGTAGTTTTCAGCCACCTTTTTTTGTAAATCCAAATCACTCTCATATCTGTCCAAATTCTTTTTCTCACTTTTTTTCCGTTTAGTTCCAACTTCTGGAGGGACATCAAGGAAAATTACTAAATCTGGCTTTGGCATCCCCATGATGTCTGCAAAAGACAGCGCTTTTTTAAGTGAGAACCCGTTTACAGTTTGAAATGCCAAAT
>Ga0315281_10002424_pt1 | contig 27744 bp, 22 predicted proteins | sample YL17G07_0_MG_FD_204540 | JGI IMG/M metagenome (GOLD analysis project Ga0315281, IMG submission 204540) | Sediment microbial communities from Yellowstone Lake, YNP, Wyoming, USA - YL17G07_0 | ecosystem: Environmental > Aquatic > Freshwater > Lake > Sediment | place: USA: Wyoming | collected...
GGCGGTGGCCTTGAACTCCATCACTGGGCTCCGAGCAGCATCCCGCCGTCGACCGGGATCGCCGTGCCGTTCACGTAGGCCGCGCCCGGGCTCACGAGGAAGGCCACCAGCGCGGCCACTTCCGAAGGTTCGCCCACCCGGCCGGCGGGCACGGCGCGGAGAACCACGTCTCGCAGGTTCTCGGGCATCGAGCGCACGAGCGGCGTGCCGATCATCCCCGGGAGCACCGCGTTGCACGTCACCCCCGACCCGGCGTACTCCTGCGTCACGGAGCGCGTCAGCCCCAGGAGCCCGGCCTTGCTCGCCGCGTAGGCGGGCTGGTTCACCATCCCGCGTTCAGCGGCCACCGAGGCGATGTTCACGATCCGCCCCCAGCCGCGCTCCGCCATGCCGGGCACGACGCGCTGGATGCAGGTGAAGGCGCCCGTCAGGTTCACCGCCAGCTCGTGGTCCCACGACTCGCGCGACATCGTCGCGATGGGTGCGACGTTGTTCACGATCCCGGCAGCGTTCACCAGGATGTCGATCGCGCCGAGCTCGTCCTCGACGGCCGCGACGCCACGGTCGACGGCGGCGCCGTCGGCCACGTCGAACTCGACAGCACACGCTTTGCGTCCGAGCGCGCGCACCGCCTCGACTGTTGGCACCGGCTCGTCGTCGCCCGAGAACCGCCGGCGCAGCCGGTAGTAGCGCTCACCTTCGTAGCGGCCGAGGTGGATGTCCGCGACGCCCACGCTGGCGCCCGCATCCGCCAGCGCAAGCGCGATCGCCCGGCCAATGCCCCGGCCCGCGCCGGTCACGAGCGCAACCCGCCCATCGAGTGGAAATTTCTCCATGCCGCGAAGCATAGCGGCCCGCCACGCGCCGCGCGCACACCGTCGGCGCTCAGCCTCCCCTTCTCCCGCGGGGCGGGAGAAGGGGTCGGGGGTTGAGGGTCGGACAGCACAGCCACGCGACTCGCGCTCCACTTCGCGGTAGACTCCCGCCCATGCCGTCCAGACAACAGTTCCGCTCCCGTCTTACGCGCCCGGCACCCGGGCTGGTCGTCGCCCCGCTCGCCCTCGACGCCCTCTCGGCCGCCCTCGCCCGGCGCGTTGGCTTCGACACCATTTACCTGGGCGGTGGCGGGCTCGGCTACCAGCGCGCCGTCACCGAGGCCCTGCTCACGGCCACCGAGCTCGCCGAGGCCACCCGCGCCATCACCGAACGGGTCGATGTCCACGTGGTTGTCGACGGCGGCGTGGGCTTCGGTGACGCCGTGCACATGGCCCGCACCATCCGGCTGGTCGAAGACGCCGGCGCCGCGGCCATCGAGATCGAGGACCAGGTCGCGCCCAAGCGCGCGCACCACCACAAGGGCGTCGAGCACCTCGTTCCGCCCGAGGAGATGGCCGGGCGCATCCGCGCTGCCGTCGACGCCCGCCGCGACCCCGGCTTCGTCGTCATCGTGCGCTGCAACGCCTTCGCCCACGAAGGCGTCGAGCCGACGCTCGAACGGCTGGCGCTCTACGAGGAGGCAGGAGCCGACCTGCTGATGCCCATGCCCCGCGGCGACGAGCAGTTCGCTGCCGCCACGCGCGGCTCGACCGTGCCGTTGGCGGCGATGGTCATCGGCCCGGGGCGCCGTGCCCCCGAGATGCTCGCCGCCGGCTACGCGCTCTCGGTCGACCCCATGAGCGCACAGGCGCTCGCCTTCCGCGCAATGAAGGCAGGGTATGAGGGCATCCGCTCGGGCGCTGGCTTCGGCATGAGCGGGCAGGACGTGCTCGCCGTCATCCACGAAATCGGCGAGACCATAGGCGTCGAGGCGCTCTACGAGATCGAGGCGCGAACGACCGAGCGAGACCTCTACCGGTGACCGTACGCACGGAACGTGACGGCCACGTCCTCGTCGTCACGATCGACCGGCCGGAGGCGATGAACGCGCTCGCCCCCGAGATGATGTTCCAACTCGAGGACGCCTTCATCACGCTGCGCGACGACGACACGCTGCGGGTCGGGATCGTGACGGGCGCCGGCGACCGCGCCTTCTGCGCCGGCGCCGACCTCGGGCGCATGGCCGGCCTCTCGGTGCGCGCCAACCCGCGCCGCCTGCAACTCTTCAGCGGTCTCGACGTGATGAAGCCGATCGTGGGCGCCATCAACGGCCACTGCCTCGCGGGCGGGCTCGGCCTGGCGCTGCTCTGCGACGTCCGCGTCGCCAGCGAGAACGCAACGTTCGGCTGCATGGGCACCGCCCGCGGCATCCTCCCCGGCGCGGGCCAGACCGTGCGTCTCCCGCACGTCGTCGGGATGGGGAACGCCCTCTGGCTGCTGCTCTCCGCAGAACGTATTCCCGCGGAAGAGGCGCTTCGCATCGGGCTCGTGAACCGCGTGGTGCCCCGCGGCCAGGCGCTCGCCGCCGCGCGTGAATGGGCGGACATCCTCGCCAGCCGCGCCCCGATGGCCGTGCGGGCCACAAAGGAGTCGGCCCTGCGCGGGCACGCCCTGCCCACGGCCGAGGCACTGGCGCTCGAAGGAAAGCTCGGCGCGCCGCTCATGACCAGCGAGGACGCCCAGGAGGGCATCCGCGCCTTCAACGAAAAGCGAACCCCCAACTGGAAGGGCCAGTAACCGCCCATGCCCGGACCACTCGACGGCGTGCGCATTCTCGACTTCACCTGGGCCCTCGCCGGCCCGTTCGGGACGATGATCCTTTGCGACCTCGGCGCGGAGGTCTGGAAGGTCGAGCCCGTCGGCATGACCGAGGAGAAGCGCGGCCCGGGCCCCATGGCTGAGGGCGTCAACACCTACTTCTTCAGCGTCAACCGCGGCAAGCACAGCCTCTGCCTGGACCTCAAGAGCGAACGCGGCCGCGAGCTCGCGTTGCGGCTCGCCGAGCACGCCGACGTCGTCACGGAGAACTTCTCGCCCGGCACCATGGCCTCGCTCGGGCTCGACTACGCCGCCGTCTCGGCGCGCAACCCCGCCATTGTCTACGCCTCCACGTCGGGCTTCGGCCAGACGGGCCCCTACGCACAGCGCGGCGCGGTCGACGTCATCGTCCAGGCGATGAGCGGCATCATGAGCATTACCGGACACCCCGGCGGACCGCCCGCGCGCCCCGGCTACTCCGTCGGCGACATGGCCGGCGGCATGTTCACCGCGATCGGCGTCCTCTCGGCGCTGGTCGAGCGGCAGCGCAGCGGCAGGGGCCAGTACGTCGACGTGAGCATGCTCGACTCCCAGGTGGCCTTGCTCGAAAACGCGGTGGTCCGCCACTTCGCCCTGGGCGAGGTCCCCGGGCCCATCGGTACGCGCCACCCGCTGGTGACTCCGTTCCAGGCCTTCCCCACCGCCGACGGTCACCTCGTGGTCGCGGGCGTGAAGGACTGGACGCTCTTCTGCGCGGTCCTCGAGCTCGACGAGCTCGCCACCGACGAGCGCTTTGCCACGAACGCGCTGCGCACCGCCAACCATGCGGAGCTCGAGCCGCTGCTCGAAACGGCCTTCCGCGCGAAGCCCACGGGCGCGTGGCTCGACGAGTTGGAGCCGATCTGCCTCGCGGCGCCCTTGAACACGATCGAGGGCATGGCGCGCGACCCCCAGGTGCAGCACCGGCAGATGCTCGCCCCGCTGCCCGCGCCCGGCGGCGGGACGGTGACCGTCTCCGGGTCGCCGGTCAAGCTTTCGCGCACGCCGGTCACGCTCACCGAAGGCGCCGACAGCCCCGGTGGCCACACCGACGCGCTCCTCGCCGGGGTGCTTGGCCTCACTCCCGCCGAGGTCAAATCCCTTCGCACCGAAGGCGTGGTGGAGTAGCCCGGGGAGGGAATTCTCCGGCTACTGGAAGGGGTTGCCGCCCCCGTCCTTTTCGAGCGCAAGGCAGGGCTGGCGGGTTTTCGCCACCGTCCCGAGCCGCGTCTTGAGGTCCTGCGGGACCTCCAGCACTTGCTTCCATGTCCCGGTGTCGGGTGTGCCCTTGAGCGCGAGGACTTTCGTGCGGTCGCCGGCGTTCAAAGCGGCGAGCAGGTCCTTCGCCTGGCGAATCATGATGTCGTGTCCCGCTTTCAAATCCGCGGGTGGCACGATCTTCTCGAGGTCGGCGATCAGTACGCCGTACGGCGCCTTCGCGATCTTCATGTAGGCGTCGGTCGGGTCCATGCCAGTCAGCGAGGCTAAGTTGGCGTTGAAGTCCTTCTGGTAGGTCGCAAACATGGTCCGCGCCGCCGTGCAGACCGAATCGACGTATGCCTCGACGCCGGCCGGCGCTGCCGTCACAGTGACGGCCGGTGTTGTGGATGACCCGGACCCCCCACAGGCGATGGCGGTGCCTGCCCAGACGGCCGCGCCAGCGATCAGGACCGCAACCAGGTAGCTCTGACGCAAAGCCGGCCCCCTTACGTTCACGGTGATTCACTCACTCGATTGCCGGGCGCCCAACCGTGGTGCGGGCGCAGGCGCTGTTCGTTCGAATCTTACGGGCACCGGCCGCGCGCTGGAATGAAAACGAATCGAGGGCCGGCGCCGTGCTGGTACCGGCCCTCGATTCGAACCGGGCTAGGAGATGATCTCGATAGCGAGGCGGTAGGTTGGCAGGTTGTAGCCCAGGCTCAGGCCGGGAGCGTCGACCTTGAAGCTGAGCAACGGCTCCTGGTAGCCCCACGGCGGCTCGCCATGCCCCTGGTAGATCATGGGGTACAGGTCGATGAGGTGGATGCCTGGCTCGCCCGTCGCGATCAGGTTGATGGTGGCGTCGCCGCCGCTGTTGAAGCCGCAGGCGAACCCGATGTAGCCGTTGTCGTAGGTAATAGCCACGCCGTTGTCGAGCTCGGTCCAGCCGATGCCCTTCAGGTGCACGGTGAACAGCTCGCCCGCCTTCACCTGCCGCGGGGTCACTTCCAGCAGGCTGTGCTCGACGAAGAACGGGACCTCGGCCAGGACGGCGTTGTTCCCGACCACCTTCACGACGTGCCATCCGCCGAGGTCGTCGGGCACCTTGATGGCCGCCGTCAGGCTCCCGTCGCCTCCCGCCGTGCCCTTGCCAACGCTTGTCTCTTCCAGGGACCAGCCGCTGGGGTTGACCCGGTTCCCCCGGGCCGTGACCCAGAAGAGCTCGACCGCCGTGTTCGCCGGGAGGCCCGACGCCGTGAGCGTGGGCGTGGTCAGGATTGGCCCGCTCTGTGGGGCAAACGCAGCCTTCACCGTCGTGGAGGTCACCTTGCCGCTCACCGTGGTGATGGGGGCAGCCTGGGTGGTGGTCGCGACCCTGGCGGCGTCGGGGAACTCCAGGCTGTCCGGCGGCATCGTCTTCGCGTCGGTCACCGTGAAGAACAGGCGCCAGTCGGGAATGTTCGCCGTCCCGGACTGCTGGTTGTTCAAGAACGGCGCGCCGCGGGCGCCATGGCCGACGTCGAGGACGTGCTTGCCCACCGTTCCCGTCGCACGAATGCTGCCGATCGTGGTGCCGCGCGTCGTCACGGCCGTGATGATCCCTGTCGGCCGGTTGTCGTACCGCACGGCGATCGTGTTCGTGAACTGCGTCCAGCCGAGGCCGGTCACCTTAATCGTGATGGGCGTGCCGAGCGGCCCGGACTCGGGCGTGATGGTCACCTGGCGCATGATCCGGAAGCCTGCCCGCGCGGTGTCCTTGCCGTCGACGGTCAGGAACACGTCGTGGACCTCGCCGAAGTCCTCCGGGGCGGTGAACGTGGCGTTGACCTTGCCGTCCGCGGTCGTCGTCGTCTTTCCCACAGCCAGGCGCTTCTCTTTGAAGACGCGCTTGTTGAACGTGATGTTCTCGGAGCTGGCCGTCATGTCGTAGTTGCCGTCGACGGTGGCCCACATGAACGAGGCCTCTTTGCCGGCAGGCAACCCCTCGCCTGTGACGGTGACCGTCGTGCCCGCCCCACCCTTGTCGGGTGTGAACTTCATCAGCTTGAGGTCGGGCGCCGTCGTGGGAGCGGCCGTCGGGCTCGTGGCAGCGGAAGCGGCGGCTGTTGGGCTGGCGGCGGTGGTCGCCTGCGTGGTGGCGGCGGCGGTTGGCGTGCTGTCGCTGCTCGACCCGCCGCAGGCGACCAGCGTCGCCGTCATCACGGCTATGCCCGCCCAGGCCAGCCATCTTCGGCCGAGTCTCTTCCTACCATGTTCCCTGAACTGGCTCATCACGGCTCGTTCCCCTTGTCTGTGCGTGGTCGGTGCGAAAGCGAAAGAGAGAGCCGGCCGGCAGTGACGCGCGGCCGGCTCCCAGACAGTTGGGCTATTGGACGACCTTCGGACGGGTGTCTTCCTTGAGTGGTTCAGACGTCAGGTACGGCGGCTTCCAGGTGAAGGACTGGCCGTCCTTCGGCGTGATGACGATCTTGTAGTCGACCGCACCGAGCGGGAAGTCGAGCGGGACGTCCCAGCTACCGCTGAACATGAACGGCGCGTCAGGGACCTGGCCGCCGCCACGCTGCGAGAAGCGTCCCACCGACTCGCCCCCGTCCGGGCCCACAACCTTCACCACGGTCCCGGCGGCAGTGTCCTTGTCGGTGAGCCGCTTGCCGGTGGCCGTGTCGATGATGTCGTAGCGGAAGACGATGCGCTGGCCCCTCGCGAACACACCACTCGGCGTGCAGGCCAGGGTCGACGCCACGTTGTACTTGGAGGCGGTCGTGGTCGCGATCGTCTCGACGTAGATGAAGTACGGCCCAACCTTCTCGTAGTAGGAAGGCGGCGCCGTTGCGCGCGGGACCGCGGTCACGCCCGCCGGCAGCGGTGTCGCCGTCGGCCCGGGAGTGACCGGCGTGACTGACTTCGCCCCGATCAGGCCAACGGACGCCGGGGCCGTGGTCGCAGATGGCGCTGGCGTTGCCTTCTTGGCGTCAGCAAGCTGCTGCTGCAGCTGTTGGTTGGCCGTCTGCTGATCCGTCAGCTCCTGCTGAACCTTCTTGTAGTCGCTGTCGGAAACCCCGCTGTCCCCACAGGCGACGCTGAACACAAGGCCCGCGCCCAGTACAGCGAGCGCACCAACCCTGAAGATGCTTGTCCTCGTAATCACACGACTCTCCTTCCTCTCGCCCTCCGGCATTGGTCGGCGCGATAGCGCCCGCGTCGCTTTGCGACGCCCGGTTCGATCAGGCGCTACCTCCCCGCGGGGCCCGTGACAGTTTCCACGCTTGATACACTATAAACAGTAACGTCGCCCACACGCCTCCGATAGCCGTCAAGAGGCCCCAGGGCGCCCAGCCCTTGAGGCCGTGCAGGGTGTCGTCTTCTGACGGGGCCACGTTGACGAAGGCCTTGCTGCCGGGCAGGTTGAGCGTCGTTTCGCTCGCGTCGTAGACGCCGAGTCCCTCGAAACGGACGACCATCTTCTCCGCGTCGTTCCGCGTCGGCCGGTAGACGAGCTCCGCTATCCCAGCGGGCCCGGTCTTCGCGGTGCCGACTTCCATCAGGCCGGTCTGGCCCGCGAACTGCTGCTCGACGAGAAACGTCAGCTCGGCCTTGGGGATGGGCTTGCCGTCCTTGTCCTGGAGAGTTGCGAGGAGCGTGATGTGGTCGCCCTTGACCGTGACATTGGCAAGGGGGTCGATCTGGATCTTCGAGGGCGTCAGCGTCGCGCCTCCTGCGCCGCCCCCGGCATTCACCTTCAGGGTCCCGTGCTGCAAGGCGTCGTGAATGTCGCACTGGATGTCGCACGCGAAGTTGAACGTCCCGGACTTGGTTGCGATGAATTTCAGGGTCGCCGACGTATGGGCCTTGTCGACCTTTTCGCTCTCGAGCTTGTACCCGTCGAGGACCATGATGTGCTCGTCGTCCAGGTGGGTCGTTTGCGCCCAGAGGAACGTCAACTCCACGGACTGTCCCTGGTTGACCTCGACAGTCGAGGGCTCGAAGCCGGCGTCCGTGATCTTGACCGTGATTTTCACGATGTCGTCCGCGGCCTGCGCTGCGGGGGAAGCCAGCGCCCAGAAGGCGCCCAGTGCCACGAGCACGAGCACGAGCCCGAGCCGGATCGTCCGGTGAGCAAGCGTAGTCATGCCTCTGCACCTCCCATCTGCGGCTGGAGCGGAGTCACTGGTGTGTCAGGCTGGTCCCCGGCGGGTCCTGGCTCTGCATTCTCCGCCCAGCCCTCCTCCATTTCCCACACGGAGATGATGGGGAAGAGCTTCGTGAAGAACGTGATAACCAGTGCGAACCCGGCGAAGGAAGCGACCGTGATGAGGATCTCCTCCACCGTGGGCTTGTAGACGCCCCATTCATACGGCAGGAGCGGAAGGCTGAGAGACGGCACGACGATGGTGAACCGCTTGATCCACATACCGATGTTCACCAGGACTGAGGCAGCCACCAGGAACGGGATGGTCCTCGTGCGTGGCAGTGCACCGATGAAGATCGGGAGCACCTGTCCACCAAAGAAGCCCGTCCAAACAAGCGCCGCGTAACGGCCGAAGAACAGCTCGGTGAGCAAGAAGTTGTCCCCGGACTCGAGCTTGTAGCTGACGGTCAGGTATTCGGCGAATGTGAAGTACAGGTAGGCGATGCCGAATATCACCATCAGCCCGCCCAGGTACCTGAAGTGCCTCTCGGTGAGATAGGCCTCCAGGTGATAGGCCCGCCTGAAGATGTACATAAGCGTAATCAACATCGCTGTGCCCGAGTACAGCGCCCCAACGGCGAAGTAGGGCGCGAAGATTGTGCTGTCCCAGCCAGAGCGGTAGGTCATGCCGAAAATCCACGACACGACGGAGTGAGTGCCCACGCCGAGAGGGATGATCAACACCATCATGATCGTTCCGGCCCGCTCCAAACGATGACGTTGATCTGGCAGGCCCTGCCAGCGCATGGCCGTCAGCTTGTAGAGGGCGCGCCTGGGGCGCGACGCCGTCGGCCCGAACCGGTCTCGAAGCATGGCCGAGTCCGGGATCATGAAGAGGAACAGGTAGAGGAAACTCGCCGCGAGATACGTGGGGATGACCATGATGTCCCACACGAGCGGCGACTCCAGGCGCCCGTAGGCGATGAGATGCCAGAGCCGGTCCGGGCGGCCCATGTCGACCGCCGGCATGATCGCGCACATGGAGAGGGCTGCGACTGTGGTCAGCTCGGAGAATCGTGTCAGCGGACGGCGCCAGTCCGCGCCCATGACGGCGCCGCTGCGTGCGTCGGTCATCCGCAGCATGGCGGAGATGAACGTCCCCGCCATGCTCAGCCCACTGAAGAAGACGAAGTTGGAGATGTAGATTCCCCAGAAGACGGTGTCGTTCATACCCGTCACGGTGAGGCCGTCGTTCACCTGCTTTGCATAGGCGACGAACCCGGCGACAACCAGCGCCAGCAGGACGCCGGTCAAGATCCACCATGCCCGGCCGGTGTGCGTCAGCGGCGCCAGCACTCGCTCCAGGAAGACGCTCCTCTCGCCCGCGAAAGTCGCAGTCGGCGCGGTCATGGCTTCTTCTCCTCAGTCCCGTGGGCGTGTTGTGGCTGGCCGTTCGCGCCGATGGTGGCGCCCTGCTCCTCCCACGTCTTCGCGGGCTTCTGCGGCAGGTCGGTTTCGAGCGAGTGCCCGACGTCCTGCCCGTGGCCCGGGATGTACCAGACGCGCGGCTTGGTCCCGAGCTCCTCCTTGAGCCGGTAGGCCGAGTTCTCACCCAGGAAGCGGGTGAACTTCACGACTTCCTTGCCGTTGGTCGCGACGTCCTCGGTCAGGTCGCCGAGGTAGATGGCGAACATCGGGCAGGCCGACGCGCAGGCCGGGATCTTGCCGTCTTTCACGCGGTGGGCGCAGGTCATGCACTTTTCGACGGTGCCCTTGCGGTGCGGGACCGGGTATTCCGGGCTGTAGTTCGCCAGCGACGCCCCCGGCGGGTTGTCCGGCTCTCCCCAGTTGAAGCGCCGGACCGCGTAGGGGCAGGCCGCCATGCACATCCGGCAACCGATGCACCGGTCGTGGTTGATGAGGACGATGCCTTCGTCGTTGTGGTAGGTGGCGCCAACCGGGCAGACTTTCGTGCAGGGCGCGTTCTCGCATTCCATGCACAGCCGGGGCATAAATGACTTGTGTCCGCCCGGGCCTTCGACTTCGAGCACCTGGATCCACTGCTGGCCGGGCGGGACAAAGTGCTCCGCGTTGCAGCCCTCGACGCACTGCGGCGCCTTGCCGATCGTGACGCAGCCGTCGCACTTCCGCAGGTCGATGGCCATCGCCCACTGGCGCTTCGGTCCGGTCGCGGTGGCGACGCTCGGCTCCGAGCTGGATGCCAGCCGGCCGGCGATGGGCACGATTCCGGTCGCTCCTATCGCGGCCGCGACGCCAAAGCCACCGAGCAGCCGGCGCCGGCTGACCATCTTCTCGGCCTGGGCGTTGGCCGGGCCCGCCTGGCGGGTCTCGGCTCCCTTGTTGTCCTGGGGCATCTGCGTTCCCTTTCCCCGTCCGGGAGGTCCACCTCGTAATTGCCCGGTGAACCGTCATGTCAGACGGAGCGATCTCTGAGCCCGGCTCTCAGCTGGCTCTACGGAATCATCCACGGTCTCGCCCGGCAGCGTGGGCCCAAAGGGCCGCGATTATGGGGCCGTTCGTTACCTTTCCGGTGGCCATAGACCTCGTCGATAAGAGCATTTGGGCTGCTCGCAGCAAGTCAGCGCCACCCCCGCCGGCAGATTCGCGTGCCGGGTACCGCTCGAATGGAGAACCGGCTGGACGCGCCTCATTGGCGTGCCAGCGCGCTCCTCTGCCTGTGAACGCGATAGTGTTGATCGATGCTTCTATAAGATCGGCGGACGGTGTCGTCATCGAGGCGCGCACAATCGAGACGGCGACTCCGGCAAGGGGTGCGCGCGTGGAGAGCCGGTGGACGTTCGGTGAAACGGGCCCTCGAGGGGTTACAGACGGGCGTCCAAACGGAGAGGATGGCGCTGGCGGGACCGGACGCCGGAACTCACCCAGGCCCCGCCAGAGGATGCCCCCAATGTCCGACAGGCTCTCCGCCGTCATCGTCGACGGCCGCCGCGCAAGGAGTGACCAGTTGGCTGCCATGCTCGGCGCGGCAGGCCTGGAGGTGGCCGGGCAGGCCTGCCACGGCATCGCAGCGCTCAGCCTCGCCCAGGACGTACGCCCTCGCCTGGCGTTTGTCGGTCTCGAGCGCCCCGCGGCGCGCGGCCTCCAGACCATCAACGCGCTGGTCACCGCACTCCCGGAAGCGACAGTTGTCGCCTATTCCGACAGCGTCGACACGCAGATGTTTCAGCAGGTGACTCGCGCCGGCGCGGCCTTCCTCTTGGAGATGCCCGTCGAGGAAGCCGAGCTCGCCCGTCTCATCTCCGCCGCGTCGCGCAGGCGTGCCAGGCCTGCCGCAGCGCCACAGCTCGGCAAGGTCGTCGCCGTTGTCGGGCAGAAGGGCGGCATCGGCAAGACCGCCGTCTCAACCAACCTCGCGGCGGCCCTTGCTCGCGAGACCGCCGCGCCCGTGCTCATCATCGACTTCGACACGTCCTTCGGTGACGTCGCGCTCGCCTTCAACGTCCACGGCGAGACCACGGCCGCGCGGACCGCCCGCGGCCTCCCCAGCATGGACCGCGAGGCGTTCAAGGAGGCGCTCGTCGAGCACGATTCGGGCGTGTTCGTGCTGCCGGCTCCCGCACACGTCGACGAGTGGCTGCATGTGCTGCCGGAGGAGATGGCGTCGCTCGTCGAAGTGGGGTCGAGCCTTTTCGACTACGTAATTCTCGACACGCCCGGCGCCCTCACTGACACCGTCGAGGCTGCCGTGGGCTCGGCCGACCACCTGCTGGTGGTCACCAGTCTCGAGCTCACGAGCGTGAAGAACACGTCCCTGCTGCTCGCCGCGCTGGGGCAGCAACATTACCCGGCCGAGCAGATTCTCGTCGTCGCGAACCATACGCAGCCGCACATGGGACAAGAGTCCGTCGACCTCGCTTCCGCATTGGAACGCGACTCCATCTGGGACGTGCCCTTCGACATGGCAATACGGAAGGGCTCGCAGGACGGCCGTCCGCCCGTGCTGTCGCACCCTTCTGCACCGGCGAGCCGGAGCCTGCGTGCCCTCGCCCGCCGCCTGGTGGACGAGCCCGGCTGCCTCGATCGGCGCAGCCGGGTGAGGCAACCCCGGCCGCGGGCACGCACCTTGTTCCGGGCCCGCCTGCACGTGCCGTTCACCCTTCGCCGCGCTTCCTGAGCGGAACCGGCGCTGAACCTGACGGTCTCCCGGCTGCTCCCCCTCGCCTACGGAGGGGGAGACCAGATGGCGGTGGCCAGGACCGCGAATGAAAAGGCTCGAACGCCGCGGCGATCGCGTCATAGCCGGAGCATATGATCAGTACCACGACGGTGAGGGAGGGGGTCGCCGGTCATGAGCTCCTGATTCGTAGACGGCGCCGGGCCCGTTCGCCGCTGGCGATCGCCCCATCCCTCACCGTCGGGGTACTGATCGTGAGGCACCCACTCGGGCCTCTCGCAGTTGGCTCACCCTCACCGAGGTAGCCTGCCATCGATCGCCCGCTATTTTCGGAGCAGAGGGGGCCGGGGGGTGAGGGCCTCAGGCCAGCTTCAGCAGCGCCGCCGCGTTCCCCTCCAGGATCCTGGCCTTGTCCACGTCGCTGAGGAAATCGCACCCGTCGACGAACCCGCGCGGGTCGTACGAGCCCATGTCGAACGGGTAGTCCGTGCCGACGACGAGGTGGTCCGCCCCCCAGAGCTCCACGAGGTGGCGGAGCTGAGCCCGCTCGAACACGATCGTGTCGAAGTAGAGCTTCGCGAGCGACTTGCGCGGAGAGCGCTTCAGCACGGTGCGTGTGTCGCTGCGGGCGGCCCACGCGTGGTCCATGCGGCCGGGATAGTGGGCGACGTACCCGCCGCCGTGCGCCGCAACGATCTTCAGGCGCGGGAAGCGTTCGAGGACGCCGTCGAACACCAGGTGCCCGATGGCCACGGTCGTGTCGAGGGGGTTGCCGATCACGTTGTTGAAGTAGTGGTCCGAGAGACGGTCGCCGCCCGTGAACCCGTTCGGATGCATGAAGACGACGACGTCGAGCGCCTGCACCTTCGCCCAGAACTGGTCGCGGTCACGCGAGACCTCCTTGCCGGCCACGTTCGTGCCTATCTCGACGCCCCGGAAGCCGAGCTTTTTCACGCAGTACTCGAGCTCGTCCGCCGCATACGTAGGCGATTGCAGGGGCACGTTGGCCAGCCCCACGAAACGGTCAGGGTGGCTGCCAACGACCGCCGCAAGGTTCTCGTTCACGACCCGGGCAGTCTTGCGGCCCACTTCGGGGTCGAGCCAGTACATGAACTGTCCCGGCTGGCAGGAGATGGCCTGCACGTCCACGCCCATCTGGTCCATGTCCTTCAGGCGCTGGTCCACGGACGTGAGGCAGGTACGGACGTTCTGCATCTGGCGGGCGTTCGCTTCGCGGGTGCGGGCATTGCTGAACCGCAGCCCCGGCTCGTCCGCAGACGACAGGAACGGCCGCACCATCTCGTCGACCGCCGGCGTGTGGACGTGACAGTGCAGGTCGACGCACCTGTGGCGCGGACCACCCTTTCGACCACGCCGTGACCCGCCGCGTGCGACGTCAGCCGGGCAGGTGAAGAGCATGGGCAACCTCCAATCCGGCACTCGGGACTCGGGACTCGGGACTCGGTACTCGCCACTCGGGCCCTACCTCAGCGTGATTCCCCCATCCACCGAGATCCATTGCCCGGTGATGTTGCGCGCGTCCTCGCTCGCCAGGAACGCCGCGAGCTTGCCGATGTCCTCGGGCGTCTGTTCGCGGCCCATTGGGACGCCGTTCTTCACGATCCCCAGGAACACTTCCCGCGGTGTGGAGTTCGCGAACGCGGGGTTCATCTGTTGCATGCGCGTGGCCATGCCCTCCCAGGCGCGGGTCCAGAGGAACCCCGGGCAGATCGCGTTCACGCGCACGCCGGCGGGCGCGAGTTCGAGCGCCATGCTCTTCGTGAACGAGATCACGCCCGCCTTGGCCGCGCCGTAGGCCGCGAGCGTGGGCGCGGCGTTGAGCCCGGCGATCGAGGAGACGTTCACGATCGCGCCGGCGTGCTCCTTGAGCTGCTCCACAGCCGCCTTTGTCATCACGAACGTCGTGCGCAGGTTCTGCGAGAGGGTCTCGTCCCAGCCCTCGGCGGTCACGGCGCCGATCCCACCGCCGAGCGTGAGTGGCACGTCGGTGGGCATGGGCCCGCGCCCCGCGCCCGCGTTGTTGGCGAGGATGTCGAGATGCCCGTAGCGGCTCACGACGCGGGCGACGGCCGCGCCGGCGTCCGCCTCCGAGGCCGCGTCGGCGCCGATGCCCATGTGCTGCTTGCCGAGCGAAGCCGCGGTCGCCTCAGCCGCCGCGCCGTCCAGGTCCATGATGGCGACCGACGCACCCTCCGCCGCCAGGCAGCGGGCGATGCCCTCGCCGATGCCCCGCGCTCCGCCCGTCACGATTGCCACTTTGCCTTCCAACCGCATGTCACACTCTCCCGCCGGGCGTTCGCGCCCGTCGCCCGGAGTCTACCGTCCCCGGCAGCTGGTTGCGCGCCGCTGGCCGCGAGGGCGCTGCTCAGAAGACGCGGAGCGGCCCTCGCAGGGGGTCGAACCGGCTCGCGAGCATCTGCGCGAGCTGCGCCAGGTGCGCAGAGTCGTGATACGCGGCGTGGTACAGCAGTTCCCCGGCGCTCACTTCGCCCGCGACCGAGTGCCGGCCGCGCCGCTCGAAGGCTGCGACGGGGAGGGCGTGCAGCCACTCCAGGTCGGTCGCCCTGGTGGCAGCGAACTCCGCCAGCGCGCTGGCCGGCGGCGCGGACGCGAGCCCGGAACGCCGCAGCTCTTCTTCGTCGTCGTAGTTCTGCAGGAGCGGGTGGTCGCTCTCGACGATCGACCGGATCCGCGCGATGGCGCCGAGCCGCCCCGAGACGACCAGGTGCGCGACGACGTCCTTCGGCGACCACCCGCCGTCGGCCGGCTCGTCGAGCATGGCCTGCGGGAGCCCGGCGACGAGCGCCTGCAGCGCGCCGGGCGTTGCGGCGAGCGTCGCGAAGGCGAAGTGACGTGCGTCTTCGGTCATGTCGCGGACCTCCCTGGGGCCCTCATCCCCAACCCTTCTCCCACTGCGGTGGGCGAAGGGAGCTGCTTCATCCACGTCCAACGCGCCTCCCCCTCGCCCACGGAGTGGGAGAGCGGGGCCGGGGGGTGAGGGCGGCTAGAAAATCCGAGGCGCCGCGCTCCCGCCCTCCGGTTGGGGGGTCTGCGAGGACGGCGCGGCGATGGCCGCCTGCGCGGGCGCGGACTGCTCGACCGTCACGCTCAGCGTGCCCTCGGCGGCCGGGTCTTCGTCGTCCTTCAGCGCCCGGCGGAATTCCTTCACGCTGGTCCCGAGGTCCTTGCCCAGGCGCCCGACTTTTCCCACACCGAACAGCAGCAGCACGACCGCTCCAATAATCAGCAGCTCCGGCACACCAATCGTTTCGAACATCGTCAAACCTCCCGCCGCCCACCGGCCGCGCTCCGCCATTCTTCCACGCGAGACGTGCGGCGTGAACCCCGCTCGCGGAGTCCCTTACCTTCGCCACACCACGGGCCGCGGGGCGGGTGGTCATGGCGACGCCCCGATCCCGGGAACTACTGCCTCGTCGCCGAGTTCGGCGAGGGCCACGCCGATTTGCTCCTGGGCGTAGTGGACAAGCTCCCAGAACGGCATTGCCGCGCCCCTCGCCACAAGCTGTTCGAACACGACCTCGCCCAGCGCGCCGCGGCTGCGGGCCAGCGCTGCGTCGAGGCGCTCCCGGTCTGTGGCGCCCGCCATCGCCACCTGCACCTGCGCCGAGATCAGGGCCGCGGGTTCGTGCCTCCGGTCCCGTTCGAGGCAGAGAACAAGAATGCCCAGCGCGTATCGCGAATTGAGCCAGTTTCCGGCGGCTTCCAAGGGCTCGAGTAGTCCGAGAAGCGTCTCGAACGCCCGGCCGGGTTCGCTGCCGCGGCCGAGCAGCGCGGCGATCATTATCTGGGCGAGGGCCTCGAGATACGGGGACCCGTGTGTGGCCGCGACTCGCGCCGACTCCTCGAGCAGGTCGAGGGAGCCGTAGGCGAACCCGCAAAAGGCAAGCGCATTCGCTTCGACAGATGGCACCCCTGACGCTCGCGCCATGGGAAGCAGCCTGTCAGCGAGGGCAATCGCCTCGTCAGTGCGACCATCGACGGCGAGGAAGTCCACCAGCACGGAGGTGCACAACAGCAAGGGCTTCTCTTCGGGCCGAGCCTCTCCGCTGCGCAGCACCTCGATCGACTGCTCGACGTCGCCGGAACTGAGCAGCGCGCAAGCCAGCAGCGTCCAGGCATTCGTGGTACGAACCGCGTAGCCGCCCTCTTCGGCGAGTTGAATCGCTTCCCGGCCGAAACGAAGAGCCTCGTCCAACCGCCCCAGGAACTGACAGTAGGCTGCAACGGCCAAGAGTTCCGGCAATTCCGGTATTCCTGCGGCGCGAGCGGCATCGAGCGTATCGATCGCCCAGAGGGTCGGCTCGTAGTTGAGGCGAAGATACCCTATGTGTCCGGCTTCCACGGCGATCTGTGTTGCCGTCTCGGGATCCCCGCGGTCGAGGCTCCAGCGGAAGGCCGCGCGCAGGTTCGCAAGCTCCGTTTCAAACCACTCGAAGGCCTCGCGCTGGCGGGGGCTCACGAGAACCTGGTAGTTGGCTGCCGATGCCTTTGCGAAGTATCGCGCGTGGCGGGCGCGGGCTGCCTCTGCCTCGCCGCTGGCGCCGAGCTGCTCCTCCCCGAACTGGCGGATGGTCTCCAGCAGCCCGTAGCGCACCTCGCTCCCCGCGCGCTCGGTCGTCACGAGCGACTTGCGTACGAGTGAGTCGAGGAGATCCATGACGTCACCGTCTTCGGAGCCGACCTGCTCAGCCGCCTCCAGGCTGAAGCCGCCCGCAAAGACCGAAAGCCGCCGGAGCAGCCGCTTCTCCGCATCACTGAGCAGGTCGTACGACCACTGGACGGCGTGCCGGAGTGTTTGGTGGCGCTCCAGCGCCCGCCGTGAGCCCCCCGTCAGCAGGCGGAAGCGTTCGTCCAGGCGGTCGCGGATCTGTGCCGGGCTCATTAACCTCACTCGCGCGGCTGCCAGCTCAATCGCCAACGGGATGCCGTCGAGCCTCCGGCAGATCTCGCCCACGGCCGCGGCATCGGTCGAAAGGTCGAACGAGGGGACGATGGCCGCTGCGCGTTCGGCGAAGAGGGTCACGGCCGGGGAGGCCGCGCCATCGCGAAACGAGAGGCTGGGCACGGGCCAGGTCTGCTCGCCGTCAATCATCAACGCCTCGCGACTTGTGGCCAGGAGCGTGACCCCGGGGCAGCGCTCGACGATCGCTCCCGCGAGGTGCGCGACTTCCTCGATCAGGTGCTCGCAGTTGTCCAGGACGAGCAGGAGGTCGCGGAAGGCCAGGGCCTCGACCACGCTCTCGCCGATGGTCCGCTCAGGCTGCTGGGTGATGCCGAGGGTGGCGGCGATCGCATGGGGCATTGCTGCCGGGTCGCTCACCGGGGCCAGCTCCACCAGCCAGGCACCGCCGCGAAAGTCGTGCGCCAGTTCGGCGGCTGCATGCAGGGCCAGCCGTGTCTTGCCGACACCGCCGACACCGGTCAGGGTCACGAGCCGGTGCTTTCCGAGCGCCTCTACAACCCGCTCCAGCTCTTCTTCGCGGCCGACGAAGCTGGTGAGCTGCGCGGGGAGGTTGCCCGGGATCGTGGTCAGGGTGCGCAGGGGCGGGAAGTTCTCCCTCAGTCCGGTGGCCTGTACCTGGTAGACGCGCTGGGGTGTCGAGAGGTCACGCAGCCGGTGCTCTCCGAGGTCGAGCAGATCGACGCCGTCGAGGAGGGCTGCCGTGGAGTTTGCCACGAGCACCTGGCCCCCGTGCCCGGCGGCCATCACCCGGGCGGCGCGGTTGAGGGTGGGACCGAAGTAGTCGCCGTCGCGCAGCTCGGCTTCGCCGGTGGCGAGTCCCATACGGACGGGCAGCTGGAGTGCTCGCTGTGCCTCCACGGCGGCGTCCACCGCACTCCTGGCCGAAGAGAAGGCGGCGAGGACACCGTCCCCCGTGTGCTTGAAGAGCCAGCCGCCGTGCCCCTCGATTGCGCCGCGCAGGGTGGCGTCGTGGGCGGCAAGGGCCTGCTCCATCTCGGCGGTCTGCGCTTCCCAGCGACCCGTCGAGCCCTCGATGTCGGTGAAGAGAAAGGTGACGGTGCCGGTGGGAGCAGTCGCCATCAGCCCAGTCCTGTCTGGTTGCGGCGGCGCGCCTATGCCGGGAGGCCGTTCGCGCTCGCCTCCTGGGTACCGTACTCCAGCCCGCAAGGCGCGAAAAGGAGCATGTGCTGGTCCCACCCCACGTGGCCCCCTCACGCCCTCGCGTGACGCTCCCGCAGGGCCCCCACCACCAGTCCCAGGATCTGGTCGTTGCCGAGCCGCGTCTTGTGGACGCCGTCCGGCCCGTAGCAGGCGTCGCGCCCGCCCGGCGCCGCGCACATGGCTGCCTCGCCGTCGAGCCAGGCGAAGTGGTGAGCCTGGCAGCGTTCTTCGACGATCCGATTGAAGGCGCGGGTGGCGTCTTTCGAGCCCGGGTACGCCTGCTGAAACTCCGCGCCGAAGAAGGTAGCGCCCAGGATGATGGCGTCGACGGACTCGGCACGGGCCAGCCGGTCGAGCGTGTCCAGCCAGCTCTGAGTCGCGAGTCCCGCATCCAGGAGCGAGGCGGTGCCGACGACGCGGCGCGTGGCGGCCTTCGCTCCGCGGAGGGCGGCGCGCCCGGGGGGCCCGAGGTGTCCCGAGGTCGAGGCGAAGCCGCGCTCGGCCACTCTGAACACACGGGCCGTCCGCTTGCCGAATCGCTGGCGCACGCACTCTTCGACGTCCGCCATGACGAAGGCGTAGGTGTTCGGGTACGCGATGACGACGTCCGGGCGGTGCTCGGTGAGGAGCCGCTCGAGGAACACGAGGGCGCGCTCACCGTTCGGCGAGAACATCCGCTGGAAGATCTCGACGGGGCCGACGTCCGCGCTGACCGCTTCTTCCAGGCGAAACGCCCACGAGGTCGAGCGGTCCTCGTAGAGGTCGCCGACCGAGCCGCTGGTCCCGAGGATGAGGATGCGCATCGGGGCATAATGCCACGTTGGCGGAGGGACGTCCCTCACCCCCCGGTAGGGATTCTGCCTTCTCTCGCCAGCGGACGATGGGGAGCTGTGGGGGTGGCAACGGGGGTTGCGGGCGTGATCGTCGCTGGCGAGCGCGGACAGGGGGGCCAGGCCGTCTTGTGCCACGCTCAGGCGAGCGGTACGACCTCTCGCTCAATCCGCCCGTCCAGCCGATCTTCCGCCATTTCCAGGTCGTAGTGCGTCTGCAGGTTCAGCCAGAACCGCGGCGTGGTGGCGAAGTACCGTCCCAACCGGAGCGCAGTGTCCGCCGTTACGCTCCGCGTGCCGTGCACGATTTCGTTCACACGCCGGGACGGGACGCCGATGGCCCGGGCCAGCCGGTACTGGCTCACTCCGAGCGGCTTCAAGAACTCTTCCAGCAGGATCTCGCCCGGGTGAATCGGGGGAAGCCGCTCGGCGTCAGTGATAATCGGTGACTTCGACATCGTAGGCGTCCCCTCCCTCCCAGCGGAAACAGACCCTCCACTGGTCGTTGATCCTGATCCTGTGCTTCCCCGCAAGCTCGCCCGAGAGCGCTTCGAGGCGATTGCCCGGCGGGCTCCGGAGGTCGTCAGCCCTCGCCGACGCCCCGGTAGTTGGGCAGGCGCTTTTCCGAGAACGCGGACAGGCCTTCCTTGAAGTCCGCGCCGCCGAGGGTGACGTGCATCACGTCGGTGGCGGCGGAGGTGGCGGCGGCGATGTCCGTGAACTGGGCGTCGTAGACGAGCCGCTTCATCGCTGCCATCGCCTCGGGCGAAGAGTGCGCAGCCAGGTACTCGACGTACTCCTTGGCCTTTGGCAGCAACTCGTCGTGGGGGTAGACGCGGTCGACGAGGCCGATGCTGAGGGCCTCCTCGGCGCCGATGACGCGCGCCGAATACAGGAGGTCGAGCGCCTTGCCGGTGCCGACGATGCGGGGCAGCAGCCAGCTGATGCCGTGCTCGGCGATGAGCCCGATGGCGGCGAAGGCCGTCCCGAAGCGGGCGTTCTCCGAGGCGAAGCGCATGTCGCAGTAGAGGGCGTGGATGAGCCCGAGGCCGGCGGCCGGTCCGTTGACGGCCGCGATCAGGGGCTTCTTCGTCGCCAGCGGAAAGGAGAACGGCTGGTTGTAATTTGCCTCCATGGCGCCGGGGCTCGCCTTCACGGACTCCGCGCGGGCCATGCCGCCGGAATCCGCGACGCTGTTGAGGAACCCCATGTCGGCGCCGGCGCAGAATCCGCGGCCCGCGCCAGTGAGGATGACGCCGCGCACCTGGCGGTCGGCGTCGGCGCGGGCGAGGGCGTCGCGGTAGTCGCGGGCCATGTTGCCGGTCCAGGCGTTCAGCCGGGTCGGGCGGTTGAGCGTGATGACGGCGGCGTGGCCGTCCACCTCATAAAGGATGTCCTCGTACTGCATGGCGGTCTCCCGGGGCGGATGGCGGCCATTCTCTCGGCCGCGCGGTCGCGCGGCAAGGCCAGTGCGGCAAAACGCCCTCTCCTTGCGCGCCGGGAGAGGGCGTCCTGGGGTGCGAGGGCCCTGCGCCCGGCGCCGCTACCTCCGCTGCTCGGAGCTGGTCCTGCGAGCGCTGCGGCCGGCTGCCGGGAGGGTGAAGACGAAGGCCGTCCCGCGTCCCGGCTCGCTGGTCACCCAGATGTCGCCGCCGTGGGCGCGCACGATTTCGCGGGTGATGGCGAGCCCGAGGCCGTAGCCCTTGGCGTTCGCGTTGCCGCTCCAGCCGGATTCGCCCGGGTTCGCGCGGTAGAAGCGCTCGAAGAGGTGGGGCAGGTCGGCGGCGGGGATGCCCTGGCCGGTGTCGGCGACGGTCACCTGGATGAGGCCGTTCTGCAGGCCGCGCGCGCCCAGGCGCACGGTCCCTCCCGGGGGCGTGTGGCGGAAGGCGTTGTCGAGCAGGTTGTTGAGCACCTGCTCGAGGCGGTCGTAGTCGCCGCGGATCTGTCCGTCGCTCGCAGGGTGCACTTCGAGGCCGACGCTCGTCTCTTCGGCGCGCAGGGCGAAGACCTCGCCGACGTGGCCGAAGAGCTCGCGCAGGTCGACGTCTTCCTGGCGCATGGGCACCTGGCCGCTTTCGATGCGGGAGAGGTCGAGGAGCTCTTCCACGAGGCGCAGCACGCGGTTCGACTCGTCGCTGATGATCTTCGCCGAGCGTTCGATGCCCCGCGCGTCGTCGATGGTGCCGTCGAGCATCGCCTCGCTGAAGCCGCGGATGGAGGTTAACGGCGTCTTCAGCTCGTGGGAGATGTTGGCGAGGAAGTCGCGCAACGTCTGCTGCGAGCGCTGCACCTCTTCCGTCATGCGGTTGAAGTTGGCGGCGAGGTCACGCACTTCGCGGGGGCCGGTGACGGGCACGCGCTGGCGGTAGTTGCCGCGGGCCACGCTGCGGGCCCCCCGCGCGATGTTCCGCAGGGGCGCGGCGACGCTCCGCGAGAGGAGGAAGCCGAGAATGAGCGCGGCTGCGACGCCGATCAGCCCGGAAAAGAGCAGCCGCGGCATCAGGTCGCCCAGCACCTCGCCGAGGCTCGCCGCGGGCTCGGCCACTACGATCGCCGCCGCGGGCGTGCCCGGGAAGGCGTTCTGCACGGCCGTGCTCAGCGGGATGGACACGCACAGTTGGGCAGGGCCGTTTGCAAGGTCGAGGCGGCAGCGCCTGGGCTTGCGGTCGGCGGTGCCGTTGGCAATGTCTTCGGGGGCGGGCAGCTTCAGGTCGCGTACCGAGCTGCCCTCGAGCGAGGTGTTGCTCGCCGCTTCGATGACCTTGCCGCTGCGGTCGACCACCGCCACGGAGGTCTCGGGCGAGGTGCCCTCCGACTCGCGCCGGTTGAGGAAGTTGCGCAGCAGCAGGAGCAAGTCGGTGCTGCTGGGCTTCGGGTCGCCGCGCTCCACGGCCGCGTTGATCTCCGCGCTGGCCTGCTGGTCGATGAGCCCGCCGACATCCTGCAGGTTCCCGTAGGAGATGGAGTCGCGGTAGCCACCGAGCAACAGGAAGAGGCTGAGCGCGGCCAGCCCCAGCGTCACGCTGATGATGACGAGGTAGGTGAGAAACAGCCGGACCTGGAGCGAACCCACGTTCCTAATAGTACTGAGTGCTGAGTTCTAAGTTCTCAGCACTCAGCACTCAGCACTCAGCACTTCGAACTCAGAACTCAGAACTAACCAACCAGCTTGTAGCCGACCCCGCGGAGCGTTTCGATCGCCACCTGGGCGCCGCTCAGTTTCGAGCGCAGGTGCTGCACGTGCACGTCGACGGTGCGCGTTTCGCCGGCGTAGTCGTAGCCCCAGACGGATTCCAGCAGCTGCTCGCGCGTGAGCGCGATGCCGGGGTTTTCCACGAACGCAACGAGCAGGTCGAATTCCTTGGTGCGCAGCGAGATGGCCGTCTCGTCGACGCGCGCCTCGCGCCGTGCCTTGTCGACGGAGAGGTTGGCGACGGTGATCGCGTTCTGCGGCTTCCGGCCGCCTTCGAAGCGGCGCAGGATGGCCTTCACGCGCGCCACCATCTCGCGGGGGTTGAACGGCTTCGTCATGTAGTCGTCGGCGCCCAGTTCGAGGCCGACGATCTTGTCGACGTCGTCGCCGCGGGCGGTGAGCATGAGGATGGGCACGTCGTGCGCGCGGCGGAGCTCGCGGCAGACTTCGAAACCGTCCATGCCTGGCATCATCACGTCGAGGATGACGAGCGCCGGCTGGACGTCGGCGAAGCGCGCCATGGCTTCCTTGCCGTTCGCCGCCGTTTCGACGGTGAAGCCTTCCTTTTGCAAGTAGATGCTGGCCAGGTCGCGGATGTTCTGTTCGTCGTCAACGACGAGGACTTTCTGCGCCATGCGGGTTCGCCCTGCCTCGCTGAATCCGGGGGGCCGTCTCCAGTATGCGCCGAGGGCTCCGGGCCTGCCACCCGGCCGGAGCCGGGTCGGGGTTGGCGAAGCGCGGAGCCCTCGACGAACCAGAGGGTGCACGGCCGGGTGGGGCCGTACTCCACCCGGCCGGTCGCAGTGGATCCTGCTCCGGCCCGGTAAGCGGCCCGCGTCCGCCCGGCAAACGCCCTGTAAAACCTGAGTGACGGTCGCGGGGCCTGATGGTTGCGGACCGGTTGGCCGCGGTCTTCCCGACGCCGAGAGCCTATGGTGACTATCCCGGATGGGAGGTTGGCACTGGACGCACCATCGAATCACGCTGCATTCGAACGTCCCCAGGAGGAGATATCGAGGTGGAGAGGTTCGCGGGCCGGGCTGGCGCCCACGGGGTGATGCAGGCGGACAGGAGCGGAGGGTGTGCCCGTGGGTCGTTTTTCGGGCCGGTGTATCGCAGGGAACATTCCCATTTGGCAACCGCGCGGTATCCTTTTCTGCACCTTACGTCCACCCGGCCGCAACGCCGGTGGACCACCATACGAACTGACGCGACGTGTGCGCCTGGCGAGGGCCAGGGCCGGGCCGCGCGGCATCCCGGGGCAGCGCCCTGCAGTGGAGGATCGAAATGTCACTGGTGAGATACAAGAAGTCCGGGGGCCCGAGCCTGTTGCTCGTGATCCTCGGCATCGTCTTCCTGGCGGGCGCCGTCGCCATCGGCGGCAGTGGCAAGTTCGCGAGCGCGAAGCAGGACGCGCCCACGCGCCCGGTCACGATCTGCAAGGTCGTCGTCGACAACGGGAAGGGCGCCTCCGACGAGGGCGGCAAGTTTGACTTCTCGGTCGACCCGCAAGGGCCGAACTCAGGCAACACACAGACAGAGAAGAATGTTGAGGTCCACGAGGGCGACGCGGCGGACGCTCACTGCTTCTCCAAGAGCATCGGCTCCACCGTGAGCTTCCAGGTCACTGAGGACGCGCCGAAGGGCTGGATCGACGCCGACGGCTACCCGAAGTACTTCACGGGCACGGGCAACTGCCCGACCGACGGTGCGCTGCTCAAGGACGGCAGCTTCGACAAGGACGTCAGCAAGGTCACCATCTGCAACAAGGCGGGTGTCCCCACCGGCAACATCCAGGTGCACAAGTACATCTGGGACCCGCAGGGCGCAGGTGGGAAGGGCGACTGGAAGCCGAACAAGCAGGGCAAGGACCCAGGCCTCGACTTCCTCTTCTACCTCGACAACGACACCGGCAACACCTTTGAGGACATCGTCCAGGGCAACGGCAACGGGGCAGGCCAGGACGCCAGCCTCGGCGACCACCATGTCCATGAGGTCACACCTCCCCCGGGCGGCTACACGTTCTTCGCGTTCTTCAACGCGGACAACAACGGCACCGAGTGCAAGAACGTCAACAAGGGGGCTCCAAGCGGCCCCGACGACCCCAACTACCAGAACTCCCCGAACGACGTCAAGGTGACAGTTGAGAAGGGCAACACGACGCACGTCTGCGCCTACAACGCGAAGGGTGAGCAGCCCCCCGAGACGCGCGAGGTGCAGGTGTGCAAGCTCGTCGTCGACAACGGTGTCGACCCGGCGAAGGAAGGCGGCGAGTTCCACGGCGTACTCGACCCCTCCAGCGGCGACAACCAGAACTGGAGCGCCACCACTCACGAAACCGAACAGGCGGACTGCGACACGCTGACGATCGCCAAGGACGCGACCTTCACGCTGACGGAAGTCCAGCCGGGCGGCTGGAGCAACAGCGCGGACGGCGGCGGCTATCCGAAGTACTTCACGGGCGTAGGCAACGGCTGCCCTTCCGACGGCTCCCTGCTCAAGGACGGCAGCTTCGGCGCCGACGTGACCAAGGTCACCATCTGCAACAAGGCGGCCCCGCCCCAGGCGCACACGCGCGACATCACGGTCTGCAAGGAAGTCGTCGACAACGGCGACAAGACGAACAACGACGGCGACTTCGCCGGGTCGATACACCCGGACGACTACCCCTCGGTGGCCTGGAGCGAGGACGGCGTCACGGAAGGGCACGCCGCGAGTTGCCACACGTACAAGATCGGCTCCGACACCAGGGACAACGACGTTGACCACTTCAGCGTCAGCGAGGATTCGCAACCCAACGGCTGGAAGGACGCCAGCGGCTACCCGAAGTTCTTCACTGGCACAGGCAGCTGCGACAACGCGCAGGAGATGACGCAAGGCTCGACCGGGTCGCTGCGCACGGTCCTGGTGGGCAAGGTCACCATCTGCAACAAGGCCAAGGAGACCGAGGACACCGGCAGCATCCAGGTACACAAGTACCTGCCAAAGGACAACGGGAACCCGGCCTGGCAGAACCAGGGCGCGGCCGCAGGCCCGTGGCACTTCACCGTCTATGACGAGGATCCCACCGGTAACCCGAGCGCGAACGTCGTGGGCGAAGGCGATCAGCTCGACATCATCGGGCCCCTGCCACAGACCGAGCTCTGGATCGTAGAGACGGACGACAACGGCGACACGTTCTTCGGCTGGTTCCTGCCGGACGGGGACGAGGACAGCGGCAACGACAAGTGCAACCAGCAGGACGCCGACGGTTCTAGCCTGGAATCCAGCGCGATTCTCCATCTGCCCGCTTCCATCTGGGAGAGCAAGGGCAACGTGAAGGGTGTGTTCCACATCTGCGCCTATAACAAGGAAAAGGCGCCAGACGTCTCCATCACGAAGACGGCCGACGACACCTCCATCGACGCGGGCACGGCGGCGGGCTTCGTCATCGAAATCAAGAACGACGGCGATGCGGACGCCACCAACGTGACCCTCTCCGACCAGCTCCCGACTGGCGGCGGATCGCTCACCTGGACGGTCGACGCCGGCGGCACCACGCTCACGGGCTGCACCATCAACGGCAGCCAGAAGCTCACCTGCTCGTCGCAGACGATCGCGAAGGGCACCAGCAAGCACGTCCACGTCGTCTCGTCGGAGACGACGGTCGACGACTGCGGCACGCTCGACAACGTCGCTTCCTACGAGCTCGGCACGGAGCCCTCGGTGGACAGCGAACAGGCCTCGGTCGAGGTGCTGTGCGGCCACATCGTGTTCCGCAAGATCATCGACAACTACGACCCGGCGACGGGCGAGTTCTCGGGCACGTTCTCGGGCCCGACCGACGGCATCTTCACCGGACTCGTCGGCAACGGCGTCGACACGGACCCCCAGGACGTGCTCCCCGGCAGCTACACCGCCGCCGAGGACGACCCCGGCGCCGACTACGAGTACGTCAGCCAGGGAGGCTGCGCCACAGAGCTCGCGGGCCTGAGGGGTGACTTCGGCCTGCAGCGGGCGCTGAGCGCCAGTCTTAACCTCGAGACCCAGCCGCCGTACGACATCGCGGCCGGCGAAACGGTCACGATCTGCATCCACAACGTGGCGCTCGGCCACATCACCATCAGGAAGTTCGACGAGACGACCGGCCACTCCAGTTGGGGCTACAGCGTCACGGGCCCGGAGACCGTTGGGGACCAGACCGTGGACGGCGGCTCGGCCGACCCGGGCAACATCAAGACCTTCGACGTGCCTATCGGTGCTGACCCCTACTTCGTCACCGAGCACGGCGATGCCAACCTCGTGCAGGAGTGCGAGCAGCCGAACAGCGATCCGGACCTCTGGATCATGGAGCAACTCACCGGCGCCGCCGGCCTGGCGGTAACCACGCCCGGGGCGACGGCGGAGTTCCAGTTCCACAACGTCTCCTGCGGGCTGGTCGAGGATTCCGGCACGCTCGTCGTGCACAAGGTCCTCGACATCAACGGCAACGGCGTGAAGGACGGGACCGACTCGTACGTGACCTGGGGCGTGACGATCAAGGGACCGTCGTACCTCAGTGGGTCGCACTTCACGATGACCGGCGGCACGCGCGTCTTCTCCGTGACGGCCGGCACCTACACCGTTACCGAAGACGGCGGCGGCGTGAACTACGTCCGCGTGGGCGTCGAAAGCACCCAGGCGGCCCTCACCGGCGACAACCACACGGACGTTGTCGTGACCTTCGGGGTCACCGACACCGTGACGTTCTACAACCAGCCGCTGGTGAGCGTGACCGTGCAGAAGCGCGCGTTCGACGCCGACGGCAACACGGTCGTGCCTGAGGGCTGGGAATTCACCATCACCGGCTGCGGCATCGCCTCGCAGACCAAGACGACCCCCGGCAACGGACGGGTCGTGTTCAGCGGGCTGCCGGCTGCCGTCGGTTGCGCCTACACCGTGGTCGAGACCACGAAGACAGGCTGGACCGTGGTGGGCGGGGCTTCGCAACAGGCCGCGCCCGACACGGCGGGTGAGAACGCGACGCTCACGTTCGTGAACAACCAGAACGAGACGCCGCCTCCGCCGCCACCGAATCCGCCACCGTCGTTCCCGAACCCGACGCCGACGCCGACGAACACGCCGGTGCCCGGCCAGCCAACCAACACCCCGACGCCGACGAACACGCCGAAGCACGAGCCCACGCCGATCAACACGGTCGAAGGCGCGCGCACACCGGGTGCCGTGGGCGTCGAAACCCCGGCTCCGCCTTCGGCGGGTACCGGCACAGCAGGCTCGACCCAGGGTGTGGCAGCGGCGGCGCTGGCCGGCCTCGGGCTGATGTTCCTGGCGACTGGCATGTTCTCCTTCCGCACGGCGCGGAGGCGCATGTACTAGTGTAGTGTCTCCAACGTTGCTTTAGCCCTGCCGACCTTC
>Ga0315281_10002425_pt1 | contig 27734 bp, 21 predicted proteins | sample YL17G07_0_MG_FD_204540 | JGI IMG/M metagenome (GOLD analysis project Ga0315281, IMG submission 204540) | Sediment microbial communities from Yellowstone Lake, YNP, Wyoming, USA - YL17G07_0 | ecosystem: Environmental > Aquatic > Freshwater > Lake > Sediment | place: USA: Wyoming | collected...
TCATTTACGATTGGACAACCGGGAGTTGGACGGAGCGAGTCAATCCGGGGTACGCGGATCATTTGAATTGCGACTCCACTCGAGGCATCGAGGGCCCCGTCGCCTGGTCGCCCGACGCCCGCCACATCGCGTTCGGTGAGAGCAATCAAGCGGCGAGCGGGCTGTATGTCCTGGATCTCACGGCGGGGGCTCCGGTGCTCATTTGGCCGACTCCCTGGAACTGCGCGACTCCGTACGCCGGGCAGATCAACTTCCTGCAGATGCAGTGGGGTTCGCCCGGGTCGATCTGACGAAGACCGTCGGGAGCCCACCGGAACGGCGCAGTGCATCGCGGTTTTTTCGGGGGCGATGGAGAGTTGATCGCCCGGCGGTTCGCTAAACGGTTCGAGCGTGGTTTGGCTTCGAACAGAGGAATCCGCCGCTCATTCGTCGTCAGCGTGATCTGGCGGCGTTCCGGGAAACGTCGGCCACGCCGCCTCGACCGAGGCCGGCGGACGTTCAAGGGATCCGTTCGTTGACTTTCTCGGTTCGGCCATCTCCTCCGTCGGGAGGGTCTCGTCGAATTCCTTTTCGGTCGCGAGCGCGTGCTCGATGGCCGCCTCCAGGGACGAAAGAGTCGAGAAGACCGGGCCGAAGCAACGAAAGTCCGGACGTCAAAAGTCGGGAACGGCGCGAGAGCACCAGCTGAGGTCTGGTGTCGCTGCCGGAGGGGGGGCGGGTTGTGCCTTGCGGCGGCTTTGGATGGTCGCTCCGGGCTACGGGTCGACGCGAGAGGCGTTCGTGTGGGCGGCGCGAAGGGCTACAATGCGACCAGGCAGACGGTGCGGATACACGTCCCCGCCGGTTTTCGAACTCGGTCAGGGACGGGAAAGAGAAGAAAATGATTCCAAACGAAGACGAGCTCTCCGACGAGCTCGCAAGAGTCCGGGTTTCTTTTTCCGAAACGGCCGAGGCGTATCGGAAGAGTCCGGCGCACGGCAGCCCCGTGGATCTGGCCCGAATGCTGGAAGTCGTTGCTCCCAAGGCCGGCGAGGCGGTGCTGGACGTCGCCTCGGGCGGGGGGCACACGGCCGTAGCTCTCGGCGAGACCGGGGCCTTTGTGATCGCTCTCGACGTGACGCCCGCCATGCTGCGGGAAACTCGTCATCTCGCCCAGCAAAAGAAGGTTTCGCTTCGAAGCCGGGTTCTCGCCGACGGGCAGTTGCTTCCGTTTGCCAGGAGGTCGTTCGAAATCGTCACGAGCCGCCTCGCGGTTCATCATTTTCGGGGGGCTCATCTGGCCATCCGCGAGATGTCGCGGGTTCTGCGGCCGGGAGGGCGTCTGTACATTTTCGATCTTTCGGCGCCGGACGAGCCGGAGCTCGGGGTACTCCTCAACGACGTCGAGCGGCTTCGCGATCCCTCGCACATGGACTCTCATCCGCCTTCTCACTGGAGACGGATGATCGAAACGGTTGGCCTCGAAATACGCCATTTCCACTGGATGAATCGCGCTCCTTACGACATGGAAACATGGTTCGAGCGGAGCCGAACTCCCAAACCTGCGCGGAAAGAGGTCTTCAAGAAGCTCGCCCAGGCGAATCTCGCCGCGAAAAAGGTGTTCCAGATCGAAGAGCACGAGGATGCCTGGCGATTCGGTTCTCCCGTGATCGAAATTCTCGCCGTCAAACGCTGACGCCGGCACGCAGCGATCGGGGTTCCGCCGGATGGAAACGGTCTCATGGAAAGATGGCGCGGTCGTTCTCATCGACCAGCGAAAACTTCCGGCGGAAGAGGTTTACCTGAGCTGCAAGAGCTCCGCCGATGTCGCTCTCGCAATAAGAAACATGACGGTTCGGGGGGCTCCGGCGATCGGGGTGGCGGCCGCCTATGGTCTGGCCCTCGGGATGAGGGAAGCGGCGGCCGGGGAAGCGTCGATTCGTGCGCGCTTCGACGAGCTCGCGCGTTTGTTCCGAGAGACCCGCCCGACGGCCGTCAATCTTTTCTGGGCCATCGAGCGAATGAGGAAGCGGCTCGATTCTGTTCTCGAAAGCGGAGAGAGGGCGGTTGATCCGGCCGGCAGGCTGCTCGCCGAGGCGGAGGCGATCAAGGCCGAAGATCTGGCGGCTTGTCTCGCGATCGGAGAGTCTGGTGCTTCTCTTCTTCCCGACGAAGGGGTCGTGCTCACTCATTGCAACGCGGGCGGTCTTGCGACCGCGGGCTATGGAACCGCGCTGGGCGTCATTCGATCCGCCGTCGCCCGTGGAAAGCGGCTGCACGTGTATGCCGACGAAACCCGTCCCTTTTTCCAGGGGGCCCGCTTGACGGCCTGGGAATTGGCGAAAGACGGAATTCCGGTCACGATCATCACGGACAACAGCGCCGGGCATTTTCTGTCGCGCGGAGAAATCGGTTGCGTCGTCGTCGGTGCCGACCGGATCGCCGCCAACGGCGACACAGCGAACAAGATCGGAACCTACTCGCTCGCCGTTCTCGCGAAGGAGAACGGTGTTCCGTTCTTCGTCGCGGCGCCGACGACGACCATCGATCCCACGATCGCGAACGGAAGGGCCATTCCGATCGAGGAGCGATCCTCCGACGAGGTGACCTCGATCGCCGGCGTTCGGATGGCCCCCGATGGCGTTTCGGCGCGCCACCCGGCGTTCGACGTCACTCCGGCCCGATTCATCACCTCGATCGTCACCGAACGGGGAGTTCTGAGGAGCCCGTATGACGAGGCGATTTTACGGCTGGCGCTGTGAGGGCGCGCTGTTCTTGACTCTCCCCTGGTGCAGGCATAGTTTTTGGAACGCGCCGAGTTTTCGTTTTCGCTCTCGGCAATTTCGTCTTTCCGTCGAGGAGAGGCCCGCAAGGAGACCGAAATGAAATCGATTCGCCATCTCACCCCAGTCGTTGCTGCCGTGCTCATGCTGTCTGCCGTCTCCGCTTCGGGTTCCGACCGGAGGCCGCAGCGCGCACCGGCCGGCGCCGGGGTGATCCTGCTCGACGGGGTCGACTTGAATCGGGCGCCGGCCGGGCTCGCCGGGATTCGCCGGCTCGTCGTCGCCCGGAACGAGGGCCGGCTGGTCGCACAAGGGACGGTGGACGGAATCGGAAAGCTGATTCGGACCGTGTCGCATCGATCGCTTCGAGCATCGAACGCGGCGGACACGAACGAGGCTTTTCTCGCCGAGGCCCGGCGGCTCCTGGGGGGCGATGCTTTCACCGACGGAAATATCGGTGTGATGCTGCCGGGGATGTTTTCGAATTCCGGAATTCCTCTGGCGCCCACTCGAAATGCGAACCAGCCTCCGGCTCCGGATTCGACGATTTTCTCGGATGACTTCGAGGGCGCGTTCGACTCGCGCGAGGGCGGGAACTGGGTTCCTTATATCGGGGCGAACGGACAATCCTATTATTGGGGAAAGACCAGCTGTGACGCTTATTCGGGAAACTCGTCCGCTGATGCCGTTCGCGGCGGCACCAATGGCGCTTCCCTTTCCTGTTCGGCGAACTACCCGAGCTCCGGAGGTTGCACGGTTTCAACGCAAAACTGCCTGCAGTCCTGGCTGAAATACAAGTCGTCCTTCTCGCTGGCCGGAACGAGCGGGCCCACTTTGACTTTCGATTTTCGAGGCAAGACGTCCTCGGTGGTCGACAAGGATAATTTCCCTTACGACTACCTCGCCGTGTATTTCTCCAAGAACGATCTCGAAACGGGCCCCGGTTATTACTGGTACGGAAACTGGTCCCCTTCGTGGTATCTCGTGACCCTCGACCTGACCAATTGGCCCGTTTACGGCGATTTGCGCAATTCCGGTCCGCTCTACTTCTGGCTCTATTTCCAGAGTACGAGCCTGGCTCCCTCCGGGTATGGTTTCCGGGTCGACGATGCGCAAATCGCGACCGCCGGCAGCGGCTGCCATCTGGCCATCACCAACGCCGACACCTCCGCCTGTCCGGTCATCAAGCTGACCGTGACGCCCACCGACGATACCGGGCAGGGAATTCCCAATCTCGGCGCCTCGAATTTTTCTCTGACCGAGGACCAGACGAACAAGTCGATCAGCGTCGCGTGCGGGAGCCAGAATACGGCCAGCTCGAATCTCACTCTTCTCATCGATGAAAGCGGGAGCCTGGGGCAGGATGCTTTCAATAATGAAGTCTCGGCCGCCAAATCGCTGGTTGGCCAGCTTCCGTCGAACGTTTCGGTTGCGGTCTATTTCTTCAATTATTCCCCCGGTTTGTTGATCGATTTCACGACCGATCACAACGCCGTGATCACGGCGCTGACGAATCACACTTACTCGAGCGGTGGAACCGCGATCTACGACGCTCTCATCACCTCGTCGTCCCACTACGCGGGCCGCTCGGGCCAGCGGTTGACGGTGCTCATGACCGACGGCAAGGACGAAAACAGCTCGAATACCGAAACGGCGGCGATCGCTTCGGCCAACTCGAACGGTGTCGTCGTCTACACGATCGGATTCGGAGCGGATCTTCAGGGAAACACGCAGGTGCTCGAGGAAATCGCTTCACAGACCGGCGGGCAGTTCTATTACGGAGGCGATTCGACCGCCCTTCAGGCGATCGTGAATAAGATCGGCGCCAACATTTCGAGCCAGTGCACCATCACTTACACGACCGCCTACACGAGCGGAACGCATACGGACGTGGTCAGCCTGTCGAGCGGCTCGTGTCAGACCTCGGCGCAGGCGGCCGTCACGAGGAGTTGCAGCTCGGGAGGAGGGTGCAGGCTTCAAATCACGGGTTTTCCCACCGCCACGTGCCCGGCCGTCGCCGTCGCCGTTTCGGCGACCGATTCGGCCGGCAATCCTCTCTCGGGCCTCGGATCCTCCAACTTCACTCTGGTCGAAGACGGGCAGAGTCGAAACTTTTCCGCCGCCTGCACCGGAGGGAGCTGCACTTTGACGTATACGTCCTCGAATGGGGGGCATTCTCTGTCGATCGGGTTGACCTACCAGGGGTGCACGTCGACGACCGGCGCGACGATCGACGTTTCCTGCCCGACGTCGGGCTGCACCGGGACTTATTTCTATTTCGTTCCCGCCGGCGCGCACGCCGCCGGAATCAACAACACTCAGTTCGTCACGGATATGGTGATCGCCAACGAAGGAGCCGGCACGGCGGCGCTCGTGATTTCGGAATTGATCCGCGGACAGGAAAACTCGAATCCGAACGATGTTTCGGTTTCCATCGGCTCGGGGGCCTCACTCGAAATGCTCGACGTTTTCCTCACGCGATTCGGTCAGTCGAGTGTCGCCGCAGCTCTCCGGATCTGCTCGACCCAGCCTCTCCGGATTTTCTCTCGAACCTTCAACAGCGCCGCGTCCGGAACGTTCGGACAGGGAATTCCGGGTTATCCGTCCTTTGCCGCGCTGACGCCCGGCGACACGGGGCACCTTCTTTTCCTGTACGAGAACGCGCAATACCGGGCCAACGTCGGTTTCGTGAACATCACGAGTCAGTCGATCACGATCACGGCGCGGTTCCTCGATTCGCAGGGAATCCTGCTCGGAACGAAGAGCTACCCGCTTCGCCCGTACGAGTACGTGCAGCGAAGTCAGATCTTTCACGACATCGGATTCTCGTCGATCGCAAATGCGCGAGTTCTCCTGTCGACGAACGCGGGGGCATTCTTCGGCTATGCCTCGCTGGTCGACAACGGGAGCGGGGATCCGACCTTCGAAAATGCGGAGCCGTGAGAGTGGCGGGAATCGGAGGCGATTAGGTGCCGCTTCGCGAGGGGAGCGCAGGCTGCCCGCCATGACGGCCTGCAGTCCGGGCTCGCCGGCGAATATCGCAATCCGATCCCTGCCGCCTCCCGCGAATCAGGGGGGCCCAATCCTCCCGAGGAGCGCCTCGAATCGCGCGATGGAGCGGAGCCGCACGAGCCTCGGCTCGCGGGGCAGGTAGACGATCCAGCCGGATCGCTCGTCGATGGCGCTTTCGAAACCCGCGATCGCTTCTTCGATGCGCCCGAGGCCGAGCTCGACGAGGGCGATCAGGGCGGAAGAAACGTGCTGGCCCGTCGCGCGTTTTCGGAGGCGAGAGAGGATCTCCCTCGCTTCTTTCCGCCGGCCCGCGAGGGCGCAGGCGTGGGCGTAACTGGCGAGAACGTGAGCGGGCGCATCTGAACGTTCGGCGATTCGACCGAGCCTTTGTGCCGCCTCCTCGACGCGGCCGAGCTGGAGCTCGGCGATGGCCAGGATCACACTCCCTTCTTCGGCATCGGGCTCGAGCTCGAGCGCCGTGGTCGCCGCCTCGACGGCTTTGGCGTAGCGGCCTTGAAGATAATGGATGAGAGCCGTATTGACGTGGATGATGACCGACTGCTCGGCGAGCGGGTCCATCTCGACGGCGCGGTCGATTTCGCGGAGGGCTTCTTCGAAACGGCCCCGTCGTGCGAGAAAAAGTGCGTACCAGTGGTGGGCGGTTGCGCAGGAGGTGTCGAGCGCGATCGCGCGGCGGAACTCGTTTTCGGCTTCGACAGGTTCCCAATCGAAAACGTCGAGAATCGCAGCCCGTGACACGTGCGCCTCCGCAAGACGATCGTCGATGGCGAGTGCCGCGGCCGCTGCGGCCTTCGCCAGCGGGAAGGCTTCCCGCGGCGGGAGGATGTCGCGGCTTCCGATCGTGATCCAGGCGTCGGCGAGTCCCACGTAGGCTTCGGCGAAGGCCGGGTCGACGTCGATCGCATTCCGGAAACATTCGATCGCTTTCTCCATTCCCGATCGAGTGCGCCGGTTCCAGAAATAAAGGCCTTTGACGTAATGCCGATAGGCTGCGCGCTTCGACGACGATTGTCCGCTTTCCGGGAGGGAGTGTTCGAGGGGAGGCGATCCGGATCGGGGCATTCGAGGGAGAAGATGGCGGCGGATCCCATCGGCGAGGCGCTCGAGAACGGAGAGAAGATCCGAATCGTCGAATTCGAGCTGATCGCCCCAGATCTGAGAGTGACTCGCCGGGTCGACGAGCTCGAGCTGTAGATTCACCCGGTCGCCCCGCCGGCGAAGTCGCCCGGACACGACCGCCTGAACCTTGAGCTCGTTGCCGAGGGACGCGGCATCGTCGGTGCGGTTGCGGTACCGGAACACCGTGCTTCGGGGAACGACGCGGAGGCCTTCCGTTCGCGACAACGTGTTGATCAGGGTTTCGGTCAGGCCGTCGGCGACGAAGTCTTCGCCGTCCGGCGAAGATGAGGAAAACGGGAGAACCGCGATCGATTCGATGGGCCGCGGGGCGGGCGCTTCGGCACTCGCGTCCCCTGAAAAAGCGTATCCGTGACCGAATGCGGTCCGGACGTAAACGGGCTTACGGGCGTCGTCGTCGATGGCGGCGCGGACTTCTTTGACGAGACTCGGAAGGTTCGTTTCCGAAACGAACGTCGTCGGCCAGAGCCGGTCGTGAATCTCCTGCTTCCGCACGGCGTTCGGCCGCCGCTGGAGCAAGAGCGCGAGAAGCTCGAACGCCTTGCCCGAGAGGTGGATGCGCTCCCCTTTGCGGCGGAGCTCACGGGCCTCTTCGTCGAGAACACATTGCCCAAAGCGGTAGCGCACGAAGGTCTCCTGACGAAAACGTGTGCCGATTATCGCAAGCACGCCGGGCTCTCACAACAGAAGTTTCCCAGAACTTCCTCAGATGGTTCGCAAGATGTTCATCCGGCGAGAACCGATCCTGATTGTCGACGACGCGAATCAGCGTCGCGCATGAGGAAAGTCGGCCACCGATGCTCTCAAGCCTGCGAACCCCCCGAACCCCGAAGAGGAGAACGAAAGGCTGCCTCCTCTCGACTCTGCTGTTCGCGTGTCACCCGGCCGTTTGCCGGGCCGAGCCCGCGGCCGCCGGGGCGCATTTTCGTGACTTCGATGCCGATTACGACTGCGAAGAGTTCCAGGGACCTCGGAAACCGCGGATCTCTGCGGCCGAATCGGAGGCACGTTGCCCCGAGCCTTCGCTCGCCGTCCTCGTTCACGGCATCAATCCTGTGAAAAGCGACTTCGATCCTTTGGAGCTCGAACTGCGCCGGCGGGGAAGTGAGGTTCGTCGCTTCCGGTACGACGACTCGCAATCTTTGGAAGTCTCGAGTGACGAGTTTGCTGGGTTCATCCGCTCGCTGGTCCGTCGAATCCGGCCGCAGCGTCTGACCGTCTTTGCGCACAGCATGGGGGGGCTCGTCTCGCGCCGAGCGATGACGATGGGGCGTCGCTCGACACTGGCCGACTCTTCATCCGGTGCGATTCCCATCACCCTGGTCACAATCGCCTCACCGTTCGGGGGTGCCTATCGTGGGCGGATCCCGATCCCCTGGAACATCCTGGGAATCAAAGAAAGCCACCGTTTTCTCGGGACCGCTTCGTCTTTCATTCGTGATCCCGGACGGCTCGGAAACAATATCGTTCACTTCAAGGTCGAGACCGACGAGCGAGACGGGAAAGAATCACGCAATGGCCGGACCGTCTCCGATTTCGTTTTCCGTCTCAAGAATCAACGGAGATCGGCCGTCGATTCCGATCCCCGGCTCGTTCGGCGCGAGGTCGTCGGCGCCGGGCATGTCGGGGTTCTTCAGCACCGGGGTTCGCTCTCGCCTCCCTTGCGCGCCTTGGTCGAGGCGCTTTTTCCACCGATTGCAGGGTCATCGGGATTCCCGTGCACGGCCCGCGGCGAAATTTTCAGGGCGTCGATGGCCGACGATCAAGGGTCGATTCGCGCCGTGGAGGCGATCCGATCGCGGAACCTCGCTTCCTGGGCGGTGGCGCGGCCGAAGGAGAAATCATGAAACTCGCCTTTGGGAATTTGTTCAAGCTCGCGCTGGTCTTGCTGGCCGCCGGCGGCCAAGCGGGGTGCCTGACGGAGTCGCATCGCGTTTTGAAAATTCACGAGTCGGCGTCGGCGGGGGCCGTTTACGACGGACTCCGGAGCGTTCTCGTCGTCGGAAATTTCGAAAATCGTTCGAGTTACATGCGTGGGCTTTTTTCCGACGGCGTGGACCGGCTGGGCGGACAGGCCAGAGCGATTCTCATCGGGCAGCTGAAGAAAACGCGGCGGTTTGACGTTGTCGATCGGGGCAACCTGGAGGTGATCTCCCGCGAAGCGAAGATGAAGGGGCGGGATCAGGCGCTTCTCGGAGCCGATTACGCCGTCATCGGCGACGTCGTGGAGTTCGGCCGCAGAGAGGTCGGGGGTCAGCTGCTGTTCGGAATTCTCGGGAGCGGTCGACGGCAGGTGGCTTACTCGAAAGTCGCGATCCACGTCGTCGACGTGCTCACGTCGGAAGTGGTCTGGTCCGCCCAGGGCGCCGGAGAATGCGCTTTGAGCCATGGTGAATTCCTCGGATTCGGAGTGAGCGCCGCCTACGACTCGACGCTCAACGGCAAAGTGCTGGAACTGGCGGTCGATGAAGCGGTCGATCGATTGGTCGACGACCTCGACCAGGGAAATTGGCATCGTGCCCGGTGAGCCCATGTATCGACTCGTCTGGCTTCTGGCGTTGATCGTCTTTCTGACCGGTTGCACCGAGGCGACACTCTATTCGTGGGGAGAATACGAGAATCAGGTGTACCGGTCGCTCTCCGCCGGTTCGAAGTCGACTCCGGAAATGCAAGTGGCGATGCTGGAAAGCGATGTCCGGAAGGCGCGGGCGACGAAGAAGCGACTCCCCCCCGGGTTTCACGCGCATCTCGGATATCTGTATTTCCAGCTCGGTAATCTCGAGCGGGCGAGGCAGGAGCTCGAGCTGGAAAAGTCCGAATTTCGGGAATCGGCCGTATTCATGGATCGTTTGCTGGCGAGTGTGAAAAAAAGATGAACGCGAGGAAATTCATTCAGCTGGCGTCTTGTGCCGTGACGGCGCTGGTCGTGACCGGATGTGTCGCTCCGCAGGACAATACGGTGTTTCGCGAGCATCCTCCCCGCTCGATCCTGGTTCTGCCGCCGCTCAACGAAACCACGAAGGTGGAAGCGACCTACAGTTATCTTTCCACGGTGACCCGTCCGCTCGCCGAAATGGGCTATTACGTCTTTCCGGTGGTTCTCGTGGACGAGCTCCTGAAAGCGAACGGAATGCCGACCGCCGGCGAGATGCACCAAGTCGCGCTGGACAAAGTCGCGGAAATCACTGGGGCCGATGCGGTTCTGTACGTCAACGTGAAGGAATACGGGACGACATACAGAGTGCTGGGCAGCCGCACCGAAGTTGCGGCGGAGGCCAGGCTGGTGGATACGAAGACGGGACTCCTGCTCTGGCAGGGCAAGGCCTCGGACAAAGACAGTTCGGCGAACACGGGGGATCTCGTCGCCAACCTGATCGTCGCGGTCATCAGCCAGGCCATCAACTCCAGTCGGGATGCCGCCCACGGAGTCAGCCGGGAGGTGAACGTCGAGCTGTTCATGGATGAGGATCGCGGGCTGCCTTACGGGCCCTATCACCCCAAATACGGGCAAAAGAAGTGACGGCCGGTTTTCTCGGGAGCGATCTCGCCGGTTCCACGCCGAGGATAAGCCGAGTTTCGGTGCGGTCTCCGTGACGGGGCGGTCCGTCCGAGGAAACCGATAAACTGCAGGAGTGAAGCCGAATCCGGATCGCCGTGGCTCGCCCTGCGCTTCTTCGCTGTTCCTCGGGCTCGAAACCTCCTGCGACGAAACCTCCGTCGCAGCGATTCGCGGCGACGGGTCGATCGTGGAGAATCTCGTGTCCTCGCAGGTCGCGGCCCATGCGCCGTTTGGCGGGGTCGTGCCGGAAATCGCGGCACGGGCGCATCTTCAGAATCTTCCTTCGCTCCTGGAGCGGGTGGCTGAGCGGCTCGGCGGAGATTTTCACGAGGTCTCGGCCGTCGCGGCGACGGCGGGACCGGGGCTCGTGGGGGCGCTGCTCGTCGGGCTTCACGCCGGCGAGGGGCTCGCGGCGGGTCTCGGCGTCCCGTTTTTCCCCGTCAATCATCTCGAAGGGCATCTTTATTCCCCTTTTCTGGAAGCTGGCGGCGGCGCCCTGCGAGAAATTTCGTTTCCTTTTCTCGGAGTCGTCGTGTCGGGGGGGCACAGCGCGATTTACCGTGTCGACGAGGGTTTTCGAATTTCGCGCCTCGCGCGAACCCGCGATGACGCGGCGGGAGAAGCTTTCGACAAGATCGGAAAACGTTGCGGCCTGGGATATCCCGGAGGGCCCTCGGTCGATCGCCTCGCCGCCACGGGTGACCCGAAGCGATTCGACCTTCCTCGTCCGCGATTCTCCGACGGGTCTCTCGATTTTTCGTTTTCCGGTCTCAAGAGCGCCGTTTTGCGCCATCTCGAAAAGCTCGGGTGGCCCGATCCGCCCCCGCCGCATTCGGTCGGCGCCCCTCCCCCCCGCGAGATCGTCGATCTTCTCGCCGGCTTTCAGGAAGCGATCGTCGACTCGATCGAATGGCGTCTCGACGAGACGGTTCGTCAGACGAACCCGCGGACGATCGCGGTGTCGGGAGGAGTGGCCGCCAACGGCGGACTGCGGCGCCGGCTGCAGGGCTGGAGCGCGAAAAAAGGTATTCCCGTCCTGTTTCCCGAAGGGATCCTCGCCGGGGACAACGCCGCGATGATTGCCTTGGCGGGTGCGCTTCGTTACCATCGAGGCGTTCCGCCCGGGCCGGCCCGGGCGATGTCGCGATGGGATCCGGCGGCCCCGTAGCGCTTTGCGCGCTTCCCTCTCGATCGACCATTCATCAACGGAGGAGTACCCGAACGGCGGGGCGCAGCTTCCAAATGCCCCGGCGATTCCACACGACACATGCCCGATCCCTCTCTGATTCGTAATTTTTCGATCATCGCCCACATCGACCACGGCAAGACGACGTTGTCCGATCGCGTCCTGGAACAGACCGGGGCCCTGACCGCGCGCGAGATGTCGGCGCAGGTTCTCGACGACATGGATATCGAGCGCGAACGCGGCATCACGATCAAGGCGCGCGCGGTGGCCCTCGACTACAGGGCCGACGACGGAAAGACCTATCGATTCAACCTGATCGACACGCCGGGGCACGTCGATTTCACCTACGAGGTGTCTCGATCGCTCGCGGCCTGCGAAGGGGCGCTTCTGGTGGTCGACGCAACTCAGGGGGTGGAGGCGCAAACCCTCGCCAACGCCTATCTGGCCGTCGACGGCGGGCTCGAGATTCTGCCGGTGATCAACAAGATCGACCTCCCCTCCGCCGAGCCGGAGCGGGTCAAGGAGCAGATCGAGCACGTCGTGGGAGTCGACGCCTCCCGGGCGCCCCTGGTTTCGGCGAAGGCGGGAACGGGAATCCACGAGATGCTCGAACAGCTGGTCGCCGTGATTCCGCCGCCCAAAGGGGATGCCAATGCGCCCCTGTGCGCCCTCATGTTCGATTCCTGGTACGACCCGTACCGCGGCGTGACGATGCTCATCCGGGTCGTCGACGGGGTCGTCCGGCCAGGGCTCAAGATCCGCTTCGTCGCTTCCGGTTCGGACGCCGTCGTCGATCAGATCGGAATCTTCACTCCGAAAGCCAAACAGGTCGCGGAGTTGTCGGTGGGGGAAGTGGGCTGGATGACGGCCGGAGTTCGCGAGCTCCACCAGACGAAAATCGGCGACACCGTGACCGAGGCTCTTCGGCCGACGACGACCCCGCTTCCGGGTTTTCAGGAGGTCAAGCCGATGGTTTTCGCCGGGCTGTTCCCGGTCGAAACCGATGCTTACGAAGATCTCAGGGACGCGGTGGAAAAGCTCACGCTCAACGATGCTTCGTTCACGTTCGAGCCGGACAACTCTGAGGCGCTGGGGTTCGGTTTCCGGTGCGGATTTCTCGGTCTTCTCCACATGGAGATCATTCAGGAGCGGCTCGAGAGGGAATTCGGGCTCAATCTGATCACGACGGTTCCCGGTGTTCGTTACCGCGTGACGAAAACGGATGGTTCCGTCGAAGAGATCGAGAATCCCGCGAAGCTTCCTGCCGCGAATTTCATCGACAAGTGGGAGGAGCCATACATCGAAGGGACGATCATCACGCGCGACGACTCGGTCGGGGGAATTCTCGCTCTCGCGGAGGACCGGCGCGGAATCCAGAAGACCCTCGAGTACCTGACGCCGACGCGGGTCATGATCAAGTACGAGTTTCCTCTCGCCGAAGTGGTCCTGGATTTTTATGACAAGCTCAAGAGCGCCTCGAAGGGATATGCGTCCTTCGATTACCACCTTCTCGGCTATCGACCGGGGGATCTGGTGAAGCTCGATGTCCTGGTCAACGGCGAGGCGATCGACGCTCTGTCGATGATCGTCCACGAGGACAAGGCTCACCCGCGCGGGAAATCGCTGACGGAAAAAATGAAGGAGATGATTCCGAGGCAGATGTACGAAGTTGCCATTCAGGCCGCGATCGGGTCGAAGATCGTCGCTCGTTCGACGGTCAAGGCTCTTCGGAAAGACGTTCTGGCGAAGTGTTATGGTGGCGATATCTCCCGGAAGAGAAAGCTCCTCGAGAAACAGAAGGAAGGGAAAAGGCGGATGAAGAAAGTGGGCCGGATCGAAATCCCGCAGGAAGCCTTTCTCGCGGTTCTCAAGGTGGACTGATGGTCGAGTCGAAGGAGCTGTCCGCCGGAGAGGAACCGGTCAATCCGCGGTCCACGGGGCGGGAGTATTACGAAGCGATTCTGATCGCGGTCGTATTCGCCCTTTTCGTTCGAACGTTCGTCGTCCAGGCATTCAAGATCCCTTCGGGATCCATGATGAAGAACCTGCTTGTCGGCGACCACATTCTCGTCAACAAACTCGTCTACGGGCCGCGCCAGGGGCGCTTCTGGGACCGGATCGTTCCATACCGCGACGTATCCCGCGGCGATGTCGTCGTGTTCAAATGGCCGCGCGATCTCGACCGCGATTTTATCAAGAGGTGCATTGCGATTCCCGGAGATGTCATTGAAATTCGCCATAAGGTTGTCTACATTAACGGCGAGGTCAGGAAAGAGGTGCCTCCGGTGTTTTTTCTGGCCGAGGACAGCGAAACCGAAGCGCCGGCCGACGACCCCGATCGTCCGGTTCGAGACAATCTTTCGGCCTTTACGGTTCCCGCGGATTCTTATTTCATGATGGGGGATAATAGAAACAATTCGTACGACAGCCGCTACTGGGGAGTCGTTCCGAAGGATTACGTGAAGGGAAATGCTTTGCTGGCCTACTGGTCGTTCGAAACTCCGAAAGAATGGGAAGGGGCGGGGGCGGAGAGTCTTTCGGGGAAGGAAACGCTGAGGAGGCTCGGATACGTCGCGGTGCACTTCTTTACGAAAACACGTTGGGCTCGATCGTTTCAAACCATTCGATAGGTGATCCGGGGGTGCCCCCCAAACTGGAGGACCGATGGCCGTGAAACTCGAAATTCGCTCCCGGAAGCGCGGTGCTGTGAACGTGGGTTGCATTTTCGGTGGTCTGGTTCTCCTCGTTGTGGTTTATGGAGCTTTCAAGTTTGTGCCGGTGAAGGTCGCCATCGCGGAAATCCGTGATACCACGACGAGCGAAGCGACCCTCGGCTCGATGAAAAAAGACGATCTGATCCGCTACGCGATCATGCAGAAGGTCAACGAAAACCATATTGCCTTCAAGGAAAAAGAAATCGAGATCGAGCGCCGGACCGATGAGATTCACATCAAGTTCACGATCAAGGTCCCCGTCGAGCTGATCGGCGGGAAAACCTACATCGTGAGCGAGCTCATCGACGTCCGCCGGCCGATGTTCTGAGGGGCCCCCGGCCCACGCCGTCATGGCGCGCATCGAGTCTTCTGCGCCCCGGCCGCTTCGCATTCGCGAAGTGGCCGCCCGGCTCGCCCTTTCGATCAGCTCGGTGAGGCTTTACGAGCGCGAATTCGGCGACTACCTGTCCGTCCCGAAGACCGGCGGCGGACATCGTCGATATCGCGAAGAGGACGTGAAGCGTCTTCTTCATCTTCGCCACCTGGTCGTGGACGAAAAACTCTCCTTCGACCAGGTTCGGGAAATGGTTGGCGGCACTCCGGATCTGGCGCCCGTCCGGCGAGACGTTGACCTCCTCCTTCAGGTTTACGAAGGGTTGACCGAGGAGCACCTCGCCATCCGGCGCGAGCTTCGAGAAATGCGCGAAGCCATCGCGAAGCTCGACCGAAAGCTCGACCGCTTCACGCGCGGTGGAGATCCGAAAAAAAAGAAAGGGTGGTTCGCCTAGAAAGCCTGGCCGCTGCCGAAAGAGACCACGTAGCCCCGTTTCCCGCGAGCATCGGACGAGAAGGGGTAGGCCACGTCGAGCCGCAGAATGTTGACCTTGGCGGATCGGGGAATTCCGAAACGAAGGCCCAGTCCGATCGCAGATTTCCACTTTCCCGGGTCGAGAACACCGTCGTTCGAGGCGAGCCCGGTATCCAGGAAGGCGACGCCGCCGATCTGCACCAGTTTGAAATATTCCCGCTCGCCGTTGACGCGGTATTCGAAATTCATAAGAAGCGACCGGTCGCCGTCGAAAGCGTGCGCTTTGTATCCGCGCAGGCCCGTGTCGCCGCCCAGAAGGTAACGATCCTGAGGCGGAAGACGCCAGGCCGCGTCGTACTTGATGTGGCCCAGTGCGATCGAGTGCTCGGGCCAGCCGGTTCGAATGTAAGCGATTCCTTCGAGGTCGATTTTGCCGGTGCGGTCGTCCGGACTGCCTCCGGAACGGGTTTCGACGTTGAGCCGCGCCGTGCCGAAATTTCCGTTGAAAGTATCGAATCCCTGGGCGAGGTGACCGCCGAAAAGCCAGACGTTTTCCTGTCCCGCGAGGAGTCGCGGAGAGAGGCCTCCATAGAACGCCAGGTCGAGCCCGGTCGGAATGTCCTCGATGCGCGAGAAGCGGTTGATGTAAGCCTCCGAGCGAAAACGCAGGCTCAAACGGCGGACGAAAAGGGTGATGTCGGCGCGATGAATGTCGCGAGGGAGCTGGTCCGGAAAATTCGACGAGATGGTTTCAAACTCTTCGCTCCGAGGCGCGAATCCGATTCCGGCTCGAAGAGTTTCGATTGCCGACCCATGAAGGGTCCAGATGGCTTCCGTTTCGATCGCCTCGGTGTGACGGCTGACCCGCGAGGAAGTCTTGCCGTCATGATAGATGGGAAGTTCGTCCGTAATGTGATCCGCGTTGATGGAGTAACCGAAGGGATCGGCTCCTCGCAGGAGAGGGAGGCCGAATTCCAGCCGGTAACCGTTGCCGTCGCTGTTGTTGAGGTATTCGAGCTTCAGGTGGCGGTTCGAATCGAAGAAACGAGGGTCTTCATAGGCGAGACTTCGCTTGGTCGTGCCGATTGCCGTATGCTCGAATTGCACGGCGAGCAACTTTCCAAGTCCGAAGAGGTTCGTTTCTTCGAGGCCGACCTTGAGCCTCGATTCGCCTCCGCCCCCGCCGTAGGAAATTCCGACTTTGGTCGTCCAGGCGTCTCGCGTTGCCACTTCGAGGTCGATCCGCCCGTCCTCCCTGGGAATTCTTCGAATCTGGACGAAACGGAGAAACGTAAATCGCCGCAGGATGCGTTCCGCTTCGCGGATCTCTTCGTCCGAAACCCGTGCGCCGGGTTCGATGGGAACGGCACGGAGAAGAAAGTCCTGACGGGTGGTGACGTGGATGCTGTTGACGAGCCGGAACGGCCAGGCGTTTTCGCCGGGAGTCGCCGGGTCGAAGACGTTGGCGGTGAGGACTCGAATAGCGGCGACTTCCGTCTTGACGCTCTCTCCGGCATCTCCGGCCTGGAGCAGGGCGGGGACCCATGCGAATCCGGCGGCAAGAAGAATGGCGGTCTTGAGACGAAGCGTCATGACGTGGGCCGGATCAACTCGGCATTCTCAGAACGACAGCTGATCCCAATGGAGTGTCTGCCACTCTTCCTGGAGAAGCGCGTAGAGATGGAGGTCGTGCCAGAGGCCTCCGGCGAATCGAGCCTGACGAAGCGTGCCTTCCCGCGAGAATCGAAGCTTCTCGAGGACCTTCTGCTCGGGCACGTTTTCTGCCGCCGAGAGAACTTCCACCCGGTGAAGCCCCCGATGACGAAAGAGATAATCGATCAGCAGCCGGTGCGCCTCGAGGCCGAAACCCTTCCCACGGTCGGCAGGTTCGAAAATCGAGACCTCGAGGGCGGCGCTTCGAGCGACGGGATCGAGATATTCAAACGTTGCGAGACCGACCCGCTTCGATCTCTTGTCCTCGATGACGAGCTCGGTCGGGTCGCCTCCCTGTTCGAAGAGCTGGCGCTCGAATTCGACGTGCCCACGGAGGGAGAAACTGCTCCACTCCCCGCGAGCCTGAGGCTTGTTGAGCTCGGCCGCGAGCCAGTCGAAATCGTCTTTTTGGATGACTCGCAGGTTTGTTCGTGCGCCCGACAGCATGTGCCCTCCAAAGCCTGGTGAGTCTACACGTGGCGGCTCCAAGGGGTCGAGCTGAGGATCCGAAGCTCTGCCTCGCGCCGGGCAGCCTGCGGCCGAAGGCTTCGCGGTTCTTTTTTCCCTTTGCTTCCTGCGAAATCCTGCTACACTCGCTTCGTGTCGTGGGCCGCCCCCTTTGAGAAGCGCTTTCTGGGGAAGCCGGTCCGGAAGCATCCTCCGATTGTTTTTTGGGAAGGCTTCCTTACCGCAGGACGCGGTTGAAAGACGTTCGACCGCGCCTCCGGGTCAAGTGATCGACCGAACGCGGAAACGACGAAGTCAGAGTACGAATCAAGCTGGACTCCGCAACTTCCGAGACTGAAGACGAAGCGGTAACCGGCTCCCAGCGACTGGATGAAGGTTTTGGAAAATACTGCCGAACAACAGAATAATCCGCTTCGCCGCCGCCGCCGCCGCCGCCGCAGACGGGGCGGAGGTGCCGCTCCTCAACCAGGAGGTCCCCCGGCCGGAGACCTGCAGCCCATGGCTGGAGTTCTTCGTCTTCGGTCGGACGGAAACGGGCAGCTGGTGGCTTTCGCGAAGAACTACGTTCCCCAGCCGAACGACCCGGTCGTTCCCAGGGACGTCGTCAAACGTTTTTCCCTTCTCGACGGCGCCAACCTCGAGGCCTCCGGTCTCATGATGAATGGACGGCTGACGGTTCGAGAGGTTCAGATGGTCGAAGGGTTCCCGGTCGAAGATCTCACGAAGAGAAGCGCCTTCAGCGATCTCGTTTCGATCGACCCGAATCGCCGGATCCGATTCGAAACCGAGCCGGACGAGCTTTCGGGAAGAGTTCTCGATTTGCTCACTCCCATGGGGTTCGGTCAGCGCGCCCTGATCGTCGCCCCTCCGAAAGCCGGAAAGACGACTCTTCTCAAAGTGATGGCTACGGCGGTTCTCAAGAACCATCCCGGTGTTCCTGTTCTCGTCCTTCTGGTCGACGAACGCCCCGAGGAGGTCACCGATTTCCGGCGAAGTGTCGGGCCTTTGGGCGCGGAGGTTCTCGCTTCCACTTCCGATGAGACGCCCGAACAGCACATCGGTCTTTCCGAGTTCGTCCTCGAACGGGCGAAGCGGATGGTGGAGGCAGGGAAGGACGTCGTGATCCTTTGCGATTCCCTGACTCGAATGGCGCGCGCCTACAACCACATGCAAAAGGGGAACGGAAAAATTCTATCCGGGGGAATCGACGCCCGAACGATGGAAAAGCCGCGCCGTTTCTTCGGAGCCGCCCGGAATGGTGAAAATGCGGGCAGCCTCACGGTGATTGCAACGGCGCTGGTCGATACCGGATCCCGAATGGACGAAGTGATTTTTCAGGAATTCAAGGGAACGGGAAACACGGAAATCATTCTCGACCGCAAGCTCTTCGAGCGCCGGATCTTTCCCTGTCTCGACGTCCCGGGTTCGGGAACCCGGAAAGAGGAAAAACTCTACGGGAAGGACGAGCTCCCGAAGGTGCGCGCTCTTCGGCGGGCGCTGGCGGCGGCAAATCCGGTCGACGGTCTCACTCTGCTGATCGACAAGCTCCCCCGTTTCAAGAAGAACATCGAGTTTCTCCGAGGACTGCCGTCCGCCTGATCCTTCCGGGCCGTCGTTGATCCGGGGAGCGCCGACGCGCACTTCGAGATCCCCGTTGCAATCAGCAGAGTTCAGAGTGTGTGGTCCCGACCGGAGTCGCCGACGCAGGAATCATTCACCTCGTCGCGGGCGCGTTCCCAAATGGCCACCTCTGTTATTCTCCGCCCGCGCCCAGCCCTCGACATGGCTCACAGGCGCCCGTCAGGAAGGGTCATGCCGACTGCCCGAAAAACCGTTCGTCTCTCCTCTCCCTTTCGAATGCGTCACGGCGGAGTTCTCGCCGCGGTCGACATCGTTTACGAGTCGTGGGGAAAGCTCTCCCCCAGCCGCGACAACGTCGTTCTGCTCGTGACGGGCCTCTCCCCCGGCGCTCATGCCGCGAGCTCCGCCGACGATCCCTCCCCCGGATGGTGGGAGGAGGTGATCGGCCCGGGACAGGCGATCGACACGGATCGATTTTTCGTCATTTGCGTGAACTCTCTCGGGAGCTGTCACGGTTCAACGGGGTCTTCCTCGATTGATCCGTCGACCGGCGAACGTTACCGGCTGTCGTTTCCGATTCTCACCATCGAGGATATCGCCCTGGCGGCTCACGAAACGCTTCGTGCGCTCGGGATCGACCGGGTCCGGGCGGTCATCGGCCCGTCTCTGGGTGGAATGACGGCTCTGGCCTACGCCATTCTTTTTCCCGATGCGGTCGATTCCGTCGTTGCGATTTCGTCGGCGGCGAGAGCCACACCCTTTGCGATCGCGATCCGTTCTCTTCAGCGAGAGGCGATTCGCTCCGACCCGGAATGGCGCGGAGGGGATTACCCCGACGGGGGCGGGCCGGTCAGCGGAATGCGAATTGCACGCAAACTCGGGCTGATCACTTATCGGTCGGCGAGAGAATGGAAGGAACGATTCGGACGCGAGCGAGTCGAATTTCGTCCCGAAGGGGGAAGCGCATTTGGAATCGAATTCGAGGTCGAGGCGTACCTCGAGGCGCACGCCCAGAAGTTCGTAGGAACCTTCGACGCAAACTGCTACCTCTATCTCTCGAGGGCGATGGATCTGTTCGACGTCGCCGAGCACGGCGGGTCGGTGGAGGCCGGGCTCGGCCGGATCCGGGCGAATCGAGCGCTGGTCATCGGCGTCGAGACCGATTTTCTGTTTCCGCTCGAGCAACAGGAAGAGCTCGCCACGATTTTGAAGAAACAGGGGCGTGAAGTTCACTTCTCTCCCCTGGAGTCGCTCCAGGGGCATGACTCGTTTCTCGTCGATATGGATCGGTTCTGCCCCGCGATCGCCGACTTTCTCGCGGCGATCTGAATCGCCGGTCGAGGTTGGTCACACCGCCTGCAGTGGCGCGTACTTGGCGACGAGCTTCTTTCGTCCCACTCGATCGAAATAGACGGTGAACTTCTTCCCGTCCCCGCTCCCTTCTTCCATCAGGATCACGCCGACGCCGTATTGGGCATGGCGGACCTTCATCCCTTTTCGGAGCTCGCCGGGGCGTCCGGGCGGGAGAGCGGCGCGTCGAGGCTCCTGGCGAAAGATCGTCGGGCCGTCGTGAACCCTTCCGCCTCGTGATGGAAAAAGCCCCGGCGCCCGGTGGCCGGTGTCCTCGGATTCTCCGTCTTCCCAATCTTCACCGCCGCGCGACGAGGTCTCTTCTTCGAAGCCTCGAATCGTTTCGATCGCGTCGGCGGGCAGGTCGTCGAGAAACTGCGAGGGTCGCGCCTCGTTCGATTGCCCGTAGAGACTGCGAAATCTCGCCAGCGAAAGGCTGAGCCGTTCTTTCGCCCGGGTCATGCCGACGTAGGCGAGCCGCCGCTCTTCGTCGAGCTCTTCCGGATCGTCCATCGATGAGCGATGGGGGAGAAGCCCTTCTTCCACACCGGCGAGGAAGACGTTCGGAAACTCGAGCCCCTTCGCCGAGTGAAGGGTCATCAGGATGACGCCCCGGTCGTCCGATTCCTTGAATTGGTCGACGTCGGCCGTCAGCGCGACGGCATCGACGAAATCCGACGCCGTTGCGCCGGGCTCGGCTTCCTCGAACTCCTCGGCGGCGCGGAGAAGCTCGTCGAGATTCTCGAGCCGTGACAAATCCTGCGGGTCGTCCGATTTCTGGTAGAGCGCGCGATAGCCGGTTCGTTCGAGGAGATAGGTCAGAGTCTCGGCGGGGGGCCTGGATTCCGTCGCACGGGCGACGTCTTCCACGGTCGCTCGGAACTCGGCGAGCGCCCGGCGCGCTCGTTCACCGAGCTCGACCGAAACAGGACTTTGTGAAGAAGAAGGGGTCTCGAACATGTCGGAAAAATGGGTCTGGGCGGATCGCGAGTCGATCTCGCCGGGGGGGGGCGTCTGGACACCGGATGCGGGCTTCTGTCCGGAAATCGTTTGCCAGAGGGAGCAACCCGCCGCAGTGGCGGCGCTCCTGAGCGTCTCGATGGTCGCGGCGCCGATTCCGCGGGCCGGCACATTCACGATCCGGAGAAACGCACCGTCGTCGGCCGGATGGACGGCGAGGCGAAGATAAGACAGCGTGTCCTTGATCTCCGTTCGCTCGTAGAATTTCACTCCTCCCACCAGGACGTACGGCCAGTCGCGGCGGCGGAGCTCGTCTTCGAAAGGACGGGATTGTGCGTTGGTGCGAAAAAGGACCGCCGTGTCCGAGAGGCGTTTCCCTTCGCCCAGTGAAGCCGCAATCTCTCCGCCGACCCAGTGCGCTTCGTCCCGCTCGTCCCGCGCGACGTAGAGGAAAATTTTTCGTCCTTCCCCTTTCTCCGTCCAGAGGTTCTTCCTGTGCCGCCGGGAGTTTTTGTTCACCACCGCGCTGGCGGCTTTCAGGATTCGTCCCGTGGAGCGGTAATTTCGCTCCAGCTTCACGATCCGCGCCCCGGGAAATTCATTTTCGAATTCGAGAATGTTGCCGACCATCGCGCCCCGCCACCGATAGATCGACTGGTCGTCGTCCCCCACGACGCAAAGGTTTTTGGACTCGAGAGAAAGCGCCCGAACAAGCTCGGCCTGGGCGTGATTCGTGTCTTGATATTCGTCGATGAGGAAGTGGCGCATTCTTGATCGAAGCGATTCGGCCAGCGGCTGCCCGGTGGATGGGTCGATGAGCGAAGGAGCGAAAAGTCCGACGGCGTTACCGATGAGATCGTCGAAATCCATCGCATCGGCGGCGCGAAGCTGTTTCTGGTACTGCTGGTAAACCTGAGAAACCCGAACCCCGTAGAAATCAGAATTGGTCCGGGCGAACTCGGCCGGACCCTGAAGCTGATTCTTAGCAGAAGAAATTCGTCCGAGCAGCGCCTTGGCGGGGAAGGCTTTTTCCGCGAGCTCGGCGGCGGCGGCGACTCTTTTCACCAGCGCCAGCTGGTCCGAGGTGTCGTAGACCGAAAAGCGCGCCGTGTAGCCGAGAAGGGGGGCGTGGCGGCGGAGCAGCCGGAGTGCGAACGAATGAAAAGTTCCGACGAACACCGGTGTGTTCTCCGTGCCGAGAAGTCGCAGGGCGCGTTCCTTCATCTCTCTGGCGGCTTTGTTGGTGAACGTGACGGCCACGATCGAATGGGGAGCGGCCCCCAGAGCGATGAGGTGGGCGATTCGATGGGTGATGACGCGCGTCTTTCCGGATCCGGCTCCGGCCAGGACGAGCATGGGTCCCTCGCCGTGCGCAACCGCTTCCTTCTGCTCGGGATTGAGACCTTCGAGAAGCTCTTCGGCGGTGCTCGCCTTCATCACCCGGGGCGACGTCATTCGACCGTCACGCTCTTGGCGAGATTCCGCGGCTGGTCGACGTCGCATTCCCGCCGCACGGCGACGTGATAGGCGAGGAGCTGAAGAGGCACGACCGAGAGGATCGGCTGGAGGTTCGACGTCGAGACCGGAATGCGAATCACCTCGGCCGCGACGTGATCGATTTCGTCGTCCCCTTCGTCGGCGATCGCGATGACGATTCCGTCTCGCGCCTTCGTCTCCATCAGGTTCGAGACGGTCTTCTCGTACACGGGGCCGCGGGGCGCCAGGGCCACGACGGGCATGTTCTCGTCGATCAGTGCGATGGGGCCGTGCTTCATTTCTCCGGCGGGATATCCCTCGGCGTGAATGTAGGAGATCTCCTTGAGCTTGAGCGCCCCTTCGAGCGCGATCGGGTACTGAACGCCGCGTCCGAGGAAAAGAAAGTCTTGAGCCTCGTGAAACCGGTGTGCGACATCCCGGATTCTCGGTTCGACCCGAAGCGTCAGCTCGAGCTGCAGGGGAATTCTCGCAAGCGCTTCGAGCTCCGGGAGGCTCTCGACCGGCGAACCGCCTCGGAGCTGGCGAAGGTGATGGGTGAGGAGGACGAACGCGACAAGCTGCGTCGTGAATGCTTTCGTGGAGGCGACTCCGATCTCGGGGCCCGCGTGGGTCATGAGGGCGCCGTCGGCCAGGCGGGTGATCTGACTCCCGGGCACGTTGCAAATGGCGGCGGAACGCGCCCCGCGCCGTTTCGCTTCAGCAAGAGCGGCCACGGTGTCGGCGGTCTCGCCCGATTGAGAAACGGCGAGCGCGAACGTTCCGGGCGTCACGACCGGATCGCGGTAGCGGTATTCCGAGGCGTAATCGACGTCGACGGGAACACGAAGGGCTTTTTCGAGAAGAAACTTTCCTACGAGGGCCGCGTGCCAGGCCGTTCCGCAGGCGATGATCTGAATCCGGTCGATCTTTTTCGCGAGGTGCGTGTCGAGACCGAGCTCAGGAATGAGCACGCTTCCGGTCTCGAGATTCATCCTGCCATTGAGCGTGTCGCGCACGGCTTGAGGCTGGTCGTGAATCTCCTTCTGCATGAAATGCTGGAAGCCCCCTTTTTCGGCCGCGACGGCGTCCCAGGTGATCGTTCGAATCGATCGCTCGACGGCTTTTCCCTCCGCGTCCGTCACTTCGATTCCCGTTCTTCGAACGACGGCGACGTCGCCGTCTTCCAGAAAGATCATTTTTTTCGTATACGGAAGCAGCGGCATGACATCCGAGGCGACGAAATTCTCTTTGTGATCGCCGAGACCCAGAACGATCGGCGGTCCGAACCGGGCGACGACGAGCGTGTCCGGCTCATCGGCGGAAAGAAGGACCAGGGCGTACATTCCGGTGAGGCGCCGCACGGAACGCTTCGCCGCCTCCACGAATCCGGATCCCGATTTCATCTCCTCTTCGATCTCGTGAGCGACGATCTCGGTGTCGGTCTCGGTGACGATCTTGTGCCCTTTGGAGACGAGATTTCTTTTGAGCGAAAGGAAATTCTCGATGATTCCGTTGTGAATGACGACGATGCGGCCGGTGCAATCCCGATGGGGATGCGCGTTGTCTTCGGTCGGCCGGCCGTGCGTCGCCCAGCGCGTGTGTCCCATCCCATAAGCGCCGTCGAGAGGCGCCTCCTTCAGCTTCGTTTCGAGATTGGCGAGCTTTCCTTCGGCTCGTGCGATCCTGACCTCGCCCCCGGCGACGACGGCGATTCCGGCCGAGTCATAGCCGCGGTATTCGAGCTTCCGCAGTCCTTCGATGACGAGCGGAGTCACGGGCCGCGAGCCGACGTACCCGACGATTCCGCACATCGGCTAGACCTTTTTCTCCGATTTTTCGCGCCGCTTTTCCTGTTTCTTCGAAACCCACCCGGCCACGTTCTTCTGAGTCGAGCGGGAGATGGCCAGGGCGCCGGCGGGGACGTCTTTCGTGATCGTGGAGCCGGCGCCGACGTAGGCTCCGCGTCCGACCGTGACGGGTGCGACGAGCTGCGAGTCGGAGCCGATGAAAACACCGTCCTCGAGAACCGTGACGTGTTTGTCGACCCCGTCGTAATTGCAGGTGATGGTTCCGGCGCCGACGTTGACCCCTTCGCCGATCTGCGCGTCGCCGAGGTACGAGAGGTGTGAAGCTTTCGATCCGCGTCCGAGGGTCGCTTTCTTCGTTTCGACGAAGTTACCGACTTTGACCTCTTCGCCGAGTCTCGTTCCGGGTCGCAGATGCGCCCAGGGGCCCACGTGACTGCGATTTCCGATTTCGGCGTTGTTCGCGACCACTCCCTCGAGGATCTCCGCGTTTTCGCCGATGTGAGCGTTTGCCAAACGGCAGAACGAACGGATGACGCTCCCGGTTCCGATCTTCGTCGTTCCTTCGAGGTGAACCCATGGATGGATGGTGACGTCTTGAGCCAGCTCGACGGTGTCGTCGATCCAAACCCCGTCCGGATCGACGAGCGTGACGCCGGCGGCCAGGTGCCGGGCCGCGATGCGTCCGCGCAAAGCCCCCGCCACATCGGCGAGCTCGGCGCGCGTGTTGACGCCTGCCATTTCCTGCGGATCGGCGAGAACCACGGGGGCTACCGGGAAGCCGCCTCGGGAAAGAGCCTCCACGGCGTCGGTCAGGTAGTACTCCCCCTGGGCATTTGAGGGTTGAAGCAAAGCCAGCTCGCCCCAGAGAGGCTCTTCGCGGAGGGCGTAGACGCCGGCATTGACCTCGCCGATCGACCGCTCTTCTGAGCTCGCGTCCCGCGCTTCCACGATTCTTTCGACCCGACCCATGGGATCGCGCACGATTCGTCCGTACGCGCCCGGCTCGGCGAGCCGGGCCGTGAGGAGCGCTCCTCCTCCCATGTTCGCGGCGACCCCGAGGAGTTTCTCGAGAGTTTCCGTTCGAATGAGGGGAACGTCACCGGAGAGGATGAGGAGTAACCGGCCGCTTCCGGCGAGAAGCGGGCGTGCCATGCGAACTGCGTCGCCCGTCCCCTTGGGCGGATCCTGGCGGACGAACTCGATTCCGCGCCCGGCGAGGAATCCTTCGACGAGCTGCGCTCCTGCGCCGACGACGACGACCGTACGCGCCGGACGAAGGGGCGCGACCGAACGGAGAACGTGGTCTACCAGCGGACGCCCCGACGCGGGATGAAGAACCTTCGGCAGGTGCGATTTCATCCGGGTGCCGAGCCCGGCTGCCAGGACGAGGACGTCGAACTCGGGTTTGTCTTGATTCATCGGCGCTTTCCGGAACAGCGGGAACTCCGCCTCTTGTGCTGCCGAAGGCGGGAAAGGTGAATGATCAGTGAATGAGTCGAGAAGCGGATGAGGGGGATCGTCCGCATTCACGAGGCTCCGGCATTATAGCGTCGAGGGTGGAAACGGAGTTTTCTCGTGGCGTTCTCGCCGGGAGGCGGCTGAGTCACCGATGGGCATGGCGAAGCGCCGCGGGCCGAAATCGTTGCGGAAGGGGCGGGAAGAAAACTTCCGAGTCATTTCCTGAGAAGGAGGACCATGAAACCCCGGGGACTTCTGGCCGCCCCCGGCCGGTCGTCAGGAAGTCTTTCGCGCCACTTCCTCGAGCTTTCGGTATCCGATCGATTCCTTGATCGACACGAAGTCGGGATCGTTTCGGACCTGGAAAATCAGCGCGGGATTTTTCTTGAGCGCCCGTTTGAGGTGCTCGAGCGCGTCCGTTTCGTTTCCGCGGAGCGCGTGGATCGATGCGGCGAGGTGATGAACCTTTTCGTCGTCCCCTTTTTTGAGACTCCGGCGGATCAGGTCGAGCGAGGCGTCCAGCTCTCCCCGGTTTTTTTCGAAGACGGCGCTGGTGTAAAGATCTTCGATCTTCTTGTGGCCGCGCTCTTCGTCGGCCTTTCTCCGGCAAAAGTCGACGTAGACCCGCGCGCGGTCGGCGAGGACCGGCTCGGCCTCGCTCGACGCCGTGACGTGCTCGAACTTCTTGAGCGCCGCCTCGAAATCCCCTTTTTGAAGCGAAGCCATCGCTTTGCCGTAGAGCGCAAGGCTTGGCGAGCTGGGTGCAACCAGCGGACTTTTCGGAAGGGGTATGTGAACCCTCTTCACTTCGGCCCGCCGCAAAGGGGGAGGAGCGGGAGCCGATTTCTTTCGGCGGGCGGCGGCGGGCGAGGCCCGTTTGGGAGCGGGACGGCTCGCGGGACGAGAGGCGGCCTTCGTGGTACGCGTGGAAGCACGGCTCTTCATCTTGTCAAACCTCCTTGAGGCACCAGAGTGAAACTCGTGGAATTCGCGTTGCAAATACTCGATGAGTTTAGCCGGTACGACCGTTAGGCGTCAATGAATTCCCAGCTCCGAAACGTCGTGACAGCACGCTCGTTTCACGACTCAATGACGACCAGACAGTGTAAATAACTCCATGTATTGAGGATAGGATTAGCCGTCTTCTTTTTTTTGCCGTCGCCATCGGGTTCTTGCACACGTTTCAGTGCAGCGCAAGTGCGGCGCATGTCGAGGGCGGGCCGGCCCGGAAGGGCTGAAGAGGAGCTACTTGTTCTTGAGTTCGGTGAGAACGAGTTTCGCGACCGCCTTGAGGGTGTCGAACACTCCGACCCCTTTGGGTGCGATCGCTTCGAAGGTCGGCTCCCCTTTGAAATTCAGGAGGCGGTACATTTCTTCGGCGGCCAGTGCGGTAGGAAGATCACGTTTGTTGAACTGGAGGACGTAGGGCATCGTTTTGAGCTCGTACCCTTGTTCCTTGAGGTTCGCTTCGAGGTTCTTCATCGACTCGATGTTGGCTTCCATCCGGGGTTCCTGGCTGTCGGCGACGAAGACGACCCCGTCGCACCCCTTGAGGATCAATTTTCGGGACGCATCGTAGAAGACCTGTCCGGGAACGGTGTAGAGATGGAAGCGGGTCTTGAATCCGCGAACGGTTCCCAGGTCGAGGGGAAGAAAATCGAAGAAAAGAGTCCGGTCGGTCTCGGTGGCGAGGGAGATGAGCTTTCCCTTCGCGTTCGGAT
>Ga0315281_10002427_pt1 | contig 27726 bp, 24 predicted proteins | sample YL17G07_0_MG_FD_204540 | JGI IMG/M metagenome (GOLD analysis project Ga0315281, IMG submission 204540) | Sediment microbial communities from Yellowstone Lake, YNP, Wyoming, USA - YL17G07_0 | ecosystem: Environmental > Aquatic > Freshwater > Lake > Sediment | place: USA: Wyoming | collected...
CGCACGTGCCGTCGGCACGGAAGCCGTAGCGGCGCCGGTATTTGCCCTGGTTGGCCACCGTCTTGGTGTTGGCGTCGGCAACGCCCAGCGTGGTTTCCGCGGCCGCGTTCGCGCCCCGCGAGTAAATGAACGGATCGTAGTAGCTGCTGGTGGCCTGGTGATTGGCCGGGTCGACGGGCGCGTCGCGCTCCATCCGGTTCGCCGTGTCGACGACGAGCAGGACGTTGGGCGTCGACCGCTTGAGGAACAGCGTCGGGTCGAGCTGCGCGTAGACGGGCGCCGCCTGCCATAGCACGCCGGCGGCGACGAACACTGCCGACGCGGCGATGCGGGACTGACGCGATGAAGACAAAAGATACGCTGTCATGATTGCCTCTAGGAGATGCCGCCGCTCGCGAGCGTCAGCGCCTGGTTCGTGAGGGCCTTGCCGGGTGACTGCACTGCCGCCTTACGCGCGCGGCGATTCTGTTCGTCCTGACCGCGCTGGCCGGTGTACCCGCGTTCGAGCTCTGTCGTGTCCGTGCGGGCGAGGGTCAGCTCGATGACTTTGTGGCTCCCGCCCGGCCCCCAGGCTTCCGCGCGCAGCGCCAGCACGTTCGAGCCGGGATTGTTCTGCGACACGCCGTCGTGCAGGGGATCGCTGTCGTTTTCAGACGGGTCGTCGGCCACCATGACCGCCACGTAGTACGGCGAGTTGATGCCGCCGTTCGGCAGGACGTCGTTCAGCTTTCCGTAGGCAAACAGCTGCCACTGCGGGTTGTTCGGTCCCCAGGGCCGCTCGAGCGTGACTGCCTGCAGGTCGGCGGCGCTGCAGTCCGTGACCTTCTGGCAGTTGGCCATATTCAAGATCTCGCTGAGCTTGAGGACGGTGCCGTCCGAGAGCGTCCGGTCTCCGGTGGGCGCGCCATCGACGAGGGCGGACTTCACCGTACCGTTCAGCAGGTTGTTCCAGTCGGGCACCGTGAGCAGATCGTCCAACCCCCGTTCGAGCGCGGCGTCGGCGGCGTACAGCGACTCGCTGTTGTTGCGGAAGTTGGTGGTGATCCTGGTTTCCGTCATCGTCGTCATCATGAGCGCCGTGCCGAGCGCGATCATGAGCGACATCGCCATCAGGGCGATGATCATCGAGATCCCGCGCTCGCTGGTCACCGCGTGGTGCGACGGTCCGGAGGTGTGTGCGTATGTCGTCTTCACAAGACTCACCTGTTGAGGTTCATGTTCCGGGGCGTGACGTCAAACCGAATCTGCTGATCGCCGACCTGGCGCACGCCCGCTTTGCCCGTGCCCACCTGCGTGAACATGGCATCCTGACCGCCGCCGAGCGAGCCGCGCAGCGACGCGTCGCCGGTCTGCAGCCGCAGCGTGACGCGCACTTTCCGGACGCGGAACAAATCCGCGTCAAACCGGTTGGTGTTCACGGCATCAGGGCACCAGGGACCGTCGGTCAACTGCGCCTGCGTCAGCCTGATCAGGCCAGTGCCCGCGGCGCCAAGAGTCGCGAGCCGTGGCTGCTGGATGCCGCCGACCATCTGAATCGTGCAGTTCTCGCCCGCCGGCCAGGCTCCCTTCGCGACGCCGATGGCCGGAGGCGCCGGGCCGTACGTGACGGCCTGACTCTTGAGGCCGGTGCCGTCCCTCAGTGCCGGGGCCGCCGGCTCGCCGTAGTACTCGAAGTTGAGGCCGACGACTTCGTCGAGCACCGGCGTGACGGTGTGGTAGCCGTCGTAATGCATCAACTGCCGCTTGACCGTGTCGAGGAAGTACACGTGATCCTGGAACTGGACGACCTTGGTGCCGATGCCGTACGACTTGGAGAGATCGCCCTGCTGATTGTGCTGAAGGTGCGCCGCCTGGTCCTGCACCTGCGTGATCGTCATCGTGTCGTAGGAGCCCGTGTCGTCGTAGAGGAGGACGCTCATCCCCTCGGTGAACCCGCAGAGATTCGCGCCGTTCGGACAGCCCGTCTCGGCACTCACTTTGAGCTCGGCGGACGCGTTCGGCATCGCCTGGGAAATGCTCGTCTGCGATGAGGTCGTGGGTACGTAGAAGATCGTGATCGCATCGGCTCTGAAGACGCCGGGGCCATCGTCGTACAGCGGGTCGCTGCCCTGCTTCGACGCCTGGATCGGCGCGAAGAAGCCCGCGAGGCTGCCCGACTGCGATCCGGAATAGGCGCCGGCGCCGGCCATGATGAGATCGCGCGTCAGCGTGTCGACGCCGATGCGCAGGCGCTGCTGCATGTCCACGACTTCCGGCTGCGCCTTGAACATGCCGCCCGTGGGATTGAGCACCGTGAAAATGCCGCCGGTAATCGTCAGCATGATCGCCGTGGCGATCAGCACTTCGAAGAGCGAGAACCCGGCCTCCGAGCGCGATGGTGTCGTCATTGGGATTTTCTCGTCTTGATGCTCATGAGCCGCGCCTCATTGGCCAGGCGCTGCACCGAGCCCGTCTGATCCGCCAGGCCGCGGTTGGGCTTGCGAGTCACAAGGACCTGAATCACGATCGTGTCGTTGGGATTGGTCGGCAGCGGTTCAATCGACCAGCGGCGGATGTACACCGTGCGCGCCCGGATGCCCGTGCCGCCGCCAAGGACGTTCCCGAACTGATCGATGTAGTCCACGTAGCCATTGGTGTTGGCCACCAGCGCCCCGGCCGGCGACGGCCTGAGCCCGGTCCCGCCAGCCGGCGTTTCGATCGGAGCGGCGGTATCGGTGGCCGTATCCGTCAGCGGCAGGCCGATGGTGTCGAAGCCGAACGTCAGGCCGCGAAGCTGTTCCATCTTCTGCTCGGCCAGCGTCGTTGCATAAGTGCCGGTCCGGGCGTTCTTGTTGTTCTGGACCGAGATCGTGAACATCTGCGCGAGCGCCACGACGGCCGTCGCCATGACGCCCGTGGCGAAGATCGTCTCGATGATCGAGAAGCCGCGCTGTGAGTTACTGAAGCTGGATTTTGCCAAGGCTGTTCACCACAATTGTCCGAGTCGTCGCGCCTTTGGTCAGCAGGAGATTGACCGGGGTCGAGCCCATCGGCGGCCACGGCTGTCCCACCACCGCATTGGTGGCGACATGCACGGTCCCGTTCGGCCAGAACTCCAGCGTCTGCGTGCTCGTGAACGCGATTTTCGGGTTGATCTGCATCAGCGGCCCGTCGTTGTTCGGCCGCGTCAGCGGATCGCGGTCGGCCGCCGGATACGGGTAGAACGACGTGCTGCACCGGCGGACGCCCATGTTGTTGGCGTCGTCACCCGTGGCCGGATTGTTGACGGATCCGATCAACTCAACGCGGCGGTAGTAGCCGATGGCCGGACAGTTGAACCGGACACGAATCGGGCGATTCGAAGAGACCGCGCTGAGCCGCGCGAGCTGAATCTCGCGTTCGACGTTTCTCACTTCCATTCCAAGCCGCTGGTTCTCGACGGAGTTGTTGAGCGACGGTACGGCAATCGCCGCAACGGTGCCGGCGACTGCCAATGTGGCCAGCAGATCGATGAGCGAGTAGCCGCCCGCCGACCGCCACAACCGAACCGAAGTGCGCTTGACCATGCCCCTTGATTTAGCAAAGCGGCTGCCAAGAATCTTCGGCGTCTTTATGTGACAGATAAGCTGTTATAGGTGTGATACTTACGAGTAGATGTGTCCTCTGGATTCCGAGGACATTTTCTTGAGCGTGCTCAGAAATGTTACGTTATGTAACAGATTCTGTTCGCGCAGGAAAGACCAGCGTGATGCGCCCTCCGGGACCGCGACTCGCCGCCACCCGGCCGTTGTGGGTCACCACGATCTTCTGCACGAGCGCCAGCCCGAGGCCCGTGCCCTGCGGTTTGGTGGTGAAGAACGGATGGAAGACCCGCTCGCGTGCGTCCTCGGGGAAACCGGGCCCGTTGTCGCTCACGACGATCGTGCACTCCAGCGGATCCTGTTCGACGTGCGCCGCCACAGTGACCGCAGGCACGATGGACGCCGCCGCGCAGGCCTCGATCGCATTCCGGAGCAGATTGCTCAGCGCCTGGCGCAGCAGCACATCGTCGCCCTCGATGGTCGAAAACTCGCCCGAGATGACGATGTCGCCGCCGAGCGACCGCGCTTCCGACCGCAAGTCGTCCGCCGCGCGTTCGGCCACGGCGCCCAGGTCCACGGGCGAGAGCGTGAGCTGCGTCGGCCGCGCGAAATTGAGGAAGTTCGTCACCACCTCGCGCATGGCTTCGGTCTCGGCGCGGATCCCCTCGACATAGGGCCGGAACGCCGGCGGCAGCGCCGCGGGGTCGAGCAGCCGGCTGTAGCCGTGAATGGTCGCGAGGCCGTTGCGGAATTCGTGGGCGATGCCGGCCGTCAGCTCGCCGACGCGCGCGAGGCTGTCCTTGAGCCTCACCTGCTCTTCGAGCGCGACGACGGACGACAGGTCGGTGAAGAGGCAGATGACGCCGTGCGGCGCCGACCCCTGCCCGCGCAGCGGTGACGCGGTGAGGCCGAGATGGGAGGCCACGGCCTTGCCCGACGGCATTTCAACCGCGCGGCGGATGATCGGCCGTCCCGTGCGGAAGCATTCGTCGATGATCGCGGCGACCGGTACGGCATGCGAAAGGACTTCCCGGTACGGCCGTCCCTCTTGCGGGCCACCGTCGAGTCCCAGCAGCCTGCGCCCGACGGGGTTGACGATCTGGACGCTGCCGGCGTCGTTGACCATCAGCAGCCCGGCGCTCAGGTTGGCGATGATTTCTTCGGCAATGCGCTCCGACGCCTCGGCGCGCAGCGCCATCGCGCGCTCCTGCGCCTTGAGTTTCGTCACCGCTTCCTGGAGCGCGGCCGACAGGAACGCCGTCTCGGTGCCGCCTTCGCGCAGGCGTCCGCGCACCTGCCGCGACGCCGTCATGAACTTCAGCATGGCAAACGTCAGCACCGCGACCAGCACGGTGACGATGGCGGTGAGCCCGAGGAAGGCCTGTCCGGCGGGTGTCATTCCCTCTTCAATACAGTGCGAGGTACCACGTCACGAGCGGATCGCCGACGGCTGCGGCGGCCAGCGCGCCCAGCGCGAGAAACGTGCCGAAGGGCAGCGCATACTTGAGCGACTCTTTCTTCGCGATCATCACGCCGACGCCGACGATCGTGCCCGAGAACGACCCGAGCACCAGCGTCAGCAGCATCAGCTTCCAGCCGAGAAACGCGCCGATCATCGCCAGCATCTTCACGTCGCCCATGCCGAGGCCTTCTTCCTTGCGCACCCGGTAGTAGACCTCGGCAATCGCCCACAACATGCCGCCGCCGGCCGCCATGCCGATGAGCGAGGCGAGCCACCCGGGGCCCGCGACCTCGCTCAGCAGCAGGCCGGCGACAATCCCCGGCAGCGTGATGACGTTCGGCAGAATCCTGTGCTGAAGATCGATGACGAACAGCACGATCATCGCGCATCCGAACAGCAGGCGCGCCAGGAGCAGCGGGCTCGGCCCGTAGAGCACGTAGGCGCCGAGAAACATCAGGCCGGTGATGCCCTCGACAATCGGATACATGGCCGAAATCGGCGCGCCGCACCCGCGGCAGCGGCCTTTGAGCACGAGGTAACTGGCAATCGGAATGTTCTCGTACCAGGCCAGCAGGTGGCCGCACGACGTGCAGCTCGAACGCGGCCGCACGGGCGAGAGCTGCCGGGGCAGCCGGTAAATACAGACGTTCATGAAGCTGCCGATCATGAGGCCCAGCAGGCCGACGAGCAGCGCTTCGAGTACCGGGTACGGCGCGGGCGTCATGCGCCGGGCCTCGCCTGGGGCTCGAAGGGCAGAGGAAAGAGCGGCGAGCTCGGTGAGATCTCCACGCGTGACTCGGGCGTCAGCCTGTACTCCGCCCCCGAGGGGTCGCGCGGGATGCCGCGCAGGGCCCCGGCGGCGAGCAGCTCGTTCCAGGTGGTGGCGCGCGAGCCGCGCCGTCCCGCGAATCGATCGATGGCCGCCTGCAGCTCTTCGATGTCTTCAATGGCCTTCAGCTGCATCAGTTTCGTCCTGGCGGCGTTGCGCGCGTACTCGTTGTTCGCCGTGTCGTACAGCTGGCGCCACAACAACCGCGACGTACTCCGATCGCCGCCCCTGACCATCATCGTCGCCGCCATCGAGCGCACCCACCAGGGCGCTCCGGGCAGATCGGCGCCGCGGAGGAACGCGGCGCTCGCCTTCAGGTAGTCGTGGACGTTCCAGTAGTAGACGAACCCGATGTCCTGCCAGTACTGCCACTTCTCCGGCGACGCCTTCAGTCCCTTTTCAAGCAGGGCGATCGCGAGGTCGGGCCGCCCCGGCCCGTGCGGATACGGCTCCGACAGAAAGACCGCGCCAAATCGATAGGCGATGTTGAACCGCGGATCGAGCGTCGTCGTGATGTCGAGCAACGGATAGAGCAGGTCATACGACACCGGCGGCTCGGCCGCGAGCGCCGCCGGAGGCTCGAGCGGATCCGTCGCCCGCTGCAGTGCCACGCGTGAGTGTCCGCCGAAGTGCTGCACGGCGCGAATCCAATACAGATCCGCCGCCAGCGCGCGATGGGTGAAGACGATGCGACCGGTGGCGCGCTGGGACAGGTACAGCGCTTCTTCGCCGGATATCGGCAGCGGCAGCCGATCGCGTTCCGCCTGCAGCCAGACCGACAGGCCGCCGAGGACGAGCACGGCGGCCACCGCCGCGACGAGCTGGCCGCGTGTGTTCGAGGTCACTTGAAATCGCGCCGGGAAAAGATCGTGGCGCTGATGACCAGCAGGATGGCGATGTAGGTGAGGCCGTACGCGGTGGTGACGGCCATGTAGCGCCACCCGACCGGCAGGCCGTGGACAACCTGCGCCGTCACGTCGAACGCCGACAGATTCGGCAGCACGTAGTACAGGCCGCGCGCCACCGACTGCACGACGCGCGAATCGACGACCAGCTCGAAGTTCCTCAGGTCGGTGCTGAAGTAGCCAGCCACATACACACCGAACGTCAGTGCCGCGGACAGAATCGGCGTCGAGAACGTGGAAAAGAACACGGCCGTCGCGGTGACGATCATCAGTTGCATCAACGTCAGCACGACGGCCTTCAGCATCGCCGGATCGAGCGCCGGCGCTTCGCGCGCCTGCCGGGCGAATTCGTTTTCGCCCCGGCTGACGTACGCGAGCACGGCATACAGAGCCACGGTCATGACCGCCACGTTCGTCGTGAGCGTCAACACCAGGCCCAGGTACTTGCCAAGCACGAGGTCGACCCGGCGAATCGGTTTGGCGAGGAGCGCATAGACGCTTCGACGTTCGACTTCCTTCGAGACGAGGCCGATGCCGATGAACACGGCCATGAAGAGTCCGAAGACCGAGATCGACGAGAGTCCCAGGTCCTTCATGATCTTCAGGTCCTGGCCGGCCGTCAGCTGTCCGAGGACGTATGAGGTGCAGATCAGCAGGACGGCGAAGGCGACCAGGCTGTACATCACCTTGTCGCGCACCGACTCGCGAAACCCGTTGATGGCGATCCAGCCCAGCGTCCTCATGGCCGCGGCCCCGCGTGCTGCTCGACCTTCTCGACAAAGAAGTCCTCGAGCGTCTCGCGAAGCGGATTGAGCGAGACCAGCCGGCCGCCTTCGGCCACGAGCTCGGCCAGCAGCTGCTCCGGTGGCGTGTCGAGCGGCAGCTCCAGTGTGAATCGCCCGCCGCCGATCGGCAGGGCGCGGGTCACGCGCGCCTTGTGCCTGGCAATCACCTCATCGGAGACGTCGGCGACGACCAGCTCCCAGCCGTGCACGCCGAAGGCCAGGATCTCGCTCAGGCGCCCGCTCGCGACGAGGCGGCCCCTGGCGAGAATGGCGACGCGGCTGCAGAGCGCCTCGGCGTCGCTCAGCACATGCGAGCTGAAGAAGACGGTGCAGCCGCGATCGCGGAGGCGCAGAATCAGACTTCTCACGTCACGACGTCCGAGCGGGTCGAGTCCGGACATCGGCTCGTCGAAGATGACGAGCTCAGGGTCGTTCAAGAGCGCCTGGGCGATCCCGACCCGCTGCAGCATCCCCTTTGAGAACTTCCGCAGATGGAGGCGGCGTTCAGCGAAGATGCCGACCTCGTCCAGCAGCGCCGACACCCGTCTGGCGCGTTCCGGCCCCTTGAGGCCGAGCAGGCCGCCGAAATAGTTCAGCAGTTCTTCAGCGGTCAGGTAGTCGTAGAAGTACGGATTTTCCGGAAGGTAGCCGAGGCGCCGCTTCGCGCCAAGGTCGCCGGGAGGCCGTCCGAGAATCCGCGCCTCGCCCGACGTCGGAAACACGAGCTGCAGCAGCAGCTTCAGCGTCGTGGTCTTGCCGGCGCCGTTCGGCCCAAGAAATCCGAAGACGTCGCCGGTGTTCACCTGAAGCGACAACCGATCGAGGACGCGGCGCGGCCGCTTCCGCCAGAAGCCGACGGCAAAATCTTTGGTGAGCTCGACCGTCTCGATCGCGAGCGCCACGATGTGCTATTTGGGTGCCGCGGCGCGCTGCAGCTCGAAGGCGATGGCCTGATCGAGGTACTGCGGCGCCAGCACACCGGCGACCTTCACGCCGTTGATGAACATGGTCGGCGTCGCGGAGACCTGCAGCGTGCGGCCGAACGCGATGTCGCTCTTGACGCCCTCGATGGTCGCGGCGTACTTCGCGTCGAAGTCCGTCACCTGCCCGATCTCGCGCGCGGCTTTCCGCACCGACTCGGCCGTCATCGCCGGCTGGTTGTGGAACAGCCAGTCTTCGAGCGCGTCACGCTTGGCGGGCGCCGCGAGGCGCACGGCCACCGCGGCGTCGCACGCCGACGGATGCGGCCCCCCGTTCTGGACGTTGGCGTTGCACTTGGAGTCGAGCGGAAAGTCCTTCAGGACGAGGCGTACCGTATTCGGCTGCTGCGCGTTGAACTTATCGATAATCGGCTTCAAGGTGATGTACGCCTGACTGCAGTACGGACACTGGAAGTCGCTGAAGTCGACGATGAGGACCCTGGCGCCTTCGCTCGGCACGACGAGCGGCACGCGCGGCTGCGCGTTGTACCAGCGCTGGAATTCGGAGGTCTTGTCGGCGGCCGCGGCCTGCGCGGCGGCGGCGGAGGCCGCCCCTTGGGCCGCGGCGCTCTCGCGAGCGAACAGCACGACCGCGGAGGCGGCGCCGGCGATGAAAAGCGCCAGCACGGCGATCGCGCTGGGACTGACGAGCGAAGCTTTCAGGTCATGCAGCAGGCGTCGAGGCAAGGTGGTCATAGGAAATGTCGTCGCAGCACCGGAGACAATGAACAAGCCGATGACCGCCGCGTCGGCAGTCAGGCACAACGGACAGTAGACCTTCAGCACCGCGAACGAGATATACGCGAGATACAGCACGACCGCGAGTCCGGCCGTGGACAACGCGAACAGATAGCCCGGCACGTTTTCACGCAGCGATTCCCGTCCGACAATGCCGGCGCCGATGAGCACCAGGACGCCCGCAAACCAGATGGCCCCGAAGATCGAGATGGGCACGCCGTAGGCGGTGCTGTAGCGGCTCAACAGCACTTCCGAGCAGCTCACCGTCGAATTGATGTCGCAGAAGCTGGCGTAGCGGGGATCGAACAGCAGCCGATGGTGGACATACGCGGCCCACAGCATCGCCGCGAGACCGGCGAGCGCACAGACCAACGCGAATGTTCGAGCCGTGGAACGCACGGGGCCGTTGTACCACAAAGATTGGAGGGGCCACAAAAGGAAACCGGCATGACCCGTGGCGAGGTCATGCCGGTTTGGTGTTGCCCGTCCGCCGAAGTTACTGAATCGGGCTGATCGTGCCGCCCGCCGTGAACGGCTGCCCTGGGGCCGCCGCGCCCGACGCACCCGAGTCCTGCCAGATCGTGCCCTGCTCGTCGGTCGCAAACGCACGTGTTCCCGTGGAACCCGGGGACAACGGAATGCCCGTGCCCAGGTAGTTCGTGCCAGCCGCAGTGCAACCCGCAGCCTGCGCGGCCAGCACCGCGTTGCCGGCGCCCGCCGCCACCAGGATCGTGAAGCCGCTCTTGACGGCCGGTGACGCCGCGCTCATATCCGGCGAGAGGAACGCGCCCGCGCCAGACGTGCTGCCAAGCTCGGTCAACACCGGCGCATAGCCGTTACACATCTGGGAGTAGTTCTGCTGCGACGTGTTGATGGCGCGCATCGATCCGATGGCCGACGCCTCGTTGCCCGACATACGGGCGCGAAGCAGGCCGGGAACCGCGATCGCGGCGATGATGCCGATGATCGCGACGACGATGAGCAGTTCGATCAGCGTGAAGCCTTTTTGAGTCCGGATACGCATTGCCTTTTCTCCTTAAACAGTTAAGTTGTCGACAGCGTGCTCACTTCGAGCGTGCCGTGCCAGTCTCTTGAGCAACCGTCATGCCAGACTGAATAATGGCCACAAGTTGTTGATAAAGAAAGACAAGAGGCAATAGGACGCACCAGGGACTGCTGCCACTAAGTGCGAGGTTGACGTTTATTGTCAACTCGTCGTGCCAGAGAGTGTCATCCGCGCAGGTTGTACTTCTTGACGTAGTAGCGGAAGGACCGGAAGCTCATGCCCAGCAGTTCGGCCGCCTTGACCTGCACGCCGCCGGCCCGGCTGAGCGCCTCGGCCAGGTAGCCGCGTTCGATTTGCTGCACGTGCGCTTCGAGATCGAACCCTGTGGCCGGCAGGCCGGCATCCGCGGCCGGCGCCGAGACCGCCACCGGCCGCGACGCCCCGCCCCGGACCGTGCCCGGCAGGCTGTCGAGCAGAATCGTCGGCGTCGCTTCGAGAGCGACGGCGCGCTCGATCGCATTTTCCAGCTCGCGGATGTTCCCCGGCCAGTCGTAGCGCTGCATGGCGTCGAGCGCCTCGTGCGAGATGCCGCCAATGGCCTTGTCCATCTGCGCGCCGTACTTCGCGAGGAAGTGCTCGGCGAGGAGCGGAATGTCCTCGCGGCGATCCCGGAGCGGCGGGAGATGGATGCCGATCACGTTGATCCGGTAGAAGAGATCTTCGCGGAACCGGCCGTCGGCGACGAGCTTCGACAGATCCTGGTTCGTCGCGGTAATCACGCGGATGTCCGCCTGCATCTCCTCGAGGCCGCCCACGCGCCGGAACTTCCGCTCCTGCAGCACACGCAGCAGCTTCACCTGGATGACGGCGCTCGTCTCGCCGATCTCGTCGAGGAACACGGTCCCCCGATCGGCGACTTCGATCAGGCCCTTCTTGTTGGCGTCGGCGCCCGTAAACGAGCCGCGCATGTGGCCGAAGAGCTCCGACTCGAGCAGCGCTTCGGGCAGCGCGCCGCAGTTGACGGCGACCACGGGGCGATCGCGGCGCAGCGAGTGGAAGTGAATCGCCTGGGCCACCAGGCCCTTGCCCGTGCCCGACTCGCCCGTCAGCAGGATCGTGCTGTTGGTCTTCGCCACGGTCTCGATCATCTTGAAGACGTCGAGCATCACGTCGCTGCGGCCGATGATGTTCGTGAACTGGTGCGACAGGCCCAGCGTGCGCTTGAGCAGCACGTTCTCCTGGCGGAGCTGGCGGTTCTCGATCTTCTCGCGGACCTTCATCCGCAGCAGGTCGACGTCGAACGGCTTGCTCAGGTAGTCGCACGCGCCCAGCCGCATGGCTTCGACGGCGGTGTCGGTCGACGCGAACGCCGTGATCATGATCCCGAGGATGTCCTTGTCGATCTGCTTGGCCGCCCGCAGGACGTCCACGCCGCTCAGATCGGGCATCTTGATGTCCGTAATGAGAATGTCCACGGACTCGCGCTCGAGCGTCGCGATGGCGGTCTTGCCGTTCTCGGCCAGCAGCACCTCATAGCCTTCCCGCCGCAGGACGATGGCCAGCAGCTCCCGCATCGACCGCTCGTCGTCGACGACGAGGATCCGGGGCTGCCGGCGATCGGCGGGCGCGTCAACCGTCGCTGTGGAGGCTTTTGTCATGTCGTGACCACCGCGCGTGCCGGCAGATGCACCGCGACGGTCGTGCCGCGGCCGGGCTGCGAGCTTACCTGGATCTCCCCGTTGTAGTCCGTCACGATGCGATGCACGATCGCGAGGCCGAGCCCGCTGCCCTTCACGAAGCGTCCGTGAAACGGCTGGAACAGGCCGTCGAGATCCTCTGACGGAATGCCGACGCCCTCGTCCCGCACCGTGATCACGACGCCGTCGCTGCCGCCGTCGCTGCCGCGGTCGCGCGCGCCTTCCAGACGGAGATGTCCGCCATCGGGCATGGCGCGCAGGCCGTTGCTGGCCAGATTCCAGACGATCTGCTTGATCTGGCCCTCGTCGGCGTCGTACCAGAGCTCGGCGTTCGGGACGTCGACGTCGATGACGTGGCCCTCGTGCACTTCGGCGGAGTTTCGCAGGAGCAGCGCGGCGTCGTTGAGCGCGCGGCGCACATCGAAGCGTTCGATGGAGAACTTCTGCGGACGCGCGTACGCGAGAAACGATCCGATCGTCGTGTTCAGCCGCTCCGACTCGCGGAGCACGATATCCATCAGCTGCCCCTGCTCGGTGCTCAGGGGCAGCTCCTGGCGAAGAATCTGAATGGACCCCGACATCGACGCGAGCGGATTCCGGATCTCGTGCGCGATGCCCGCGGCCATCTCGCCGACGGCCGCCAGCCGCTGCTGCATGCGCGCGTCGCGCTCGAGCTTCTTGTACTCGGTGACGTCCTGAAACGTGAAGAGGTACCCGGCGCGCCCGCCCGGCGTCTCGAGGTTCGCCGCGCTGAGGCCAATCTCCATCGGCCGGCCGTCCCGCAGATACTGGCCTTCCATCCGTCGTCCGCGGTTGCCGCCGAGATCGGCGGTCAGCGCCTCCACCGTCTGCGCGGAGAGCTGCAGGACTTCGCCAAACGACCGCCCGATGACGGTCGCGAAGGGGCGCCCCGTGATGAGCTCCGCGGCGCGATTGAACGTCACGATGCGGCCGGCGCGGTCGGTCGTCGCGAGCCCGCTCGGCAGGCTGTCGATGACGTGCTGGTTCAGCGCCTGCAGGTCGGCGATCTGGGTCGACGCCTGGGCGAGGCGTGCGCCCGTGGACCGGACGCTTTCCGCGAGCGACCCGCTCAGCAGCGCCACGGCAAAGAACCCGAACGTATTCAACAGGTAGGTGTAGCCGGCGACGGACCGCTGCGGCAGGACCGGCGAGCCGAGCCAGGGATCGTGCAGGAGTCCTTCCGTGGTCAGGTACTGCGCCAGCACGACGCCGCCGTACAGCACGGCGCTGAGCACCGCGACGAGCATGCCGCCCCGCCGGAACTGCACGGTCGACGCCGCGACGATCCCGAGCACATAGAGCGACGAGAAGTAGCTCGTGATGCCGCCGGTGAAGTAGATGAACGCCGAGACGACGAGCACGTCGCCCGCCAGCTGTACATCGACGAGCCATCGATGGCGATCCGCGTAGCGCAGCGTCGCCGCGTAGAGCGCGGTCAGCGCGTACGTCAGGCCGATGAGGAAGAAGAACGGATCGACCGGGAACGATCCGGGCGCGGTAATCTGCGCGAACGTCGCCCCTCCCAGCAGCGTGGTGCTGATGACGGCGCGGACGGCAATCAGCCATCGCAGCCTGCGCCGCAGGTCAGTCGTCGGCAGCGGCTCCATGGCCGCCGCCAGTGCAGCTTGGACCATGGGGCTAGGTCATCTTGCTGATCATGTCGAAGATCGGCATGTACATCGCGATGACGATGCCGCCGACCACGACGCCGAGGACCGCGATCATGATCGGCTCGAGCAGCGTCAGCATGCCGGCGACCGCCGTGTCGACTTCTTCTTCGTAGAAGTCCGCGATCTTCGAGAGCATCGCGTCGAGCGCGCCCGTCGCCTCGCCGACGCTGATCATCTGCGTCACCATCGACGGAAAGACGGCCGTCTCGCGGAGCGGCGCCGAAATCGTCTCGCCGCGCTCGATGCTCTTCCGCGTCAACATGATGGCGTCTTCGATGATGGCGTTGCCGGCGGTCTTGGCGGTGATCTCGAGGCCGTCCAGAATCGGCACGCCTGACGCAATGAGCGTCGACAGCGTCCGGCAGAACCTGGCCACCGCGATCTTGCGAAGCAGCATGCCGAGCACTGGCAACTTGAGCATGACGGCGTCGACGGTGTGGCGTCCGCCTTCGGTCTTGTAGTACTGCTTGAAGCCGTAGCCGGCGAGCCCCATCGCGGGAATCACGAACGGCGCGTACTTCACGAGGTTGTTGCTGAGCGCGATGACGACGCGCGTCGGCAGCGGCAGGTCGGCGCCGAGGCCCTCGAACATCGCCGCGAACGTCGGAATGACCTTCCACAGAATGACGCCGACCACGGCGCCGGCAATCACGATGACCGCGACCGGGTAGATCATCGCGGACTGGACCTGGCCCTTCAGCTTGACGGCTTTTTCGATGTAGACCGCCAGGCGCTTGAGAATCGTGTCGAGAATACCGCCCGCCTCGCCGGCGGCAATCATGTTCGTGAAGAGATTATCGAACGAATTCGGGAAGCGCCGCATCGCATCCGCCAGCGCCGCGCCGCCTTCGACGGCGGTCCGCGTCTGCAGAATGACTTCCGCGAAGTTCTTGTCTTCTTCCTGGTTGCCCAGAATGTCGAGGCACTGCACGAGCGGCAGGCCCGCGTCGATCATGACGGAGAACTGCCGCACGAAGACCGCCAGCGTCTTCGCCGAGACGCCCTTGGTGGTCTTGCCGCCGCCGGCCTTCTTCGTGTCCGCCTTGGCCTTGGCTGCGGCCTTTTCCTGGGCCGGCGTGATCTTGGTGACTTGCACCTGCTCGCGGCGAAGTGCGGCGACCGCGGCATCCATGTTGTCGGCGACGCGCTCGCCCGTGACCGTCTCGCCGGCGCGTGTCCGTCCCGTGTAAGCAAATGTAGCCATAATTCAGCTCGCTTAGCTTCTCCCTGGCACCGGCGGCCGCGCCACCGGCCCTCCAGGCCTTCCCCCCATGCCGGCGCCGGCAACCACGCCGACGCCGCGGTTGATCATCTCCTGCAGTTCGTCCTTGTTCGACGACTGGCTCAGCACCGCGTCCAGCGTGACCAGCCGCCGCTGATAGAGGCTCGCGAGCGACTGGTTCGCCGTCTGCATGCCGAGCTTGTCCTGCCCGGTCTGCATCGCGCTGTAGATCTGATGAATCTTGTCCTCGCGGATCAGGTTCCGGATCGCCGGCGTCGGAATCATGATTTCGAGCGAGCACACGCGGCCCTTGCCGTCCGCCTTCGGCAGGAGCGCCTGGCAGACGATGCCTTCGAGCACGAGCGAGAGCTGCGTGCGGATCTGCGACTGCTGGCCCGCGGGGAAGATATCGATGATGCGGTTGATCGTCTGCGACGCCGAGTTCGTGTGCAGCGTGCCGAAGGTCAGGTGGCCCGTTTCTGCAATCTTCAACGCCGCTTCGACGGTTTCGAGATCGCGCATTTCGCCGATGAGCACGACGTCGGGATCCTCGCGGAGCGCCGCGCGCAGCGCGTTCCCGAAACTGCCGGTGTCGCTGTGCACCTCGCGCTGGTTCACCAGGCAGCTCTTGTGCTGGTGGATGTACTCGATCGGATCCTCGATCGTGAGGATGTGATCGTGACGCTCGGTGTTGATCTTGTCCAGAATCGCCGCCAGCGTCGTGGACTTGCCGCTGCCCGTGGGGCCGGTCACGAGCACGAGGCCGCGCGGCCGGTCGGCGAGGTTGCCCAGCACCGGAGGCAGGTTCAGTTCCTGCAACGAACGGATCTTCTCGGGAATGACGCGGTACACGGCGCCGACGGCGCCCCGCTGGGTGAAGACGTTGCACCGGAACCGCGCCAGGCCGCGGATGCCGAACGAGAAGTCGAGCTCGTTGCTCTCCTCGAAGCGCTTCTTCTGCACGTCGGTGAGCACGCTGTAGACGAGCTGCTTGGTGTCGGCCGGCTGCATGTCGGGCATCTCGAGCCGCCGCAGGTGCCCGTGCACGCGAATCTGCGGGGGCGTGTTGGTCGCGATGTGAAGGTCCGACCCTTCGTTCTCGACCAGTGTTTTCAGCAGCTCAGGCAATGTGGCCATCTACTTCACCGTCTCCCGGACAACTTCTTCCACCGACGTCATCCCCGCCATCACCTTGCGCAGCCCGCTGCGGCGGAGCGTGATCATGCCTTCGTCGATCGCCTTGCGCCGGAGCTCGAGGCCGGACGCGCCGACGAGAATCAGCTCGCGGAGCTCTTCCGTGACTTCGAGCACTTCGTACAAACCGACGCGGCCCTTGAAGCCGGTGTTGTTGCAGCGCTCGCAGCCGACGCCTTTCATCGGCGTCACCGTCTCGGCTTCCTCAGGCGTGAACCCGGCCTGCACGAGCGCCGGCGGCGTCGTCGGATGCTCCTCTTTGCAGTTCTGGCAGACGCGGCGCACGAGGCGCTGTGCGCAGATGAGATGCACCGAACTGGCCACAAGGAAGGGCTCGATGCCCATGTTCATCAGCCGGTTCACGGTGCTCGGGGCGTCGTTCGTGTGGAGCGTGGACAGCACGAGATGGCCGGTGAGCGCCGCCTTGACGGCGATTTCCGCCGTTTCGAAGTCTCGAATTTCGCCGACGAGGATGATGTTCGGGTCCTGGCGCAAAAACGAGCGGAGCGCGGCGGCGAAGTTCAGGCCGATGTTCTCGCGAATCTGCACCTGGTTCACGCCGACCAGGTTGAATTCGACCGGGTCTTCCGCCGTCATGATGTTCGTTTCCGGCGTGTTGACCTTGGTGATCGACGAGTAGAGCGTGTTGGTCTTGCCGCTGCCGGTCGGGCCCGTCACGAGCACCATGCCCCACGGACGCAGAATGGCCGCCTCGAACTTGTCGAGCGACTCCTGCTCGAAGCCGAGCTTCGTCATGTCGAGCATCAGCTTGTCTTTGTCGAGCAGACGCATGACGATCTTCTCGCCGAAGAGCGTCGGCAGCACCGAGACGCGGAAGTCGATTTCCTTCTGCTGGCCGTTGTCGCTGAAGCGGATCTTGATGCGGCCGTCCTGCGGCAGCCGCTTCTCGGCGATGTCGAGCTTCGCCATGATCTTCACGCGCGACGAGATCGCATCGCGGTACTTCATCGGCGGGTTCATGATGTTGTAGAGAATCCCGTCGATGCGGTACCGGATGCGCAGTTCCTTTTCGTACGGCTCGATGTGGATGTCGCTCGCGCCCTTCTGAATCGCCGACATCAGCACGACGTTGATGAGGCGGACGACCGGCGCGGCCTCGCCTTCCTTCGCCAGCGCTTCCGCGCTGATTTCCTCGAGCTCTTCGAGGACCTCGACGTCGCCGCTGTCGGCCAGCGACTGCATTTCCTCGAGGCCCCGGCTGGCCATGTCGAGGGCGCTCAGGCCCACCTGCGAGCCGGCGGCGCCGCCGGGCGCGCCCGGCTTGCCCGGCGCGCCGCCTTTCGCCGCGCCGCCTTTCGCCGGGTAGTACTTCTGGACCGCTTCGAGAATCGCCGTCTCGGACGCCACGACCGGCTCGACGTTGTAGCCGGTCATGAACTTGATGTCGTCCATCGCGAACACGTTCGTCGGATCGGTCATCGCGATCGTCAGCGCGGCGCCCGAACGGCTCAGCGGGATAATCTGGTACTTCTGCGCGGTCTCCGCCGGGACGAGCTTGACGACCGCGGGATCGATCTGAAACTGCGTGAGGTTGATCGACGGAACGCCGTACTGCTTGCTGAGGAGGGCCGTGATCTCCTCGTCCTTCACGAACCCCATCTTGACGAGGTTGTAGCCGAGCTTCCCGCCGTTGGACTTCTGGGCAGCCAACGCCTGTTGAAGCTGGTCCGGGGTGATCTTCTTCTCCTTTAAAAGGAGTTCGCCTATGCGGACGGCCATTGAAGAGTGTTAATTATCCAGTACTGACAAAAATTGTCAATCCAATCTAGAACGCCAGTCGGAGACCCAAACTCCAACGATCACGGGCAGAATCAGCGCCTCGGGTCACCGCCCCATCAATATTCACTCGCGCATACGGCACGACGGTCACACCCAACGCTCCAAACGATCCGCCCCCGGCCGCCGTATTCGTCCCGACCCCGCCACGTACTCCAATGCGCCGTCCTGACCACCACGATTCGACGCCGCCGGTCACTTCCTGCTCATCGCGTTCGCCCACGCGCATCGAATTCAGATCCGCGTCGATGGCGAACACCAGACGCTCGAGCGGTCCGCGTCCTGGCGTAATCACGGCTGCTCCGGCTCTCGCGCGTCGTCCCAACTCGAATGCCTCGCTCCCTGACCCGAAGGTCGGGCTGCGCACATCACGCACGGTCACGCCCAGCCGCAGCGCGCCGAACGAGGCCATCGCGCCGACGTCGAGATCGGCCTGTGTGTCGCCCTGCGCATTCACGAGCTTCACGGTCGTCGCGACGACCAGCCGCTGTCCGATCGACTGGCCGACCGTCATGCCAAACTGGCTCAGCCCGGCATCGCCGGAAGGCAGACGGCTACCTGCAGCCCCGTTATCTTGTCGGCCGGAGGCAGGGGACGCTATAGAGCCGGATGGCTGTATTTGACTGATTTTGAGGCGGTAATAGCTCAAACCGAGGGACGGAAACCCGAACGCGATGCCCCGTCCTCCGCCCTCGGTTACTTCCGCGGAAAGGTCGGCCACGCTGAGGCTGGTTGCCAGGCCGGCCGGGTTCCACCAGGCCGCTGTGGCATCGTCGGCGACGGCGACAAATGCGCCCGCCATCCCCTGCGCTCGCACGCCGACGTCGTCAAAGCGTTGCGCGAATGCCAGGGAGGGAGAGGCGAGAAGCGCACACACCAGGAGCCGGAAGGTTCTGCCCATACAGGCATAACCTTAGTGTCCTTCCGGGTGTTTGGGGAACTAGCCGACGAGGACAGCAGCGGCGACGACGGTGGTCCAGAGACCTTTCTTGTCGCCCACGGCGGTCTGCGTGACGTTCTGCGTGCGGACGATCTGATTCGACAGCTGGTAGACTTCCTTCTTCTCGTCCCAGCTCTTGTCGGGATCGAACTCCAGCCCCAGCGTCGTCGCGAGCATTTCCGCCGCCAGTTCCTCGGCGTAGTCGCCGGCGATATCCTCGCTCTCGCCGAAGCTGTGATGCTCGGAGAGATAGCCGTAGAGATCGCGGTTGCGCGGAATGGCGACGCCGACGGTGGCCGCGATCAGGCGATGCGGTTCCCGGGTGGCGGCTTCCGACATCACGACGAAGGTCACCTGGCCGGGTTCGAGCCGCTTGGCGCCCTGCGCGCGCGACAGGATGCGGCAGCCCGGCGGAAAAATGCTCGAGACCCGGACGAGGTTGCAGGCGGCGATCCCGGCTGAGCGCAACGCCAACTCGAAGGACGTCAGTTTTTCCCGGTGTTTCCCAACGCCTTTCGTGAAAAACATCTCCTTGGGCACGAATCCGACCACGTCACGCTCCTCTAGGCTCTCTCGAAGGGAACCAGCATGGTAACACCAAGTTAGCGGCTGTCAAGGAACACGTGAGGCATAATAAAGGCGTTCGAGATCGGGAACACATCCGGCCAGTCGCGCGTCTATGAGATGGACCAAATGACAGAGATAACACCTGCTGTTGATCCTGCGGAAGCCGCGTCCAAAGGCCTGTTTTCCCGTATCTTCGGCGTCTTCTTTTCTCCCCGCGCCACCTTCGCTGACGTCGCCGCCCGGCCGAGATCGCTCGGCGTGCTCGGCGTGAGCCTGTTCCTGGTCGTGGGCGGCCTCTTTGCCCTGTTCACGACGGAAGTCGGCCAGCAGGCGTGGATCGATCAGCAGGTGCGCGCCTCGGAATCCTTCGGCCGCACGATTCCCGATCAGCAATACCAGGGGATGGAGCGGATCGCGCCCTACATCGGGTACATCGTCGCCGGCGGGTATCTGATCGTCATCCCGATTGTGGTGGCCGTGATGTCCGGCATCCTGCTCGGCATCTTCAACGCGCTCCTCGGCGGCGACGCGACGTACAAGCAGATGTTCGCCGTCGTGTCGCACGCGGGCGTGGTGACCGCGCTCCAGACGCTCTTTGCCGTGCCGCTCGACTACGCGCGCGAGACACTGTCGAGCCCGACGACGCTCGGCGTGTTCGTGCCGTTCCTCGACGAGGCGAGTTTTCTGTCGCGCCTGCTCGGCACGATTGACCTGTTTCAAATCTGGTGGCTGGTGACGCTCTCGATCGGTCTCGGCGTGCTGTACAAACGGCGCACCGGCCCGATCGCGACGTCGCTGCTTGCTGTGTATGCCGTGATCATTCTCGCGATCGCCGCCGTCCGTTCTGCGCTGTCGTAGGCGCCAGGGAGTTCAGGAGCATCGATGTCCCGGAAAAATATTCTTATCGTTCTGGCCGTGATTCTCGTGGGCGCCGCGATCGTCGGCGCCAATCTCTATTACCGGCGCGACAAAGGCGTCACGGTCACCGCAGAAACCATCAAGACGCGCGACCTCGAGGCGATCGTCTCGGCGTCCGGCAAGATTCAGCCGAAGCGTCTCGTGAACATCACGGCCGAAACGACGGGCCGCGTGGTGAACCTGGCGGTCAACGAGGGCGACCGCATCAAGGTCGGCCAGTTCCTGCTCCAGATCGATCCGAAGTCGTTGCGCTCGCGCGTCGACAACAGCGAAGCGTCCCTGCAGGTGGCGGCGGCCTCGCTCGAGCAGATGCGCCAGTCGGTGGAGACGGCGCGGGTGCAGCTCGACCAGGCGAAGCAGACGCTGGCGCGCCAGCAGGGATTGTGGAAGCAGCAGCTCACGACGCGCGCGGACCTCGAAAAATCAGAAAACGACGTGAAGGCCGCCGAGTCGGCGCTTCAGGAGCGCGACAAGAGCGCCAAGGCGCAGGACAGCCGCATCATGCAGGAACGCGCCTCGCTCGAGAACGCCAGGTACGACTTGAGCAAGGTCCGGCTCGAGTCGCCGATCGAAGGCATCGTCACCCGCCGCAACATCCAGGAAGGCGAAACGGCGATGATCGGCACGATGAACAACGCGGGCACGGTGCTGCTGACGCTGGCCGATATGTCGATCATTCAGGCCGAGGTCGAAGTGGACGAGACGAACATCCCGAACGTGCAGCTCGGCCAGATTGCGAAGATCACGATCGACGCGATTCCCGACAAGTCATTCAAGGGCCACGTCACCGAGATCGGCAACAGCCCGATTCAAACGACCGGCCAGGCCGCGAGCTCGACCCAGGCGACGAACTTCAAGGTGGTCGTCATGCTCGACGAGAAAGTGCCGGAAGTGCGGCCCGGTTTCACCTGCACGGCGGACATCACGACGGCGACGCGAAAGGGCGTCGCGGCCGTGCCGATTCCCTCGGTCGCCGTACGCGAGCTGACGTATGACACCAACGGGCAGGTTGTGCGCGAGCCGAAGGACGCCAAGCGCCGCCGGCGCGGCACAAGCAACGGCACCGGCAGCAGCGGCGAGACGGTCGTCTCCGCCGCGGAGCTCAAGCCCGGCGAAACGCGCAAGGAAACCGAGGGCGTGTTTGTCTTCCGCGACAAGGACAAGAGCGTCGAGTTCGTGCCGATCAAGATGGGGATCGCCGGCGATAAGTTCTTCGAGGTGCTCTCGGGCCTCAGGCCGGGCGATCAGGTCATCACGGGCCCGTACAACTCCGTCCGCAACATCGCCGACGGCGATCCCGTGAAGATCGACAACAAGCAGAACCAGAAGTGAGCCAGCTCTTCGAGTCCGCAAAGATCGCCCTCGCCGCGATCTGGGCGTCAAAGCTCCGATCGTTCATGACCGTCCTCGGCAACATCGTGGCGGTCACGTCGATCATCGCCGTGGTGTCGCTGATTCAGGGGCTCAACGCGTCGGTCAAGCAGGCCATCCTGTCGGACGCGGGCGCCGACTCGTTCAACATTCAACGCTTCCCCATCACACGCAGCGACGAGGACATCGAACGCGTCCGGTACAACCCGCTTATCACCTTGAACGACATGAAGGCGATTCAGCGGTACGGCGGAGACCACATCGCGGCGATCATGGCCGGCACCGAAGGTCGCGGCCGCATCGTCTATCGCGACAAATCGCTCGACAACCAGACGGTCCGCGGCGTCACGTCGAGCTATCTCAACTTCTCGGGCTACGACGCCGAGCGCGGGCGCCTGATGAGCCCGACCGAAGTGGACACCGCGCAGCCAGTCGTCATCCTCGGCTGGCAGACCGCGGACCGGCTGTTCGGGCCGAGCGTCGACCCGATCGACAAGGTCGTGCAGATCGAGGGCATCCACTTTCGCGTCCTTGGCGTCAGCGAAAAGAAGGGCACGATCCTCGGCCAGTCGCAGGATTCGTTCGCGATCATTCCGCTCGGCCGGGTGACCACGATGTTCGGGTCGAGACGCTCGCTCGAGCTCACGATCAAGCCGCGCGACGTCGCGCAGATGGTCGCGGCGCAGGACGAAGCAACGGTCGCGCTCCGCGGCGCGCGCCGCCTCAAGCCGAAGCAGCCCGACAACTTCGGCATGTTCACGTCCGACACCATCATCGGCATCTACCAGTCGGCGACCAACGGCATCTTTGCCGTCCTCGTCGGCGTCGTCGGGCTGTCGCTCGTCGTCGGCGGCATCGTCATCATGAACATCATGCTGATGGTCGTGAGCGAGCGGACCCGCGAGATCGGCCTCCGCAAAGCGCTCGGCGCGAGGCGCTCCGACATCATGTCGCAGATGCTGACTGAGTCCGTCGTGCTGTCGATGTTCGGCGGCGTCGTCGGCACAATCCTCGGCACCGCCATCGCGCTCATCATCTCGAAGACCACCCCAATCCCGGCCGCCGTGGAGGCCTGGTCGATCGCCCTCGGCATCGGCATCACCGCGCTGGTCGGTCTCTTCTTCGGCCTCTATCCGGCCTCACGCGCGGCGCGGCTCGATCCGATCGAAGCCCTGAGGCGGGAGTAGCGGGAATGTCGCCCGTGAAGTTCCGCGCCGGCCTGTTCAAGGAAGTCGTCGTGATGGCGTTCGACACCGTGCGCACGAACAAGATGCGCTCGGGGTTGACCGTGCTGGGCATCGTCATCGGCATCGCGTCGATCGTCGGCATGACGGCGCTCATCCGCGGATTCGACCAGTCGGTCCGCGATCTGTTCGCGACGATCGGTCCGAACACGATCTTCGTCCAGCGATTCGGCATCACGGATCTGGCCAACAACGAAGTCCGCGATCTGCTCAAACGGCCGAACCTCACCGTGTCCGATGCGCGCGCGCTCGAGCAGCAGGCGACGACGCTCCAGTATGTGGACCTCGAGTTGGGCGGAAGCATCGGACCGGCCGTGCAGCAGCGAGTGTTCTACCAGAGGCTCAAGACCAAGCCGTTCGTGGTGCTCGGCACGTCCGAGTTCTTCGCTGAGGGCACGCGCATCCCGTTCATGGCGGGACGTTTCTTCAACGGCACCGAGCTGCAATACCGGAAGAACGTCGTGGTCCTCGCGTACGCGCCATACCTGCGGCTGTTTGGCGAAAGCGGAATCGATCCCATCGGCAAGATGGTCCGGATCGGATCGGAACGCTTCGAGGTGGTCGGGGCGTTCGGGAAGCGGCCCTCGCCGGGCGGCTTCAGCGGCAGCGTCGACGACTTCGTCGTCATCCCGCACACGACTTACCAGAGGATTTACGGCATCAGCGTCAGACGAATCGGCAACCTTGGCTCGATTTCCAACATTCAGATCTCCGTCGTGCCCCGTGAGGGCATCAGCGCGCAGACGGCGATGAATGAGATTCAGGCGATCATGCGGACGCGTCACGGCCTGAAGCTCGACCAGCCGGACGACTTCGACCTGTTCACGCAGGACTCGATCCTGAAGATCTACGAGCGGATCAGCCAGGCCATTCTCTTTTCGCTCGTCGTCATCTCGTCCATCGCGCTGATGGTCGGCGGCATCGGCGTGATGGCGATCATGTCCATCAGCGTCACCGAACGGACGCGTGAAATCGGCGTGCGCAAGGCGCTTGGCGCCCGGCGGGTCGAGATCCTGTTTCAGTTCCTGATGGAAGCCGCGTTCCTGACGTCGCTCGGCGGCCTGCTGGGCATCGGCCTGGGCAGCGGGATCGGTCTGGCCATCCATCTGATCTCCGGCTTCCCCGTCTCCCTTCCCTGGTGGTCGTTTGCCATCGGCCTCGGCTTTTCAGCCTCCGTCGGCATCTTTTTCGGCATGTATCCGGCCTTCAAGGCCTCGCGCCTCGACCCGATCGAAGCCCTTCGCTACGAATAGCGTCGGCGCTATGATGCCCCTTTCCGCGGGGAACAGGGGGCCCGGGTTATGAAGGTCTACGACGCCGCCGCAATCAGAAATATCGCCCTCGTCGGTCACACCAGCTCAGGCAAGACGCAGCTCGCCTCGGCCATGCTCTCCGTGGCGGGCATGGTCAACCGCTTCGGCAAGGTCGACGACGGCACCACGGTCACCGACTACGACGAGGAAGAAGTGGCGCGGAAGCACACGCTCCACGCCAGCCTGGCGTTCGCGGAGTGGAGCAAGCAGAAGATCAACATCATCGACACGCCCGGCGTCGGCAACTTCCTGAGCGAGGCGCGCTCCGCGCTGCAGATCGCCGACGCGGCCGTTCTCGTGGTCGACGCCGTGGCCGGCGTGATGGTGCAGACGGAAAAAGTCTGGGCCGCCGCCGCAGAACTCGACAGGCCTCGGCTCGTCGTCCTCAACCGGCTCGATCGCGAGCGCGCGAGCCTCGATCGCGCCCTGCAGTCGCTCAGGGACGCGTGCAGCCGCGCGGTCATTCCCATCCAGCTGCCGATTGGCGAGGAGAAATCGTTCCGGGGCGTCGTCGATCTCGTCACGCGCAAGGCGTACGTGTTCGAGACGAACGAGAGCGGCAAGTTCAAGGAAGAGGCGGTGCCGGCCGCGATGGCCGCGGCCGTGGACAGCGCGCGCGAAGCCCTGATCGAAATGGTCGCCGAAGTCGACGAGAAGCTGATGGAGCGGTTCTTCGAAGCGGGGACGCTGACCGATGAGGAACTGGTCGCCGGCCTCAAGAGCGCCACGGCGTCGGCGAAGCTGTTTCCGCTCGTGTGCACGTCGGCGCTCGCCAACATCGGCGTGCCGCAGCTGCTCGACGCGATCCTCAGCTACATCCCGCCGCCCGCCGCCGACGACAGCAAGGGGCCGCAGGCGTTTGTCTGGAAGACCATCGCGGATCCCTTCGCCGGGCGGATCACGATGTTTCGCGTCATGGCCGGAACGGTCAAAGCCGACTCGACGCTGCTCAACAAGACGCGCGATGCACAGGAGCGCCTCGGCCACATCGTGCTGCTGCAGGGCAAGACGCAGACGCAGGTGCCGGAAGTCAAAGCGGGAGATCTGGGCGCCGTGGCCAAGCTCAGGGACACGCTGACCAACGACACCCTCGGCGACAAGTCCGATCCGGTGATCTTCCCCGCCATCACGTTTCCGGAGCCCGTGCTGTCGTACGCGATCGAACCGAAGACCCGTGGCGACGAAGACAAGATCAGCACGTCGATGCACCGGATCGAGGAGGAGGATCCGTCGATCAGGTACAGCCGCGACCCGCAGACCAAGGAGCTGCTGCTCTCGGGCCAGGGCCAGCTGCACATCGAAGTGACGGTCGCGAAGCTCAAGCGGCGGTTCGGCGTCGACGTGAACCTCAAGCCGCCGCGCATTCCGTATCGCGAGACCATCAAGGGGGCGACCGAGGCGCACGGCCGCCACAAGAAGCAGACCGGCGGGCACGGACAGTTCGGCGACTGCAAGATCAGGGTCGAGCCGCTACCGCGTGGATCGGATTTTCAGTTCGTGGACGACATCTTCGGCGGATCGATCCCGCGCCAGTACATTCCCGCCGTCGAGAAAGGCATCCAGGACGCGCGGCTCCGCGGCTATCTCGCCGGCTTCCCGATGGTCGACTTCCGCGTCACCGTCTATGACGGCTCGTATCACGACGTCGACTCCAACGAGCTCTCGTTCAAGCTCGCGGGATCGCTCGCCTTCAAGGACGCGATGACGCGCGCGAGGCCCACCATCCTCGAGCCGGTCATGAACGTCGAGGTGTACGCGCCGTCGGATTTCGCCGGCGACCTGATGGGCGACCTCAACGGCCGCCGCGGCCGCATCGCGGGCATGGACACGCGCGGCGCCACGACGATCATCAAGGCGCAGGTGCCGATGTCCGAGATGCTGACGTACGAGCAGCACCTGACGTCGGCGACCGGCGGGCGCGGCTCGTACCACATGGAGTACTCGCACTACGACGAAGTGCCGGCGCACCTCCAGACCAGGATCGTCGCCGCGGCAAAGGCGGAGCGGGCCGGCGTCGAAGTCGAAGACGTGTGACGGCGTCAGCCGGGGACGAATCCATATCGCTCTGGCAGACGCTCCGCGAAGCCGTTCGCGGCACGAGCGCCGACTTCACGAAGATTCCCATCGGGCGCGCCGTCCTGCTGCTGGCGGTCCCGATGGTGCTCGAGATGTTCATGGAGTCGGTGTTCGCCGTGGCGGACGTCTTCTTCGTCGGCCGTCTCGGCCTCACCGACGCCATCTCCACGGTCGGCATCACCGAATCGCTGATGACGATCGTCTACGCGGTCGCGATCGGCCTGTCGGTCGGCGCCGCGGCGACCGTCGCGCGCCGTATCGGTGAAGGCGACGCCGACGGCGCGGCGCGAGCCGCCGTCCAGTCGATCATCCTCGGCCTCGCGGTCGGCGCCGTCGTCGGCCTCACCGGCATCCTGTTCGCGCCGAATCTCCTCCGCATGATGGGCGCCGACGACGGCGTCGTCTCGACCGGCGCCATGTTCGCGCGCGTGATGATCGGCGCCAGCGGCGGCGTCACGCTGCTGTTCATGATCAACTCCATCTTCCGCGGCGCAGGCGACGCGGCGATCGCGATGCGCGTCCTGTGGATTGCGAACGCGATCAACATCACGCTCGGGCCCTGCCTGATCTTCGGCATCGGCCCCTTCCCCCGCATGGGCGTCACCGGCGCCGCCATCGGCACGAGCATCGGCCGCTGGACCGGCGTGCTGATTCAGATGTACGTCCTGACGCGTCCAGACGGACGGATCAGGATCCGGTGGCCGCACCTCAAGCTCGACCCGAAAGTCATGCGGGGCATCCTCTCGATCTCCGGCGCCGCGACGTTTCAGAACTTCATCGGCACGGCGTCGTACATGGGCCTCGTGCGCATCATCAGCGCCTTCGGCAGCGCGGCAATCGCCGGGAACACGATCGGCATCCGGATCTTCCTCTTCGGGCTGCTGCCATCGTGGGGCGTGAGCAACGCAGCAGTGACGCTCGTCGGTCAGAATCTCGGCGCGGGACATCCCGATCGCGCGGAAGAGTCCGCGTGGAAGATCTGCATTTACAACACGGTCTGCCTGGTCTCGATCGGCGCGGTCTTCATGCTCTTCGCGCCCCTCATCGTCAGCGCATTCACCCGCGACGGCGAGGTCGCGTTGCACGCGATCCACTGCCTGCGGGCTGTCTCGACCGGCTTCCTGTTCTACGGCACGGGTATGGCCCTGACCGCGGCATTCAACGGCGCCGGCGACACGCGCACGCCGACGCTCATCAACCTGGTCAGTCTATGGTTGCTCGAAATTCCCCTCGCGTGGGTCCTCGCAAATCCGCTCGGCTTCGGGCCGACGGGCGCGTTCATCGCGCTCAGCGCCGGCTTCTCGACGATGTGCTTTCTGAGCGTGTGGATGTTCCGAAAAGGCCACTGGAAGACGCGTACGGTCTGACGCAGCCTGCGCGAGAGGAATTCGCGTAAACCGCTTACGGCCTATGTAAGTCTCCAGAGCCGTC
>Ga0315281_10002428_pt1 | contig 27723 bp, 26 predicted proteins | sample YL17G07_0_MG_FD_204540 | JGI IMG/M metagenome (GOLD analysis project Ga0315281, IMG submission 204540) | Sediment microbial communities from Yellowstone Lake, YNP, Wyoming, USA - YL17G07_0 | ecosystem: Environmental > Aquatic > Freshwater > Lake > Sediment | place: USA: Wyoming | collected...
TACCCGACATCAGGGCGCGCAGGCGTTCGCGCCCGCGTGACAGGCGCGACATCACGGTGCCGACCGGAATGTCCAGCGCCCGGCTCACCTCGGCATAGCTCAGTTGCTCCAGCCCCACCAGCAGCAGAACTTCGCGCTGCTCCACGGACAGGCGCCCGAGCACCGCGTCCAGGTCGCGCAGTTCCAGCGGGTCGGACTGCGGCGCGCTCCGCAGCCCGTCTTCGACAGCGTCATCGAGAGCCAGTTCGCGCCGCGCCTTTAGTTGATTGATAAACACGTTGTGCATGATGGTGAACATCCAGGCGCGCAAATCGCTGCCGTGGCGCCATAGATGGAACTTGGTCAACGCCCGCTCGAGCGTATCCTGCACCAGATCATCGGCGCGGTGACTGTCCCCCGTCAGCGCGCGTGCGTAACGCCGCAAACGGGGGATGTGTGCCACGATCTCTGCGCGTTCCATCAACGCATCATAGCAACGCCGGACCTATCGCGCGACGATGTGCCGGACCTTGTTGACGCCATCGCCGATCCTGCCGCCGGTTACTGATCCTTGCTTTACCATGCGGCGCCCCTGTTGGATTAGGGTTGTTACGGATGATTAAACAGGCGTGGAGCCGGGTTTATTCCAGTGCCGGCGACATTCAGACCTACCCGGCACAATTGCGCGGCGATGATACTCGTCAGCGGGTGGAATTCATGGATGAACTCGATTCGTCCTGCGCCAGGCGCAGACGCTCACAATCGGCGTACGCGAACAAAAAAAGAGGGGGCTTGCTCCCCTCGCAGACGGAATGGCGTTTAACGCAGGCCGGCGATATAGTCCGCGACCGCCTGGATTTCGCGGTCGGAGAGCTTACCCGCCACGCCGCGCATGCTGCCATTGGGATCGTTGGCGCGCTCACCGGACCGGAATGCCTTCAACTGGACATCGAGGTACTCGGCATGCTGGCCGGACAGGCGTGGATACTGCGCCGGCATACCGGCTGCGTTAGGACCGTGGCAGGAAGCACAGGCCGCGACACCCTTGCTGGCGATGCCGCCTCGGTAAATCTTCTGCCCCAGCGCGACCAGATCTTTGCTCTTCGCCGCGCCGGGTTTGGCAGTCTGGCCGGCGTAATAGGCGGCGAGATTGCGCATGTCCTCGGGCGACAGGCCTGCCACCATGCCGGCCATCACCGGGTTGTCGCGCTCCGCTTTTTTACCCGGCGCCGCTTTGAAGTTTGCAAGCTGTCTATACAGGTACTCCGGAATCTGGCCGGCCAGCTTGGGATTGATCGCGATCTGGCTGTTGCCGTCGGCTGCATGGCAGGCCGCGCAAACCTGGTTGACCACGCCCTGCGCTTTGGCCGCATCCCCTTTGAACGGCTGCTCGGCGGCGGTCGCGACGGTGGCAGTTAGCATTGCGACGAGCGCCATCATGCGTTTCATGCTTGTGCTCCTCGAAGCAAGGTGCATTTGAAAAGCTGATATTCTATCCGACTTTCGCGCATTTGGGCCCTTACCATGTCGTTGTTCCGTGGCGCCACGTTCTACATCACTGCGCACCATCTAAGCGATCTGCCGCCTCCGTTGGGCCCGGAGATTGCGTTCGCCGGGCGCTCCAACGCGGGCAAATCCAGTGCGATTAACACGCTCGTCGATCATAACCGTCTCGCTTTCGTCAGCAAGACGCCCGGGCGTACCCAGCAGATCAATTTTTTCAGCCTGCCCAGCGGCGCGTTCCTGGTCGATCTGCCAGGCTACGGCTACGCCAAGGTGCAGCGCGAGTTGCGCGCGCATTGGGAGCAACTGCTCTCGACCTATCTGCAGACGCGCGGTTCGCTGTTCGGGATGGTGCTGATCATGGATGCACGCCATCCCCTCACGCCGCTCGATCGCCAGATGCTGAACTGGTTCGCGTCCACGGGAAAACCGGTGCACGTGCTATTGTCGAAGTCGGACAAACTGTCGCGGCAGGAGGGGCAAAAAACCCTGCGCGAAGTGCGGGCCGAGCTGCGCAACTACGCGGATAATTACACGACGCAGCTTTTTTCCAGTTCCAAGAAGCAAGGCATGGAAGAAGCCGAGGAAATAATCGGAGACTGGCTGGGAATCAAACACGAAGGCGCAAAAAAACCCCCGGCTAAAGGGGATTAAAGCCGGGGGGTAACAACGCCTTAAACAGACTTAAGGCACCCGCTCAGGGAGGAGAAGCGGGAGACGGCTCTAGCCATCTAAAAGTAAGATTAGAAGTCTTTGAAAAAGTTTCCGGAATAAACAACAGGAAATGAATTTTTTTCTAACATATTGATTAGGAAGGTTGGAGGCGACCATGAATATCTACGGCAGCTTTCCCGCAGTGCGCATGCGCCGCATGCGGCGCGACGACTTTACGCGCCGGCTGATGCGAGAGCACGTGCTCACTGCCAGCGATCTCATTTATCCAGCGTTCGTGATGGAGGGTGCGAAGAAAACTCAGGCCGTGCCTTCCATGCCGGGGGTGGAACGCTTGACGCTGGACAAGCTGCTGCCGGTGGCCGAGCGCTGTCTGAAACTAAAAGTGCCGGCGATGGCTCTGTTCCCCGTGATAGACGCCAGGCTCAAGACCCTGGATGGCAGGGAGGCGACGAACCCGAAAGGTCTTATCCCGCGCGTGGTCGCGAGACTGAAAAAGGAATTTCCAGAACTCGGGGTTATGTGCGACGTGGCGCTAGACCCCTACACCAGCCATGGCCAGGATGGCGTAATCGATGCAAGCGGTTACATCCTCAACGACGTCACGCTGGCCATTCTGGAAAAGCAGGCGCTCACCCAGGCAGCGGCCGGAGTGGATATCGTTGCCCCTTCGGACATGATGGACGGGCGTATTGGCCGCATTCGAGCCGCCTTGGACAAGAGGCGATTCATCCACACCCGCATCATGGCTTATTCGGCGAAGTACGCGTCGGGCTATTATGGGCCGTTTCGCGATGCGGTCGGCTCGGCAGCCAACTTGGGCAAGGGCAATAAATTCACTTACCAGATGGACCCTGCCAATACCAATGAAGCGCTATGGGAAGTGGGACTGGATCTGCAGGAAGGCGCCGACATGGTGATGGTAAAGCCGGGCATGCCCTATCTGGACATCGTGCGGCGGGTGAAAGACGAGTTCAAGGCGCCAACTTTCGTTTATCAGGTAAGCGGTGAATATGCCATGCTCAAGGCGGCCGGCATGAACGGCTGGATCAACGAGAAGGCCTGTGCCATGGAAGCGCTGCTCGCCTTCAAGCGCGCCGGCGCCGACGGCGTACTCACTTACTATGCACTCGACGCAGCGCAGTGGCTCAGGGAAAGCCAGTAAAATCGGAAACCGCCGCGCAAAGATACAAAGGACCCGTTACATAACCGGAAGCATTGGTCTCGGTTGTTTCGAATGCGAAGACCCCTCGGTCTGGGCTCCTCTAACCGAATATGATCGCCACGCCGTGCGCTTCCGCCGCACCGACAGCAACGGCGCCGTCGGGCATGCGCATGGGATGCAAGCCGCCCGCGCGCAGTGTTTTCTCCGCCGTATCACGATTGGTGACTCGGATAAATAGTGCCGCCATGCAGGGCTGGTGGCGCGCGCTGATCCATACGCCGGGCAACCTTTTCGCCAGCGCGCCTTCGTCGACAACGGCGATAGGGGTATCGCCGGTGTTGACCAGCAGCCCTTCGGATATGTTCTTTGCCTTGGTGTCGAACAGGCGCTCGTAGGACGCCGCAGTCGCGGGCACGTCATGACTGAGGATCGCTAGCGCAGCCAGGCCGGTTGCCGTATTGGCATGCCGCTGATACTCGGAGCGCCACACCACGTCGCGGGTGAAATGCTGGCACAGGAACACCTGTCCGCCCGGGGTCTGTTCCAGACCCAACTGCGCGATGCGAAATGCCGCGTTCTTCGTGCCCTCCGGCAGTTGCACCGGGCGTGAAAAATCCACCGGCTCGGACGGTGCAAGCGCCGCCGCCGCAAGTTCGCCATAGGCGCCGCGCGCATTGTCGGTCTTGAGCGCTACTGCCGCCAGGCCATCACCGATGCGGGCAAAATCGTAGTAGTACTCGCGGCCCGGCAGACGTTGCGGCACCATCAGGAGTTCAAAGTAATCGTGGCCGAACATGACACAGTGATTCTGTGATCCCAGCGTATGATGGCCGCGCGGCGTGAGGGTAAAACCCATGCGCGCGAACGTGTCCTGGGTCGAATCCAGGTCGCGTACCGTGATAACTACGTGGTCTATCCCCTTGATGTGTTTTCTCACTGTTGTTCTCTTGTTTTTGCGGACGCGCCATTATAATTGCGTTGGCCGCGGTTGCAGAGAGCCACGGAGATTCCGCATGGAGTTTCGGTACCGAGGCACCCTGTAAGTTAGCACTTCCTATCACGCAAATAAATTACAATGGCCATTCTAAAATAATTAAACTATTGCACCAGGACATCTTTGCCGCGCATGCGTAACGGCCGATCCCAGGAACTCGATTTCTTCATTTCGCAGCAGGTCAACAGGAGTACCACTCATGCTTTACATAGATCACGGAAAAGGCGGCCCCGCCGATGTACTGAAACCAGCCGAAGGGCCCGTCCCGTCGCCCCAGGCGGGCGAAGTCGTCATCGAAGTGCACTACGCCGGGGTCAACCGGCCGGACGTGTTGCAGCGTTCAGGTAATTATCCGCCGCCGCCGGGCGCATCCCCTTTCATCGGCCTGGAAGTCGCGGGCCGCGTCAGCGCCGTCGCATCGGATGTGACACAGTGGAAAGTGGGCGACCTGGTATGCGCACTCACGCCAGGCGGCGGCTACGCCGAGTATTGCGCGGTGCCGGCGCCGCATTGCCTGCCCATCCCCAAGGGCCTGTCCCTGCAGGAGGCGGCCGCGCTGCCGGAAAATTTCTATACCGTCTGGACCAACGTCTTCGACCGCGGCCGGCTGAAAGCGGGGGAGTCCTTCCTCGTGCACGGCGGTTCCAGCGGCATCGGCCTCACCGCGATCCAACTGGCCAAGGCATTCGGCGCGGCCGTCTACACCACGGTGGGCAACGCGGAGAAGGCGGCGTTCTGCCGAAAGATGGGGGCGGATGCCGCCATCAATTACCGCGAGCAGGATTTCGCGGCCGAAATCGGCCAGATCACCAACAAGAAAGGCGTGGACCTGATCCTCGACATGGTAGGCGGTCCTTACATAGAGAAGAACTTCAAATCGCTGACGCTCGAAGGGCGTCTGGTGCAAATCGCCTTTCTGCAGGAGAGCAAAGTCACGCTCGATTGCATGCCGATCATGCTCAAGCGCATCACCTTCACCGGCTCGACGCTGCGTCCGCGCACCGTGGCGCAAAAGGCGGCGATCGCGCAGGATCTGCTGAAACACGTCTGGCCGCTGCTCGAATCGGGCAAGGTAAAACCGGTGATCCACGCCACGTTCCCGCTCAAGGATGCCAGGCTCGCGCACCAACTGATGGAATCGAGCAAGCACATCGGCAAGATCATGCTCGAGGTGCGCAAGGGTTAGCGCGCGTCTTCCAGCGCCAAATCCGCACCTTTTTCCACGATCATGGCCACTGCCGCATTGGGGTTGCCCGACAGGTTTGGCCGGTTGGCCAGCACGCAGACGGCTGAGCCGGCGCCGACGATGACGTAATCCCAGGCAGCGGCAGACAGGATGGCTCAGGCCTTGATGGCTGTGGCTGCGCCACCTCTGCGAGCGCGTACATCGAGGATCTTGCCCAGTATCCCGTTCGGCATGTAAATGATGAACAGCACCAGCATCAGACCGTAAATGGTGGAATCCAGGCCGTGCACCTCGTGGCCCAAGGCAACGCGCAGGCCTTCGGCCAGGAGCAGCGTGAACACCGCGCCCACGGTGGGGCCGAGCTGGGTGAACATGCCGCCCGCGATCACGGCGAATACAATCTGCAACGAAAGGGCGACGCCCGAGACGGTGTCTGGATTGATGTATTGCTGGTACTGGCCATAGAGCGCGCCGCCAAGCGCGGTGAGCGCGGCCGAGACCATGGTGATGAGCAGCTTGGCGCGGGTCACGTTTATGCCCACCGATTCGCTTGCGTCTTCTTCCTGGCTGATCGCCTCCATGGCGTAGCGCATCATGCTGCGATCGATGTGGCGCCAAACGTAGAGCCCGAACAGCCAGAACGCAAGCGCAATATAAAAGAATACTTCCTTGCGCGCGAACTGGATCGCGACCAGCGAGAACGACTCGCCGCCGGCGAGTGCGATAGTGGGCGTGACACCGAGCGAGCCGCCGGTGGCGTCGCGCAGCGCCACGATGATCAGCCGCACCACCTCGGTAAGGGCGAGGGTCACCAGCGCGAAGTAATGACCGGTGATGCGAAAGCGAAAGCAGGGATAACCGATCAGCACCGCCACGACGACCGAAAGCAGTATGGCGAGTGGGATGCCGAGCCAGGGCGTGACGCCGTAGTGATTCCACAGCATGGTGGTGACATAGGCGCCTATCCCCAGAAACGCGCCGTGACCGAAAGACACCAGGCCGAAGCGCCCCATGATGGACCAGCTGGTGTAGATGAACGACCACAGCAGGACGGTGATTGCCAGGTGCAAATAGTAATTACCGATGCCGGCCACCGGCAGCAAGGCAAAAACAGCGACGGCGATCCAGGCTGGCCGGTTCATTTCAACGCTTTTTGCCCAGCAGCCCTTGCGGACGGATGAACATCATGACGATGAAAAACACGAAGGCCATGACATAGCCCCATTCGATGTGAAAGAAGAAACCCCCGATGGAAATCAGTTGCGCGAAAATGAAGGCGGCGATGAAACCGCCGAGCATGTTGCCAAGTCCGCCGAGCACGCAAACCAGGAAAGTGATCGGGCCGAAGGTAAGCCCGATGGCGGGATGCACATCGTACTGCAGCACCAGCAGGCAGGCCGCCAGGCCGGCGAGCCCGCCGCCAATGGCCGAGGTGATCAGGTAAATACGGCTGGGGTTCACGCCCATCAGCGGCATGATGGCGCGATCCTGGCTGATGGCGCGAATGGCGATACCGAGGTAGGTCTTTTTCAGGAACAGGGCCAGACCGAGCATGGCGACCAGAGCGGTTCCCGCCGCATAGATGCGCGACTGGGGCAGCATGATTTCGCCAATGGTCACGCCGGGCAGCGCCAGCCCGAGGTTCCTGAACTGCACGCCGAAAGCGAGCGTGGCCGCCGCCTGCAGGAAAAACAGCACCCCGCCGGTCACCAGCAGCTGGTTGATCGGTTCGCTCGCGAGCACCGGACGGATGACGAATTGATGCAACACCACGCCGGCGAACGCCACGATGGCGATGCCGATGACGAAGGCGATGAGCAGCGGCACATGATGCACGGTGTAGAGGAAATACACAGCGTACATGCCGATCATCATCAGTTCGGCGTAGCAGATCCAGACCACGTCAATGACGCCGAACACCAGGTTGAGCCCGAGCGCGAGCAGCGCCAGCACGCCGCCGAACAAGAGGCCGTTCAGCACCGTTTCCAGCAGAAAAACGTCAAAGATTTCCATCAGAGCCTTAACCACGAAGTACATAAAGGAGACGAAGGATGCACCGCCTTTCCCTTGCGCAATTCGTGTCTTTTGTGGTGAATGGTTCTGTCCCTATCCTATTGATCACAGACCGATGTATGCACGGCGGATTTCGTCGCTGGCGAGCAGGTCCGCCGACTTGCCGCTCGCCTTGATGCGCCCCACTTCCAGAAGATACGCCCGCTCCACCACTTTAAGCACCTGCTGGATGTTCTGCTCCACGATCAGCACGGTGTAGCCCTCGGCGCGGATCTTCTGCACCAGCCCGAATACCTGCTGCACGATCACCGGCGCGAGCCCCGCCGACGGCTCATCCAGTAACAGCAGCTTGGGTCCGGACATAAGGCCGCGGCCGATGGCGCACATTTGCTGCTCGCCACCCGAAAGGGTGCCGGCGAGCTGGTCGCGCCGCTCCTGCATGCGCGGAAACAGGCTGTAGACGAATTCCAGGCGCTCGCCATAACGCGCCCGCGCCGTCTGCGGATAGGCGCCAATGCGCAAATTCTCCTCCACCGTCAGTCGCGGAAACAGGCGCCGGTTTTCCGGCACGTGGGCGATGCCCAATTCGATCACGCGGTGCGATGGCACGGTATTGAGCGAAACCCCTTCCATGCTGACCTCGCCCGCCGTTACCTCCATCAGCTTGGAGATGACGCGCAGCAGGGTGGTCTTGCCGGCGCCGTTGGGACCGATCACCGCCACGGCCTCGCCCGCCGTCACCTTGAGCGACACGTCGAACAGCGCTTGAAAGCTGCCGTAGCCGGCCGAGACCGATTTGAGTTCAAGCATGGATCAGGCGCCCACCCGCCGCTGCAACTCGGCTGCGTCGCTGCCGAGATAGACCTCGATCACCTTCGGGTCGCGCGCCACTTCGCGCGGCAACCCCTGCGCGATCAGCTCGCCGTGATCGAGCACGATGCAGCGGTCGACGATGCGCATCAGCACGCCCATGATGTGCTCGACCCAGACGATGGTGATGCCCTTCTCCTTGCGCACGCGCGCGAGCATGTCGCCGGCCTGGTCCATCTCCTTTTCGTCCAGTCCGCCCAAGCTCTCGTCGGCAAGCAGCAGCCTCGGCTGGGTTGCGAGGGCCCGCGCGAGTTCGAGTTTCTTCAGCCCTGCCGCCCCCAGGCCGTCGACGCGCGCGTGGCCGGCGTAGGGCAGTTGCACCAGCGCGAGCGCCTCTTCGGCCTGTTCCCAGGCCGCGGCGCGCGCAACACGCCCGTTCTGGCCATAGAACGCGGCGACCGCGACGTTCTCGAGGATGGAAAGCTTGCGGAACGGCCGCGGGATCTGATACGTGCGGGCTATCCCCAGGTGGCACACATCCGCGGGCAGCAACCCGCCGATTTCCTTTCCCTGAAAGCGGATCGAGCCAGCCGTCGGCGCATGCATGCCGGCGATCAGGTTGAAGGTCGTGCTCTTGCCCGAACCATTGGGGCCGATGAGCCCGAGGATCTCGCCTTTCTCCAGGCCGAAGGACACGCCGCTGACCGCGGTAAATCCTCCGAACTTCTTGGTCAGTCCGCTTAGCTGCAGCACTTGGCGCTAAGTGGCGTTACGGCGCGTAGGCATGGCCTTTGGGGAAAGACATGATCGGGTCAGTGGTGCGTATCGCGTTCGGCCAGGCGATATAGGTGCGGCCGTTGACGTACTGCATCACCACCATCGCGGCGCGCTCGTTCTGGCCCGCCATCGGGTTCCCAGGGGGGAAGAATTTGACGCCGTAACCCTGGATGGTGCCGCCAACGGGAATGTCGGTATCGAGCGTGGCCTTGCGCAAGGCTTCGGCGTCGATGCCACCGTATTTCTTGATCGCGCGCGGCAGCACATCGTTAAGGAAAATCCAGGTATGGTTGAAGCCCATGCTCGCGTGCGGCGGCACTTCGTTCAGGCCCTTCTCCGCCTGATAGCGCTTGACCATTTCCTTGGTGAGATCGCCCAGGCCCGGTTTGAGCGTTTTCGGGTCTAGCAACTGCGCCGCGGCCGGGTCGACGTTGAAAACGTAATTCACATCCGCGCCGAAAGTTTCCGTCAGCTTGGCGATCTGGGCATAGCCTGCGCCGTGGCCGATCAGCGCCTTGAATTTCAGGCCCTGTTCTTTCGCCTGGCGCAGGAACAGCGTAATGTCCGGGTTGTAACCCGTGTGCAGGATCACGTCCGGCCGCGCGCGCCGCAGCTTGGTCACCAGGCTGGACAGGTCGGGCGCGCTGAGCGCATAGCCTTCCTTCAACACCACTTTGATGCCCATTTCCTTGCACGAGGAATCATTGGCGGCAGCAATACCGGCGCCATAGGGCCCGTCCTCGTAAATGATCGCCACTTTGAGGTCGGCCGGCTTGACGCCCATTTTCTTCTGGCTGTTTTGTTTCAGGAAGTCGCACGAAGTAAAACCGTACTGGTCGCTGTGCACCTGCGGGCGAAACACGTATTTCAGGTTCCGGTCCTTGAACACGGCCGAAGAAACGCAGACGGTGGCCCACATGAATTTTTTCGCCGCATCGACTTTGGCTGCCATGGGCACGCAGTGCGCGCTGGAGAACACACCCAGAATCAGGTCGACCTTTTCCTGGTTGAGCAGGCGCTCGGTTTCGCTGATTGCGACCTCGCCCTTGCTTTGCGCATCGGCATAGATCGCTTTGATCTTGTAGCCCTCGACGCCGCCCCTCTCGTTCATCAGATCGATGGCACTCTTGGTTCCAAGGGCCGCCGCGGACGAGCCGCCGTCGGCGAGCGGTCCGGTATAGTCGTAAATAACGCCGATTTTTATTTCTTTCTGCTGCGCGAACACCGGGGCCGCGGCGATTGCGGCCATCAGGACTGCGGGTACGAAGCGCGTGACGAACGTGCGCATGGTGAACTCCTCTGTGGATGAACCCGGATGGCGGGCGAAGAATGATTTTCTTGTCCTGCCCAGTGTTCCAAACCGGCCGCAGGATGTCAAGCAATCAAAGGCCGGTGGCGCGATTCAAGGTGGCAAGGAAGCGATCGGCCGGCTGATAGCCGATCACCCGCAGCTCCTGGACTTCTTTGCCCTGACGGTCAAAGAAAATGATGCCGGGCGGACCGAACAGCCGGAAACGCGCAAGCAGTGCCTTGTCCTCGGGCGAATTGGCGGTGACGTCGGCCTGCAACAACAGCATCTGCTCCATTTTCGCTTTCACTCGCGCGTCGGTGAAAGTGAACGCCTCCATCTCCTTGCAGGATACGCACCAGTCGGCGTAGAAATCGAGCATCACCGGTTTGCCGGGCGCTGCAAGCCTCGCTTCGAGTTCGGTCAAATTCCTGACCCGCGCGAAGCGCACTTCCTGCGCCCCGCGCTCGCCGCCGGCGACAAGCCCGGCGAGCGGCCGCAGCACATCGCGGCTGCCCGATAATGCCCCGACCACGAGCGCGGCGCCGGCGAGCAGCGCGAGAAAACCCGCGCCTTTCCACAGGCGCGCGGCGGCCCCGGCCTCGGGTGGCAGCGGGTCGATCGCGCGCAGCACCATGGCCGATCCGATCAACAGCGCCGCCCAGGTGAGCATCTGCGCCGCCACCGGCAACACCGGCGACACAATCCAGATTGCCACGGCGAGCAGCAGCACCCCGAAAAAATGCTTCACCGAGCGCATCCAGTGCCCCGACTTGGGCAGGAACGCACCCTCGAACACGCCTACCAGGATCAAGGGCACGCCCATGCCGATGGACATGGCGAACAGCGCCATACCTCCCAGCACCACATCGCGCGTCTGGCTGATATAGAGCAGGGCGCCAGCCAGCGGCGCGGCCACGCAGGGGCTGACGATGGCCGCGGAGAATATGCCCATCAGCACCACCGCGCCGAGGTGTCCGCCCTTGAGCCGGCTGCTGGTCTCGGTGATCTTCGCGTGAAACCCGGAAGGAAGCTGCAGTTCGTAGAAACCGAACATCGACAGCGAAAGCAGCACGAACACCGCGGCAAAGACCGACAACACCCAGGGATTCTGCAACGCCGCGGACAACAGACTGCCCGACAGGGCAGCACCGATACCGATCGCGGTGTAAGTAACGGACATGCCCAGTACATAGGCGGCGGACAGCGTGAATGCACGCGTGCGGGTAGCGTTACGGCCTTCGCCGACGATGATGCCGGACAGGATCGGGATCATCGGCAGCACGCAAGGCGTGAACGTAAGGAGGACGCCCGCGCCGAAAAAAGCGGCGGCGATCAGCCACAGGCTGCCCGAGGCGAGCAGCCTCTCGAAGCGCGCCTCGTCGCCGATCACCGCCGGCGCGTCGGTCGCGCGCGCCGCTTCGGCGAAAGGCGTCGATGCGGCACCCGGTCCGGATGCGCCGGGCACAGAAGCGAGCGCGGCGAGCTTGATCTCGGCCGTTTGCACTTGCGGTATGTAGCATACGCCCACATCAGCACAGCCCTGCGAGGTGACCGCCAGCTTGAGTTTGTCTACCGTAGCATCGCGCGTGAGCGGCAGGCGGATGCGCAGATCCTTGCGGTAGGTCTCGACCTTGCCGAAAAACTCGTCGTTGTGGATATCACCTTTCGGGAACTGCGCGACTCCCGGTTTCACGCCGGCCGGCTCGATCGCGAACTTGAACTTGTCCCGGTACATGTAATAGCCGTCGGCAATCCGGTAACGCACCTCGATCGTGTCCGCATCGATTGCCTGCGCCGAAAATTTGAATGCCACCGCAGGGTCGAGCAGATCCTGCGCGCCGGCAAACCCGTGCAGAAACAGCGACAGCAGCAGGGCGAGGATTCGGCACGAGTTGATTCGCATAAGGGGTTCAGGCCTGGTGGTCGCGCGTTTCGGATTCGACCCACTGCAGATAGGCCGGCAGGCCGTGATTTATTAAGACCGCAATGATCTCGGGGAGTTCATACGGATGGTTGGCGCGGATCGACAACTCCAGTTCCGGATAACGATCCTGCACGGTCTTGATCAGCAGCGGATGTTCCTCGTCATGCTGGATTTCCCCCTGCCACCGGTATACCGAATTGCAGGGGGCGAGGATGGTTACGCAGGCGGCAAGACGCTGCTCGACGAGCAGGGCGGCGAGTTTTTCCGCACTTTCGCGGTCCGGCAGGTTGGTGATAACGAGCAAGCTGTCCATTTTGGTTCGGGTTCGGGTTCAGCTCGCCACGACCGGCGGCACACCCTCGTACACGCTCGGATAGCGCAAGTGCACGCCCAACTCGGCTTTCATGCGCGTATTGACGAGGCGCCGCGATTCGCGCATGAACGACAGCAACCCTTCGGCAATCGCGCCCGCCTCGGCCTCGGCGCGCGCGATGCGCGGCGGGCGCGGCAGGCGCGCGCGATCGGCCACCAGATCGAAGTAATCGCCCATTTTCATCTCGCTGTCGTCGCTCGCATTGTATACGCGGCCGGCCACCCCCCGTTCAAGCGCGGCCCGGCAGACGGAAGCGAGATCGTCGGCGTGGATGTGATTGGTAAAGACGTCGTCCTCGGCACGCAATACCGGCGAGCCGCGTTTCAGTTGCTGCAGCGGGAGGCGCTCGGCCGCGTAGATCCCGGGAACGCGCAGGACGGAAACGCCCACGCCCCTTTGTTTGCCCCAGGCGATCAGCGCGCGCTCCGCGTCCACCCGGCGCAAGGCCCGCGCCGTCCGCGGCGCAACCGGCCGGTCCTCGTCCACCCAGGCGCCGCCGCAATCGCCGTAGACCCCGCTGGTGCTGATGTAGACCAGGCGCTCGGGCGGCCGCTGCGACAGCGCAGCGATCAGGTTGGCGCTGCGCTGATCCCCTTCGTTGCTCTCGCCAGGCGGAGCCAGGTGCAATACCCGGTCCGCGTCCGCGGGAAGCGCATGCAGTGTGGCCGGGGTGTCGAGATCGCCCGCGACTGGTACGGCGCCGAGCGCGGCGATGCGATCGGCCTGCGCGGACGAGCGAACCAGCCCGAAGACCTGATAATCGCGCGTGAGTTGCGGCAGCGCGCGCAGCGCAATATCGCCGCAACCAACTATAAGCAACCTCTTCATAGTAAAATTGTACCCGCTCTGTTCCCGGCAGTATTACCCATGTCGCATCAAGTCACCATCCGGCCCAGCGGCCACAGTTTCCATGTCCAGCCCGACGAAACCGTGCTCGTCGCCGCGCTGCGCGAAGGTTTTGGCCTCGCCTATGGCTGCCGCAACGGCGCCTGCGGCAGTTGCAAGGGCAAGCTGATCGAAGGCAAGGTCGACTATGGCAAGCATTCCGATACGGCGCTGTCGGCCGAAGAGCAGGCGAACGGATTGGCGCTGTTCTGCGTTGCCCGCCCGCTTTGCGACATCGTCATCGAATGCCGCGAGGTCGGCGCGATCAAGGACCAGCAGATCAAGATCCTGCCTTGCCGGGTGCAGACCATCGACAGGCCCGCACCGGACGTGGCGGTGATTTCCCTCAAACTCCCGGCAAGCGAACGCCTGCAATACCTGGCAGGGCAGTATATCGAGTTTCTGCTCAAAGACGGCAAGCGGCGCAGCTATTCCATGGCCAATGCGCCCCATGACGACGGGTTGTTGCAGATTCACGTGCGCCATTTTCCCGGAGGCTTGTTCACCGGCCAAGTGTTCGAGAAGATGAAAGTGCGCGACATCCTGCGGCTGGAAGGGCCGCACGGCACGTTTTTTCTGCGAGAAGACAGCGAAAAACCGATGGTGTTGCTCGCCAGCGGCACCGGCTTTGCGCCGATCAAGGCGATCGTCGAACACGCGCTACATAAAGGCATCACGCGGCCCATGATCCTTTACTGGGGCGGCCGCCGCCCGCAGGATCTGTACATGGACGATCTCGCCCGGGGCTGGGCGGCGAAACACGCGCATTTCAAGTACGTGCCGGTGGTCTCCGACCCGCTGCCCGAAGACGGCTGGGCCGGGCGCGGCGGCTTCGTCCATCGCGCGGTGATGGAGGATTTCCCCGACCTCTCCGGACACCAGGTCTACGCCTGCGGCGCGCCGGTGGTGATCGAAGCGGCACGGCGGGATTTCAGCGGACGATGCGCGCTCCCGCCGGAAGAGTTCTATGCGGACTCGTTCACCACCGAGGCCGACCTGGCGAAGGTGAAATAGCCGTGAGAAACAATTCGCGGCCGTTGGGCGCAAATCGGGCAAAAGCATGGTTCGTATCGGGTAATACTCGATAACGCAGGATAGGATGAGATGAGCGCCCACCACCCGAACGAGCCGCACCAGCACGGCCACCCGATCGACGTCCACGCCCACTGGTACCCCAAAGCGTGGCTGGATCTGCTCGCCAGACTCGGCCCGATGCACGGGCTCGAATGGCAGCAGATCGAGGGCAAAGGACCGCAGTTCAAGGTTGGGCCACTGACCACCGGGCCGGCGGGTCCCCGCTTCGTCGATCTGGATGCGCGCATCGCCGCAATGGACGAGCAGGGTGTCGCCGTGCATGCGCTTTCGCTGTCACAGCCGATGGTGTACTGGGCGGGGCGGGAGTCCGGCAACCGGCTTGCAATCGGGTACAACGACGAATTGGCCAGTGCGCATCAGGCGCACCCGCGGCGTTTGGTGGGATTGGCGACGCTGCCGTTGCAGGCGCCGGACCTGGCCGCGCGCGAAGTCGAGCGCGCCGCCGGGCTTCCCGGCGTACGCGGTTTTTACCTGGCCACACGCATGCTCGAACAAGAGTTGTCGGATCCGGCCTTTTTTCCGGTGTACGAGCGCATCGAGGCGCTCGGGCTGCCAATTTTCCTGCACCCCGTGTTCGTGATCGGCCACGAGCGGCTCAAACAGCACTACCTTACCAACTTGCTCGGCAATCCGTTCGAAAGTGCCATCGCCGCCGCCCACCTCATTTTCGGGGGAGTGCTCGACCGTTTTCCCAAGTTGGTGTTCGTTCTCCCGCACGCCGGCGGCGCTTTTCCCTGGCTGGTCGGCCGCCTGCACCGTGGTTGGGAGAAGCGAACCGATCTGCAGCACATCGAGCATGGGCCGATGGATTACCTGCGGCGCTTCTATTACGACACCATTGGCTACTCGGACACCGTGGTGGAATACCTGGTGCGCAACATCGGCGCCGACCGCGTGCTCATGGGCAGCGACTATTGCTTCCCCATCGCCTACGAACGGCCGGTGGAGGTGGTGACCGGCAACGGCCTGCTTACCCTCGAGCAGCGGCACGCCATTCTGGAAGGCAATGCGCGGCGCCTGCTCGGGCTGAAATAACAGGTGTTCCATGTGGACGCATCGTCCGCCGAGTTCGGTCCAGGCGGGACGAAGTGAGCGCAGGGGGCTGTTCAAGCATCAATCGCCGCCGGCCGATAAGGAAAGATGAATTTTCCATGACTACACCCATGTCCACATTGAACAACCCGCCGGCGATGCGCCTGCTCGGTTCAGGCAAGGCGTATCAGCAGGATTTGCTGGAGCTAATGGAGAGCGTCGAGCTGCTGTCCGATCTGGACGGACGCGAACCGGAGATGCTCGCGGAGCACCTGCAGGCTTACGCAGCCGATCCTGGCTGCGTCATTTTCCGCGAGGGCGAGCCGGGCCACTCCATGTGCCTGTTGGTAACCGGCCGGGTCAAGACCTACAAGGAATCCGACATCGAGCATAGCGCGGAGGTCGCCAGCGAAAGCCGCGGCCGCAGTATAGGCGAAATGGCGCTGATCGACGGCGAGCCGCGTTCGGCCACCTGCGTTGCAACCGAGCCCTCGGTGCTGCTCCTGCTCAGCCGGGCGGACTTCCAGCGGCTCGGCGAAGAGCGCCCGGCGCTCGCACTGAAACTGCTCCTGCGCATCACCCGGCTGATGAGCCGGCGACTGCGCCTCACCAGTGGCCGGCTGGTGGACTATCTGGGCACTTGACCGGCTGTGGGAGCGCGCTTACTCGCTCATACAAGCGCGAAAGCGCAAGCCGGTTCCATTGGAGCGTCCCGCCTTTTTTTGACAGAACGTCAGTCGGCCTCGCCCAGATAGGCGGCGCGCACTTTCGGGTCAACGAGCAAATCGCGTGCCGGTCCCGACAGCGTGATCAACCCGGTTTCCATCACATAACCGCGACTGCTGGCTTCCAGCGCCAGCCGGGCATTCTGTTCCACCAGCAGGATGGTCACACCTTCCCTCGCCACTGCCAATATGGTCTCGAAAATCTTCTGCACCATGAGCGGGGCAAGCCCCATGCTGGGCTCGTCCAGCAACAATAGCTTCGGCCGGCTCATCAGGGCACGGCCGATGGCGAGCATTTGCTGTTCGCCGCCGGAGAGCGTGCCGGCGGACTGGCCGCTGCGCTCGGCCAGACGTGGGAACAGACTGAACACTCGCTCAAGATCCAGCCTCACCGCTGCGGCATCGCCGCGCACATAGGCGCCCATGGCAAGGTTTTCAGCTACCGTGAGCTGGCCGAACACACCGCGGCCCTCCGGCACCAGTGCCAACCCGCGGCGCACCAACTCGAACGCACGTGTGCCGCCGATGGGCGCACCGTCGTAGCGGATCGCCTCCGCGGCGACCGGAAGCAGACCGGCGATGGCCTTCAACGTGGTCGTCTTGCCCGCACCGTTGGCGCCGATCAGGCACACCAACTCTCCCCTGGACACGCTAAGGTCTATGCCCTTGACCGCCTTGATGCCGCCGTAGGCGACCTCCAGGTGCGTCAGCTCCAACAGGTTCATGCGGTCGATGCCCCCGCGGCTGCCCCGCCCAAATACGCCTCGATCACGCGCGGATCGCGCTGCACTTCGCGCGGCGGGCCTTCGGCAATGCTTCGGCCGTAATCGAGCACGAGCACCCGGTCGCACAGGCCCATGACCAGTTTCATGTCGTGCTCGATCAAGAGAATGGTGATGCCGTCTGCGCGCACGCGTTCGAGCAGCTTCTTCAGTTCCAGCGTTTCCGTTGCGTTCATGCCGGCGGCCGGTTCGTCCAGCGCCAGCAGCTTCGGTTCGGTGGCAAGGGCGCGTGCGATCTCCAGCCGCCGCTGGTCTCCGTAAGGGAGCTGCCGCGCCACTTCGTTGGCGCGCGCCGCGATGCCGACGTAACCGAGCAATTCCAGCGCGCGCTTCTCGATCGCCGCCTCTTCCTCGAGCGCGGCGCGCGTGCGCAGGACCGCGCCAAACACACCGGTGCGAGTGCGCACATGGCGCCCTATCATCACGTTGTCCAGCGCGGAGAGGTTGCCGAACAAACGGATATTCTGGAACGTGCGCGCAATGCCGCGCGCCGCGATCTGGTCGGGCCTGAGCCCGGAGAGCGCCTCGCCGGCGAAACGAAAACCGCCCGCATCGCTTGCGTAAATGCCGGTAAGTGCGTTGAACAGCGTGGTCTTACCGGCGCCATTGGGGCCGATCAGGCCGTAGATCTCGCCACGATTGATGCTGAACCCGACCTCGGCCAGCGCCAGCACACCGCCAAAGCGCTTGTCCAGGGCTGCGCATTCGAGCAGGGCCTGGCTCACATCTCCTCCGGTTTGGCCAGTTCGCGTTTTCTTACCACCGAGGGCAGCAGGCCCGCCGGCCGATAGAGCATCATCAGCACCAGCGCGAGGCCGAACAGCAGCATGCGAATCACTTCCGGCTCGATAACCGATCTGCCGAACAGCGATTTCTGCAGCGGTTCGACCGTGTAACGCAGCAGCTCGGGCACGAACGAAAGCAGTACTGCCCCCAGCACCACCCCCCAGACATTGCCCATGCCGCCCAGCACCACCATCGACAACACCATGACGGATTCGACCAGGACGAAGCTCTCAGGGCTGATGAAGCCCTGGATAGCGGCGAACATGCCGCCGGCGACGCCGCCAAAGGAGGCGCCCATGGCGAAAGCGAGCAGTTTGATACTGGTCGTGTCGATGCCCATCGCGCGCGCGGCGATCTCGTCTTCGCGCACCGCTTCCCAGGCGCGGCCGATGCGCGAATGCTGCAGCCGCAGGTTGACCACGATGACCAGCAGCAACAGCAACAGCAACAGGTAGTAGTACTTGATCGGACCGGAGAACACGAGACCGAGCAGGGTCTCCGTCTGGCTAAAGCTGAAGGAGCCGAAACGAAACGGATCGATGCGCGAGATCCCCTGCGGCCCGTTGGTAATATTCACCGGCTGCGACAGGTTGTTAAGAAAAATGCGGACGATCTCGCCGAAGCCCAACGTGACGATGGCGAGGTAGTCGCCGCGCAATTTGAGCGTGGGCGCGCCCAACAGCACGCCGAACAGACAGGCGACCAGCGCGCCCATGGGCAGGATGACCCAGAACGGCAGGTGCAGATTGAAATGCGGCGACGCGAGCAGGGCGTAGGCATAGGCGCCCACCGCATAGAACGCGATGTATCCCAGATCGAGCAGTCCGGCGAAACCGACGACGATATTCAGGCCGAGCGACAGGAACACGAACAGAATGGCGAGGTTGGCAATGCGCACCCACGCCGTCCCCACCGATGCGAGCGCGAATGGCAGTCCGATCAGCGCGACCGCGATCAGTGCGAGACCAACCCACTTCGCATGCGCTTGGGCGAAAATACTCACCCCGCGCGTCCCGCCTCGCGTACCCTGTTTCGCGGCCCCCGGCTTCAAGCGCGGTCTCCTACCCGCTCCCCGAGCAATCCGGAGGGCCGGAACACCAGCACCGCGATCAGCACCAGAAAAGCGAACACGTCCTGATAATTGCTGCCAAAAACATTGTTGGTTAGATCACCGATATAACCGGCGGCGAGGGCTTCGACAATGCCCAGGAGAATGCCGCCCAGCATCGCGCCCGCAAGATTGCCGATACCGCCCAACACGGCGGCCGAAAACGCTTTCATGCCGAGGAGCGACCCCATGCTGTAATGGGCAATACCGTAATAGGTGCCGACCATCACGCCGGCGACCGCCCCCAATGCCGCGCCCACGATGAAGGTGAAAGCAATGATGCGGTCGATGTCTATGCCCATCAGGCCCGCCACCTGCGGATTCTGCGAGGTCGCGCGCATGGCAATGCCTAGCTTGGTGCGATACACCATCAGCGTGAGCCCGCCCATCATCAGCACCGAAGTCAGGATGATGGCGATCTGCACGCCGGTGATGATGGCCCCGCCGACCTCGAAGCTGGCGAGCGGGATGATCTGCGGAAAAGCAAGCGGGTTGCGGCTCCAGACGAGCAGCGCCAGATGCTGCAGGATGATGGAAATGCCGATGGCAGTGATCAGCGGCGCGAGCCGCGGCGCGCCACGCAGTGGCCGGTAGGCGATACGCTCCATGGCATACCCCACCAGCATGCACACCGGAACCGCGGCCAGTATCCCGGCAAACACAATCAACACCGGCGGCAGAGCCGTGCCCGCAAGCGCCGTGATCACCGAGAACGCGACCATCGCGCCTATCATCACCACCTCGCCGTGGGCGAAGTTGATCAGCTGGATGATGCCGTAAACCATGGTGTAGCCCAGCGCGACGACGGCATAGACGCTGCCCAAGGTGAGCCCGTTGATGATCTGCTGCAGGAAGATATCCATGCCTGGGCGGATTTAAACCCAAAGGCGCGAAGAACGCAAAGCCGCACTGGTCGGGCTCGGCCGCAACCGTCCGCAGGTAAAAACAAACGGCGCCCGCAGGCGCCGTTTGTTTTTGACAGGAGCGAGCACCACTCCCGCGCGCTTATTTTTTCGCCGCCTCGCCCGCTTTCGCCGGTTCTCCCGCCTTGACTGCTGCGGCCGGAGCCGCGGCTGCTGCCGCCGGCGCTATCGGCTCGGCGGCCTTGAGGAAGTCTTCGAACTTGGTGGTCTTGCCGCCTTTGATGATCGCAATCGGCTCGATCTTGCCGCCCTTCATGATGAAGATCGTCATCTCGGCATCTTTGCGGTCGCCCTTCTCGTCGAACTCGATCCTGCCGCTCGCGCCCTGATGGCTGATCTTGGCAAGTTCGGGCAGGTACTTCGCCGGATCGGGCGAGTTCGCTTTCTTCATCGCTTCGATCAGCAAATTGGCGGCGTCGTAGGTGAACGGCGCATACAGGATGGGTTCGATCTTGAATTTGGCCCGGTAGGCGTCGAGGAATTTCTTGTTTGCAGCCTGGACCGGAAGGCCGGCCTGCGAGCACAGCAGCCCTTCCGCGGCATCGCCCGCAAGCTCCTTCATCTTGTCGGTGCAGGCGCCGTCACCGAAAGCGAACACCGCTTTGATACCAAGCTCGCGGCCCTGTTTCAACAGCGGGCCGCCGGTGGCGTCCATGCCACCGTAGAACACGGCGTCCGGTTTCTTGCCTTTGATCTTGGTCAGGATGGCCTTGAAGTCGGCGGTCTTGTCGGTGCCCTTCTCCCGCGGCAAGACCTTCGCGCCGGCCGCTTTCAGGGTTTTCTCGACCTCATTGGCCAGGCCCTCGCCGTAGGCAGTGGCGTCATCGATCACTGCTACGGTCTTTGGTTTGATTTCGCCTGCCAGGTAACTGGCGATCGCGGGTCCCTGCTGATCGTCGCGGCCGACCACGCGGAACACGGTCTTGAAACCCTGCTCCGTCAACTGCGGATTGGTCGCCGAACCGCTGATCATGGGTATGCCGGCCTGATTGTAGATCGCCGACGCCGGGATGGACACGCCGGAGTTCAGGTGACCGACCACGCCTGCGACCTTGGCGTCGACCAGCTTCTGCGCCACCGTGGTGCCTACCTTGGGGTCGGCCTGGTCATCCTCCGCGACCAGTTCCAGCCTGACGGTCTTGCCCTCCAGCTTGATGCCCTTGGCATTGGCCTCGTCGACGGCGAGGCGAGCGCCGTTCTCATTGTCCTTGCCCAAGTGGGCGATCCCACCGGTCAGAGGGCCGACGTGGCCGAGCTTGACCACCATCGGCGGTGGCGGTGCGACGACTACGGGTTCGGGTTTTTTTTCTTCGCCGCAACCGGCGAGAACGAGCGCCGCAACAGCGGCGAATACGGCCAGACTAATCTGATTGCGTTGCATGGAAGCCTCCCGGGAAAAATGCGGGGACATTCTATCATTCCCCGGTGCTGTCAATGCTGCGGCGCGCGCAAAGAAAAGCCGGCGCTACCAGGCCGGCTTTCTTTTCCTGTCCGGAACGCTATTTCTTGGTGGTCAGCACCCACTTCACCATGGTCTTAATGTCCGCGTCCGGCACGGACGCATTCGGCGGCATCGGCATCTGACCCCATACGCCCGTGCCGCCGTTCTTGACTTTGGCGACGAGTTTAGCCTCAGCGCCCGCGTCGCCCTTGTATTTGGCGGCGACCTCGGCGAAAGACGGTCCGATCAGCTTCTTGTCCACGGCATGGCAGGCAAGGCAATTGTGTTTCTTTGCCAGGGCTTCCGACGCGAGCGCATTGCCTGCGCCGGCGAGCAGCCCGGCCGAAACGAACAAACAGGTGACTAGGGTCTTCATTAATTACTCCTTGGGAAAGTGGGAAAGTATCGTGGTGCCACGCTGCCGCATGCTACCCGATTTCGCCTGCTTTGAGCTGGTCCAGCAGCATTTCCGGCTTATCCACGGGCGGCAGGCAAGTAACGCCCTGACATACCCAGGCGTTGACAGCGCCGGGCGTAACGGGTTTGTCGAGCAACGGCGGCAGGTTCACGGTCCCCTCGGGAATCGCGAAAATCAGCGTGGCGGGCAGGTAGCGCCGGTCCAGAATTTCCTGCCACTGGCGCAGTTGTGCCGGCGGACCGCGCAACACAACGACCCGTGGCGGTTCGACCGCCTCTTCCAGCGCCACCAGCAGGCTGGCATAGCCGTTGGGATGCTGCGCAAGCGCCGGGTAGAACAGCCGCAGCGTGCGCTCGGCGGCATCGAGGTAGCGCGACTCGCCCGTAATATGCCCCAGCCGCTGCAGGGCGAACGCCGCCACTCCGTTGCCCGAGGGCGTGGCGCTGTCGTGGCCCGGCTTGGGCCGATGGATCAGGCGTTCATGATCGTGGCTGGTGAAAAAGAATCCGCCCAGTTCGGGATCGTGGAACTGCTCCAGCAGGGCCCCGGCCAGGTCCTCGGCGAACTCGAGGTCGCGGACCTGAAAATCGGTCTGCATGAGTTCGATCAGCGCGGCGAGCAGGAAGGCGTAATCGTCGAGATAGGCGTTCAGATGCGCGCGGCCGTCCTTGCACGTGGCGAGCAGGCGCGCTCGTCCCGAGCCATCCGCCGGCCGCCACAGGGTACCGCGGATGAACTCCAGCGCGGCGCGTGCCGAGGCCAGCCACTCGGGGCGTCCGAATACGCGTGCTGCCCGGGCCATGCCCGCTATCATCAGCGCATTCCAGCTGGTCAGAATTTTCTCGTCGCGTCCGGGACGAATGCGCTCCTCGCGCGCCGCGAACAGCTTGGCGCGCGCCTGGGCCAGGAGGGCGCCGCATTCATGCACCGGTTTTTTTAAACTCCCGGCGATCTCTCCCAACCCGCGCGCCACATGCAGGTGCCAATACCCACCCTCGAAATTGGCGGCGTCGCCGAGTCCGTAAAAGGGCGCGCAAACGGCATACTCTTCGTCGCTTAGCCGCGCGCGCACCTGTTCCGGCTTCCACACATAGAACTTGCCTTCCTCGTGCTCCGAGTCGGCGTCGAGGCTGGAGTAATAGCCGCCAGCGGGAGACTGCATCTCGCGCATGGTCCACGCCGCGGTTTCCTCGACTACTTCGGCGAACAGGGGGTCGCGCGTCAGCGCCCAGGCGTCGCTGTAGCGCGCGAGCAGCGGTCCATTGTCGTAGAGCATTTTCTCGAAGTGCGGAATGAGCCAGTACGCGTCCACGCTGTAGCGGCAGAAGCCGCCGCCGAGCTGATCGTAGATACCCCCCACCGCCATGCGGCCGAGGGTGTAGACCGCCATCTTCAGCGGGTCGGCCTCCTGCGCCCCGTAGCCGGCTCCGGTCTCTTCTCGAACACCCTTTGCGCGCTCCTGGATGCCGTGTTCGTCCTCGTGGACGCCGTGCACACCTCGGTGGACGCCGCTCGCGTCTTGGTGGACGCCGCTTACGGCGTGGCGCCGCAGGCATAGCTCCAGGTCGGTCGGATGCGGAAACTTGGGCGCCGCGCCGAAGCCGCCATAACGCGCGTCGTAGCTTGCTGCCAGGTTCTCGATCGCACGCTCGATGGGGGCAGCGGAGAACTCCGCGCGGGGCGCCTGGCCCGCCGGTTGCATGCGCTCGAAGCCGGAGAGTATGGCCTCGCCCTGCCTGGTGATCTCCGCCCGGTCTGAATGGTAGAACTGCGCCACGCGCAGGAGCAGATCTGGAAATCCGGGCAAACCGTAGCGCGGCGTCTTGGGGAAATAAGTACCGCCGAAGAACGGTTCCTGCTCGGGCGTGAGGAACATGGTAAGCGGCCAGCCGCCCGAACGCTGGCTCATCATCTGGTGCGCGAGCTGATAGATCTGGTCCAGGTCCGGCCGCTCTTCGCGGTCGACCTTGATGTTGATGAAATGCCGGTTCATCACCGCCGCGACCGCCGCGTCCTCGAAAGACTCATGCGCCATCACGTGGCACCAGTGGCAGGCGGAGTAGCCGACCGAAAGCAGGATCGGTTTATTCTGCTCACGCGCGGCCTGCAGGGCTTCCTCGCCCCAGGCATACCAGTCCACCGGATTGCCGGCGTGCTGCTGCAGATAAGGACTGGTTTCGTGAGCGAGGCGGTTGGGCATGGTTTCTATCCGTACCGAAAACACGATTGGCGCATTCGAGCGCGCAAATCCGCTCGCGGCATGCGATGGTATTGAAGACGCCGTCGCTATAGATCGCCGTCGGTAATCGCCCCCAGGCTCGCGGTCGAAACCAGCTTCATGTATTTTGCGAGCAGGCCGCGGGTGTAGCGCGGCTTGGGCGCCTTCCATTTCTTGCGCCGCGCCGCAATTTCCCTGGCCGTGACGTTGAGCTGTATCAGGCGCTTTTTCGCGTCGATGGTAATGGAGTCACCCTCCTTGATCAGCGCGATCGGCCCGCCTACATAGGCCTCCGGTGCGACGTGGCCCACCACCATGCCCCAGGTACCGCCGGAGAAACGGCCGTCGGTGATCAGCCCCACCGACTCGCCCAGTCCCTGGCCGGTGAGCGCCGAGGTCGGCGCCAGCATTTCCTGCATTCCCGGTCCGCCTTTCGGCCCTTCGTAGCGGATCACGACCACGTCGCCCGGCTTGATGCGCTTCGCCATGATCGCATCCATGCATTTGGGCTCGGAGTCGAACACGCGCGCAGGGCCGGTGATGGACGGGTTTTTCAGTCCGGTGATCTTGGCCACGCAGCCTTCGGGGGCGAGATTGCCCTTGAGGATGGCAAGATGGCCCTGCGCGTACATGGGATTATCCCAGGGGCGGATCACGTCCTGGTCGGCGCGCGGCGCATCCGGAATCCCCGCCAGTTCCTGGGCCATGCTGCGGCCGGTGATGGTCAGGCAGTCGCCGTGCAACAGGCCGTGCACAAGCAGCATCTTGAGCACCTGCGGCACGCCGCCGGCGCGGTGGAAATCCACGGCCACATAGCGGCCCGAGGGCTTCAGGTCGCATAGCACCGGGACCTTGCGCCGCACTCGTTCGAAGTCGTCTATGCTCCACTTCACCCCCGCCGCAGACGCAATCGCCAGGTAATGCAGCACGGCATTGGTCGAGCCGCCGGTGGCCATTACCAGGCTGATCGCGTTCTCGATCGACTTGCGCGTGATGATCTGCCGCGGCAGGATCTGCTTGTGGATGGCGTTGACCAGCACTTCGGCCGACGCGGCGGCGGATACGGCTTTCTCCGCGTCGGGCGAGGCCATCTGCGACGAACCCAGAAGGCTCATGCCCAGCGCCTCGAACGAGGAGGACATGGTGTTGGCGGTGAACATGCCGCCGCAGGCGCCCACCGAGGGGCAAGCGTTTTTCTCTATGCCGACCAAATCATCCTTGCTCATCGTGCCCGCGGTGTAGGCGCCGACCGCCTCGAACGCGCTGACTATGGTGAGGTCCTGCCCCTTCCACTTGCCCGGCTTGATGGTACCGGCGTAAACGTAGATGCCGGGCACGTTCATGCGCGCCATGGCCATCATGCCGCCGGGCATGTTCTTGTCGCAGCCGCCGCATACCAGCACGCCGTCCATCGCCTGGCCGTTGACCGCGGTTTCGATGCAGTCGGCGATCACCTCGCGCGAAACCAGGCTGTATTTCATCGCCTCGGTGCCCATGCCGATGCCGTCGGTGACCGTGGGAACGCCGAACACCTGCGGTTTGGCGCCTTCGGCCTCGAGCGCCGCCATGGCGCGGTCTACCAGCGGCTGGATGCCGGCGTTGCAGGGATTCATGGTCGAATGGCCGTTGGCCACGCCGACGATGGGTTTGTCGAAATCGCCATCGCGAAAACCCACGGCGCGCAGCATGGCGCGGTTGGGCGAGCGGGCTACCCCCTCGGTAATAAGTCTGCTTCTGCGGTTATCCGGCATGACATTCTCCTTTGCGTTGCATGTTGCTAGATTTTCGTCGAAGCTTGAGAAGATAGCACCGGCTCCGGCTTGAGACAACCGAGTATGGCGCCGCCGGCAACAAGGACGAAGCCCGCGGCGTGATAGGGAAACAGCCGCTCGCCGATAAACAGGGCGGCGAACAGGCTGGAGAACACCGCCATAAGGTGGATCAGGATGCCCGCGCGCACCGCGCCCACGCGCTCTACGCCGTAACTGAACAGGACCGCGGAAAACAAGGTCGCCACCACGCCGATATAGAGCAACCCCAGCCATTCGCGCGTACCGAAATGCACGCCGCCCGCCTGCACCCATTGGAACACGGCCAGGGGCAACGTCAGCAGTTCGCCGATCAGGGACAGGGCGAATACGAAAGCAAACAGCGAAAGGGACTGCGGCCGGTCTTTCACGCGCAAGGTGTAGAGCGCCCAGCTCACCATCGCGCCCAGCATCAGCAGGTCACCGTGATTGAATTGCAGATGTAGCAGCGAGCGCAGATCGCCGTGCGCCAGGATCAGGAGCACGCCGATGAGTGATATCGCAAGACCCATGGCCTCAAGCCGCCTCGGACGCCGCGCGTACCAGCCCCAGCTGATCAGGATGATCAGCACCGGAATGGTGGAGTTGAGCAGCCCCAGGTGGATGGCCGTGCTCGCGGAAAGGCCGCTGTAGACCAGGGCGCTTTGCGGCGCGCTTCCCAGCAAGGCCAGCGCCAACAGCAGCTTCCATTCGCGCCTGAACGCTTGCGCGAGCGCGCGCCGCTCCGGCCACGCCAGCGGCAGGAGCGCGACGAACACCACCGCCCACCGCGCCGCCGCCATGACCAGCGGCGGAATCGTGTCCATGAGCGCCCGCGACACGACGCCGTTACTGCCCCACAGGGCGGTGGTGCAGACCAGCGCCGCGTAGGCGAGGGCGCGCGAGGAAGCGGGGATCAGGAGCATGGTATCGAGCGGCACGCGTGCCGCGGTGCTGATAGGTTTTCGAATACGTTCTACAATGACGCTTGCATTCTAATCCCCCGCAGGCACTGAACAGGCGCCATGTTGATCCATCCGCAGATCGACCCCGTAGCGATCGCAATTGGCCCACTGGCGGTGCGCTGGTACGGCCTGATGTATCTGATCGGCTTCGGCGCGGCCTTCCTGCTCGCGCGCAGCCGCATCAAACGGGGCAGGAGCGGAAGCATTTCGTTGGCGGTGTTCGACGATCTGTTCTTCTTCAGCGTGCTGGGCGTGGTGTTGGGCGGGCGCCTGGGCTACGTATTGTTCTACAAGCCGGGCTATTATGTTTCGCATCCGCTGGAAATCCTCGCGGTATGGCAGGGCGGCATGGCCTTTCACGGCGGGTTTCTGGGCGTGCTCCTCGCCATGGTATACATAGCGCGCAAGCACCGGATCCACTGGCTTGCGATCATGGATTTCATCGCGCCGCTGGTTCCGCCGGCGCTGGCCGCGGGGCGCATCGGCAATTTCATCAACGGCGAACTGTGGGGGCGAACCACCGATGCAGCCTGGGGCATGGTGTTTCGCGGCGCGGGCGCGCTGCCGCGCCATCCTTCCCAGTTGTACCAGTTCGCCCTCGAAGGCGTGCTGCTATTCGTAATCCTGTGGCTGTATTCGGCCAAACCGCGTCCCACCGGCGCGGTATCGGCGATGTTTCTGATCGGCTATGGCGTACTGCGCTTTGCCGCGGAATTCTTTCGCGAACCCGACGACTTCCTCGGCCTGCTGGCGTTCAACCTGTCCATGGGTCAGTGGCTGTCCCTGCCGATGATCCTGGCCGGCGTGGCCATGCTCGCCTGGGCCGGGCGAAAGGTGTAGTCTATTTGCAAGGAGGGCCAGCCATGGACGA
>Ga0315281_10002429_pt1 | contig 27714 bp, 22 predicted proteins | sample YL17G07_0_MG_FD_204540 | JGI IMG/M metagenome (GOLD analysis project Ga0315281, IMG submission 204540) | Sediment microbial communities from Yellowstone Lake, YNP, Wyoming, USA - YL17G07_0 | ecosystem: Environmental > Aquatic > Freshwater > Lake > Sediment | place: USA: Wyoming | collected...
CTGCGCATCCTCGCCGCGGCGCGCCGGCCGCTGCCCCTCGAGCGGTTGCTGGCGGTCGATCTGGCCGGTGGCCACCTGGCGCGGAACTCGCTGACGGAGGCCGTCGCGTCCGGGCTCGCTGTCGAGACCGACGGCTTCGCCGGGCCCGATCGCGAGCGCTACGCCTCGATCGTGCACCAGCGCTACGCCGAGGCGGTGGAGTCGCTCGGCCTGCCCGCCGACCGACAGCCGATCCACGAGGGGCTGGCACGCGCGCTGGCCGAGTCGCCTGCGGAGCAGGCCTGGCATCTCGAGATGGCCATGCGTTTCGCGGCCGCGCGCAACGCCCACGTCCTGGCCGGCGCGGCTGCGGAGGCGCTCGACCCAGGCGGTACGGCCTTCCTCCACTACCAGCGCGCGCTGGAGCTGACCGACGCCCATGAACCACGCGAGGCGAGATCGGCGATCTCCCTGCCCACGCTGCTGGGCCGGGCCGCCGACGCTGCCTTCGCCGACGACAATGCCAGTCATGCCGCCGAGCTCGCCCATCAGGCCATCACCGAGCTGGCCGGCGCTCCCGCTGTCGCCGCCGCCGCTCGTCGCGGCGATCACGCCCGCCGCGACATGCAGACGGAGGTCGGGCTCCTCTACCTCCGGCTGGGCCGCTTCCGCTCCGCCGCGGGGGATCATCTCGGGGCGCAGGAGGCCTTCGACACCGCCGCGCAGCTCATCCCCGCTGGTGGCACCACGGAGCGCGCCCGCGCCCTCGGCGCGCAGGCGCAGATGCTCATGCTCGATGGGCGGTTCGAGGAGAGTGCCACGCTCGCCGAGGAGGCCCGAGTGGCCGCCGAGGCCGCGGGGCCGGAGGCCGTCGCCGAATTGGGCCATGCCATCTGCACGCTCGGCGTGGTCCTCGGCTATGGCGGTCAGGTCGACCGCGGCCTGAGCCTGCTCGAGGACGCTGCCGCGCTCGCGAGGCGGGCCGGTCGATTGGACGACCTGATGCGCACGTACGCGAACCGGACGCATCTCCTGGAGCTGGACGCGCGTTTCGAGGGGGCGCTGGCCGTGGTCCAGGACGGCATCGTCGAAGCTCGGCGCTGGGGGCAGGAGGCTGCCTACGGCGCGTTCCTGCGCGGCAACGCCGCCGACATCCTGTTCAAGCTCGGTCGCTGGCGAGAGTCGGAGACCGAATGTCGCTCCGCCCTCGAGAGGAGTTCACAGCGCCTCGCCTGGAGCCCGCTGCTGGCATTGGGCGCCGTGCTCGTCGAGTCGCGCGCCGATGACGAGGCTGGCCGCCTGGTCGGCCAGATCCTGCTGCAGCTCGAGGCCATGCCGGAGGGCCAGTGGATGGCCACCGTGCAGCGCATCGCGGTCAGCTTCGCCCTGTGGCATGCGGACGTCGCCGATGCCGAGCGCGTGGCCCGCCGTGGCTGGGAGCGCGTCCTGGCCACGGGCGACCGCCGGCAACTGGCCATGGCTGCCTCGACGACGGCCGAGGCCTGCGCCGCCGTGGCCGACGCGGCTCGCAGCCGGCGCGACATGGGAACGGTCGCGACCGTGGCCGAGCTGGCCGCCACCGTCGTTGCCGAGGCCGAGCGGCTGTGCGTCGGGGAGGCCATGCCGTCCGGGCTGGGCTCGACGCGCGAGGCGAGCCTGCACATCGCGGCGGCGCGCGCACATCTCGTCCGGCTGCGCGGTCGCGCGGAGCCGGACGCATGGGCCGTCATCGCCGAGGGCTGGCTGGAGCTGCACGTCCCCTATGCGGCGGCCCGCGCGCGCTGGTGGGAGGCGGCTACCGCCCTCCAGGCGCGCGATCAGCGACCCCGCGCAGCACACGCTCTTCGGGCGGCCTGGGAGCTGGCCGTATCGCTCTCGGCACGGCCGCTCCAGCGCGAGCTGGTCCGCCTCGCCCAGCGGGGGCGTATCACCTTGCCCGTGCTGCCCCCGGATATGGCCCGGCGGCCGCCGGTGGCGGTCGGCCCGGGCAGGCCGGCGGAGATATCGGTCGGCGGACCGGCCGGGACCATCGACAGCCGTCCGACGTTGCCCTTCCCGCTGCCGCCCGAGGCGGATGCCTCGACGCAACTCAGCCTCGACCATACCGGGCGCTGGCCGTCCGACATCGATGCCGATGCGGCGCAGGCGCCCGGCATCGCCGGTGCTCTCGCCGGCCTGCCCCATGCCGAGTCGGGCAACGGGAACGCGTTCGAACCGCGCAGCGCCACTGGGCGCGCCATCAGCGAACGGCTGCTGCCCATCGAGCCGCCGCCGCCGCGCGATCCGTTCAACCTCAGCCCGCGCGAGTACGAGGTGCTGGTCATCATCGCCGAGGGCCGCACCAACCGCGAGATCGCCGAACGCCTCTTCATCAGCGAGCGCACCGTGGCCGTCCACGTGCGCAACATCCTGGCCAAGTTGGGCGTGTCGGGACGCGTCGAGGCCACCAGCGTGGCCATCCGGCTGGACCTCGTGCCCGGCTTCGCGCCGATCGCCATGCGCCATTGATCGCGGTCCGCCATTACCGCATGAAGGGCCGCCGCGAGATCCAGCCGTGACCGACGCCATCTGCTACCGCGATTCGTATGCACGCGCTGTCGACGCGAGTGTGGTCGGCATCTCAGCCGGCGACGGCGGCCTCGAAGTCATCCTCGACCGGACCGTCTTCTACCCTGGCGGCGGTGGCCAACCGTCGGACACGGGGGCTCTTCGCGGTGCCGACGGCGCGTCGTGGCCGGTGACCGCGGCCCGGAGGTCGGGCGACGCGATCGTGCACGTCCTCGCAGGCGCCGATGGGCCGCAGGTGGGCGACACGGTCACCGCTGAGATCGACTGGGACCGGCGGCACGCCCTGATGCGCACGCACACCGCCCTCCACACGCTGTGCGGTGTCGTGTGGCGCGACTACGGCGCCATGGTCACGGGCGGCAACATGGAACCGGGCGCCGGCCGCATGGACTTCGAGTTCGAGACGATGTCCGGCGAGCTGGTGAGCGAGATCGAGACCAAGGTCAACGCCGAGCTGGCAGCCCACCGCGACGTGCGCGCGCGGGTCCTGCCGCGCGAGGACGCCTTCGCCATCCCGGACCTCATCCGCACCAAGATCAACCTTCTGCCGCCGGGCATCGAGGAGGTCCGCACCATCGAGATCGTCGGCCTCGACCTGCAGGCCGATGGCGGCACCCATGTGGCCAACACCCGCGAAATCGGCCGCATCCGCGTCACCGGCTACGAATCGAAAGGGCGCATCAACAAGCGCATCAGGATCGTTCTGCTGGACGAGGGGTAGCCGTCGCGATCGGCGGCCGATGCGAGCCTCAGCGCGACTCTCTGGCCTGCCCCTCGCTGGCCTCGAGCACGTCGCGTGCCCATCGATACGCCGCCGCCGTGGCCGGGAAACCGGCGGTCGGGATGGCGATGGTGATGGCATGGAGGAGTTCGGCCGCGGCAATGCCCTCATCCAGCCCTCGCCGCACGTGTGAGCGGACGCCGCCTTCGGAAGACAGGCCCACGGCGATGCCGAGCTTCACCAGGCGCTGGTCACGCTCGTTCAACGGGCCGGCCAGCCGACAGGCGTCGCCCAGCGCGTCATACGCCTCTGCAAGGCCCGGATGCTCTGCGCGGAGGTCGCGGTAGATGCGCGGCAGATAGCCGCGCTCGCGTTCGGTCATGTCGCTCCCTCTCGATACCCGGTCAGCCCTTGCGGACGCGGACGCAGATCTCCTTGTGCGTCGCCTGACCCGAGAGCGGATCGTACTGGACCGTATTGAGGTCGCCGAACGCCGTTCCTCGGCCCTTTGCCACGCTGCCCAGCGCGACGTGCCCGAACCCGTGCTGCGCCCCGACGACCTCCGGATGGATTCGCCGACTCACCTCGGCGACGGCCCGGACGCTGCCATTGGGTGACTCGACGATGACCTCGTCACCGTCCGCGATACCGAGCCTCTGCGCGGTGTCGGTGTGCATCGCCAGCGGATTCGTGCTTTTGAGGGTCATCAGCAGGGGGTTGTTCTGCGAGCGGGTGTGGGTGTGGCTCGCCTCCTTCCAGTTGATGAGGTAGAGCGGGTAATCCGCCGATGGTTGCCAGTCGCGCGGCCTGAACGAGGGACCGGGGTCCACCGCACGGCCCGTGGCATCCTTCTTCTCGGCGAACTTGGCGTTGAAGAACTCGACCCTGCCCGAACCCGTGAAGAAGCCGCGTCGCGGATCCGTACCGCCGATGGCGTAGCCGATCTGCTTCGGCTTCCTGCCCTCGAGTTTCGGGCCGTCGAGCAGCCTGTCGCCGTCGGTGTAGAAGGCGCCGCCGGCGATGAGTCGGCCGATCGCCACGCCGCCGTCCGTCACCGGCTTGTCGTACAGGACGCCGTCGACGACGAGCGCCTGCTGCTTGCGCTTGGGATCGGCGGCGGGCTTGTCCCACGCCGTCCCGTCGGCATCCACAACGAGCTTCGAGGCCAGAGCGGCGGCGTACTTCTCGTAGGCCGTCGGCTTCTTGAGGTCGATCCAGACCGCACCGGGGAGCGCTTTCAGCTCGTCGAGGGTGATGGCCGGAGCCCCGGTCTTGAGCTCGTTGCTGAGGTACTCCTCGTACCACGCCGTGAGGTCCTCGACGGGAGCCTTGGAGACGGCCCCGGTCGCGAAGAAGTCCACGGCGTTCTTCGTCCTGAGGCCGAGCTTGCGGCCGAGTGCGGCGACGAACTCGTACTCTGCCATCTGCCCGAAGATCCCACCCCGGAACGGGTACGGAGACGTCTGTGCCTGCTCGCCGCCGACAACCGGCTGGCGCAGCCCCAGCGCCGACCAGGTCACCCAATGCGAGCTGAGGTCGTAGCGCTCGAGGTAGTGGGTGCCCGGGATGAGATAGTCGGCCAAGAGCGCCGTCTCGCTGATGTGGGTGTCCACGACGACGAACGTCTCGAGCTTCGCGAGTGCTTCGGCGACCTTGGCGCTTCCAGGTCCGGACATCACCAGGTTCTGGAAGACGCACATGCCGACCTTGGGAGCATACGGGCCGCTCCCGTCCAGCAGGCGCTGGAAGCCACGACCGTAGACCCCGCTGCTGTGACCCCAGGGCAGGTCCTCGAGGCCGTCGAAGCGCTTTGCGCTGATCGGCTCCTCGGGCTCGGGATCGGTGTGCTTCTCGCCGCGCTTGTCCGGGATGATCATCCCGCCGGGCCGATCGAGGGTCCCCACGAGCGCGTTCAGCAGGGCGATCGCCCGACCGCCCTGGACGCCGTTGGTGTGCTGGCCCGGACCGGACCAGACGTCGGCCAGGGCCGGCCTGGTGGTGGCGAACTCGCGTGCCAGGCGGACGATCGTCGAGGCCGGGACGGACGTAATCTCCTCGGCCCACGCGGGGGTGGCCTCGGCGACGAGGGCCGTGAATTCCTCGAAACCGACGGTCCAGTCTCGGACGAACGCCTCGTCGTAGAGCTTCTCCGCGATGATCACGTGCGCCATGGCCAGGGCCAGCGCGCCATCGGTGCTGGGCCGGATCTGGACCCACTCCTGCGCCTTCGCGGCGGTGTCGGACAGGTGTGGATCGACGACCACGAGTCGGGCACCCTTCTCGATGCCCTGGGTGAGGATTCGCGGCAGGTGGACCCACTTGATGGCCGAGGTCGGGTTCCAGCCGAAGAGCAGGATGTACTTCGACTCGATGAAGTCGGGGAGCGGGCGCTCGTCGCCCATGGCCATCTTGTACGAGGCCTTCCGCGCCACGTCACACAGATTCGAGTGGTTGGAGTAGTTCGGTGTCCGGAAGAGGCGGCAGAAGTCCTGCTGGACATGCACGAACGAGTGATCCTCGCTCCACCACAGCAGCTCCTCCGGATGGCCGGAGTCCCGCACCGCTCGGAGCCGTCCGGCGATCTCGGTCAACGCCTGGTCCCAGGTGATCTCCTGCCAGCCGGGGTCCTCGCCGAGGCCCTTCTTCGGGTTGCTGCGCTTCATCGGCCGCTGGACGCGATCGGGGTCGTACAGACCGAAGGTGCCTGCATTGCCCTTGGGGCAGATGGCCGCGCCGTCGCGCACGCCGACGGCCGGGTCGTAGTTGGCGAAGAAGTCGGTCGAGATGTTCGAGTAATTGTTCGGGTTCCACGGATTGGGCTCGATCTTGACGACCCTGCCCTCGACCACGTGGGCGAGGATGCCGCACTGCCCGCCGCAGGCGTTGCAGCATGACGGGATCCATGCGCCGGCATGACGACCGTATCGTCGATCCAGGTCGGTGGAGCCGGCAGCCGGACCATCCGCGCCGCGCACGATGCCCGCGGTCGACGAGGTCACGGCCGCCCCGGCCGCGCCCCCTCCGATGGCGGCCAGCGTCTTGAGGAAGCGGCGGCGGGTGACGTTGTTGTCCATCGTCGATCTCCTCAGGCTGCCCGCTCGGGCCCAGGCAGGTGGCGACTGAGCGGCAGGAACACTTCACCGAGCCCGAACATGATCAGACCGAGTCCGCCGATGCCGAAGGTGATCAGCCACTCGAACATGCTCGGGAAGTAGTCGGTTCGGAAGCGCGGGTCGTCCACCGCTCTCGAGAGGCCCGCGATCTCCTCGACCGCCAGGCCCGGGATCACGATGTTCAGGCGGACCGCGATGAAGCCGATGACGACCGCGCCGCAGGCCAACGTGACGAGGCGCGGATCATGGCCCAGGCGGCTTGCCAGGATCACCACCGGGAGCGCCAGGCCGAGCCCGATCTGGCCGACCCAGAAGACGTACCAGTAGGGTCCGCCGAGGGCGAGACTGAGGCTGGCGACGAAGCCCGGCACGTTGCCGTATAAACCGATGAGTATCTCCGAGAACTGGAACAGCGCGTCGAGCAGCAGCAGGCCCAGGACGATCCGTCCGAGGTCGCGGATCATCTCGCGGTGTTGCCGCCAGCCTTCCTGGAAGATCGCGCTGGCGACGGTCAGGAGCGCGCCGCCGGAGGCAAGGGCGGAGACGAGGAAGATGATCGGGAAGAGTCCGGAGTGCCAGTACGGGCGTGAGGCCAGGACGCCGAACAGGGCTCCCACCCCGCCATGAAACAGGATCGCCAGAGGCACCCCGATGGTGGCCAGGACCTTGACCTTGCGCATGTCGGCAACGAGGCTCTCGTCCGAGTCACCACGCGCCCTTAGCGCCGCGATCCGTGCGATCACGCCCCGCCAGCCGGGCAGGGATCGCCCGATGACGAGGTCGCGCCGCATCAGCAGCCAGAACTCGGCGACGAGCAGGATGAAGTAGACGGTGTACAGCCAGATCATCCAGGCCATGGGTGATGTGAAGTTCGCGTAGACGAAGACATGCCAGAAGCGCTCCAGGTGGCCGATGTCCATCCAGATGGTGAACAGGGCCAGGAGCAGCGAGACGATCGCGGTGAAGACGGCCAGCCGGCCGATCGGCTCGAAACGCTTGACGCCAAAGACGTAGACGAGCGACGAGAGCAGGAAGGCTCCGGCCGAGAGGCCGATGAAGTAGATGTATTGGGCGACCCAAAGGCCCCAGGGCACGATCGAACCGTAGGCGGCGAGTTGGTGGCCCGTCGTGACGCGAAGGTAGAGCCCGATCCCGAGCGGGATCAGGCCGAGCAGGCCGGTCACCCAGAACGCGCGCTTTAGCGTCATGTCGGCCTCCTCAAAGCAGGTAGTACACGGAGGGTTCCGTGCCCAGTTCTTCTCTGAGCCGGACCGCGTTGCGCTCCCGGAGGAGCCGGGAGACGTCGCTCTCGGGATCTGCCAGATCGCCGAAGTGGATGGCATGTCCGGGGCAGGTCTTGGCGCAGGCCGGCCAGCGCCCGGCTTCCCGGTCGTACTCGCCGTTCTGGTCCTGGAGATGGAGACAGAACGTGCACTTGCGCACGTTGCCGACCGGTGAACCCTCGGGCGAACGGACCCGGTACTGCTTGTACTCGGGCGAGATCGGATCGCCGGCCGCGGGCAGCAGCTCGTAGTCGTCGCCGAAGTCGAACGAGCGGGCGCCGTACGGGCAGGCGGCGATGCAGTAGCGGCAGCCGATGCAGCGGTCGTAGTCGACGACGACGATCCCATCGCTCTTGCGCTTGTACGTGGCCCCGACCGGGCAGACCGGCACGCAGGGCGGCTCCTCGCAGTGGAAGCACGGCTTGGTCATGAAGACCGGCCGGTCGTTGCCGCCACCCGGTAGCGGCTCCCGCGTGACCACGGTGTAGAAGACGCCCGGCGGCGTCTTGTTCTCGAGCTTGCAGGCGATGACGCATGCCTCGCAGCCGACGCAGCGCTGCGTGTCGATGACCATGCCCCAGTGATGGTTGCGCGGCATTTCGGTGACGGCACGAACTGCCTGTTGGACGACTACGGACGCTGCAACCGCACCGATGGCGGCCCCCTTGACCACGTCCCGCCGCGAGATGACCGGTAGCGACATTCCCATCGGCGTCCCTTCCCTACCCGTCCCATCACTCGCGAGCGGTGCGGGCCTTGGAAGATGGAAGCGGACGTGGCGTTCCGGCCATAGGGCTAACCGGCCCCTGCTTATGTGACGGCCGGACTGGCCCTCGGTAGGCTCCGTGTCGGTGCCCGTGCAGCCAAAGGTCCTATCGACACCGCACCACACCGCAGGCTAGCTTCACGTGGTCCCGCCTCGAGGAGCCCCAGCCATCTCCCTACGCAAGCGACGCTCACCGCGCCTGCTCATCCTCGTCTTCGCGGCCAGTCTTGCCCTCGTAGGCCTGACCGCAGCGGCGCTCGTTACGGTCGTCTCCGACCACGTGACCCGCTCGGCCGTGGACTCGACGGTCGGTGCCGATCGTTTCCTGGCCCAGAGTTTCGTCGACATGAACCTGGCCGCCGGCGACATGTCCCTTACCGGGCCGACGCCGGTACACGTCAGGGCCGTCGAGGATCAACTCGACCGTCTGGTCACGAGCGACGTCGGGGTCGTGTTGGTGAAGGTCCACGGGGTGGATGGGACGATCCTGTTCAGCAGCGATCGCTCCCTGCGCGGCTCGCGATTCGAGATCTCGCCGGAGCTGGCGGAAACGTTGCAGGGCGAGATCGGAACGGACCTCAGCACCGATTTCGCGGACGAGGAGGCCGACCTGGCCGACCTTGGCCTGGTCACCGTTCTCGAAGAATACCTGCCCATCATCGCGCCCGACGGAACGGTCGAGGCGGCCTTCGAGGTCTACCGCGACGCCGCCCCCATCCTGGCCGACGTGGCTCGTTCGCAGGTCTCGGTGTTGACCGTGACCATCTTGGCCGCGGTTCTGCTGGCCGGCCTGTTGTTCGGGATCTTCCGTAGCGCGCAGGGGCGCCTCAACGCCCAGACCGAGCAACTCATGGAGGCGGCCCGCCGCGACGCGTTGACTGGCCTGCTGAACCACGGTAGCGCGGTCGATATCCTGACCCAGTCGGTGGAGCGCGCGCACGCCAACCGTTCGGCCGGTGGAGTTACCGCCATCGGGGTCGCGCTGCTCGACATCGACAACTTCCGCAACTTCAATGACACGCACGGGCATCCAGCCGGCGACAAGGTCCTGCGCGAGGTCTCCGCCCTGTTGCTCGAGGAGGTCTCCGAGGCCACGGTCGTGGGGCGCTATGGCCCGGACGAATTCCTGGTCATCGCTCCGCCGCCCGACGCCGCCGACCTTGGTCCGGCCCTCGAACGCATCCGTGCCCGGCTGGCCGGCCTGAGCCTGCAGTTCGGCACATCCGAACGCCTGCCGGTCACGGTCAGCGCGGGTCTGGGCGCCTACCCTGCCGACGGCGCCGCCGCGACCGAATTGCTCTCGGCCGCGACGGTCGCGCTGGGGCAGGCCAAGGCCAGCGGGGGTGATGCGATCAGGCAGGCCGGCATCCCCGAGCAGGGCCAGCGCGCCCTCGAGCGCCGCAGCTTCGATGTCCTGCAGGGGCTCGTCATCGCCGTGGACACCAAGGATCGATACACCAAGCGACACTCGGAGGATGTGGCCCGTTACGCCCTCTTTCTGGCAGATCGCATCGGTGTAACGCCGGAACTTCGTAGCACCCTGCAACTCGCGGGCCTGCTGCACGACGTGGGCAAGATCGGCATCCCTGACGCGATCCTGCGCAAGCCCGGCACCCTGACGGCTGAGGAGGTCGGCATCGTCAGGCAGCACGTGGCCCTCGGGAATCTCATCGTGCGTGACCTGCCCGACCTCGACCAGGTGCGTGCCGGGGTGAGACACCACCACGAGCGCTGGGACGGTCGCGGCTATCTCGACGGCCTGGCCGGTCAGGAGATCCCTCTCGTCGCCCGGATCCTCGCCGTCGGCGACGCCTTCTCGGCGATGACCTCCGACCGGCCTTATCGCAAAGCGCTCCCGGTGGAGGAGGCGCTGAAGCGGCTCGTCGACGCCGCCGACAGCCAGCTCGATCCGGCGCTCGTGCTGAGCTTCGTGGAGGGCATGGAGAAGGCGGTGGATGCGCCGCTGCCCGGCACATTCGCGCCTGCTGCGCCGATACTCTCGGTCGCGCGGGGCGCGCCTTTCGTGCGGATCCCGCCGCCGCTCTCCGTCGCCGAGGGAACCGTCGCCTGAAGGGGGGCCGGCGTGCGGCGACACCTGGCCCCTTTCGGTCACCGGGCCGAGCCGCTACCCTGCCTGCCATGAGCCGGCTCCGCTCCCTGTTGCCCAGCCGCGGCATCGTCTTCGGCATCTTCGCGACCATCGCCATCGGGCTGATGGGATCCTGGGCCGCCCGGTTGCTCGGTGCGAATTTCGCCCAGGGCTCCGTGCATGACTACGTGACCATCTCGGCCGCGTTCGTGGTCGGAGCCATCGGCGGCGCCTTCGGGCGCCACGTGAGCGGCCTGCTGGCTCTCTGGCTGGGCGTCGTGTCCGCGCTGCTCATCGGCGTTGGCCTCGAGCCGCCGACCTTCGGACCGATGTCGCCACCCGTCGCCGCGCTGCTCATCACCGGGGCCGGCTACGCCCTGGGGCGGATGGTCGACCCGATCTGGGGTGGCCGCACGACCTGACCCCCCGTCAGCTGCGCGTCCAGGCCGGCCGCCGAGGTGGTCGGGCGTAGGCAGGCGAAGCCCTGACATACGTACGCGGTGGGTCGCCCCTCGACCATGGGCCGGTCGCGCAGCAGCGGCACGGCGGACGCCGCGGCGGCGTTCGGACCGGCCAGCGCCACGACGATGCCCGGCCTGAACCCCGTCCGCACCACCGCGAGCAGCGCGCTCGTGTCGGCATCGCCCGGTTCGCCCACGATGGCCACCTCGTCGATGGGGTAGGCGGCCAGATCGGCGGCCACGAGCCACTGCGCGAAGCCGTTCGGGTGCCTGGCCGCGAGCGGGGCGACCGCGGCGATGGACGCCTCCGCGGCCGCCCGGTAGCGACCCTCCCCGGTGAGCGCCGCGAGGCGCAGCAGGACGGTCGCCGACATCGCGCCACCGCTGGGCAGCGCGTTGTCCCCGATGCCCTTGGGCCGTGCCACCAGCGCCTCGTGGTCGTCGGCGGTGTCGAACCAGCCGCCGGCGGGATCGGCGAAGCGGACCAGGATCGTCTCAGCCAGCCCGCGGGCGGCCACGAACCAGCGCTCATCGAAGGTCGCGGCGTAGAGTGCGAGCAGGCCCTCGGCCAGGTCGGCGTGATCCTCGAGGACGGCGGCGTGCACGGCCCGCCCGTCCTTCCAGGAGCGGCGCAGCCGGCCATCCGGCCCCCACAGCGCCTCGAGCAGGAAAGCGGCGGCCCGCTCGGCGGCCGCCCGGTAGTCCTCGCGTCCGAGGGCCGCCGCGGCCTCCGCCAGGGCGGCCAGGGCCAGCCCGTTCCAGGCCGCGATGACCTTGCCGTCGCGGGCCGGCTGCGCTCGCTGGCGGCGCCGGGCAAACAGACGGCCGCGCGCCCCAGCAAGCAGCCCGGCGACCTCGTCCGCCGCGAGGCCGTGGCTCGCCGCCAGGTCGGTGTCGTCGCGCACGCGGCGCAGGATGCTGTGCCCCTCCCAGTTGCCACCGACGGTCACGTCATAGGCCGCGGCGAAGAGCGCGGCGTCGTCGCCGAGCAGCTCGGCGACTTCGGCGGCCGACCAGACGTACGTGGCGCCCTCCTCGCCCGCCGTGTCGGCATCCTGGCTGGCGGTGAGGCCGCCCTCCGCGACGGTCATCTCGCGCAGCAGGTAGTCGAGCGTCCCCTCGACGACACCGCGGTAACGAGGCTCGCCGGTCGCCTGCCATGCGTGCAGGTAGGCGCGGGCCAGCTGGCCGTTGTCATAGAGCATCTTCTCGAAATGCGGCGCCAGCCACTCGGCGTCGGTGGAGTAGCGCGCGAAGCCGCCGCCCAGCTGGTCGTGGATGCCGCCCGCGGCCATCGCGTCCAGCGTCTGCCGCGCCATCGCCAGCGCCTGCCCGTCGCCGGCCCGCACGAAGCGGCGCAGCAGGTGCTCGATGGTCATCGGCGCCGGGAACTTCGGCGCCCCGCCCCAGCCGCCGTGGACCGGGTCGAAGCTCGCGGCCAGCCCTGCCGTCGCCGCGTCCAGCAGCGCGACATCGATCGGCGGCGCGGTCGCGTTCGCGGGTCGCATGAGGGCCCGTCCGTCGGGTCCGAGCAGTGCGCTCGCGCGGGCGTCGGGCGGCGGAGCCGACGCTCGGGATCCCTCGGCTTCGCCGCGCAAGGTGCTGGTCAATCGATCGGCGGTCGCCTCCACTCGTGCCCGATCCTCCCGCCACACCTCGGAGATGCTGGCAAGCAGCTGCCGGAAGGAGGGCATGCCATGTCGCGGCGTGTCCGGGAAGTACGTGCCGCCGTAGAAGGGCCGTCCGTCGGGGGTCAGGAAGACGCTCATCGGCCAGCCGCCGCTGCCGGTCAGGGCCTGCACCGCGTCCATGTAGACGGCGTCGAGATCGGGTCGCTCCTCGCGGTCGACCTTGATGGCCACGAAGCCGTCGTTGAGCTGGGCCGCCGTGGCCGTGTCTTCGAACGACTCGCGCTCCATGACATGGCACCAGTGGCACGCCGCGTACCCGATGGACAGGAAGATGGGCCGATCCTGCGCTTTCGCCCGCGCCAGCGCCTCGGGCCCCCAGGGATACCAGTCGACGGGGTTGTGGGCGTGCTGGAGGAGATACGGGCTCGTCTCGGCAGCCAGTCGGTTCTCGCCCATCGCGGCCGATGGTACCCTCGGCTCACTGCGCTACCGGTACGAGAGGCTCACCAGTCCATGCGCTGCACGTCCTGTGGGCACGAGAACGAGGCCGGTCGCAAGTTCTGCGGCCAGTGCGGCACGCTTCTGGCCGCCGTCTGCGCCACGTGCGGCCACGCCAATCCGCCGGGAGACCGCTTCTGCGGCGAGTGCGGCACGCCGATGTCGGCGCCGGCGGCACCCGCTCCGAGCGTCGTCGCCAGCGCACCGGAGTCGGAGCGTCGCCTGGTCTCGGTCCTCTTTGCGGATCTGGTCGGCTTCACGGCCGCCTCCGAGGAACGTGATCCCGAGGAGGTGCGCGAGTTCCTGTCGCGCTATTTCGAGACCGCGCGCGAGATCATCGGCCGCTACGGTGGGACGGTCGAGAAGTTCATCGGCGACGCGGTCATGGCCATCTGGGGCGCCCCACTGGCGAACGAGGACGACGCAGAGCGTGCGGTGCGAGCGGCCCTTGACCTCGTGGACGCCATCCCGGCACTGCTGGTCGGCAGCGTGGGCGGGTTGCCGATGCGCGCGGGCATCCTGACCGGGGAGGCAGCGGTCAACCTCGCGGCGCAGGGCGAGGGCATGGTCGCCGGGGACCTGGTCAACACCGCCTCCCGACTCCAGACCGCGGCCGCGCCGGGGACGGTGTTGGTGGGGGAGGCCACGCGACAGGCCGCCGCCGAGGCCATCGCCTTCGAACCGGTCGGGGACCAGGTCATGAAGGGGAAGGCCTTGCCCGTGCCGGCCTGGCGCGCCTTGCGCGTCGTGGCCCGCCGGCGGGGCATGGGTCGGGCCACCGGCGTCGAACCGCCCTTCGTTGGCCGGGACCACGAGCTGCAGCTGCTCCGGGACATGTACCACGCCACGGCTCGTGAGGAGCGTGCGCGCCTGGTGTCCGTGGTGGGCATCGCGGGCATCGGCAAGAGCCGACTCGCCGAGGAGCTGGAGAAGTACCTGGATGGACTGGTGGACAACGTCTGGTGGCACCAGGGACGCTCTCCGGCCTACGGCGAGGGCGTCACCTTCTGGGCGCTCGGCGAGATGGTCCGTCGACGCGCGGGCGTGGCCGAGATCGACGACGAGGCCGGGACCCGCCAGAAGGTCGCCGCGACCCTGGCCGAGTTCGTGACCGACGACGAAGAGCGGCGTTGGATCGCGCCGGCCCTCTATGCGCTGCTCGGCCTCGAGGATGCGCCATCGGGGAAGCGCGAGGAGCTGTTTGCGGCGTGGCGCACCTTCTTCGAGCGGGTCGCCGATCGCGGTCCGACGGTGATGGTCTTCGAGGACCTCCACTGGGCGGATTCCGGCCTGGTCGACTTCATCGAGTCGATCCTGGAGTGGTCGCGCGGCCGGCCCATGCTGGTCATCACCCTGGCTCGTCCGGAGCTGCTCGATCGCCGCCCGAACTGGGGCGCCGGGCAGCGCCACTTCACGGCCGTGCACCTGGAGCCGCTGGCCGACGAAGCCATGACGGCGCTGGTTGCGGGCATGGCCCCGGGGCTGCCCCAGAGTGCCGTGCGGCGCATCGTGGAACAGGCCGACGGCGTGCCTCTGTATGCCGTGGAGACGTTCCGCATGCTCGTCGACAGCGGCCGCCTGGAGGCCATCGAGGGCGGCTACCGGCCGAGTGGCTCGCTCGACCGGCTGGAGATCCCGGCCACCCTCCAGGCGCTCATCGGCGCCCGCCTGGACGCCCTGGACCCTCCCGATCGGGCGCTCATGCAGGACGCATCGGTGCTCGGCAAGACGTTCACCGTGGCCGGGCTGGCGGGCGTGTCCGGGCAGGCCGAGGCCGACCTCCTGGAGCGCCTGCGCGGCTTGGTTCGCCGCGACCTGCTGGTCCTTGACGTCGATCCGCGATCGCCGGAGCGGGGCCAGTACGGCTTCGTCCAATCGGTCATCCGCGAGGTCGCCTATGGGACCCTGGCCCGCCGCGACCGGCGCGCCCGCCACCTCGCCGCGGCGCGCTTCTATGAGACGCTCGACGACGAGGAGCTGGCGGGCATCCTGGCCAGCCACTACGTCGCCGCCTTCGAGGCCAGTCCCGCGGGCCCTGAGGCAGAGGCGGTGGCCGCCCAGGCGCGCGTGACACTGCGTGGCGCCGCGGAACGGGCCATGGCCCTCCATTCGTACGACGGGGCTTTGGCCGCGTACCGGCAGGCTCTCGCCGTCACGGTCGAAGGCGTCGAGAGGGCGAGCATCCTCGAGCACATCGCCGACGCCGCCTACGCGGGCGGCAACTTCGATCTGGCCAAGGAGTCGCTGCGCGACGGCATCGACTGGTACGGCGGACAGGATCGACGGGGGGACGTCGTGCGCACGAAGGTTCGCCTCGGCGCCATCCTTCTGCACGAAGGCAGCATCGGCGACGCGATCGCCACGCTCGAGGCGGCCGCCGCGCAGCTGGGTGACGATGCGCCAGAGGACGAGGTCTTCGCCGCCTTGGCCTCGGAGCTGGCGCGAGCCTACTGGCGGAACGGCGAAGTTTCGGCGAAGGTGCTCGGCTGGGCGGATCGGGCGCTGGTAGTCGGCGAACGCCTGTCCCTGCCCAGGGTGATCGGCGAAGCGCTGAACACCAAGGGCGGCGCGATGGTCGACAGTGGCCGACTCCAGGAAGCCCTCACCCTTCTCCGTGGCGCGGTGCATTACTCGGAGGCTCATGGTGCCGTGGAGGCGGAACTGCGCGCCCGCAACAACCTGTTCTTCCTCGACGTCGACGACCCGGCCGACGCGCTCGAGGTGGCCCGGATCGGCATGGAGAAGGCGCGGCGTCTCGGCCTCCGGGATTGGGACCGCCAGCTCACCCATGCCATCTGCAACGTGGGCGTGCGCACGTTCGGCGACCTCGACTGGATCCTCAGCCAGGTCCCCCTGTTCGAGGGCGAGAGCGTGGCCCTGACCTATCGCGCCAGCGACGTCAGCGGCCGTGCGGGCGTTGCGGCGATCCGCGGCGATGTCGACGGGGCGCGGCGGTTGATGGCCGAAGCGGCGGCGCTCGGGCAGGAGGTCGATGACCCCCAGCTGCGCTTCCAGGCCACGCTTCAGGGGGCGGTCATCGATGTTCTTTCCGGACAGGCGGAGGCGGCCTACGACCGTGTGGCGGCTGCGGCGCCGGCGATGCAGGGAACATGGCGAGTGCTCGCGTCCATCCAGGCCGGCCAGTTCGCGTTGTTGTTGCGGGACCCGGAGCGCATCGCCGAAGCTCGTGCTGCACTGCACGCCGTGGGCATCCGAGGCCGGTACGTCGACGCCTACCGAGCGGCGCTCCATGGGGCTGTCGAGGTATTCGGTGGCGACGTGATACCGGGCCGCCGTGCCCTCGCGGAATCGGCCGACGTCGTGCGTGCCATGGGCATGCGCCTGGATCTCGGCTGGATCCTGCTGGGCACGGTCAGCGTGCTTGGACTGGACGATGCCGTCGGCCAGGCAGCGGTCGCGGAGGCCCGTGCCCTTTTCGAAGGGCTCGGCTCGCCGTCGTTCCTGGCGTTGTTGGACGGGATCGTGGACCGCGCTCGGCTGGTGGATGCGCGTCGCTCTCCGCGTGGCGCGGCCGTCGAGAGTCCCGCCACGTCGGCGTGAGCCCCGAGCGCGTTTATACGGGGCCGCTCATCGACAAGCTGGGGGTCGTTCCAGGGGCCCGCGTCGTCGTCCTCGGCGTCACCGATGCCGCCTTCCGCGCCGCTCTCGAAGCGCGCACCCACGACATCACCGCCGGCCCACCACTGCCCGACACCGACCTCATCTTCCTGGCCGCCGATTCGCCCGGCGAGCTGGCCGCGATCATCGAGTTGCAGCGATCGCTGAAGCCCGCCGGCGCCATCTGGGTCATCTCGCACAAAGGCCGCGCAGCGACGCTGCGCGATGTCGAGGTCATCGCCGCCGCGAAGGCCGCCGGGCTCGTTGACAACAAGGTGGTCGCCTTTTCGGCGACGCACACGGCGCTGCGCCTGGTCATCCCCCGCAGCTGGCGCTGACGATCGGGCCTTCGGCTCCAGGCGAGCCGCGTGGGGCCCGCACAACGGCCCACCTCGTCGTCTCCACATGGTAGTTGCGGAAAGTGAAAGAGACTATTGACAATGTGTAGGTCATGTGGTCTGATACCACTGCACCAAGCACTAAACAGTCGAGAGGACACACCACGATGTTCGATCAGCGCTTCTTCTTCCCGCGCGTCTCCGTCGACGACGAGACCCGGCGGCTCCTCGAGCGCGATCCGGCGCGCGTAGCCAACCATCGCCTGACACGGTCCGTGGATCATGGCGTGATCCGCCCTCAGATCCGCCATCGAGCCGGCCAGCCGGGCGGGGCCCGCTGACGTGCCCAACGAAGTCATCAGCACCTGCCCCATCTGCGCCCACGAGCTGGCGGTCACGCGGCTCCACTGTGGCCATTGCGGCACAACGCTGGACGGCGACTTCAGCGTCGGGCGCTTCGGCCGTCTGACCCGTGAGCAGCTGGCTCTCCTGGAGAGCTTCGTCCGCTCGCGCGGCAACCTGCGCGACATGGAGCGCGAGTTGAGCATCTCCTACCCCACCGTGCGCAACCGCGTCGAGGCCCTCGTGCGGACACTCGGCCTTGCCGAGACGGAGGGATCGACGACCACCGACGAGGCCGAGGTCGCTCCTGACGCGACAGCGGCGCCCGCGCCCAGTCGGGATGAGATCGCGGCCCGTCGCCGCGTGCTCCTCGAGCAGGTTTCACGCGGCGAGCTGAGCGCCGCCGATGCCGCGCTGGCGATCCGCGGCCTCGGCCAGGGACGCTGACGGGATGACCGGCCAGGAGACTCGCGGCGGGTTCATCGAGCACCGCATCGGCAGCGACGGCCTCTTTGCCCTGGCCACCAGCAGCGGCGCGGTCGACGTGCGCGGCGTGGACGGCGAGACCGTCCGCATCGCCACCGCGGACCCGGCCGAGGGGGCATCCCTCGATCGCTTCGAGGTCGAGGCGGGCGAGGGCGTCCTGCGCGTCCGATCCTCGCGAGGCGTCTTCATCGGCCTGGACGTCTTCGGACGCCGTTTCAGGTGGGGGACGGGCGTCGGCGAGCTGGACCTGATCGTGGAGGTGCCTCGCTCGGCCCGTCTGGAGCTGGCCACGGTCAGCGGCGATGTTCACGTTGAGGGCACTGGCGGGCCGCAGCGCTACAAGAGCGTTTCGGGTGAACTGCAGCTGGAGCACGTGTCCGGTCCCATCGAGATCGATACCGCCTCTGGCGATATCGCACTTGACGCGAATGCGCCGGTGGCGCTGCACCTGCGCACGGTCTCGGGCGACCTCGTCGCCAAGGCGCCGCTGATCCGCCGTCTCGAGGCCACCACGATGAGCGGCGACATCCGTGTCGAATCGTCATTCGAAGTCGGCCAGCAGCACAGCATCGAGACCGTCAGCGGCGATACGCGCCTGGTGACCAGGTCCGGGCTGACCATCGAGGCGCGCACTGTCTCCGGCGACATCCGCAGCGACACGCCGCACCGCACCAGCGGCGGGCCGGGCCGGCACGCCATCATCGTCGGCGACGGCAAGGCGCAGCTGCACTTTCGCTCGCTTTCCGGAGACCTGCAGCTCGCGGGCCGTGGCGCCGCAACCGCTGCCCCGGAGGGTGCCGCCTGGCGCGGCACGGTCGCGCCATCCGACCCGCACGAAGCCGACCGACTCGAGATCCTGCGCGCCCTGGGGGTCGGTGAGATCGACGTGGCCACGGCCTCCGACCGGCTGGCCGCTCTCGACGCCGAAGTCCTCCCGTGAGCGACGGGCTGGCGGCCGTGCTGCGTCTCGTCGCTGACGGCCGCCTGACAGCCCAGGAGGCCGTCCCGCTCATCGACGCTCTCGACGAGCGAGGCGAACCGGGCGACTCCGCGGCGATCCCGCCTGCGAGCCCGTCGATGCCTTCTGGCGACCCGGCCCGACACGTCCGCGTCGAGGTCACCGAGCACGGCCGCTCGGTGGTCAACCTGCGTGTGCCGCTGGCGCTGGGCCAGGCCGCCGTCTCCTACGTGCCCGGCCTCGACGCCGTCCAGTCGGCCCGCGTCAAGGAGGCACTCGCGCGCGGCTTGGCCGGCCCCATCCTCGAGATCGCCGACGCGGATGGCGACGGCGTGCGCATCGTCCTCGAGTGAGCGCCGTCTCCCTCCCCGCGCGGGTTCGCGGCCTGTCCGGCCGTGTGCGCGGGCTACCGCTGTTGCGTCCGTTCACCGACCGCGACTTCCGCATCTTCTGGGCCGGCGAGAACCTGTCCGTCCTGGGCGATCAGTTCCACTTCATGGCGCTGGCCTGGCTGACCCTGCAGCTGACCGGTTCCGGCCTCGCGCTGGGAGCGGTGCTCATGGCCGCCGCGATCCCCCGGGCCGTGCTCATGCTGGTCGGCGGCGCGATCAGCGACCGGCGCGAGCCGAAGACGGTGATCCTCGCCACCAACCTCCTCCGAGCGGTTGCGGTGGGGACCATCGCCGCGCTCGTGCTGACCGGTCGGGCCGAGCTTTGGCAGGTGGCCGTGATGGCCGTCATCTTCGGCACCGTCGACGCGTTCTTCTACCCAGCCATCGGCTCATTCCTGCCCCTGCTTGTGGGCAGGGATCGGCTGCCCGCCGCGAACGCCGTCTTCCAGGCCACCGGGCAGCTCCTCGGGCTGATCGGACCGGCCCTCGCGGGCGTGACCATCGCCATCATCGGCACCGGCCCCGCTTTCGCGATCGACTCGGCAAGCTTCGTCTTCGCCGCCGCGGCCATCACGCTGGTGCACGGGGGCCTGCGGGCGAGGACGCGGATCCCGACAACCAACGATCTCCCCGGCGAACATCCAACGCCTGCCGGCGCTTCGACACCGGTCGCCTCGTCGGGCATCCTGACGACCATCCGCGAAGGCGCTCGGTACGCCGTTGGGGACCCGGGGCTGCGCACGCTGCTGCTCATGTCGGCGGCGCTCAACGTCGCCTTCACCGGCCCCATCTCGGTCGGGCTGCCGTGGCTATCGGCCAACCGCTTCGATGCCGGCTCGGCCGGTTTCGGGGTCATGATCTCCGGCTTCGGCGCCGGCGCCCTGGTCGGTGCCATCGTGGCCGGCTCGCTCCAGCGCATCCGCCACCAGGGCGGGATCGTGCTCGCCATCGGCGCCCTGCTCGGCCTCGGACTGGCGGCCATCGGCCTGGCGCCCGGCATCGCCGTCGTCACGCTCATCGCGCTGGCCATGGGCCTCGGCGTCGGCTTCATCAACGTGATGGTCGTGAGCTGGATCCAGGGGCGCACCGATCCGGCCATGCTTGGACGGGTGATGAGCATCATGATGCTCGGCTCGGTCGGGCTGGCGCCGCTGTCGCTGGTCGTGACCGGCGCACTGATCGACATCCAGCCAACGCTCGTCTATCTCGGCGCGGGCGGCATCATCCTGGCCACGGTCGCCGTCGCCGTCGCCACCCGCGCGGACCGCGTGCTGGGGTAGACGTCACCGTCGTCCTCAGCTCACCGCCTTCTTCACGAGCGCGCCGATCCTTGCCTCGTCGGCGGCGGTCAACTCCGTCAGGGCGAAGGTGGTCGGCCACATGGCGCCTTCATCGAGGTTCGCCTCGTCGCTGAAGCCGAACGTCGCGTACCTCGACTTGAACTTCTGCGCGCTTTGGAAGAAGCACACGACCTTGCCATCCCTGGCATACGCGGGCATCCCGTACCAGGTCTTCGGCGAGAGGGCTGGCGCTCTGGCTGTGATGAGGGCATGGAGCCGCTCGGCCATGACGCGATCCGACCCGGGCATCTCGGCGATCTTCGCGAGCACGTCGCGTTCCCCGTCCGCCCCGGCTGCGCGCGGGCCGCGGCGCGTGGCCGCCTTCATCTCTCTGGCGCGCTCCCTCATCGCGGCTCGTTCCTCGTCCGTCCATCCCTCGGACGCCTTGTCGGTCGCGGTGGTGCTCTTGGCGACCTTCGGCGTGTCCTTCATCCAGGGTTCCTTTCTGCAAGTCTGATGGGTCGACCCTGATGATAGGCAGCCGCCGTCGCGGGCGGCTTCTCCAAGACGGCACGGTCGTGACGTGGGTCAGGCAGGCGCAGAAGGCACTCGCGATACCGCTCCGGCGGCGGCCCACTTCCCGGCGCCGCCACCACCCGCTACGCTGCCGCCCATGGCGTTCTGCGCGAACTGTGGGTCGGCACTCGGCGGCGGCGCGCGATTCTGCCCTGCGTGCGGCGTGGAGGTCGCCAGCATGGGTGCCGCCCCGCCAGTCCCGACAGCGACCACTCCGGATGTCGCTGGCGCCCCAACGGTGCCGCCGCCGCACGAAACGCGTCGGGTCGTGACCGTCCTGTTCACGGACGTGGTGGGCTCGACCGATCTCGGCGAGACGCTCGACCCGGAGGCCATGCGTCGACTCGTCCAGACCTGGTTCGCCGCCGCGCGCGAGACGATCGAGCGACACGGCGGGACGGTCGAGAAGTTCATCGGCGACGCGGTGATGGCCGTCTTCGGCGTGCCCGTCATCCACGAGGACGATGCGCTGCGCGCGGTGCGCGCGGCTGCCGAGCTGGGCGCCGCCGACCGCGGCGGGCTGGTCATCAGGGTCGGCGTGGATACCGGTGAGGTGGTGGCCGGGGATCCGAGCCTCGGGTCGACGTTCGTGACCGGCGACGCGGCGAACACCGCGGCGCGCCTCCAGACTGCCGCAGATCCCGGCCAGATCCTCATCGGCGAGGCGACCTACCGGCTCACGCGCGACGCCGTGACCGTGGAACACGTCGCGCCGCTGGTCCTGAAAGGGAAGCGCCAGGCGGTGACCGCGCATCGATTGATCACCGTGGCCAAGGGGGCGGAGGCCATCGCCCGCCGCCTCGACGGCCCGATGGTCGGTCGTGCATCGGAGCTCGCGCGGCTCCGGTCTGCCCTCGAGGAGACGCACGCGGGATCCACGCCCCGCGTGGTCACTGTCATCGGCGAGCCGGGCATCGGCAAGAGCCGCCTGGTGCACGAGTTCCTGGTCGGGGCACGCCAGGACGCCGTGGTGATCCGCGCCCGCTGTCTGCCCTACGGCGACGGGATCACCTATCTGCCGCTCCGTGAATTGATCCGCGACGCGGCCGGGATCGGGGCGACCGCCGCGCCGGCCGAGGCTCGCGAAAGGATCACGGCGCTCGTGGTGGGCATCGAGAACGATGCCCTCGTGGCGGCCCGGCTGGCGGCCCTGGCCGGTCTCGGCGACGCCGTCGGCGCCCCCCATGAGATCGCCTGGGCGGTCCGGCGGATGATGGAGCACTTGAGCGCGAAGCGACCGGTGGTGGTCGTCGTGGATGACATCCAGTGGGCCCAGCCGGTGCTGGTCGACCTCCTCGAGCACGTCGCCGATTCGGTCCACACGGGGCCCCTGCTGCTGCTGTTCATGGCACGCACCGAGATCTACGAGGCACATCCGGGCTGGATGCGCGATCGTGAGACGTCGGCCGTGCTGAGACTGGAACCGCTGACCGTCGCGGAAGGCGCGCACCTCGTGGATGGGCTGCTCGGCGGCCTGCCGCTGGCGCCCCAGGCGTTGGCGCGCATCGCCACTGCCGCCGAGGGCAACCCGCTCTTCATCGAGCAGCTGTTGGCCATGCTCCTCGACGACGGGATCCTGGCCCGAGACGATGGCCGCTGGGTATCGCTCGGTGACCTCGAGCAGGTGGCCATCCCGCCATCGATCGCGGCCCTCCTCGCCGCCCGCTTGGACCGGCTGGCGCCTCCCGAGCGGGCCACCATCGAGCGCGCCGCGGTGGTTGGCAAGGTCTTCTGGTGGGGCGCCCTCGCGGACCTCGCCCCCGAACCCGAGCGAGATGCCGTGGGCGGACACATCGCCACCCTCGTCCGACGGGAACTGGTCGTCACCGACCAGTCGACAGTGGCAGGGGACGAGGCTTTCCGCTTCCGCCATCTGCTCGTGCGCGATGCCGCCTACTCGGGGATCTCCAAGGCCGATCGTGCACGCTTGCACGAACGCTTTGCCCAGTGGCTCGAGCAACGTCCGGGCGCGGACCCGGACACGAACGACCTTGTCCTCGGCTACCACCTCGAGCAGGCGTATCGCTTCCGGACGGAGCTTGGCGAGGAGGGCGACACGGTCCGCGCGCTCGCTGAACGAGCTCTGGCGCACCTGGCACCCGCCGGCGAGGCGGCCTTCGAGCGGGGGGACGTGCGCACCGCGGTGCCGCTCCTGCGTCGTGCCGTCGACCTCGCTCCGATCGATCATGCGGGTCGCGGCCGCGCGATGTACTGGCTGGCGCGGGCGCTGGATCAGACGGGCGAGGTCGAGGAGGCCCGGGGGCTGATACGCCGCGTGCGTGAAACGCCACTCGTGCCGCCCGATGTCGGGCTCGAATATCGCGCGCGCATCTGGCAGGCCTATGACGCGTTCGACGAGGGCCATGTCGCCGGGCCAGAGCTTCTGGCCCTCGCGCAAGAGGCCTTCGCGGACGCCGAGCGCCGCGGGGATCGGTCGGACATGCTCAGCTTCCTGCACTACACGGCACAGGCGACGCTCTTCGTCTCAGGCCCCCGAGCCGAGGAGGAGGCGCGGCTGCGACTGGTCAAGCTGGCGCGAGAGATGGGCTTCGAGGGCCGCGCGGACCGCGCGCTTGGCTTCATCGCCAACCGCCTGCCGGGCGGGCCCACGCCCGTGCCGGAGGGGCTGCAGCGCTGTCGCGTGATGTTCGAGGAGATCGGCGAAGACCTCCAGGCCAAGGCCTTGGTGCTGCTCTCGATGGGGGCCTACCAGGCCATGGCCGAGGAGATCGATGCGGCCCGCGCGACGCTCGACCATGCCAAGGCCATCATCGAGGAGGTCGGCCAGGTCCTGCCCATGCTCGCCGCCGACTGGCCGGGTTTCGTCTGCTTCGTGGAGCTGAAGGCCGGCGACGCCGCCCGAGCAGAGCCCGTCGCGCGCTGGTCGTGTCAGGAGCTCGAGCGACTCCAGGACTTCTACCATCTTGGGAGCATGCTCTTGAACCTTGCCGCCGTGCTCATGGCGCAAGGCCGCATCGACGAGGTCCCGGCCCTCATCGAACGTGCACGGGTGGTCAGTCCCACCGGCGATCCTCATGCCCATTGGTACGAGGACTTGACGCTGGCCGAGTTGCGCACGCACCAGGGCCTCCATCAAGAAGCGGTCGCGCTGGCCCGACCCGCCGTCGCCGCCCTCGCCGCCACCGACGAGCTGGATGCCCGCATCGACGCATCGCTGATCCTGGCCCGGGCGCTGCGTGCGGCCGGCGACACCACCGGGGCGGTCACGGCGGCGGGCGAGGCCCAGGCCCTCGCCGCGGCGAAACAAGACACGGCCGCGCTGCGCAAGATCGACGCGTTCCTGGCTGGCTGAACGGCCGCCGGCATACACTGCGGCATGCGCTTCCGCACCACGATCGAGCTCGGCGGCACGACGGCCACGGGGTTCCCCGTCCCGCCGGAGGTCGTCGAGAGTCTCGGGTCGGGCAAGCGCCCGCCGGTCCGCGTGACGATCAACGGCTACACGTATCGCAGTACCGTGGCCGTCTACAGCGAGAGGTTCTTGATCGGCGCGAGCGCCGAGGTCCGCCGGGCCGCTGGTGTGGCCGCCGGCGACGAGGTCGACGTGGACATCGAGCTGGACACCGCGCCGCGCGAGGTGACCGTGCCGTCCGACTTCGCCGCGGCGCTCGACCCCCACGAAGATGCCCGGCGCTTCTTCGATGGGCTCTCCTACAGCGACAAGCGCTGGTACGTGCTGGGCATCGACGATGCCAGGACGCCCGAGACCCGGCAGCGCCGCATCGACAAGGCCGTCGTGCGCCTGCGCGAAGGCCGAGGATCACGTTGAGCCTGCCCGACTCGATCGCCGGCAACGTCGCCGAGTGGACACGCAAGAATGCCGAATACACCGACGCGCGGGCCGAGCGATCCTGGGCGCCGGGGGAACTGACGTGGGGCGTCTTCGGGGTAGGCGAGTCGGCGATCGGGTCGCCCCTGGGCGATGTTTCGGGGCTGGACGTGGTGGAGCTGGGCTGTGGCACGGCCTACTTCTCGGCCCAGCTGGCGTATCGGGGAGCCCGGCCCGTCGGTGTGGACCCGACGCCCGCCCAGCTTGCCACCGCCCATCGCATGCAAGCCCAGGGTGGTCCGGTCTTCCCCTTGATCGAGGCTCCGTGCGAGCGCGTGCCGTTGCCCGGCGCCTCGTTCGACCTGGCCTTCTCAGAATACGGTGCCTCGCTGTGGGCCGACCCGGCCATGTGGATCCCGGAGGCGGCCAGGCTCCTGCGCTCCCGTGGGCGCCTCGTGTTCCTGACCAACTCGACGCTCGCCTACCTGTGCTACCCGGAGGTCGGGCCTGTCACGGAGACCCTGCAACGGCCGCAGTTCGGCATGTATCGAATCCAGTGGCCGGACACGCCGGGGACCGAGTACCACCTCTCGCACGGGGACTGGATCCGCCTCCTGCGTGCCAACGGCTTCGAGATCGACGACCTCATCGAGCCCCAGGCAGCGCCGGATGCGACGACGCACGGCTACTACGACGACATCCCCGTCGCATGGGCGCGCCGCTGGCCGGCCGAGGAGATATGGGTCGCGCACAAGCGCGCCTGACGGCTACTTGGAAGCGGCCACCTGACGTCTGTTGCTGCGCCGGATCGAATCTCTGCGGATCGATGCACCACTTGACTGCATATCGTCATGCTTCATCTGTGCGTGCTCAGGCCTCCGACCGAGCGCGCCGGCTTGACCCTTGTCCACCATGACGCCGACTACGAGACGATCGCCGAAGTCACAGGGCAGCCGGTACGCTGGGTCGCGCCCCGAGGATCTCTCTGAAGGCTACGGTTCGCGCGTGGCGATCCCGTAGCGAGCCATCTGACGATCGAAGGTGACGAGGGGCAGTGCGCCGGCGCCCCTGGCTGCGATGGCGATCAGCGCATCTGGGATGGGCCGACCGGGCATCGCTCGTGCCCGCACGAAGGCGTCGACGACATGGTCATGTTCCATGCCCAGGAAGCGGATGTTCTCCCGGCGCACGAGGTCGAGCAGAGCATCGACGATGTCCGGGCGCGCCACGCCGTACTCGGTGCGCAAGACATGGGCCGTCTCGACGATCGACACCAGCGAGATCGCGACATCCTCCGGCCCGTCGATGACCGCGGCCGCCCGGCGCGCCTGTGTCTCCGGACGCCCGACCAGGTAGCGCACGACGACCGAGGTGCCGACGCAGATCACCTGGCGACCCGGTCGGGATCGGGTGTGGCGTCCGCTGCCTGCCGCAGCGACTCCCAGGACTCGTCGGTCGGAACCTGCGTGATCTTGTCTTTCAACGTTCCGGCCAACGATCGCCGATGCCGCGCCGGGACGATCTCGACGACGATCCGCCCGTCCTCCACGCGCTGGACCGCCTCGTCGCCGGCATAGATCGCCAGCTCCTCTCGGATGGCCTTCTCGATGGTGATCTGCCCACGTTCTCCGACCGTGCTCGACATGCCTACTCCAACCATCATATTCCTATCGTGCGAATGAGAATATGCGACATCCCCGAACGCGTCAACCGGTCGTTCGGCGGTAGCATGCCCGCCATGGATCTTCCCGAGTCGCCACGACCGAATCTGGGGCTCCCGATCAAGCACTCGTTCGCCGAGGACATCCTGAGCGGCAACGCGCGGGGCTGGAAATTCGGGCGGCTGGTCTTCGGTGCCCTGCCCAGTGCCCCCCGTTGCAAGCTCTGCGCGGCACCCTTCCGGCCGCCGTTCAGCCCGCTGATGCGGCTGATCGGCAAGGCGCCCTGGCCCAAGAACCCCAGGTACTGCTCCTCGTGCTACCGCTATCTACTGCGGCATCGCGGCGGGGCGGAGGTCGAGTCGAGCCTCCTGTTCGCCGACGTGCGCGGCTCGACGACGCTCGCCGAGTCGATGCGACCGGGCGACTTCAACGCACTCATGGGCCGGTTCTTCGACATCGGCGCGCGGCTCCTGGCGGCCCACGACGCCATCATCGACAAGTTCGTCGGCGACGAGATCGTGGGCATCTTCATCACGAGCCTCGCCGGGCCCCGCCACGCCGCGCGGGCGATCGAGGCGGGCCGACAGCTGCTCCGCACGATGGCCGAGCGCGAACCCGGGCTCCCGATCGGCGTCGGCGTGCATACCGGCGTGGCCTACGTTGGGACCGTTGGTGAGGGCACGAACGTCGACCTCACGGCCATGGGCGATCCAGTCAACGTCACGGCCCGGCTGGCTTCTGCCGCTGGGGCCGGCGAGTTGCTGGTGACCCTGGAGGCGGCGGCAGCGGCGGAATTGGATGCGAGCGGGGTCGAGCGGCGATCGCTGGCGCTCAAGGGCAAGTCCGAAACGACCGACGTGCTGGTGCTGGGTCCATCGACCCGGGCGTGAGCGTCCGCCCGACGCCGACGAAGATCGCAGAGGAGGAGGAGATCGATGGCCGCACCGCGCGACAAGGTGATCGTGACCTGTGCCGTGACCGGCTCGATCCATACGCCGACCATGTCGCCGCATCTGCCCATCACGCCGCTCGAGATCGCCGACGCGGCCATCGGTGCGGCGGAGGCCGGCGCGGCGATCATCCACCTCCACGCGCGCGACCCGCGTACGGGCAAGCCCACGCCCGACCCCGACATCTTCATGGAGTTCCTGCCGCTCATCGCCA
>Ga0315281_10002430_pt1 | contig 27705 bp, 27 predicted proteins | sample YL17G07_0_MG_FD_204540 | JGI IMG/M metagenome (GOLD analysis project Ga0315281, IMG submission 204540) | Sediment microbial communities from Yellowstone Lake, YNP, Wyoming, USA - YL17G07_0 | ecosystem: Environmental > Aquatic > Freshwater > Lake > Sediment | place: USA: Wyoming | collected...
CTGCTCGGGTCTGGCCTGCTGGGCTTGTTTGGTGCAGCAAGTCGGCGAAAAACTTCCTGAGTCAGGAGCAAAAAAGCCCCGCCCAGGCGCTAGCCGTTCAGTTAAAGTGTGTAAGATTTGACCGAACAGGCGTAAAATCCCCTTAGATCCATGGTCTAAGGGGATTTCCTTTTGGCGAAGATTTCTTCGGGCATCAAGCCCACCCGGATACCTCCCGCAGTCGCCGGAATCCAGATCAATTTCTGCAAGAATCCAGCCTGCCGAAACTTCGGCGTACCGGCCGAAGAGCGTCCGGCCGGACGCAAGAACGCTGTACACGGCAGCGGTTACAGTTCCATTACGGGCGGCGTCGGCATTCCGTTACTGCTCTGCCGGCACTGCAAGGAAACCCCTCCGATCAAGAGCAACCTCGCGATCTCGGAGGAGTATGAGCGATTCGTCGCCGACCTCGCGCCACCGCGGGTTGCCACCTGCCCGGAAGTCACCTGCGCCAATCACAGTATCCCCGTCACGGTCGGCAAGACCCATTACCACGCTATCGGCAAGACCCCCTCCGGCTCTCCCCGTTACCGGTGTAAGGCCTGCCAGCGAACCTTCGCCGTGGCGGTGAAGGCCGGGCTTCGCCAGCGCGAATCGCACAAGAACCGGATGATTTTCTCTCTGCTCATGAACAAGTCGCCGATGCGGCGCATTTGCGAGGTGGCAGACATCCATCCCGAGACCCTTTACCAGCGCATCGATTTCTTCTACCGGCAGTGCAGGGCGTTCGTGGCGGCCCGCGAGAAGGCACTGCTCGATGGCATGCCGATCCCACGTCTCTATCTCGCCATCGATCGCCAAGACTACATCGTGAACTGGTCGAACCAGGACGACAAACGCAATGTCGTGCTGCATGCGCTGGGAAGCGCCGACGATAAAACCGGATATGTGTTCGGCATGCACCTCGACTTCGATCCATCTCTGGATGCGGCGGCGATCGAGGGCGACGCCGCGACACGCAAAGACCACGCGCTGAGCTATCCATTCCGTCGCTACGCACGCTTGTGGCTCAAGGCTGACTACACAGACCAGGTGCGCCAGCGGCGGCGTGCCCTGAAGCGGCTTTCACGGTCAGGTGGCGTTACTGCCGACGTTGCGGTCGCATACGAAGAGGCTAAGGATCGCGACGACGTCGAGGCGGGTGTCACCCAGACATTCGACACCCAGTTGCCGGTCCATGGAATGCAAGTGCATTCAGAATACACGCTCTACGGCCATTTTTTCTTTCTGAAACGTCTCCTTGGCGGGGTCGAGAAGCTGCGATTCTTCATGGACCAGGAGTCCGGCATTCGCGCGGCATGTCTCGGCGCGTTCTGCGAGGAAATCAAGGCGCGGCGGGCCGACGCCTTCTATGTGCGGATCAATAAAGATCTGACCGTCAACGAACGGCGCCGGGCGTTGGCTGACAGCCGGGCGGAGTTCGACAAGGCGCGCAAGGCGCATCCCGGACTCAAGGACAGCGAGGTGGAGGTACTGCTCATCCAGCAGGGTCTGCGTGGCATGGCCACCATCGGAAAGTGGAGTGACCGCTGGTTGTTGCATCCGTTTCCCAGCATGAGCGAGCCGGAGAAGGCAATCTGCTACCTCACGGATCATCAGGACTACGACCCCGATCACCTGGCGCGGCTCTACGCCAAGGCGAGCCTGCACGCCATCGACCGGTTCTTCATGCAGCTGCGGCGCCGGCTGTCGCTTCTGGAGCGTCCAATCGCCACTTCAAGCGCCTCGTACCGGACCTGGCATGGCTACAGTCCTTACAACCCGGAAATCGTGGTGAAGCTGCTTGGGATTTTCCGGGTGTTCTACAACTACGTGGCGGTGGGCGAGGACAAGAAGACGCCGGCGATGCGGCTGGGGTTGGCGCAGGGGCCGATCAAGATCGAGGATTTGCTTTATTTCGTGGGGGCGAAGTAGTCCGGAATTCCCTTCATGCGATGTTCAGCCAGAGATGGATGATTTCGATATGGCCAGCCAGTTGGTTGTGTGGCGCCGGATGATTCCATGTTCGGCCATGAACAGTTTTGTAAGCCCTAGGAAGATAGCGAGTGACTGGGGACGTTCTGGCTGGGGACTTCAGCTGGAAGTTCTTCGTGTTACCAAGGCGGTCGAAGAAACTATTCAACGCGTTTGGCAGTGTCTGGCTTGTTTGGCGCAGATAGGCCAGCATCATGGCGTGGGGCATGGCCCATGCATAGTCGCCGCGCAGAAACTTGATCAATCCTCCGCCCATATAACCACTCAGCGAACCATCTTGACGGATGAGCTTTGCTTCAACAAAAAGGCCATTGTAAATTTTGCTTGTTCCAGGATATGGGTTGATTTTCAGTCGAAAGCAGAAGTCCACTCGCGTACCGAGGACATTCCCGCTGAAGTTTCGCAACCCTGCGTCAGAAGTCGGGGCCTCGAAATGTTCTGAAAAGGCGGGCACCGGCCGCTCTTTGGCCTCCTGAATCCCGCAGAGAACACGTAAAAGCGCCTCTGAGATTGCTACTTCGCCAACATCTGAATCGAGAAGACTGTGGATGCCATGGGGTTGTGGCGCCGCCACAAGCTCTCTCCATGAAAAGCGAATCGCTTCCTCGATTATTCTCAGATACTGCGGTGACAAAGGTTTGAATGGATAATGGTTGGTTGCAGCGCTTTGTATCGAAAAGAATCCCTTCTTCGACATTTCAGTTTTCCTGCATCTCGAATAAGTCGCCGTGCTCCCTGATCAGGTCCATTGCGCACAGACGCGCCCGTGAACGTGTCCAGTAACGATACTGGGCCAGGATTCCAACACATAAATGTCCCGGCCCCATGGGGACCAGAATTCGGCTCGCTCCCTCTTGACTGGCCAACTCCTCAAATATCTCTATCGGGAGTTTGTCGCTCTCTACGGCCGCATTAATGTCGCCCGTCCACACGTCCAGAAAACGCCATGTTGCCGAGAGTGCAGGTCTCGGGGCCACACGCACGCGTTCGTTGGTCAGGTCGAAAAGCAGTTGGAGACGATGCTCCATGGCGCCGGCAAACTCAGCAATCTCGGCGTCATTTGGTGCTGTCTGTGCACGCTTCTTGGAGGTGCTGGTCGGAAGGTTTACGGCGAGCGTATCGGTGATGATTTCGAGATCATCAGAGGTCAATCCATAGAGATCAGCGACCCACTCGTTAATCCGAGCATGAATGCCTTTTGACCCTTCGCACAAGGAATGGGCCAGGCGCTGCACACCGTCTATTTGCGATTTCGTGAGATTCTCGATGGGGATGATCGGAAAATCATTAATATCTTCGACATAGATCGTGTCCCGCTCAAAACCATAACGGGCGCTGGTCATAAGTGTGTAATAAGCGATCAAATCGCTGTGTGCCAACACTAACAGGTATTTAGCCAATGCCTTGGCCTTGGGATGACCATGAGTGCTGTACCCATAAAATGAGAAGTTATACGCGACGGGAGTATCATCGAGACTAATCCGTGCACGAATACTGTCTGCTTTTGCACCAGGCGTCTGACTGAAGAGGACGAGTGGTGCACGATAGATCTGAGGTTGTCTGGGCCGGCGTAGTGTTTTATGCTGGAATTTCTTCAGCCGGGATGTGTCGAGGCAAATATCCGCCAAGTCTCCAGCGGTGAGTTCTTTGGCCCTCATTTTGATTAGAAATTCAGCATCCCTTTGTTTCCCCCCTCTTGCGATAAACCCTTGACCACTGGTCAAACCGCGATCATCCCGCCAGTAATCCTTGATCCGCAATGTGCGCGGTGACTTCGATCCTGCACCGTCGATAGTTAACGCTACCAACCTCCGGACAAGGTCGGCATCCAGCGCGGTGCCACGGAATAGTGTTTTCAGGAGATAAGGATTCTCAGCCAACACACCGAATTCAATTGGTTGTGCGCTCTGATAATCAATCCGCCAGAGCGATTTCTTGTTGATGGCATGCTCGATTTCAGGGCTTACGAAGTAGAACCGATCCTGCGGAGATGGCACGTTGTTCCGTGCAAAGAGCAGGCAGAACGGCGCATCGACTTTCGGCCATACTTTCTCCTGTCGTAGCGCAGTCCCGTTCAGAATGCCTGTGACCTGCAGTGCCTTGAATAGGCTGTCGCGCGCGGAAGCACCACTATCGGCGCGGCGGAACAGCAATCGTGCATGCAACGCAAAGGCGATCACACCATTCGGCTTGGTCCATTCCATGGCGCGCCAGACAAACGGCACATCTGGCGCCTTGAGGGGGTTCTCAAAGTTTGCGGCAATATCTGCAAGCCGTTCGGGGTCGCGTCTTGCAGCAATCCCCCGGATGATGCTGCTCGCCGCATCGTTCAACTCATTCGCCCGTTTTTGCAGGCCTTTATCCTTGCCTCCCGTCCATGGGGTCCACGGTACGTTGCTGATCACCAAGTCGTACTGCTCACCCAGCGGATCATCAGCCGTGTGCGGACCAAGGCTACCCAGCACCAGGGAATACGGGAAACGCTCGTTAGCGAGCCGGGTATTGAAAAGAACATGATCCATCAATGGGTCAAACGTGAGGTTCTGACCCGTTAACGGATTTGGATCCAATTCAATCGCCGTGAGGTAGAGACTCAGCGCCGCTAGTTTAAGAGCGTGGTCATTGATGTCGAGTCCGCGGATCTGGTTGTTCAATATCCGGCGAATCTCGTGCGAATTGGGTGGGCGTTTATTTTTCTTCCAGAACTCCTTTACCAATCTCCTGAAGCACAGCACTAAAAAGACGCCGGCGCCGGCTGACGGATCCAGAATGCGCGCTGCGTCTGCTTCGCAGGTCTCGATGCCTTGGAAGGCTTGCTCCACCATGTATTCCGCGATCTGACGCGGCGTGTAGTGGATGCTCTCCTGCTTGGCATGCTCGCCAAAGAACTTGTGCGCGTAGCTTTCGTAGACCTGGCTCAGCAGGCCTACGGGCACGTGCGAAAAATCAATCCAGCTGCAGTCCAGGTGATACTGGCCCTCTGGCGTGGTGCGTTCCATGATCTTGGAAAGTGCATGGAAGACACGGCTATCCTTGGTGGCGAGGTTCTGAAAATACTGCTCGTAGTCGTCGTTGTCGAGCGGCAACAGTTCCCCGTTGAAGGTCGCATCCAGCCAATCACAGGTGAGCGCCGCCAAGGCTGGCGTTGCGAAGGCGTTGCTTGGTCCGGCGGCATCGAGAGCGGGAAACGTGCGTTCGTTGATTATCTTCCGATCGATTAGGAAGCACGTGAAGAGGCAGCGGCCCACCAGGGACAGGATTTCGCCATCTCGCCCCTTGAGCGGACCCTTCTTGCGCAGGTCTTCCGTGACGCGATCAAGGAGACCCAATAACAAATCGTGGACGGCTCGCGCCTCGCTCAGCTTGCTTGCCTTCTCCCAGTCGCGCGAAGCGATAGTAGGCGGCGGCACGTCCATGATCAGATCGCGCAGGAGGAATCCAGTGCGTTCGGCATCCTGACGTACGGTGAAGGCCCCTTCGAGATCAGGCGCATAATGGGTCGGAATAATCGTGATCTGACCGTGCTCGACGATGCCGATATAGCTCGGTTCGCTACGGCAGGCCAGCGCGGTACGCAACGACACGAGTGCGCTCTGCCGGGCCTCGCTGCGCTGGACCAGGGAATCCGCCCGCACCACGTACAACAGTGGCCGCCCGTCTACCTCGACCACCGCCTCGGGAGCAGCGAAATCCGGCCCATGATCGTTACCCCATCCCTGCTGCAAATCCAGGTAGTTGATCGTGTCGTAGTCGGGTTTCTCGAGGGACAGAACCTCCGTAGGCATTGCGCCATACGAAGCGAGTTCACGGAGCAGGTCTTCTTGCATGGCGGCCGTTAATTTAGCGAATGCCCCTATCGAATGCTACTCGACGATGGTGTCTGGTAGATACCGGTTGCCAGTCAGTACATTCATATGATATGAATGACATGCATATTATCCGATTTTCTTGAAAATGCAATGAGCAGCGCGACGAAACGAAGAAAAGGCGGTGCCCTACCGGGGTCGACTTTCACTGTCGCCGGACTGATACGCAGGGCGCGGGGCAACCGTCGGCAAGAGGATTTCGCCGAACTGATCGGGGTCGATCAGACGCTGGTGAGCAAGTATGAAAAGAGCAGGGCCAACCCGCCTCCGCAGGTGATCGAGAAGTGCTGGGCAATGATCGAGGAAACTGAGCGCAAGCGTGATGTGTCGGTGACGGAGATCGCACGGCGTGTCCAAGCAGAATTGGCTGCGCCGGAACTTGAACCAATCAGAAAGGCGTTTGCCTACCTGCTAGACAGTGTCGGACGTCAACGGACGGGGCACTAGGGACGCGCTGTCATCTCCGTTGCGAAAAACCTCGAGACGGGAGATCATGTGCGACAACAGTATGGATGTAAGTACACAGTCAGGAACGCGACTCAATGGCCGACGACACTGATTGCGCCAACAATCCACCTCGACGCATCTACATCAACGCGCTCGTCCTGCACTCGATCATCGCCCTGATTTCGTGCTATCCGGCGTACCGTGCCATCGGCAAAGTACTATCAGGGGTGCAGGTGCCACCCATGGGTACGGCATTCATCGGCATATTCGTAGTTGTGACGCTGGTTGCGCTTGTGGCTCTCTATTGGGTTCTGTGGCTATTGATGAAGCCTCTGTTCTTGCAGCTCTTCTGTGTAATGGACGGCACCATCGACGCCTGCTGGGAATTGGTGAAAAAGCGCCGTCGCGATCAATGACAATCTCCAGCCGTCGATGGCAATGGCTGTGGGTTGTCAACGGATTCTGGACTGCGAGATATCAGTAAACACATGGAGCGTGAGCAGGTCACCGAACATCCAGACCCAGACAATCTGGTCCATATAATCAACTGTTGGGTGTCACAAATCGTGGAGTGTATCTAGATGCTTCTCGCTGATCGCGAACAATTGTGGCCTCGCTTGGAGAAGCTCGGCGAGAAGAAAGTCCGTGAAAAACTGGCCGCCAATCAGTTCGAGGCACATGAAGAGGAAGAGGTACAAGAGTGGCTTACTCGTCACGTCTCGGTGAATCTCCTCAATGAGGCAATGATCACAAAGCGGGTTGCAATCGTCGGTGCTGTAGCCGCAGTGGTTGCCGCTTTAGCCAGTGTGTGGGGGTTGTATATAAAATGAAGCGCCTCCCAGCCATGTGTTCGAGGTAGACGTGGTGCCTATGGCGTAGTGTTTCCTGGCGTGAAGGCGATATTCGGACTACCGGAAAAATCCGGTAAAATATGCTATGCAGGAAAAATCATAGCGCCTTCTGGTCCGGAGCCAGCACTCATCTACGCCGTAGAAGGCGAACTGCAGCAGATATTCATGATTGGCGTGCTGCACATCGCGCCCATACAGCCTCCGGAAGGCAGTGTTCCGGTCAATCCAATGCAGTACGAGCTCGAACGTCGATTACCCTGATTACGAGGCTATTCATTTGATGCCTAACATCCGCCAGGAACACCAGTGTCAACACGAGTGAGTGGTTTGGACGGTTGTAAGCGCCAATTCAACTACAGGTGGGGCGGATGGCGGTAGTGGAGTCGTCGTCGGCAGCGCGCCGTGGATGGAGCCAGTTGTGGGAACGCCGTTGGCGCCGGTGCCACACAGTGGTGCGAACCTTGGCGGCAACGGGGCTTCGTGGTCACCGCTGGATTGGCTGATTTCACCCGCAAATGCCGAAACCTTACCGCCGACTCTTGCCACCAGCAATACGGCGCCCGTGGCGCTGCCGACCTACCTGTCGGTCGGCGGCGGGAACAGTGGGGTGGGACCGGTCGACCTGATGCAGCCGTTGCCAGATTCGTCGACAATCAACAGGCAGACTGACTGGTCGACTATTGCCAGTATGGCGTCGAATTTGAAGGTAGGAAGCAGCGGTGATCGAGTAGCCGTACTTCAGACAGCGCTTGGAATTCCGGCTGATAGGATATTTGGTCCGCAGACAGAGCACGCATTGCGGGAGGCGTTTGTCCAGTCGATATATTCCGCAGCACAGAATGAGCAAGCTACAAGTGGGGTTCCAGCAGCCATTACAACGGCGCAGGCAATCCAAGAAACCGGATATGGCAGAAGGGTCCCAATAGACATACATACGGGTGAATACAGTTATAATCTTTTCGGCGTTAAGGCAAGGGGTGATCAGGAGTACGTTACAAGCTGGACGCATGAGAATGTAGACGGTCGAAGTGTGTCGACGCTCGCAAAATTTGCATCATATGGCAGTTTTGATGAATCAATTTCTGGGCACACGTCGTTTTTAACTACTAATCAACGCTATGCACAATTATTTAATTCGACTGATCCTGTGCAATGGGCTGCTGGTCTTCAGCAAGCGCACTATGCTACTGATCCGAATTATGCCACCAAGCTGATTAACGTTATGAGGCAATGGAACCTGAGGTGATATGCATAAAAGAATCGCACCATTTCTGTGTAGCGCACTGTTGTTAGTTGCGTTGTTCTGGAACTCCGCTTACGGCTTTGACTGTGGCGGTTATACGGGTACGGTCATTCCCCTTCCAACGGCTGAGAAGGATATCTTTGATAAGGCGCTAGTATCGATTAGAAATAAGGATTTGGAGAGCCTGTTATCAGTTTCTGATAAGCAGCTGCTATTGGTACGTAGGTTTGTTTCCGGTGAGACTAGCTCTAGAGGTGGTAATTATTGGGTTCGGTTAAGGCCACATCAGATCGATAAGGAGATGGGGATCCATGTGGGGAACCAGATTCTTTCCGATTTCTCGGACCCAGCAATCTTTAGTTTGGCAACAACAAATTCTGGTATTGAAGTAAGTCGAAAGATTTGCGAAAAAGCGAATAACTGTAATCTCCTGCCGTTCGGAGACGAACTGGAGCGTTTACTTTATGGTTTGTTACGGTGCAACGAAAGTGGGAAGTCTATTTTTGTTTTCGCGGATGGCGTATTGCTGATTCACATGGGGCTAATAACAGATATTCCCATTGGGGAAGGATTGTTTTTTTCTAAAGCCTCCAAAGGCTATCGGCTTTCTTCGTTGATCATCATGCAATAGTATTGAAAAGTATTGAAAATACTGTAAGCACAATACAAAACACCAGCATTGATCAACCCGCGTTGATCTGGTCCTTATCGATGTTCCCCGGCAACAGCGCCTCGAAGTCCTCAACGGTCTTCGCTCTCGGCAGTTCCGCAAACACCCGTCGCAGGTACGCATAAGGCCCCAAGCCATTGGCCTTGGCGGTTTCGATCAAGGAGTACAGGTTGGCGCTGGCCTTGACCCCACGGACACTGTCGCTGAACAACCAGTTCTTGCGGCCGATCACAAAGGGCCGGATCGCGTTCTCAGACCGGTTGTTATCGATCTCGTACCGGCCGTCATCCAGGTAACGAATGAGTTTCGTCCATTCGTTGTGCAGATAGTTCAAGGCCTTGCCGGTGGCCGTTTGCGGCGGCACCTGCGGCAGTGATTCAGTAAGCCAGGCGCGCACCTCATCCAAGACGGGCCGGGCATGTTGGAGCCGATACGCATAACGTGCCATCGGCTCTGCGTGGCGCACCGCCTTCTCCACACCATAGAGCTTCTGGATCAATGCCAACCCCTGATGGGACAAGCCAGGCCGCGGTTGCCTGCCCTGCGCCTTGATCGCCTCATCGAACTTGCGCCGCGCATGCGCGAAACAGCCGAGGTGCGTAAGATTACCCACCGCCACGACCGCGTTGTAGCCGTCATAGCCGTCGGTCTGCAATGTACCCTGGAAGCCTTCCAGCAGGCGTTTCGGTACCCCGGCGCCACGCCCCGGATCATAGTTATAAAGGAGGACCGGCTGATCCGGTGGCCCGCCGCGTTGCAGCCACAGATAGGATTTTGATTGCGCGGTCTTGCCTGGTTCTTTGAGCACCTGCACCGTGGTCTCATCCATCTGGATGATGTCATAGGCGAGCAGCCGGTCGCGCAGCAGGTTGATCAGCGGCTGGACCAGGATCCCGGCTTGGATCATCCAGTTGGCCAGCGTGGCGCGTGGAAGATCCACGCCAATGCGTTGCAGGATCTGTTCCTGCCGGTACAACGGCAGCGCATCCTGATACTTCGAGACGGTGATGTGCGCCAGTAATCCCGGCGCGGCCAGACTCTTCGGGATGGGCTGGCCAGGCAACGGCGCGAGCTTGATGCAGCGCCCGCACGCACAGGCGTACTGGGTGCGGACATGGCGCAATACCCGGATCGTGGCCGGCACGATGTCGAGCTGTTCGGAGGTGACGCGGCCGATGACCGCCAGCGGCGCACCGTCGTGGTCACAGAAGCGTTGGGATGGCGGCAGTTCATGCAGCACCTCGATGCGCGGCAGGTGCGCGGGCAGTGCCTTGCGGCCGGGCCTCTGACGGACATGCCCGGCGATGGCGGCCACGGTGACGTCTCGCGCGATGACGTCCAGGTCTACTGCTACATCCGCCTCCGCTTCGTTGAACAAACGAATCTGGTCGGGTGAGGCCTTCTCGCTGCTCGAGGCAAAGCGTTTGGCCAGGGCGATATGGAGTTGTTCCTGAAGGGTGAGGACTTGGGCCTTGATCCGTTCGTTCTCACGCTGCAGTTGCGTGTTCTTGCAGGCCAGAGACTCCGCCTGCGCTGCCTGTTCCGCCAGCAGCGACTTCAGTGCATCGATGCTGTCGGGAAATGCATCAGGGGTTTGTTGCATGCGGCGCATTATACCAGCGCGCACGCGCGATGATGCTAAAGAACACGTGCATACTGCAAACTTTTATGCGGCTGCATGCGCGTGATGTCGTACCCGGCGAGCAGCCACTGCAGTTGTTCTTCATTCAACGCCATCACGACGTCCGGCCAGCCGCGCGGCCAGTGAAAGCGCGCCTCCTCGAGCCGCTTGTACCACAGCGCGAAGCCGCTCTTGTCCCAGTACAGGATCTTCAGCTTGTCGCGGCGGCGGTTGCAGAACACGAACACGGCACCGCTTAACACCGGCAGACCCATCTCGCCTTCGACCCGCGCCGACAGCCCGTTGATGGACTGGCGGAAATCTACCGGCTCGCGGTGCAGGTACACCGCCGGCACGTCAGCGAACATGCGCATCGTTCAGTCCTGCAGGCCGTGCAGCACCTGAACCAGCCAGAGTGGCGATACCGTGACCGGGATGTGCAGGGACAGGGTGGTGCCGAGGCGGATTTCCACCGTCCTGGCATCGGCCGGCCGGCGCACGGTGACTGGCACGAAGGCCGAACCGGTTGCCGGGAGGGTCTTGGACTCAAGACCTGCCGACAGCTGCCGCCGGCGCAGACTGAAATACTTCGGGCACAACCCGCGCGCCCGGCAGAAGGTGGCGGCGTTCTGCCCACTTGTCTGCTGTTCCCGGAACAGCGCACGCCACTGCATTGGTGAACGTCTTACCATGGCCATCACCCTCGTTTGAGAAGATGGCTACACTAGGCGTTCAGGGAAGTGTTTTGTAGGGTGTGGTTGAATTGACGCTTACGGACGGTTGACGACAGCCGATGAATTGCAAGGTGTTGTCTTGACATCGTTCATGCGAAAGTTTTAGGATCACAGTACTCTTCAGTGTACGGATGCATACTTGAGTCACCATGGACGGACTCTCCATTGCCGCGTTGGGTAATGCGCGGCTTCACACAACTGTTTCCCTGTTCACGCGCCCGCCATACCAGATCTGGCGCGTAGCGCGCCCCTGCGTGGTTTTCAGTCCGCAAGAACAAGACGCCTGGATCGACAGGTTGATTGAGGTGTCTTCCGTTATCTATGCGACGGATACCAGCCTCTACTGGAATGACCGGCGCGACTATTTCCATCACTTAGATGAGTTTTGGGTCGCCGAGAAGGACGGGCGCCTCATTGGTTGGTGCGGCGTCTGTGTTTGGGACCACGCTAGCCACCGTTTTCTATACATCGATACTCTCAATGTCGTCAATGAGTTCCGCAGGCAACGGCTTGCGGCGTTGCTCATGCTCGAAGTGTGGCTGCGGCATGCTTGGGCCAACAGGCGTCTTTTACCGCTTACCTTTCGCACCCAGAGCCCAACGGTGTATCGACTGAGCGAGCAACTGGTTCCTACAGGAACCTATCCAGCACTCCGCCCTAGAGGGACACATCGCGATGCAGGGGTGGCGCGTTCACTCGCGCGGTTCACAGCCGAGCGGACAAGCCCAGGATGTCAATTCGAAGAGGATTCGTTCATCGTCCGCCATGCATATGGGCACGCTCTTTTCGGAGACAAGCCTCACGCGATACATGACGCAGCCGTGGACCACTACTTCAACGAACGAATGAATCTCTCAGCAGGTGATGCAACGATTATCGTCACATTCCCGCGCTACGACAGCGTGATCCGCGCATTGATTGCTTACACAATGATGCGGCTTGGTTTTACAACCAATCCCGCGCGTCGACTCAAGCGGCACCAGTTACCTCGTATATAAGGGAATCAGATGGTACAGGCGGATACTACAACCAGCTTTAGGAATATAGCGTACCTACGACATGTGGAGATGCTTGGAAACGCGGGGTTGCCCGACATACCGAGCTTCACGAACGAATTCCTGTCAAGAAACGCTGACGTCGTCACAGTACAAGAGCAATCGGCACTGCGGGCGTTGCATATCCTGATTGCCGGCTGCGGAAGCGTCGGTGGCGCTGTTGTCGAGCCTCTTGTGCGACTCGGCGTCGGCGCGTTGAGGCTTGCCGATCCAGATGTATTCGCAACAAGCAACCTGAACCGGCAGGCCTGCACGGTCCACGACCTTGGTCGATACAAGACCGATGTGCTGCTCGAACGTGCACTCTCGATCAATCCGTTCGTGCAAGTCGAATCCATGTCTGGTGGGTTGACGCCGGACAATGTGGAAAACGCGGTTGTCGGCTGTGGGGCAATTTTCGATGGCGTCGATGGCTCGGCCTCGCCGTGGGTGAAGTGGCTGCTGCATGCGTGCGCGGCGGCGCACCGTATTCCGGTAATCGCCGGGGCGGATTTCGGAGGTAAAGCCGTGCTTTACATCTTCGATTATCGGCGACACCCCGTTCCATTCTACGGCCGGTCCAGCGAGGAGGCACACCGCCGCGGCGACTTCGTTCAGGCAGTGCGATGGCTAGGGCGTCGTCACTTCCCAGCGGATTTTCTTCCGATCGTATCCGACCGCCTGCTCACCGGTGAACCTTGGCCTCAGGTTTCGTACTGCGCGATGACTCTCGGTGCCTTGGCCAGTCGCACGATCATTGACGTGGTGTTGGGGCGTCGTGTTCCGCATGTTGTCAGTTCTGACATCCACATGAAAGTCCGCCCACTGCATTCCCGCTTGGCGATGCTCGCTCGCCAACCGATAGCCCTGTTGCGAACACTTCGGGAGTTGCGCCAGGGGCCCGTCGCGGCGACGATAGTCGCCCGACAAAAGGAATTGCGACTTCCTGCCTTCTTGGCGCCCATCGCCGAGGCGATACGCGGGGCACCTTCTGCACACAACACCCAACCGTGGCGCGTGTTGGTTCGGACCGACCGCTGCATAGAGATCGGCTGGCAACGGGCGCGACAGTTGCATGTCGCGGATTCAGACGCCCGCGGCCTGTGCTTAAGCCTCGGGTGTGCAATCGAGGCGGTGAATACGGTTGCGCACATCGACTTGGTGGCCCACGCCGGGGTCGACCCACTTGCCTCTGATTGGCACGGCGGTCGCCTCGAGATATCCGGGATACGCGAGAAAACCTACTATCGCGACGCAGGAGTTCTCGCGTTTCGATCGACGAACCGACATGCGTTTCTTACGGTCTCCCCCGACCGACGCATCATGCGCGCATGCGAAGAACAGGGTGCGACATTCGGTGTAACGACCGCAGTCTCATCCGACCGTCGGGTCCTTGACAGTCTTCGCGATCTCACCGCCGCAGCCGCTCGTCAGCACTTTCAGCAAGATGAGTACCTGGCCGAGCTGCTCCTGTGGACGCGTTTCACTGACGCTGAGCAGAGGCGCGCCAAAGATGGGTTCACGCCTCAAACGCTTGGCATAGATCCTTTAACGGCTGCGGTGTTGCGAGGCTTGAGGTCGTCGTCACTGTTGCGCGCGGGTGCGCGACGCGCGGGACTCGCCCAGGCTATGGCTGCTGTCGCCGCATCGGCATTCGTGCACTGCGGCGGCGCGCTGGCCATATGCACGGATGATCTTTCACCAAAGGGACTCATATCCAGCGGACGCGCCATGATGGCGATATGGATCGAGTTGACGCGAAGCAATCTCGCGGTCCAGCCGGTGTTTTTCCCACTAGGCACACCCGCACATCGACGCGATGTTCGTAATCTCTTCGGTGTTTCGTCCGGAGATGTTGTTGCCTTGTTACGCATCGGTGTGCCAACGCGCGCTGCTACACGTTCCCCACGACTCGCCTTGGATACCATCTGCGAGGTCACCACTTAAAATGAACGAGACCGTCAACCTAGTATCTGCAAACCTTTCAACCTCGCAACCGTCTGTCCTCGTAGTCGGGGCGACGGGCCAGCTTGGCGGACGCGCGACCCAATTGCTTGTTGCGGCCGGCCACCGGGTACGCGCCCTCATTCGCCCAGGCGCGCAGTACCAACACCTGAGAAACATTCCTGGGCTGGAGTTTGTCGAAGGAGATCTTCGCGACTATGCCAGCTTGGAAAAGGCGTGTGAAGGTATATCGGCTGTCGTCGCGACAGCTACTGTGGTCTTCCCGCGCGGAAAGTACAGCTTCGCACAGGATGAAGGTATTGGGTATGAGAACCTCGTGCGAGCGGCCAAAACAAGCGGTGTCAACCACATTCTCTTTGTATCTATCGCGGCGCCCTATCTGGCTCGCTACACCGACCGGGTCCCGACGCTGCGAATGAAACAGTTCGTCGAGGCGATCATCGTAGGAAGCGGGCTCGGGTATACGATCCTTCGTTCCGCGCCGTTCATGGACGACTATTTCGCGCTGATTGGCAGCGATATTCCCTTATGCGGAAGTCCGGCCGCAACTCTCTTGCGTCCATTTTGGATGTCTCGTGTCTATACCCGCATTACGGCAAAACTGATAGAACGGTGGGGGGTCGCCTCAGTGCCGGGACGCATAGCCCGGTGTCACAGCTTCATTGCACTGGATGATGTTGCGCATTTTATCCGTGCCGCGGTCGCTCGCGGACCGTTAAATCGAACACTTGTCATCGGGGGCGCTCGCGCCTACAGCTGGAACGAGATTGCCCAGTTATACGGGCGACTACTCGGGAGAGTTGTGCGGGCTCTTCCAACCGTACCGTTCGCGTTGCGAACGAGTATGGAGTTGCTTCGGCCGCTGTCATCCGCCGCCTCTAATCAATTGGGTGTGCTGTGGGTTCTGTCGGAAAACGACATTGTTGTCGATCCGAACGAGGCCCTTGCCGAATTTAACGTTTCGCTCACCTCTCCTGAGATCTATCTGGCAGAGAAGATCGCAGCACGTGGCAGGCCGGACCAATCCTCCTCGTCGCAGTCCACCAATACCTGAAAACCCATTCGATCGCCACCGCAAATGACAGCATGACACAACCGAAGCCTTCAGCATCAAGATCTGTGGACACCGCCATGATGCCGATCAGGGAACCCGTTTCGCGCTCGTTCAAGACAATGCTACAACAATTAGCCTTTGCCAGTCGCTTCGCTCTGCGTCTTCTTAGGCCAATCCGTCCGCGCTCGCGAAATCGCTGGTTTTTGCCGCAGGCGGATATCTATGATCTTTTATTGGGCCCTTATGCCACGCAACTGCTTTACGTTGCAGCGGCCCTCTCGATCGCTGATCGTCTTGACGATACCGCACGTAGCACTGACGAGCTTGCGGCGGAATGTTCCTGTCGGCCACGGGAGCTGTATCGGGTACTTCGTGCGCTCGCCGGTCTGGGCGTGTTCCGCGAACTGCCTGGAAGGCGCTTCGCTAACAATCGGGCCTCGGCGTACTTGCGCACTGATACGCCCGGTTCATTGCGAGATGCTGCCATCTACATGGGGTGCGAGTGGCACTGGGCACCTATGGGGCGGCTCATCGACCGTGTGCGCGATGGCCAGCCTTCGTTTGTACATGCACACGGCGCACGCTTCTACGATTACCTGGCGACGCACCCCGAGGCGAGCACGGTCTTCAACGCCTCAATGACTGCCTTTTCTGTTCAATCTCACAGCTTGGCGGCGCGCGCATACGGATTTCCTGGAGTCAGCGTCCTTGTAGACATCGGTGGCGGCCACGGCGCACTGATGGAATCCATTCTCGCCGACCAGGTGGACATGCGTGGGATTATTTTCGACCTGCCACACGTTGTTGCCGGGGCAACGATGCGTTTGCACCATTCCGATCTTGTGACGCGTGCTTCGGTCGTTGGGGGGAGTTTCTTAGAAGCGATTCCGCCAGGCGGAGACGGCTACATGCTGTCGATGATCCTTCCGGACTATGAAGATGCTGACGTGCTTAAGATATTCAGCAATGTGCGAAAGGTTATCCCGCGTACGGGGAAACTTATCGTGCTCGACATGCTTATTTCTGATTCCAACCGCCCGTCTTACGCAGCACTGGGAGATGTCGAGTTGCTCGTAAACACCTATGGCCACATGCGCACTACCGAGGAGTTTGCAGATCTTTTCGCTGCATCCGGCTTTCGACTACATCGTGTCGTCTCCTCAGTAGCACCCGTTTCCGTGCTCGAGGCAGTTCCCGCGTAGATCGGCAGACATGGCGAATTCATCGATGCCTTTATTTCACGTCGTAGTAACCGGTGCCGGTCGCGGGTTGGGACGTTCTCTTGTCGCAAATTACCTCTCCCAGGGGGCGGCCGTTTACCCGATTGTGCGCCGTGCATTCGATGCGGACACACTCAAGCATCTAGATAGCACCCGGTGCCATCCGATTGTGGCTGATCTATCGCAGGACGACTCGATTACTACGATAAGTAAGGCGCTCTCTGCCTACACTCGTTGCGTCGATGTCCTGATCAACAATGCCGGCATTCCGGGGAACGCAGCCCGCATCGAGGATGCCACTCCCGGGGAGGTTTGTGAATTGCTCGACGTCCATTGTTTGGGCGCGATGCGATGTATCAAAGCAGCGTTACCACTGCTGCGTGCCGCCAAGGAGCCCAAGGTAGTCAACATAACTTCCCGCTTGGGCTCACTTTCCCTAACTCACAATGGGACGTTCCGACATCTCACCGTGTCTTACGCCTATCGCATAGCGAAGGCCGCACAGAACATGCTCACTGTCTGTCTGGACGACGAGCTCAAGCAGCAGGGAATTCAAGTATATGCCGTTCATCCTGGCACATTACTAACAGAATCGGGGTCATCGGACGCAAATGTCGAGCCCTCCGCCGCCGCCGAGAGGCTGACCGCTTGGATCGCGGGCGCCGATCCCAGATTGAGCGGACTTACCATTGACCTAGAGTCAGGAGCCCTTCCATGGTAATTCTACCAGAAGTTCCTTCCGTCATTTCGGATACATCCGACCAGGGTATTCATGAAAACTGTGCTACAGCCAAGCGCGCAGCACAGCGATCGCGCCAGCTCCATTTCGTTTCCGACTGTACGCTTCGCGACACGGCAAACGCGCCGGGCGTTTTCCTTGGGCCTGCCGCGACGGCGATCGCCCAATGCCTAGATAACCTGGGTATTGATGAGATCGAGCACGGTGTCGCCAGCGCACATCGCGACGATGAGCAACTCGCGTGCGCGATCAACGAGCTGAATTTGTCTGCGGACACGAGCTGCGTCTTCTTCTGTCTGCAATCATCGTCCATCGCCGGAGCCGTTGACTTTGCAACCGGCTGTGGCTATGACGCGATTATGATCTCTATGCCCAGTTCTGATCTGTTTCAGCAACTGAAGCTGAAGCGCTCGTTTAGGGCCACTTGCAGTTTGTTGGAGAAGGCAATTACGTATGCCGTGAGGGCCGGGCTGAAAGTGACCTTCAGCGGCGAGGACGCCGCACGCGCCGACTTGGCCGCCTTGCTCGAATACGTTCGTGTCGGCGAGGCTAGTGGGGCATCGCGTTTTCGATTTGCCGAATCGGTCGCCTGTCTGTATCCGTCTGAGATGCGTACTCGCATAACCAATCTCTGCACGAGCACCACCATCCCGGTCGAAGTGCATTGTCACTCTGCGCACGGCCTTGCGGTGGCCAATACGATCGCAGCGTTCGAGGCCGGTGCTCGCTGGGCTTCAGTGACCGTGAACGGCATTGGCGAGCGAGGGGGAAACACACCGCTGGAACCAGTATTGCTTTACCTGTGGCGCCACTTCGGCGCTGACTACTACGCGTTGAACAATATCTGGCATCTGTCAAATCTTGTGAGCCAGGCGACGGGGCTACATGTGCATCGGTTTACGCCCATCGTGGGCGCAGATTGCTTTGCCTATGAAATATCCAGTCAGTACAAGGAGCACCGATTGTACGAGGAATTCCCGGCAGAGATGGTTGGCAATCGGCGCCACCTGGTCTACGGCCGTAAGGCCGACACTGCCGCGTTGCAAATGATGGTTCAAATGCTTGGCCACGATTTATCCGCCGAGGATCTCGCTCTTTTAGCGCGACGCGCCGACGCGGTAGTGTCACATCAACTCCAATACCTCGACCTCAACGACCTACGCACACTTATGGAGACACTCAAAAGTGACAAACTGCAATGTTACACATAAGGCTACCTGCCCGGAGTGCGACTTCTCATTTGAGATTGAGCATCCAGTGAAGGACGAAGTTATTGTCTGCAGGGACTGCTCCTTGCGATTACTGGTGATTGACGTCAAGACTGAAGAGGGGCGCGTTGATCTCGCGCTTACTGAGACAAACGCCGATGACTGGGGACAATAACAGTCTGGCTGTTCTGATCAGCGGTGGTTTGCGGTGGGAGGAGAAATCTCTCTTGCACACCGCTGAACGAGCTGGAATCGAGATGCGCCATGTGCATGTAAACGACCTGGCCCTCGGGCCGTGCGTATCGTTACCGCCCGGAACCGTGGTGCTAGTGCGCACGCCAGGTTACTTCCAGAGCATTGAAGTGGCTGAGGCGCTTGAAGGGATGCAATGCGTGGTACGCAATCCACGTTGGGCGATCTCGGTTTTTGGGCGAAAGTCAGCCACGGATCTTTGGCTCAACAAACACAGATTGCCATACATACGATCGCGTATTGTCTTCTCTCCGGATGCTTTCGACGAAGTCGAACTGGCCCTTGGTTATCCCCTTGTGCTTAAACCGATCATCGGTGGCTTTGGCAGGGGTATCCACCGAATCGATTCACGCCGCGAGCTCATGATGGCGTGGGACCATCTCAGTACCCATGCCCCCGCGCACCACCGATGTCTGTACTTGCAGCGGATCATAGATGTTGCGCACGATCTTCGTGTGCTCGTACTAAACAGACACATCATCAGCACAATTGAGCGTCGCAACACGGGAGAGTTCGCAAAAAATATCGCGCGCGGAGGGTGCGGCATTCCGTACGCCTTAGGGAAACATGAGACGGCAGTGCTCGATGAACTTAGTCCGCACCTTCCTTCCGGTCTGTTCGGGGTCGACTTGCTGGTTGATGTCACCGGGCAGACACATATTTGCGAGATCAATGCAGTCCCCTGCTTTCGTGAGTCAGCGGCGCTTACGCAGCCAAACCTAGTGTACGACATACTTACCGGGCTGATCGGGGGACACGCATGAGTTCGAAAGCGCTGCGTGTCGGCATTCTGGGAGCATCCGGGCTAGTCGGGCAACAGCTCCTCTCTATTCTATCCGAACACTCTGGCGTCAGCACGGTGGTACCGTTTAGCCGTCGACTCGGCGGCACAGTCGTGTGGCACAACAATCCTGCATTCCGACATCTCGGTGATCTACGGTACGTCGTGCCGGACACTGAGCAGCTACGTTTATGCGACACACTGTTCCTAGCGCTTCCCGCTGGCGAATCGTTCAGCTATGTTCGCGCCGTAGCCGGTGGAAACACCCGTGTCATCGATGTCGGAAGCGACTTTCGATTCAAGGACCCTGCCCGTTACGAATCCATATACCAAGTCCAGCACGGGTTACCCGATGAGCTTGACAGCTTCCGTGTTGTCGTCCCAGAGGTCAACGGTGACTGCCTTGACTCCTCGACATCACGCATCGCTCTGCCCGGGTGTACCTCAACAGCGGTCATTCTCGCCCTCTACCCGCTCGTTCGTGCAGGATTGCTTGGTTCTTCCCAGGTTATTGTTGATGCGAAAACCAGCTCGAGCGCCAGCGCGAGCAAGGCGTCAGCGGCGCAGTTGCATTACCAACGCAGTCAAGGGATACGCGTCCACAAACTTCTGCGGCAACACCGCCATCGGCATGAGATCGAAGAATTTCTGAAAGCGCATTGTTCTGGCACGGTTGAAGTGTTTCTGAACACATTCGCTGTCGATCAAGTACGAGGGTTGTCGGTCGCCTGCTATGTTGATCTTGCCGCGGGTGTTCGCAATGCTGACGTCGCCTCCGCATACCGCTATTGCTACCAAAACACACGCTTCGTGCGGATCGTGAAGCTTAACAATGGCTTCGAGCGTTACCCTAACCCGAAGCTGAACGCTGGGACCAACTACTGCGACATTGGATTCGAGGTAGACGAACAAAGTCGCAAGGCCGTACTGATCGGGGCCCTGGATAATCTACTTAAAGGTGCGGCGGGCCAAGCAGTGCAGTGCTTCAATCGGGTGCATTTATTCCCCGAAACCACCGGCTTGCCGATGCAAGCTAGGTTTCCGTAATCCCACAGGACACGTCATGCTGACACTCTTGAAGATTGGAGGAAGTTGCCTCGGCGAGGCCAATGATGCGTTGAGCGCAAATCTTGCAATCCGAGGTGACGGCAAGACGATCATCGTCCATGGCTACTCACGTACACTCCGCTCGTTGCTCGAGCATGCCGGTGTTTCCCGGTATAGATTCATGTCTGCATCGGGCACACCGTCACACCTCACAGGTGAGGCCGAGTTGTACGCCTCGCTCCTCGCCGCCAAGCTTGACAACGAACGTCTGTCCAGCGCTGTGCAGCTTTGTGGCCTACGTGCGCATGGTGTGCTCGGCCACGATCGTTTGTTAATTGGCGCCCGTAAGCAGCGTGTACGCTTCTATGAGGGTACAGTGCTTAAGACCGTAACGGACGATCATTCCGGACGATTCATCGGCGTAGACCGCGAGGCGCTCGATCACATACTCGCCAGTTGCGATGTGCTGGTAGTTGGTGCGCTTCTCCTCGACCCGCAGGACGGGCCGGTCGTGGCGGACGCCGATGCTGTCGCCGCTGGTTTGGCTGTTGCCTTGGGGCTATCGCGGTATGTGGTATTCAGCGATGTACCTGGATTCGCCGTAAGCGGTACGGTTGTTGGCGAGATACCGCGTAGCAGAATTGGTTACTACGCCACCCATGCCACGGGTGGAATGGTGAAGAAGCTTCGCTACATCGAGCAGGCTTTAGCCAACCGCGTGGACGAGGTCTATCTGTGTAGCACGAAGACACTTCCTGATTCGTATGGGACACGATTCTATGCTGATTAGGATCGCACTGATTAACAATCAGTATACTGTTCCGAAGGCGTTCGAGCGATTTTTCGCAGGTCGGCCCGATGTTAGGGTACAGGTTTTCGATTTCCGGAATCTCGACGGTGGACACTTGCCGCCCGGTGAGTTCGATGGCGTGATTCTTACGGGCACGGACGACAGTCCCTTGCACCGTCCGGATCTGTACAGCGACGAGATGACGCTCGTCCGTTCAAGCCAGTTACCTCTGTTAGGTATCTGCGGCGGACATCAGATCATGTGTCTCGCGCACGGCGCAAACATCGTTACACTGAGCAGCCCGATCTATGGTCGAACGACCATCTTGCGCATACAGGCACATCCCATTCTTCAGGGCCTACCCGACAGCTTTACCGTTTTTTCGAAGCACCGCTTCTGCGTGCTTTCGCCGCCGAGTGGATTCGTCACGATCCTCCGTTCCGACGTTGGCTCACACCTCTATGGTGTCGCCCATCGGGAACGGCAGCAATATGGTGTGCAGTTTCACCCAGAGCGCCGGAACCAAGGCGAGCGTGTCCTTGTGAACTTTCTCGCTCTCGTGTCCCGCCGCCCACAAGTGTTCCCCCGGATCTGCAGAACAACCGCTGACGTTACGGTCGATAACGAGTCTACATGAAAAATCATGGTGCCGTGCAACCATCACTAAGAATCGCCGGGCTCTCGGAGAACGGCCTCACTGCACTGAGCGAAGCACGTGCTCGCCTGCGTCTCGACGGGACTGAAGTTATCGACCTCAGCGAAGGGTCGCCGGATTTTGCGCCGTCGAATACGATCCGCGAGGCGCTTGCCAACGCGTGCAAGCGACCTGACGTCCACGGCTACTCTGCGGTCCAAGGTTTGCCGAGTCTACGGTCTGCGTTTCTTGAGCACTTGCAGAAACGGGGCTCGGATGTCACGAACGTAGAGTGCATTATCGGTGCTGGATCAAAGGAGCTCATCGGCCATCTCAGCCAAGCGTTGCTCGGGCATGGTGACGTGGTGTTGGTTCCGGCGTTGGCGTACCCATTCTACAGGGCGGCGGCCCAGTACGCCGGAGCGGAGGTTATCGTATATCCACTCACCGATGACGGCAATTATCTGCCAGAGCTATCGCGGGTGCCGGATGAAATATTGTCGCGGACCAAACTAATTTGGCTCAACACGCCTCACAACCCCACAGGTGCTGTATTGCCCGCGGATTTCTTGCAGGACCTCATTCACTTCTGCCGCGCACGCCAAATCGTCGTGGCATGCGATCTTGCCTACAGTGACATTACATTTGAGCGTGATTTCGCTCCGGCTCCGCTCGCTTGTGGGGATCGCTCATCGCAGTTTGTGATCGAAGTTCATTCGCTATCAAAGAACATAAACATTGCGGGCTGGCGCGTTGGATTTCTCGTCGGTGATCCTACCATTGTCTCGTACGTCGCGCAGTCACGCACGGTCTTCGGCGGCGGTTCGTTCGTCCCAATTCAGCTGGCATGCCGTTTCGCGCTCGATCATTTCACGCTACTCGCCTCGGAGGTGCGCGAGACTTATCGTGCACGAGCCGATTCTGTTGTGCGCCGGCTCGAGAAAGCAGAAGTTTGTTGCGTTCGTCCCCGTGGCTCTTTCTATATTTGGGCGGCAACTCCCGATGGCGGCTGTGACGTAGCCTTTAGCAAGTCTTTGCTAGACAAGACGCGGGTGTTGGTAACGCCTGGGAGTGCATTCGGCACAGCAGGCCGGGGATGGATACGGTTGTCGCTGACGAGACCTCCCGAGATCCTCGATAAGGCGATTGACCGTCTGGTTGAGTTCTGCGCGGATCATTCAGTACGTCCCAAAGACGCAATAGTCAATGACGTATGAGACGAAGCGTCCAGGATAAAACGATGAGTGACGTGGCGATCATTACATCTTCAAGCGTGGAACCGCCACCGATCGATGACGCCATGCTTGCGGATGAGCTCGCGTCGCGCGGTATCATAACAACAATGCTTGCCTGGGACACAGGATCAGTTGCGACCACAAACGCAACCATTGGCGTGGTGCGCTCGACGTGGAACTACCACCTGCAGCTCCGTGAGTTTCTTGAGTGGACTGCACATTTCGCGGAAACAAATCTGTTGTTTAACTCCTTAGCGGCCATAAGTTGGAACTGCCATAAAAAATATCTCTCCTACCTTAGTAGGCAAGGAGTCAGTTGTGTCCCGACACTTTATCTAGATTGTCTCAGCACGGACAAACTGCAATGCGTCTTCGACACAACATCCTGGACGACAATCGTGGTCAAACCGGTTGTCGCCCTTGGGGCAGATGGCCTCCACCGAGTAGAGGTAGGCAAGCAGGAGCAGTGGCATCGGGCAATCGCAGGGACAACTGGTTATAGTGGCCTCCTGATACAGCCTTACCTTGCGTCTGTGGAATCCGACGGAGAAGTATCCATATGCTTTGTCGACGGGAAGGTCTCCCATGCCGTACGCAAGATACCTGCAAGTGGCGAGTTCCGAGTCCATGAAAAATACGGCGGTCGCCTTGAACGAATTACACCTACGCCGGCCGTAGAGACGTTTGCCCGATACTGCCTTGAGTCCAGTGGATTTCGCACCCTGTATGCGCGGGCAGATATACTTTTCGATTCGAATGGCGACCCCCTGCTCAACGAGCTAGAACTCATAGAGCCTGATCTTTACTTACGCGAAGCACCAGACGTAGTTGTTCGTCTGGCTTCCGCTATTGAAGAGCGACTCTTGAATCTCAGACCCTTGTCAGTTGCGCCACATAACTGTGTGAAAAAGGTGTGAGGAGCTAACCATGCACTGGGTATTCCTATCGCTCGCGATTGGCCTTGAGGTGGCTGGGACGACATGCATGAAATTGTCGTTCGGCCTGACGCGTGTCGTCCCCTCAGTTTTGCTTTTCCTTTTTTACGGGTTGAGCTTCGCTTGTATGAGTTTGGCGCTCAAACGTCTTGACGTAAGTTACGCGTATGCGGTGTGGTCTGCTGCGGGTACCGCGCTTATCGCAGTCATCGGAGTACTATGGTTCAATGAAAATGTAAACGCGGTCAAGGTCGTCTCGCTCGCCCTCATCATTGTGGGTGTTGTCGGCCTACACATATCCGAAGGAGTTCGCTAGTGCAACGTCGCCCTTGTCCTTAATGACAATATGGTCGACCTCGCTGTAAAAACGCTCCTACATGACAAACCACGGTTTGCTATAACGGTCGCCGGCGTCGCATTTGCGGTCGCACTCGTTTTGATCCAAGTAGGCTTATTTCTAGGGTTGCTTGAGAACGCATCAATTACGATTGACAAGCTAAATGCCGACATATGGGTTACGTCACGGAATACCCCGAACGTGGACTTCGCTCAGCCGTTCCCGGACACGTCAATACACCGGGTTCGAGCGGTAACGGGCGTCACCCAGGCGGACAACCTAATCGTGTGGTACATGCCGTTGTTGCTAAAGAATGGGGCGCGGGAGTCAGTTCTCGTGTACGCGCTTGCAAACGCCGACAGGTGGGGTTTTCCGTGGAATATTGCTGCCCGCGATGGCTTTTCTCGCCGCTCTACCGGATATGTGCTCATGGATGAGTCTTCGAGTAGGCGATTTGGTGCGATCCGTGTTGGCGAATCTTGGGAGATCCTTGGTCGGAGGTTCTCAGTGAGTGGTTTGACGCGCGAAGCACGATCCTTCACCACGACACCAATCGCCTTCATGGCCTACCGCGATGCGCAGTCGCTCGACCCGCAATATCTCTCTGGTCAGACGACCTATATCATCGCCCGAATTAGTAACCGGGCAGATGCCCAAGCAGTAAAGGATGAGATTGCACGACGCCTTCCGTTCAACGATGTCTACCGATCTGATGAGTGGTCCGCACGATCACGTGCTTACTGGATAGAAAGTACCGGGATCGGCTTGAGCATGACTCTGACCATACTTCTCGGCTGTCTCGTCGGAGTCACCGTGGTCGCCCAGACCCTTTACGCGGCAACCATGGAACATAGCCAAGAATATGGAACTGTCAAAGCGATAGGTGGCCATAACGCCGATATATACCGACTGATTGCAAAGCAAGCGATAGTCTCCGCTATCCTCGGCTACGGCACAGGTGTCTGCGTGACATTTGCGGTCATGTCAGTTGTGTCGTGGTTAGATCTCCAGATGGTGCTGTCCGCTACGATATTCATCGCCGTGTTCCTCGGTGCCGTCTCACTGTGTCTGGGCGCGGCGCTATTCTCGTTCCGGCAAGTCTCGCGACTTGATCCGGCAATAGTCTTTAGGCGTTAGTGTGATGAATATGATGGCGCTTGAAGCACACTCGATCAACAAGAGTTTCGGATATGGCAACAACACCTCTGTTATCTTGCGTGGGGTCACCCTGCATGTGCGCACGGGGGAGGTTGTTGTGTTGGAAGGTCCATCTGGTTCCGGCAAGACGACGCTGTTATCCATTATTGGCTGCATTCTACGTGCGACGTCCGGTCGGGTAGTTATTGGTGGTTGCCAGGCTAACACAAGCGATGAATACCAGCTTGCGGAGTTTCGCAGGCGACATATCGGTTTCGTGTTTCAGCAATACAATCTCTTCCCTGCGCTCACGGCCAGAGAGAACATCGAGTACGCCTTACAGATCAAAGGTGTGACTAGCCAAGAAGCAAGCTGTGAAGCTGATCGACTTCTCGAGTCCGTTGGGCTTGATGATCACCGCCACCACCTTCCAAGAGATCTGTCCGGTGGCCAAAAACAGCGCGTTGCGATCGCGAGAGCGTTGTGCGGAAACCCGACGGTCATTTTAGCTGATGAGCCAACCGCGAACCTCGATTCCCACACCGGGATGCAAATCGTAGCCTTGTTCCGCGAACTGGCGAAAGAGCGAGGCCGGGGACTACTTATTGTAACCCATGACCCAAACGTCACCCAGTCGGCTGATCGGCTCATTCGCATCCGGGATGGGGTGATTGGTGAAAGCGATGGAGGCCGAGAGTCGTGACCGTCTACCGATACATAATTCTGCTCACGGTCGGCGCTTCCATTGTCGCCGTGGCATTCTTCCAGTTCACCGCATTGTCGAGCACAGAACCGGTGCGCCGTGCATCTGTGACGTACAGGGAACGACCACTCGGTGTGGCAATCGACTCGGTTCCAGTGAGTGCAGAAGGTCATGTGACCACCCTGCCTGACTTTGATATCACACTGAACAGCGAACTTGACGCAACAGTTGTTCGTGTTGCAGTTGCTGAACATACCGTGGTGCGCAGGGGGGATCTGTTGGTTGAGCTGCGATCACCGGAGCTAGAGGCAGTCCATGCCGAGCTGACATCGCGTGCAAATGAAGCAGTCGCGGAACTAAAGATTGCTGAACAGGATCTGCGTGCGCATAAGGATCTCGCAGAACACGGCTTTATCAGCCCACAAGGGCTTCTGCGTTATAAATTGGCTTGGGAACGCGAGCTTGCACGAAAACACGCATCTGACGCCGTTGTGCGTCGCAATTTCGCGCAGCTTGCAAAGTTGCGCATTTTGTCGCCGATCGATGGTGTTGCGATTGCACGCTACGTGCAAGCGGGCGAAGTGGTTCGGCAGGAAGCACGGCTGATTCGCGTCTCTGACCTGACAAAAATGCGCATCGATGTAGAAGTGGATGAGTTTGATGTCGGTCGCATCAAACCCGGCCTTGTGGCGGAGGTTAGCGCAGAAAGTGATCCCGACAGGATATGGCGCGGACAAGTGGAACAGGTTGGAGCAGCGCTCGTGGCTCGTCGAATACGCCCACAGGACCCCGCCCGCCCTGTCGACACGATGGTGCTGCCCGTACGGATCGTCCTTATCGAGCCTGCTACCCTAAAACTCGGACAGCGCGTGAACGTCTCCATTACCTCCAGCGTGGCCTCGCGATGAGCCATCTGTGTACATGCTGACGAGGCGGATTATTGGCTCGTGACAAAAAACACCCCTGATCCTTGCGAATCTGGGGGTGTCGCCCACGGGAAAACCAGACTTATTTACACACTTTAACTGAACGGCTAGCGCTTGAGGGGGGCTGTTTAACATGGTGATAATTTCAGCAGCACATGCGAATATCCCAACCAACCTTCTAATAGTTACATCCATTTGTAACATCATGTTATAAGAATGGTAACGCCATCATGAGCGAATGGATTAACAATACGACATATGTA
>Ga0315281_10002431_pt1 | contig 27699 bp, 17 predicted proteins | sample YL17G07_0_MG_FD_204540 | JGI IMG/M metagenome (GOLD analysis project Ga0315281, IMG submission 204540) | Sediment microbial communities from Yellowstone Lake, YNP, Wyoming, USA - YL17G07_0 | ecosystem: Environmental > Aquatic > Freshwater > Lake > Sediment | place: USA: Wyoming | collected...
AGTGAGCCTATAAGCAAACAAAATATCTTTATCAATACCAGTAAATGTTCAGACATATAATCCTCGTAAAAGTTTTTCCATATTTGGACCCTTATCCATTTCTGTGCCGACTTATTATCCTTTATCCCTATTGCCCTGGGTGCTGCCACTGGATTGCGCTGCAACTGCTCCTGCAGGTACTCTTTTTCCAGCACCTTTACCGTATGCCAATCCAGTTTTAACTCTTTTGCTACCTCTTTTACCGTCATGGCCCGACACTTCCGGCCAACATAGTAGGCAAATCGTTTCGTGTAAAAAGGATTGTTTGCCAGCCAAGTCAGTTTCTCTCGTTTCACGGTACCACACTTCTTACCCTTGACCCGCCTAACCTCTGCATCCAGGAATATCCTGGCATTCCCGCAAGACAAATCCCGTGTCCTCTGCACTTTCTTGTCGTAGTAACTCCGATATCCTGTACCACAACATCCGCAGACCGTTTTTTTTGAATCCTAATTAAGCCGAATCACCCGAGCGCGTGAATCCCCAAATTTCCCCTGTGTATTCGATTGTGGGCGAAAACCGGGGAAGTGGTATTCGTCCAATAATCGTCTCCTTTTTCCCATCGGAAAATTATACAGATTTTACGATCCCCTTAAAAGCTTTTTTCCCCTTTATTTAAAGCCTTCTTATGCTAATTTGCACCCATTATTTACCCACACGAGTCCACGATGACCCCATATTATAAGGCTACACCTCGTTATCGGGGGGGGATACCCTGCGTTTGCTTTTCCTTGCGCTGTACTCTCGTCGTACCTTGTGGTAAAAGCATACCAAAACAGGCAAAACCACACAAGAATTAAATTCCCTTGAATGCCTTGAAAAGACTGATAGAATACAAACATATCGGAAGACACACTGAAGGATAAAAACAGGCAAAAAAGGCTTGTAAATTATTAATTATAGTCTTCACGTGGATATTGTAAGTATAGAACAATTTGGTAACTGCTCAGCAGGCGTTGTTTTTGTCCATAAAAGAAGTGAATAACCTATAGCTATAACAAGAAGCGAATAATTAATGAGTACAGTAACGATAAACAATGTGTCCATAGGCCAGGGATTGCCGCTTGTCTTTATTGCGGGGCCGTGTGTCATAGAGTCGTATGAAGGGTGTATGCGGCTGGCGGAGAAACTCAAAACCCTCTTTCGCGCAAAGGGCGCGCCGTTTATTTTTAAGGCGTCGTACGACAAGGCAAACAGGACTTCAATAAAGTCATACAGGGGTCCTGGCAAAGATGAAGGCTTAAAGATACTGGCGGAAATAAAGCGGCAATTGGGCGTACCGATACTTTCCGACGTCCACAGCGAAGAAGACGTAGCGATGGCAGCGGAAACGCTTGATATTATGCAGATACCAGCCTTTTTGTGCCGTCAAACCGACCTAATCCTTGCGGCGGCAAAGACGGGTAAACCAATTAATATCAAGAAGGGGCAGTTCCTGGCGCCGTGGGATATGAAACCCCTTGTTGAAAAAATCAAGCCCTCCGGAAACGAGCGGATTTTGTTGACTGAGCGGGGAGCCTGTTTTGGTTATAACAACCTGGTGAGCGACATGCGGTCGCTGATTATTATGCGCAAATTCGGCTATCCCGTAATTTTTGACGCCACGCACAGCGTTCAGCTACCCGGCAGCCAGGGGAATGCTTCCGGAGGAGAAAGAGAAATGGTGCCGCCGCTTGCCCGTGCGGCCATCGCGACCGGGTGCGACGGATTATTTCTGGAAGTCCACGAGACCCCGGAAAAGGCGCTTTCCGACGCTGCAACTATGCTGCCTTTCGCCGATTTACCTGCGCTCGTTGACCAAGTATTAGGGATACACGCAGTGGTCCAAACCAAGAGCCGATAACATGGGAACAATTAAGGAATAATTATTGTAAATAAGGTAATTTTTCGTACAATATACAAAGCAAAACGGTTTCAAATAGTTAGCCCGCGTAGCTCAATTGGCGGAGCACATCATTCGTAATGATGAGGTTGTCGGTTCGACTCCGATCGCGGGCTTTTATTTTTTGCAGCAGCCATTCCGGTATTTCCAAAAGCCGGAAATACAAACCCATCGCCCCCTTTCTTAATTAACCCAAGCGGTTTCACCGATTTAAGCAGATTAAACACCTTTACGTTATACAACACACTAGTCCCCCTCAAGTTTTTCAATCATTACGGGTATCTGTGAGCCCTCAGCGTTTGTTATATGGGATCATTTATGATTATTAACAAAAAGAAGGTGTTTGTGCTTGGTCTTGACTCGGTGCCCCCAGAGCTTCTTTTTGACCGGTGGCTGGATCAGCTTCCTCATATAAAACGACTGATTTCCAGAGGTGTCTATGGCGATATGATGAGCACCATTCCCGCAATTACCTGCCCGGCATGGATGTCTATGATGACGAGCGCCAGCCCAGGCAAATTAGGATTATACGGGTTCAGAAACCGGTTGAGCTACGAATATGAAGGGTTATCGTTCTCAAATTCAAGGGCAGTTCCGGTTGACACATTATGGGACATTTTGTCAAAGATAGGAAAAAAGGTCGTGGTAATCGGGGTTCCTATGACGTATCCGCCTAAGCCGGTTAACGGATGTATGGTAACGTGTTTCATGACCCCCGACACCAAATGCGAGTATACCTATCCCCCTGCGTTGAAGGCTGAGGTAGAAAACATCACCAACGGCTACATTCTCGACGTTGATGAATTCAGAAACAACAACAAAGACCTCATCATCAAGACCATATACGATATGACCGAAAAGCGGTTCAGGCTCACAAGGCACTTTATTCGCGCCAAAGAGTGGGATTTCTTTATGATGGTTGAGATGGGTCCGGATAGGTTACACCACGCCTTCTGGAAATATTTTGATGAAGATCACCCCAAGTATATGCCGGGTTCGAAATACCAGGACGCTATCCTAAATTACTATAAGTATCTCGATAAGGAAATTGGCGAAACGTTTGCTCTCCTGGATGATGATACCATGACCATCATCGTATCCGACCACGGCGCGAAGAAGATGATGGGTGGAATATGTATCAATGAATGGCTTATCCAGAATGGCTACTTGAAATTGGTGCACTATCCGCCAGAAATCATCCCACTTAACAAATTGATCATCGATTGGGAAAACACCATGGCCTGGGGCGAAGGCGGTTACTATGGACGGCTATTCATGAACGTAAAGGGACGCGAGCCAAACGGGGTTATAGCAAAGCAGCATTATGAACACATCAGGAATGGGCTTATAAAAAAACTGGAAGGCCTTCGTGACCCAAACGGAAAAATAATCAATACCCGCGCTTTTAGGCCAGAGGACATTTACTCGGAATGCAATGGGATACCGCCTGATTTAATCGTGTACTACGGCAATCTCTCCTGGAGATCTATTGGCAGCGTGGGAAGCAAAACGATATGGGCTGACGAGAACGACACCGGTACCGACGACGCCAATCACGCACAGTACGGTATTTTTATGATTAATGACCGTAGGAATCACCATAAGGATAAGCGTAGCGGGATCACCTTATACGATATCGCTCCCACCGTGTTGAACTACATGGGCATCAAAACGCCGGATAGTATGGAAGGCAAGATAATTGTGTAATAAAAGCGCGTGTCTCGCCAATCACCAAGTCGCAATTAGAGCAGAAAAGCAGGTGTTTCAAGGTATGTGTTGCCTTACAACCACATTCCCCATTGGCGCTATAATTTTTCTACCTCCCGGCAACAACTACAATATTTCTTAGACATTCTCAGTTTTCCATTTAAAATGTATTACGGTGAAAGAGACACTTGAAATAAGACGTTTTATTATGGCAAGCGGGGACGCATGTCCTACCGGAGGCAGATTGAAATTTTTCTACCATTAAAACTATGACAAATCGTTCGATAATGATACAAGGCACCGGCTCCCACGTGGGAAAAAGCATTTTGGTGTGCGCCTTGTGCCGTATCCTGAAACAGGATGGTTATACCGTTGCACCTTTTAAGGCACAAAACATGGCGTTGAACTCCTTTGTAACGAAAGACGGAAAGGAGATGGGCAGGGCGCAGGTGGCACAGGCCGAGGCAGCGGGAATTGATCCTATGGTAGAGATGAATCCCATACTTCTTAAGCCCACCGGAGATTGCGGTTCTCAGGTGGTTGTCATGGGTAAACCCGTGGGGAACATGACTGCCAGGGAGTACTATCAGAGGAAAAATGAATTTGTTTCCACCATAAAAGGCGCTTATAATATATTAAGCAGCCGGGTAGACGTTGTGGTTATTGAAGGCGCGGGCAGTCCGGCTGAGATAAACCTGAAGGATGGCGATATCGTCAATATGGGTATGGCAGAGATGGCGTCGTCCCCCGTATTGCTGGTTACCGACATCGACCGCGGCGGCGCATTTGCCTGGGTTGTCGGGACGTTGGAGTTGTTAACGGCACGTGAAAAAGACCGGGTGAAAGGTATTATCTTCAACAAGTTCCGTGGGGATAAGGGTATATTAAAACCGGGCTTGAACATGCTTGAAGACCGTATTCACAAACCCGTTGTGGGTGTGATACCTTACATGCATAATCTTGGCATCGATGACGAAGACTCCGTTTCGCTTGAGTATGCGCATACTGAGGGTCAAAATGATAAAGGGGCAGGGCCGAATTCCGCAATTTCTGCGACATCCCACCTTCGGCCTGTCATAGACATCGCGGTAATCAAACTGCCCCGTATATCAAATTTCACCGACTTTAACGCCTTCTCCCATGAAAAAGAGGTAAAGGTACGGTTTGTAGACAGGGCCGGGGACATCGGCCAGCCGGATTTGCTTATTATCCCAGGGACGAAAAACACCATTGGCGACCTGCGATTCCTGCGGGAACGGGGCATTGCTGGCCAAATAATACGACTTTCAAAAGAGGGCGCTATGGTCATGGGTGTTTGCGGCGGATACCAAATGCTGGGCATGCAAATTAACGACCCCCACCACGTGGAATCATCGGAGGATGGCGTCCAGGGTTTGGGTCTGTTAAACGTTGCCACTACCTTTGCCATGGAAAAGCAAACCTTTCAGGTGACGGCACATTTAATAAAATATGAAAATTCGTTTTATGTAGATGGCGAATTAACCGGATACGAGATTCACATGGGAGAAACGGCTTATAAAGGAGATAACCCGGCGAGGCCATTCTCAAAAATTAGTGAAAGGGCAGGAAAGTCGGCGCAAATCCTTGATGGTTGTGTGTCTGCCAGGGGGAATGTATTGGGCACCTACATTCACGGTGTTTTTGATAATGACGGATTCAGGTTGAGGCTTATTAAACATCTAAGATTGAAAAAAGGTCTCGAATCTGTGGATGGAACAGTTTTGAGTTATCAAATGAGAAAAGAAGAGAAATACGACGCTTTGGCCAATATCGTGCGCGGAAATATAGACATGAGTATGCTATACAAAATACTGGAGATGCACTAGTATGATCAATGTGGATTTCTTCCGCGAAGGAATTGAAAACCTAATCTACATACACGAAGAGGTCTTCTGGCTTAAAGAGTGTTTTACCGTTGGCATGTCACTGCTGGTCTTCTTGTTTGTTTGGAAGATTGTGGTACTTGAATATGGCAGGGACGTACTGCTCTATATAAGTGCCGTTATCGGCGCCGCCTGTATTGCGATGGGCGATATGGAGTATTGGAGCAGCAATGACATCCTGAAACTCGTCGCCCCCATATCCCTCTTCCTGTTGGCGCATAAGAAAAAGCAGGAAAGCGACGTCATGCTGTTCATCTTTCTCGTGCCCTATTTCTTTACCTCGTACGCCTTTCATATTTACAAGAATATTTACTACGGCGGAGTTTCCGTATTAACCATTCCGTTTATTATCTTTTGCATTGCCCTTGCTAAACAGAGTAGGGCACTCTCCCTCTTTATCAGCATAGTCATTGGGATACTGATAAACCTGCTCGGCGCCAATTGCGAGCCGGGCGTTAACGACATCATTATAAATCCCGCCCTGATTACCCTTGCCATAAGGTCGATTGAGTTCAGGACAAAAAACCCGCGGTACACCGACTTCCTAAAAATATTCTGGATAACACTCGTCTGCTTTGCCTTTTTCGGCAGTTGGGCATTCCATTTTCTGGAACCGGTACTTCCGCCGCTCCTTGACCTACTGAAGGCGTACATTGCCGACCCGCTCTTTAGTGTAAGCAAACACATGATAGCACGCGACGAAGAGGTCTTTTGGTTTAAAGAATGTTTTACCGTAGGCGTATCGACGCTGGTCTTCCTGTTCGTCTGGCGGATTGTGGCGCTTGAATACGGCAGGGGGGTGATGCTCTACGTAAGCGCCTTTATCGGCGCCGCCTGTATTGCGATGGGCGATATGGAGTATTGGAGCAGCAACGATGTCCTGAAACTCGTTGCCCCCATATCCATCTTCCTGCTGGCTCAGAAGAAGAAGCGGGAAGGCGATGCCATGCTGTTCTTCTTTCTTGTACCCTATTTCTTGACTTCGTACGTCTTTCATATTTATAAAAACTTTTACTACGGCGGCGTTTCCTTACTAACCATTCCCTGTATTGTCTTCTGTATTACCCTCGCCAAGCAGAACAGGACGCTTTCTATCTTAATCAGCATAGCCATTGGGGTGTTGATAAACCTGCTCGGCGTCAATTGCGAGCCTGGCGTTAACGATATCCTTATCAATCCGGCGCTTATTACCCTTGCCGTAAGGTGGATTGAGTTCAGGACGAAAAACCCGCGATATACGGGTTTTTTAAAGACATTCTGGATAACACTCGCCTGCTTTGCCTTTTTCGGCAGTTGGGCATTCCATTACCTGGAACCGGTACTCCCATCTATCATCGACCAACTGAAGGGGTTCGTTACGGCGCATTTCGTTGATGCGGGCAAAGACCTGTTAGAGCGCAATGAAGAGGTATTCTGGCTCAAGGAGTGTGTCACCGTTGCCGGCTCGGCGCTGGTCTTCCTGTTTGTCAGGAGGGGTGTTGTCCAGGGGTATGGCAGAGAATTGCTGCTCTTTATGAGCGCCCTAATCGGCGCTGCCTGCATTATGATGGGCGACACGGAGTATTGGAGCAGCAATGACATGCTGAAGCTCGTCGCCCCCATATCCATGCTCCTGCTGATGCATAAGAGGAAGCGGGAAAGCGACGTCATGCTGTTCATCTTTCTTATACCCTATTTCCTGACCTCGTATGCATTTCATCTTTACAAGAATTTTTACTTCGGCGGGGTCTCCTTATTATCAGTACCCTTTATTATTTTCTGCATCGTCCTGTCGAAACAGAGCAAGGCGCTTTGCATCACTATCAGCATTATCCTTGGGGTACTGATAAATCTGATTGGTATCAGCTTGGAACCCGGCATTAACGATATTATCATAAATCCCGCACTGATTACCCTCATTGTCAGGGTGATTGAATTCAGGACAAAAAACCCACGGTACAACGGTTTTTTGAAGATATTCTGGGTAACGCTCATCTGCTTCGCCTTTCTCGGCAGTTGGACGTTCCACTACCTGGAACCGATACTCCCCTCTATCATTGAGCAATTGAAGTTCTACGTTTCAGCGCCGTTCTTTGAGACCGGGACACACCTGATAGAGATACACGAAGAAGAGGTCTTTTGGATCAAAGAGTGTTTTACCACGGGTGTTTCACTGCTGGTCTTCCTGTTTGTTTGGAGGATTGTGATACTTGGTTTTGGCGGAGAAATACTGCTCTTCGTGAGCGCCTTTATCGGCGCGGCCTGCATTATGATGGGCGACATGGAGTACTGGAGCAGCAACGACATCCTGAAACTCAGCGCCCCCATAATCCTATTCCTGCTGGCGCACAGGAGGAAGCAGGAGAGCGACGTCCTGCTGTTCATCTTCCTCGTGCCTTATTTTCTTACCTCGTATGCGTTTCATGTTTATAAAGGCATTCACTACGGGGGGCTGTCATTACTGTCCCATCCGCTCCTCATCTTCTGTATCATCCTGGTGAAGGATAGCAGGGTATTGACTGTCTTTTTCAGCATTGTTGTTGGAGTCCTGATAAACCTCATCGGTATGAACACCGAACCAGGCATCAATGACATTATCATAAACCCCGCCTTGCTCACCCTTATCGCAAGGGCATTTGAACTTAAGAAGAAAAATCCAAGTTACACGGGTTTCTTAAAGATACTCTGGATAACGCTCATTTGTTTTGCCTTTTTCGGCAGTTGGGTATTCCATTTCGTGGAACCGATACTCCCGTACATGCTTGATTATCTGAAGGCGTATGTAGTGTTGCCTTTCTTTGATGCGGTGAAACACCTGATGGAGATGTGCGATGAGGTCTTTTGGCTCAAAGAATCCGTCACAACGCTTATATCCTTTATCATTTTGCTTGTTGTTTGGGGACTCGTAAGACTGGGGTTTGGCGCCGGGGCGCTTTTGGTGGTAGGAACGTTTATCGGATTTGGTTGTATCTTTCTGGATGGCGTTGACTTTTGGAGCAGCAATGACATACTGAAACTGCTTGCGCCAACGGCCGTATTTTTACTGGCAAACAAAAAAAAGCAGGACAGCGACGTTTTCCTATACATATTTCTCGTGCCATACCTCCTTACTTCGTACGAATTCTACCGGAGCGTACCGCATGGCGCGATGTCCGTGATGTCGCACGCAATGATCCTTATAAGTATCGCCTTTGTTAAGAAAAACATGCCCCTTTCGTTCATGACCAGTGCTACGGTGGGGGTACTCATAAACCTGCTTGGCATCAATGCCTCTCCCGGCACGAACGATATTTTTGTGAATCCCGCGCTGATTACGCTAGCGGTCAGAGGCCTTGAGTCCAAGACAAAAAATCCCCGATACACCGAGTTTCTCAAATCATTCTGGCTGACACTCGTATTTTTCGCCTACTTCGGCAGTTGGGTGTACTATCACTTACAAATTGCGTATTCAATGATGTGACAATCTGTCTGGCATTCTAACAAAGTTGAGTAGGGCTTTCAGGCTTATTGAATCCTGGCGGAGCTGTTACAGAAGTACTTTTACCGAGTAAAACACTATGACGTCCAATACCTCGAATATCGAATTGCTTTTGCGTAACCTGTATCACGAAAATGCCGCCGTGGTGAAGCGCACCCTTGAGGAAATTGGCAGGAACAGGAAGGGCGACCACGAATCGGTGAGGGCGTTGCAGGAATTTTTGAGAAGGGAACTGCGTATGCCTATTCGTATCCTTGCTGCCCAAACCATCTCCAAGATACAAAAAACTTCTCTACCAATCCCGAAAGAATTTAAAAAACCCGGCGTCTTTCAATGTCCGGGCGCAGAAAAGGTAAAACGGGTTGAGATTATCGACATAACGTGTCCACACTGCCGGAAGGAAGGCACAGCATCAGTAGCCGGTTTCGAACATGAATTTGCTTGTGAAGGCTGCGGGACATTGATCTGTCGCGAGGTACCGGAAAGCTGCATCGAAAAGTGCCCGGTAGGCAGCGCGTGCGTCGGTGAAGATCTTTATCAAAAATATTTGAAGGGGAGAAAGAGCGCCAGCATTCCTCATTGAAACACATGTCTGATATTAATTGGAAAAAGCATATACATTCAGGCCCGGAGATATTATTAGATAAACATGTTCAACCTCGGCAAGCCCATAAGCACACGCCTCCTACGAATACGTAACGCCTTATTATTTAATTCTATCAACCTCCTTTTTTCATCAACGCTCAATCTGTGTAGATTCTTTTTAGGCCGTTCGCTTTCCACCTTCTATGGTCATGTTTGCTGGTACAGTTCGTCTATTACTTTTTCCTCTTCTTCGATAGACTTCGCCTCCTTTCCCTGAAATATCCCTCCCCAACCCTTCTAACGCACGTAAATAGTATTGATAATTGTTAAAAAAAGTTTAAACTTTATAACATAGAAAACTGCCGGTTTTTAAAAATTCCGGTTTCCCTCTTATTTCCTGTATCCTCTGCTATAACCTTTTACAAAATAACGATTATCTCAGGCAACACCTTATGGGTATACTGATTGTCGATGATTCGGAAAACACGCGCGCCTTGCTTGAGTTTTATCTTAAAGGCGCCGGATATGAAGATATTCTTCATGCAGAAACGGCACCGGAGGCATTTAGTCTATTGACATTGAACGACTCCTCAAAGATAGGCCTGATACTGATGGATATCTCACTCCCGGACATTAATGGTATCGAGGCGTGCCACCACATAAAAACCATGGATCATCACAAAGACACCCCCATCGTTATGGTCACCGGCAAAACGGACGACACAAACCTTCAGCTCGCATTTGAAGCCGGCGCCATTGATTATTTGACTAAACCCATTAACAAGATCGAGTTGCTTACCAGGATACGCTCCGTTTTAAAATTGAAACACGAAATGGACAGCAGTAAAAAAATATCACGTCAACTGGAAGAGGCAAACCAGAAACTGAAACGGCTTTCCAGTATGGACGAACTCACGGGGATTGCTAACCGTCGCCAGTTCAACCACGTTCTCGATAAGGAATGGAGACGCTCCCTTCGCGACAACAAACCGTTATCTCTTATCATGCTGGATGTCGATTGCTTCAAGCTGTACAATGACAATTACGGCCATCAGGCCGGCGATGATTGCTTAAAACAGGTGGCGCACGTGCTACATTTACAGGCACGGCGTCCCGGGGATTTTGTTGCGCGTTATGGCGGAGAAGAATTTGCAATTGTTTTACCGGATACCAACGCCGAAAATGCCATACAATATGCAAACCGTGTTCATTCGGCTATCGACACACTCTGCATTCCTCACCTATATTCATTAGTAGCTAAATACATCACCCTCAGCATGGGGGTTGCCACTGTTATACCCAACGATCGTTTGACTCCGGAAAAATTGATCCAATTATCGGACGAAACTCTCTACCAGGCCAAACAAGAGGGCCGCAACCGGATAAAAGCCGCCACGGTTTGACATAACCCGCTTATGTCTTGTCCGAAAACCCAATCCGTCATATTGCAACAGACATGAAATTTCTTGCCTCAAGGAAGAAACTAATATATAATTGCAGCCTCCCATGTTTAAGCTTGCCTTTAAAAAGGTATTGTTGTTGTTCCCTTCGAGGTTGTTTTAGATGCACAAGCTTTCTTCTGAAAAAATCGGCACCGGCGGCAACTTAAATCTAGAGTTTATTATTAAAACACTAGACACAGATTTATTAAGTTACAAGAAATCTGTTAGCAACGCCTTCGAAGCGTCGCAGTCTCACATCTTCAGATGGTGGAATGAACTCTCCAAACCTGAAAAAACGCATCTTTTGCACCAAATTGCTTCCATAGATTTTGTCTTTATTCGTAATCTATTTCAGAAGAAATCTCCCTGGAGGGCGCAACCCGTCGCAAGCGTAACCCGGCAGCATTTAACCCCCCCAAATGTTATACCTGTGCCTACAAATATCCAGGAAAGATCTTTTGCTCTTGAGGCAAGGCACATTGGCGAGGAATCTTTGCGCAACGGAGAAATCGCCGTCCTTACCGTTGCGGGGGGCGACGGTACCCGGCTTGGCAGCGATAGACCGAAAGGTATGCTTTCCGTAACGCCAATCAGCGGGAAAAGTATTTTTCAGTTCCACGCGGAAAAAATATACGCAATCCAGCGAAATTTTGGCGTTACTATTCCCTGGTATATCATGACAAGCGAGACCAACCACACTGCAACACGCGATTTTTTCCACTCCCACAACTTCTTTGGATTGGACCCCAAACGAGTATGCTTTTTTATCCAGCGTATGCTCCCGGTCATCGATGCACAAGGTAATCTATTAATGAATTCCAAATCCAATATTATTATGAGCCCAAATGGACACGGAGGCGCAATCACAGCCCTCAAGGAAAATAATATTCTTGGTAATCTAAGGGAGTATGGCATTAAAAACATCTTCTATCATCAGGTAGACAACGTTTTGGTAAAGATGGTTGACCCTGTTTTCATTGGATATCACTTGAAAAACCATGCAGAAATCTCTTTGAAAAGTGTTAAAAAGCTCCGCCCGGAAGAAATGGTGGGGGTGATCGGCTACATTAACGGAAAATTACATATCGTAGAATATAGCGAGCTTTCTCGTGAAGATATGTATGCTCAAAACGGGGATGGCACGCTGAAATATAATGCCGCTAACATCGCTATTCACTTGATGAATACAAGCTTCCTGGAACAGATATGCCAGAGCGGCGATATGCTTCCTTACCATGCCGCCCAAAAAAAAGTACCTTATCTTAATGCGGACGGCAAGATGATAACACCTGGTGAGAACAATGCCATGAAGTTCGAATGCTTTATATTTGACATCCTTAAACAAGTAAAGAACGGCCTGGTGGTGGAGGTGCTACGTGAAGATGAATTTTCTCCTCTTAAAAATATGGAAGGAGATAATTCTCCTGTTACCGTAAAACGGGATATAAACAATCTTTTTGGCCGTTGGTTGCGTAATGCAGGCGTCTCTGTTCCCGTAGACGAGCAGGGAAACGTTAAGGGTTTCATTGAAATAGGGGCTGGTTATGCTATTGATGAAGAGGAATTACAGAGTAAAATAGATACGAGATTGCTGTTTGATGGCCATTTGAACTTGCAATCTCCATAAGAAAACGATCAGTAAATACGGGAACCCTGCTCTTGGTTTTTTCGAAAAACAGAGACTTTTTGCTCTATATGCTCCGTAGGGATAACCACCAACAGGCAGGCAATTCATTGCTTTTTTCAAATAAACGAACCATAGCGCTCTGTAGGAACGATTGAAAACAAAGAACCCTTTTTCGACAGGTTCTGGTTTGCAACCTGAACCCAGATTTTGATAGTAAAAAAACATTCTGCTATAACTAATTCAATACTTTATCCATAAAAAACTTCTTTATCGGAGGTTGAGCCTATAATGCGCTTGGATTTTAACAATATGATGTCTGACGTAATTGGTCCCGAGCATGGTATAACAGAGCAGGAGTTGAAGGCAATAGAGTCCCTTTCCACAAAGCACGCCAAGGACTTAAAAAAAGAGCGCGCTAGCGGCGCACTACCTTTTCTTGAACTTCCTTATGACAAAAAACTGGTTGCGGAAATACAGGAAACGGTTGCCTCACTAAAAGGCCGGTTTAAGAACCTTGTGGTCGTAGGTATTGGCGGTTCTGCATTGGGTAATATTGCAATTCATACGGCGCTGAACCATCCGTTTCACAACATTCTTGACGACCAAGGCAGAAATAATTTTCCGCGTGTGTTTGTGCTGGACAACATTGATCCTGATAGGTTTTCCGGCCTGATGAGCATCCTTAAAATCGAGGAAACCTTGTTTAACTTTATAACAAAATCCGGCGCAACGGTTGAAACCCTGTCTCAGTTTTTGATTATAATAAAGCACTTGCGTGATAAACTGGGAAGCCGTTACAAAGAGCATATTATTACGACAACAGATGCTGAAAAAGGAACCCTGCGCGCAATTACAAAACGTGAAGGCTTTAAGTCCTTCGCCATTCCCTCCGGCGTTGGCGGGCGATACTCCGTTTTAACACCCGTTGGTTTGCTTTCTGCCGCTATAAGTGGTGTGAATATCGTTGGTTTGTTGGAAGGTGCGTCTTCTATGGACGTTGCTTGCCAATCCCTGGAACTATGGAGCAACCCGGCGCTGATGTCCTCCGTATTGTATTTTTTAAGCTACACCAAAAAACGTAAAAACATCTTGATAATGATGCCTTATTCCAGCCAGCTTAGTGGCGCGGCAGATTGGTTTTGCCAGCTTTGGGCGGAGAGTCTTGGTAAGCGGCTATCTTTAAATAAAGAAGTTATTAATACCGGTTCTACGCCGGTAAAGGCCATTGGTGTTGTTGATCAGCACTCACAATTACAGCTTTACATGGAAGGCCCCTATGACAAAGTTATAACGTTTTGGGCTGTAAAGCAGTTTCGAAATAAAATTGTTGTGCCTGATGTAAATAATACTGATAAAGACATTAATTATCTAAAAGGCCATTCACTCAACGACATTATGTGGGCTGAATTTGAGGGAACAAGGCTTGCTTTAGCAGAACAAAAAAGACCTAATTGTACCGTTTTGCTTGATGATATCTCGGCGTTTTCGCTGGGACAACTCTTCTACTTTTATGAATTACAAACGGCATACGCAGGTAAATTTTTTAATATAAACACCTTTGATCAACCAGGTGTTGAGGCAAGCAAGATAAATGCCCTTACTATGTTAGGTAAGAGTGATTTTGTTGAAATGAAGAAAGAGTTATCTATTAAATTACAGGGTACGATCAAGCGATATGTTATGTAATTCATTATTAAGGAGAATAAACCTCTATATCCTAATCTAGTCTAACTGTTTAGAAAATTCAATGTTATCTTGTAGTGCGGGGATTTATCCCCCGCCAGTACCGACCATAAAGGTTGGCACCACAAAAAAGCTGCTGCCGTAGGCACCCTATTTTAATGTATAGGAATTTCAAAATGACTATGTCGTGGCAATTCATGAATTGCCACGACACTATTAAAGGTCGCCGAAGGCCTAATTAAACGAGAATTTTGAAGAATGACTCTGTAGTAAATTATTTAATTTTTCCTTTTTACATGATTTAATTTATGACAGTTAATAAAGATATTATAAGCACTGATTGCAACTCCTCATCCCCAAATACAGCTACTACTATTGCTGAGAGAAACTTTATCTTAAAAAACGTCCTTTCAGAAATAAAGAGAGTTGTTACTGCCCAACAATTTGATATGTGGTTCTCCGGTATAAGGCTAAGCGCTATTACGGAAAATAACATCACCTTTACAGTGCCAAACGATTTTATTAAGGAATGGCTCTATACTAATTACCTTGATATATTTTCTAATACTGTTTACAAGATATTAAACTCTCTGCGCGAGGTTGTTTTCTCTACCTATAGCGAGATTAACGATCATTACGCATACCTGCCTACTGCTTCCAACCAGACGGAATCGGTTGACACTAATACTCACCAAGAGACTAGCTATACCTTAAACAAACATTACGGCTTTGAGACCTTCGTTGTTGAACCATGTAACAGATTAGCTCACGCCTCTGCAGTTGCCGTTGCAGAATCGCCGGGACAGGCCTATAATCCATTATTTATACATGGCTCTTCTGGTCTCGGAAAAACACATCTTCTCCACGCAATAAACAATGTTTTACAAACGAAACATGGCTTGAACACCTTTTATCTTTCCTGTGAACGTTTTATAAGTCACTATATTTCCACAATAAGGTCAAATAGTTGGGGTGTTTTTAGAAGTCTATATAATGGTATTGACGCCTTATTGATAGATGACATACAACTTTTTGAAAATTCTCAGGGAAGCAGGGAAGAATTCTTTCACATCTTTAATACCCTTTATAACGCAAAAAAACAGATTGTCATCACAAGTGATAGCCCTCCAGAATCAATAAAATTTCTTGAGGATAGGCTTGTTTCCAGATTTAAATGGGGACTCCTTTGCAGTATAAATACCCCTACAATCGAGACACGTATTGCAATTATTGAAAAAAAGGCACTATTACTCGGTATTAATCTACCCTGTGAATTTGCAACGTATTTTGCACAAAATATAAATGGAAATATAAGAGAGATTGAGGGAGCTATTGCCAGATTAAATAAAGAATTAAGACTAACAAAAAGTAACGCGACGCTGAGTCTTATCAAAAGAATTGTTCAAGAGTTGTCATGCAGTAAGAAATTGGTAAATATAGAAGCTATTTTGGAAGCAGTATCTAAAAGATATAATGTGAGTGTATCGCAAATCTTATCAAAACAGCGCTTAAGAAGTATAACACTACCCAGACAAGTGGCCATGTACTTATCCAGAAAGCTTACAGGTATGTCTCTATCAGAAATAGGTGGATATATAGGAGGGAGAGATCATTCAACTGTTATACACGCAGACGAAAAAATTTCTACTCTTGCAAAAAAGGATAAAAATCTTCTTTTTTCCTTACAAAAATTAGAAAGTGATTTATCGAGATAACTTGTCAATAACCTGTAGATTTTATAAAGATACTATTTTTATAGATTTTGCCTTTTCATTTTTAAGACAAAATCTATGAATAGAGCATCTACAGGTTATTATTTAATTTATCTCTTTATCCCAAGAGTATTTGTATGCTATAAGTGTAGTTTGATGAATAGGTATAATACTTCTATATATAAATATATTAAACTATTATATACGTTACTTACTTTAGGTAAATGTAACAGTTTATAAAAAGTGAGGGTATCTCAATGAAAGCTAGTTTTATTGGTAATGATTTATTTAAAGGTTTTAATCTTGTTGCAAGTGTTACCCCTTCGTCGGCAATTAAGCAAATTTTAGGTGGGGTAAGAATTGGTGTTGCTAACGGCATTGCAAGTTTGATGGCAACAGATTTAGAGATATTAGTAAGGTGTGAAGTAGGTACAATAAGCTGTGAGGGAGAAGCAAGTATTGTCTTACCTGCAATGCGGGTGAATAATATTCTTAGAGAATGGGCTTCTAATAAAGAGATTTTAATGGAAATGGGAGAGACAAGCTGTCTCTTAAAATCTGAAGGTGGATACTTCAAGATAATGGGGGAAGATGCTAATCGTTTTCCTGAGGTTGGGCCGGTTGAAATAGGCGGTTTTGTTGAGGTAGAAGGTAATATTATAAGCAATATGGTGTCAAAGGTGCTTCACGCGGTGTCAACGGTAAAGATAAAGAGTGTACTTAGTGGTGTTTTTATGATTATAGAAGGTGATACTATAGAAATGGTTGCTGCTGACGGTAATAGGTTGTCAGTTATAAGGCGTAAAGTGGCAAATCCTTCCGGCATTTCTGTAAGGGGAATAATTCCCGTAAGATGTTTAGTATTATTGCAGCGTTTTGTAGCGGATTGGGATGGTGTGATAAGGGTAGGAATGAGTGAATCAAGAGTGCAATTTGTGGGTGGAAAAGTGGAAATTGTGTCCCAGTTGATAGACGGACAATATCCGAATCACGAAGATATTATTCCAAAGCACAACGATAAAAAAATAGAGATGAAGAAAGATGATGTAATTTCTGCCTTAAGAATGGCGTCTTTTATGACAGATGAGGGATATCGTGTAGTAGAGTGTATATTCGAAAAAAACAAGCTAAAGCTTTCTTCCAGGGCGATGGCAGTTGGAGAAACGGAATTGGAAGTAAACATAAATTATGAAGGTACGACCTTTAAGTTGAACGTCAATCCTGATTATATTTTAGATGCATTAAAATCATCAGATGAAGATATTATAGCAACGGAGTTTGGAGGAGGTGATAGTGCGATATTGTTTCGGTTGGGCCATGAACATGTAGGTGTAGTAATGCCTATGGAAACGGAAGAAGCCACTTAAGGGCATAGGTACAAGTTTGATATGAGGCTTGAAGGGGTAGAAGATTGAAATATGAAATGCCGGATAGATATTTTTTCAATAAAAATAGGATGATAAAGCTTGGTCAGGCATTGAAAGGTGTGCTTCCGAAAGGACGAGGAAAAGGAAGTATACGGAATAACGTTGTTAGAGATGCATGGCGTCAAGTGGTAGGTGAAGAGGTTTGCGATAACACGGAAATAACAGAATTAAAAAATGGTGTATTATACGTAAATGTAGAGTCTTCTGCGCTTATTCATCATTTGACTAATTTTGAAAAGAGTGCTATAATTACTAAAATTAATACCATAATGGGCGCTAAATCCATTGGAGATATCCGCTTTAAGGTGGGGACAATAAAAAAGAATGAAAGAAGTTAGTTTAACTTTAAATGATGATGTGTATGATGCTGCATCTATAAAGGTGCTTGGGGGTATAGAAGCAGTTAGAAAAAGGCCGGCAATGTACATTGGTGATACGACGGCAAAGGGATTACACCATCTTGTGGAAGAGGTTGTATGTAATAGTGTTGATGAAGCAGTTGCAGGTTTTTGCGAAAATATAAACGTAAAAGTATACCTCGACGGTAGCTTATCGGTAATAGATGACGGCAGAGGAATTCCAGTAGACATACACAAGGAGACGAACAAGTCTGCGCTAGAGGTTGTTATGACGGTGTTGCATGCGGGAGGTAAGTTCGAACACAAAAGTTATAAGGTCTCCGGTGGTTTACACGGGGTAGGAATATCAGTAGTGAACGCGCTGAGCGAATGGCTTGAAGTAGAAGTAAAGAGAGATGGACATGTATATTTTCAGCGCTATGAAAAAGGCGAGGTAAAGTCAAACGTAGAAGTAAGAGGTACTACGAAAAAGAGGGGCACAAAGGTTGTATTTAAGCCGGATAGAGAGATATTTGAAGAAACGTCTTTTTGCTTCGAAACAATAGCAAAGAGGCTTAGAGAATATGCTTTTCTTAACAAGGGAATAAAAATATCCCTTGAAGATGAAAGAACTGATAAGAACGAAACATTCAAGTACGAGGGCGGTATAAAGGCCTTCATAAAAGAGTTAAATGAGGGAAAAGACGTTGTCCATCAAGACATTATCTATTTAGAGAAAGAAGCAAATGGTACCATTGTAGAAGTGGCAATGCAGTATAATGACGGGTATAGTGAAAACGTCTATTCATTCGCTAACAATATAAATACCATAGAAGGTGGAACACACCTAAGCGGATTTAGATCGGCGTTAACACGAACGCTTAACAATTATGCAAAAAACAAAGGATTGATCGGTGATGAAAAAGCTCCGCTAGGAGACGATTACAAAGAGGGTCTCACGGCAGTTATCAGCATAAAGCTTCCCGATCCACAGTTTGAAGGTCAGACGAAATCAAAACTCGGCAACCGTGAAATACAAGGGATTGTAGAGACCATGGTGAACGAGCGGCTTGATATATACTGTGAAGAAAACCCACCGACGGCAAAAGCGATTATTAATAAGGGGATTGAGGCCGCAAGGGCACGAGAGGCGGCGCGAAAGGCCAGAGACCTAACAAGGCGAAAAGGCGCGCTCAGCAGCAGCAGCCTGCCGGGTAAGCTGGCGGATTGTTCGTCCAACGATTTTGAAACGTCAGAGTTGTTTCTTGTTGAGGGTATTTCCGCAGGTGGCACGGCAAAGCAGGGGCGGGACCGTAACTTTCAGGCCATCCTACCGCTAAAGGGCGTTATATTAAACGTAGAGAAGGCCCGCATCGACAAGATGTTAGGCAACGAGGAAATAAGAACACTGATATGTGCACTGGGGACAGGCATAGGTTCTGACGAATTTAACTTAACCAAGCTGCGTTACGCAAAGATCATTATCATGACAGATGCAGATATTGATGGCGCCCATATAAGGACACTCCTTTTAACGTTTTTCTTTAGACAAATGATAAACCTTATTGAAAAAGGGCATATCTACGTTGCACAACCGCCTTTGTATAAGGTGAAGAAAAATAAAAAAATAGAGTATATTTACGACGATAAGGAGTTACAGAAGACCCTGGTAACACTGGGGGCGGAAGATACCGTCCTTGAATTTGTAAACGGCAAAAAAGAAAAACTGGATAGCGCCAAACTCAAAAAACTCCTGCAACACCTGACACACATAGAAGAAAATGAAAAGATACTGAAAAGAAAAGGTATTTCTCTTGATAAATTTATGAAATTACGTGATAAAGAAACGGGAAAATTTCCCCTTTATAAAGTAACACACAAGGGTAAAACAGATTTTGTTTACACGGAAGAAGACCTGGAAAAATTTACAAAACTGAAAGAGCTGGAAATCGTGGAAAACAATACGCAGGAACAGGCGGATAAGATTGTAGAGGAAGTAATGGAGATCGTACCATACCATGAAAGCAAGGAACTAGAAAAAACAATTAACGCTATAGAAAATTACGTCCACTCCATAGATAGTTGCATAGGCAATAATGGTGACGAGAAATGTGATTACAAACTCGTCTCGGGAGAAAATGAAATCCCGGTCAAGTCCTTGAGTGACGTGCTTTCCAAGGTGCGCGAAATGGGGAGAAAAGGACTGGAAATCCAGCGGTACAAAGGATTGGGCGAGATGAATGCCGAGGAACTTGCTGAGACTACCATGAACATCAACACGAGGACGTTGCTGAAAGTAAAAGTAGAAGACGCCGCTAAGGCGGACTCCATCTTCAGTACGTTAGCAGGAAAAGACGTTCAGAGAAGAAGAGAATTCATCGAAAAACATGCCCTCGAGGTGAGAAATTTAGACGTTTAGTTTTTTGCAATAGGAGTTATTCGTCTCATGCAAAGCAAAGAGTTGAAACAAATGGAAGCCCTTCTGTTGGCCAAGAAGAATGCGCTGTTGAAAGACGTGGAAGAACGATTCAAGAAACAAAAAGACGACAACAACGAGAAGCTTACGGATGTTGCCGAGATTGCATCGAGCGGCTTAAGCAGCGACATGGAGATGCATCTTGTTGAAGAGGACGCCAGAGAACTAAAACAAATCGAAGACGCCCTGTCAAGAATAAAAGCAGGCCATTACGGCACCTGTGAGCAATGTGGACGCTTAATAAAAAAGGCGCGATTAAAGGCCATCCCGTTTGCCACCCTCTGTGTGAGTTGTAAAGAGGAAGAGGAAAAAGAAGACAATGAAAGGGAAACCAAGTCAAAATATAATCTTGACGAGGCCCTTGGCAACAGTGAACTACGCGACGTAGACGACATGGATAAGAAACGCATGAGAAGCAAAATTATGGAGCTGGAACTGGACGATAGTAAAGGTTAGGCACCAGGAGAAATAAACAGTTCTGCCGGTATTCAAGAAAATTAATCCTGTTAAAACCAACGTCGCCGGCACGTAAAATACAAACCACTACGAAAAACTATATCGTTTAAAATATAAATGACACTGGTAACCTCCTTCTTAAATACGTGCAAGAGACTCCCTGGAAAAACAGCCGTCATTGATCAAAATGGGGCTATAACCTTTGACGAACTTTGGCACGAGGCCGCACAATACGCGGCGCGCCTGTCATCTGCAAACGTAAGTAAACACATTGGAATACTCCTTCACAATTGCAAAGAATTCGTTGCCGCGTTTTACGGTGTCCTTATAGCCGGCAAAACACCCGTTCCGTTAAACTACCTGCTTTCGCCGGCGCAACTGGCGTACGTTATTCAAAATGCGGACGTCAATACCGTCGTTACCAATGGCCCATTTAAACCTCAGATTGCCGGTGAAGCAGCAAATATCTTGCTCGTTGAGGAATGTAAATCAGCCACAGTGGCGGTTAACCTGGCAAAAGACATTAAACAGGAAAACGATGAAGAGTTGGCCGCGCTGTTGTATACATCCGGCACCAGCACCAATCCCAAAGGGGTTATGCTGACCCACAAAAATTTTCTCAACAATCTCGACGGCTGTGTAACGGCCTTTAAATTTACGGAAAAAGACGTGCTGCTCGGCGTTCTGCCGCTCTTTCATACGTATGCGCTTACCACAAACCTGATACTTCCGATGTGTATGGGCGCAACAGCCGTTTATCTTGCCAGGTTTTCCGGGCCGAAGGTGCTGGAGATGATCGAAAAATTTAAAATCACGTCCTTGTTTGCCATTCCATCTATGTACCGCGTACTTCTGCGTACCATAGAATCCGCCATGCACAACCTGAGCACCTTGCGGCTCTGCACGTCTGGAGGTGAGCTTTTACCGGAAGACGTGTTGCAGGCATTCAACAAGACGTTTCCAGTCCCCTTAACCGAAGGGTACGGCTTAACTGAATCGACTGCGATAGTCTCGGTGAATTTGCCTGAAAAATGCAGGGCAGGCAGCATAGGCCCTCCTCTGAAAAACCTCCAGGTAAAAATTGTAGATGACAGCGGAAAAGACTTACAGCCAAACGATGTTGGCGAAATATGGGTAAAAGGACCAAACGTTATGAAGGGCTATTACAAACTGCCCACGGAAACTGCTGAGACAATAACACCCGACGGTTGGCTCAAAACCGGAGATTATGGCAGGCTAGATGAAGACGGCTTCTTGTGGATTACCGGTAGAAAAAAGGAACTAATCATTATCAGCGGCGAAAACGTGTCGCCCAACGAAATAGAACACGTCATAAGCGGACATGAAAAGGTCTTTGAGGTCGCCGTTATTGGCGTAGCAGATAAAGTTCGCGGCGAGGTACCCAAGGCGTTTGTTGTTCTACGTGAACAGGCTGTTTGCAATGAGGAAGAACTGCGGGAACACTGCTTGAAAAAACTGCCGCACTATAAAGTTCCAAGGTTTTTTGAATTCCTCAAGGAACTGCCGCACGGTCCTACGGGCAAGGTCTTAAAAAGGGCGCTGAAACGGTAATAGCATATCTCACATTGCCTTTTCTTGCAGGCGGAGCCTGCGCGACACCCCAGTCCTTTCTACAAACGTTACTACAGCCAAAAGCCTCTGTTTTTCGAAAAATACTGGATGAATCCCCAGTGTTTACTGGATTAAGCATCGAAAACCTGACTTGTTTGGCTACAATCTGATCTTCACAAATCGCACAGAAAAATGGTTATTTTTCGGTGCTCATTACCCGACAACGCTCGATTTTAAAAGGATAATCAATTAGAGGAGTGTACATGTTAGAAAATTTCAAAAAGATACAGTTTAAAATGCCAAAGAAATTCTCGGCCTGGCATATCGTCATTGCCTTTACATTTTTTATCTTCCTGCAGATGTATTTGATGAATCCGGGCATAAGAAACATTTCGTACAGCGAGTTTAAAAAATTAGTGAGGGATGGAGACGTCCTGGAATGCCATATTACCAACACGATGATTCGCGGCAAACTACGTGAAATGGAACGTGGAACGACGAAACCGGCTATCTTTGTCACTGCCCGCGTGGAAGACCCCGACCTCGTAAAAGAACTGGAGTTTGTCGGCGTGAAATACGAGGGACACTATGAAAGCCCCTGGTTTAAGACGTTTTTTTTCTCCTGGGTATTACCTTTGCTAATCCTTTTCGTGATTTGGCGGTTTGTGTTCAAGCGGTATGGCCCTGCCGGTAGCATCATGACCTTCGGCAAAAGCAAGGGACGGCTCTATGCCCAGGAGGACTTGAACGTAACCTTTGATGACGTGGCTGGGATCGATGAGGCCAAGGGGGAACTCCAGGAGATTATCGAGTTTTTAAAGACACCTGAAAAATTCCGCGCACTAGGCGGAAAGATACCCAAGGGCGTTTTGCTGGTTGGTGCTCCGGGGACAGGAAAGACGCTTCTGGCAAAGGCTGTGGCGGGCGAGGCTGGGGTACCGTTTTTCAACATGAGTGGATCCGAGTTTGTGGAGATGTTTGTTGGTGTGGGCGCTGCACGTGTGAGGGATTTGTTTGCACAGGCAGACCAGAAGGCGCCGTGCATCATTTTCATCGACGAGCTTGACGCTCTCGGCAAATCCAGAGGCGTCAACCCTATGGGCGGGCATGACGAACGGGAACAAACGCTTAATCAATTATTAGTTGAAATGGATGGTTTTGACTCAAACAAGGGCGTTATTATCATGGGCGCAACCAACCGTCCTGAGATGTTGGACTCCGCCCTCTTGCGTCCGGGTAGATTTGATCGGCAGGTGGTTGTAGACAGGCCTGATCTCCACGGACGGGAGGCAATTCTCAAGGTTCACGCCAAGGAGGTAAAGCTGGAAGAGGGTATCGATCTGCACTCGGTAGCGGCCATGACGCCCGGATTTGTCGGCGCAGACCTTGCCAATCTTGTCAACGAGGCGGCCTTGCTTGCGGCACGTAGAAACAGAAAGTCCGTAAGCATGCCGGAATTTGAGGAGGCGATAGATCGTATTATGGCGGGTCTTGAGAAGAAGAAACGCTTGATGAATAAGAAAGAAAAGGAGATTGTTGCCCATCACGAGTCGGGCCATGCCCTCATAGCCTGCTCCGTGCCGCACGCGGACCCCGTGAGGAAAATCTCTATGATTCCCCGTGGTATCGGTGCGCTGGGGTATACCTTACAAAAACCTACGGAAGACCGCTACCTGATGACAAAGGCGGAATTGCTCGACCGAATTGCCATCTTATTGGGCGGGCGGATCGCGGAAGACATTGTTTTCAACGAGGTATCCACCGGTGCGCAGAACGACCTGGAGAAGGCAACCGAGATCGCCAAAATGATGGTAAAGGAATATGGTATGAGCGAAAAGATGGGACTGGTGACCTTTGAACAAGGCAACAGGCCGCTTTTTTTGACCGGTGGGTTTGCTGCCAGCAAAGAATACAGCGAGGAAACGGCGCGCGAAATAGACCTGGAAATCAAGAAAATCATGGACGATTCGTTTGTAAGGGTAAAGGCTATGTTGACGGAAAAAAAGGAAATCTTACAGGGTATGGCAAAGACACTGATGGAAAAAGAGGTTATTGATGGAGACGAATTAAGAAAGCTCCTTGAAGAGCTCCATAAAACCAATGGTAAAAAAGAGGCGTGATGAATTAGGTCGCCTATGGCGGCGGCTTCTTTTGTGGCGCCGACCTTTAAGTTGGCACTGGCGGGATCTGTGTGTAAAAACCCTGCTAGTTTGCGTCTGGCAAACCAAGCCCATCTCACAATATTCCTGCAGTGTTAGGAACCATAAGATGCTTTTATTAATACCTTAGCAATAAATTTGATTCCAAACGGGAGGCAATATGATGTACGACGTTATTAAAAAAGCGCTCAACCTTGGATTTGGCGCCTTGTACGTAACAAAAGAGAACGTTGAAGTTTTTATCGATGAAATGGTGAAAAAGGGGGAGATCAAGAAGGAAGAAGCGAAGGCACAGGTGGACGATTTGTTAAAAAAAATACTCTCCGGCAAGAAGGACATCGAAGCCAAGATTGAGGAAGTAGTAAAGACTGTACTCCATAAACTCGACATCCCAACACGACGTGAACTCCTGGAAATGCAGAAAAAGCTTGAAGAGATTATGAAAAAAATTGACTTGAAGAAGGATTAGGAAAATGGTTGGATTAACCGTTTACCATGGCGTGCAGGGAGAATGGGTGCAGGTTATGGCTATGGACAGTTCAAAATGTTTTTAATCAGTCTGATAGAGATCATTTTTAAAATACCAAACATTCGAATATGCGCCTGAGAAAAATAGGACAAAAGATTCGGGACATACGCCGGCTCAACCAGATACTGCGGATATCAACCAAACATGGCTTTGGTTTTGTAATCCAACAACTTCATCTCGAAGAATATATCATTGGGAGAAGTCTCATTAAAACGCGCCTGTTCCGGCGTTTTAGGGAACCACAGGAATCCAGGGCGGTTAGACTCCGAAAAGTGTTGGAAGAGCTGGGGCCCACCTTTATCAAATTCGGACAGGTACTAAGCGTCAGACCCGACTTAATTCCCCTGGATATTTGCCATGAACTGAGTAAACTCCAGGATAGCGTTCCCCCCTTTGGCTACGAAGACGTAAAAAAGCAGATAAGGGAGTCACTGAAAAGCAATCCCGCCGAGATATTTACCTTCTTTGAACCACTCCCCATTGCTGCCGCATCGCTTGGGCAGGCGCATCGGGCGCAACTTAAAACGGGCGAAAGGGTCGTCGTAAAAGTGCAAAGACCCGATATACGCAAGATCATCGAAACGGACATAGACATCCTCTACACCCTGGCCCAGTTGGCCAACCGGTACATGCCCGACAGCAAGATATTCAATCCCACCAGCCTTGTGGACGAGTTTTCCAAGATTATCACTAAAGAGATTGATTTTATCTATGAAGCGCACAACATTGATAAGTTCCGGAAAAACTTCAAGAACAGTAAAACGGTTCACATCCCAAAGGTCTTCTGGGATTACACCAAATCCAAGGTTGTTACTATAGAAGAGGTTGTTGGAATCCGATTGAATGATTACTTAAACCAGCCTCACACACCGGAAGATAAAAGAGCCGTGGCCGTAAATGGGGCGAATGCCGTTCTTCAGCAAATATTTATTGACGGTTTTTTTCACGCAGACCCTCATCCGGGAAACATCTTTATCCTTCCCGACAACACGGTGGCATTCGTTGATTTCGGGATTGTTGGCAGGCTTGACGAAGATACCCGCGACGCAATCGTGCGGCTCCTCATCGCCATTTCTATTAAAAATATCCGCAGTATGTTAAGGGTGCTGGAAATGCTCGGAACGTTCAGCGAAGAAACGTCTGCGCATGATTTTAAACAACCACTCAGCGATTTTGTGGAGCAATACCACGATATCCCGCTGAAGCAAATAGAAATTTCTACGATACTGGCTCAGGCCATCGACTTGATGACTCGATACCATCTGAAAATACCTCCTCAGTTTCAGGTACTTATCAAAACCCTCGCCACTATTGATGGCGTTGCAAGACAGCTAGACCCTGATTTTAACACAATCGACCACACCAGGCCGTTTGTGGAGAGGCTTGTTCAGGAAAAGCACGACCCAAAAAGGATTGTCAGAGACGCGGCGCTTTATTCTTCCGAGCTGTTGGAAATCCTTAAGGCGCTCCCCGGTGATTCGTATGAGATCATAAAAAAAATAAAGAAAGGCACCTTAAAAATCGAATTCCAGCATCAGGGACTCTCGAAATTTATATCGGAAATGGATAAATCCAGCAATCGAATTTCATTTAGCCTGGTTATTTCCGCCCTGATTATTGGGTCATCTCTCATTATTATGACCAACAGAGGTCCCCTGGTATACGGCTTTCCGGTTCTCGGAATCCTGGGATTCGTCTTTGCCGGCTTGCTTGGCTTGGGGCTGGCAATTGGGGTATTGAAGTCTGGACGACTATGACCTAAATTTTGCAATTGATTTTCACGTAGCGAAAATCGCCCGTCTATTTTTAGTGCTTTTTCTGCCATACCTGAAACATCAGATATCCCACAGAGAATATTCCCATTTTCGCCTGCCTGAAAGAGGCGCTGACCACTATGCACAATCACAGGAAGTGGTAACTGCCCAGCAAACGCTGTGAGACGATGGTCAAGAAATGTGGTATGCGTGTCTCCAGACTTACTCTCATCGCAGTCCTGTTCACTTTTACCAGGTGTGTTTTGGCAGTATTTCCCATGCCAGTGTCTTACGATTTGGAAAAGCTACTCAGGGGGAATTTTCAACGTTTCGAACGGATGCCACGCGAACTGAAACTGCAAATGTCAAAATATATTTTATAAGATATTAATTGCAGCCGTTACTGTTGAGCATGTTGCATTTTATCTTTTTTAACAAACAAGCAAACGGCTATGACAAAAAACAGGAACAGGGCGGAGTTTATACTGAGTGTTCGCGCGAGGTTGCCCGCGTAAAAATAATTCCTGCAATACCACCCGGCAAAAAATAAAATACATGCTATTCCTGCAAAACCTAGCACGCGTTTAACATGATACGGTATCGGATAGTACTTTATTCCCATAAAATAGCAGATCAGCATCATGCTGAAGTAGCAAATAAAGGTTGCCCACGCCGAGCCGACGTACCCGAAGACAGGAATCCACCAGATATTTAGACCGATAGTAATCCCCGCGCCAACCAATGATATTATTGCGCCTTTGTTGGTTTGGTCGGAGAGTTTGTACCAGATAGAAAGATTGTAATAAATGCCAAGACACAGATTGGCAAGCAACAAAATTGGAACCACCTTTAGCCCTTCATAAAATGGTTCGCCGATAAAGTATTTGAACAGGTCGATGTATAAAGTAACGAGCAAAAATATCCCCAAACACACCATGACAAAATAATCC
>Ga0315281_10002432_pt1 | contig 27699 bp, 25 predicted proteins | sample YL17G07_0_MG_FD_204540 | JGI IMG/M metagenome (GOLD analysis project Ga0315281, IMG submission 204540) | Sediment microbial communities from Yellowstone Lake, YNP, Wyoming, USA - YL17G07_0 | ecosystem: Environmental > Aquatic > Freshwater > Lake > Sediment | place: USA: Wyoming | collected...
CTTCGGCCATGCCGGCCAGATGACCGTATCCGGCATGATCGACAGAGACGATAAAAAACTGCTGAACGGCCCCCAGCTCAAGGGCAACGGCTCCTCACAGGAGGAAATCGATAAACTTCTCGCCGGTTTTGACTGATCGGTGAAGCCTTTTTAAAGGCTGAACTTCTCGCCCAGATAGACGCGGCGGACGTCCTTATGCGCCACGATGTCGGCAGGTTTGCCCTCCATCAAGACCTGGCCGCCATGCAGGATATAGGCGCGGTCAACGATATCCAGGGTATCCCGCACGTTATGGTCGGTAATCAGTACGCCGATATTGCGGGTTTTTAAGTGCCGGACAAGATCGCGGATTTCGCCGACGGCGATCGGGTCGATGCCGGCCAGGGGTTCATCGAGCAGGATGAAATGCGGATGCGTGGCGAGGGCGCGGGCGATTTCGACGCGCCGCCTCTCCCCGCCGGAAAGCGCGATGGCGGGGGTGAGGCGCAAATGGCTGATCGAAAATTCAGCCAGCAGCTCCTCCAGCATATGCTCCCGCCGCTGCGGGTCTTCTTCAACCACCTGCAAAACGGCGCGGATATTGTCCTCGACATTCAGCCCGCGGAAGATCGAGGACTCCTGCGGCAGATAGCTGATCCCCATGCGGGCGCGGCGGTACATCGGCAGGCCGGTGATGTCCTTGCCGTCAAGGGAGATGGCGCCGCTGTCAGCGTCAATCAACCCGGTCACGATATAAAAACAGGTGGTTTTTCCGGCGCCGTTCGGCCCCAGCAACCCGACCGCTTCGCCGCGGCGGACGGTCAGCGATACATCCCGCAACACGGGCCGGCGTTTATAGCGCTTCATCAAATGCTCCACCACCAGCCCGCCGGGGCTGGTGACAAGGCGCGGCTCGGAGATTTTTGTTTCGGTTGTCAATTTTTCTGACCTTCTGGATCCTGATTTTTGTCCCTCGGATAAAAGACGCCCTTCACACGGCCTTCAGTCCCGGCATTGCCGCCCCCCAACAATTGGCTGATTCCGGTCGTCATGTCAATATTGGCGGTGGTGCCTTCCAGCCAGTTTTCCCCTTGACGGATCCTGACTTTTCCGCTCAGGACGGATTTTTGCGCCAGGATATCGTAAACCCCCTCATCGCCGGTGATGGTTTCCCTGGCCGTTTTAATGATGACATTGCCCGCAGCGGTGGCCTTCTCGGCCGTCATTTTGCCGGTGGCGTCCCTGCCGAAATAAACATTCAAAACATCGGCCGTCATGATGTCGGGTCCCCGCGTCACCGTCGCTTTTCCGGTGGCCGTCAGCCGGTCTTCCGCGCCGAAGAATTCAATTTTGTCCAGGGCCGTCATCCTGTCCTCGCCGGTCGTGACTTTCATGGCGTGACCGGTCAGCGTGGCATTGCCGGTTTTAACGTTATAAACGGCGCGGTCGCCGGTGGCAGTATAGGGCGGCGACTGGATGATGACATGCTGGCTGGCCTCCAGCGTTGAAAAATCCGTCGCGCCGGCGTCGTCCGTGTAACGGGCGGTGAGAATATCGCTTTGAATTCTGGCGGCGCCTTGCACCACAATCACTTTTTCACGGGCAGTGTAGGTTTTCTCCTTGCGGTTCCACTCCAGGGATCTGGCGGCGGAAATCTCGACGGGCCGGGATGCAGTGGCAGTTCCTCCGGCAAACGCCGCGCCGCCCGGAAAGGTCAGAAGCAAAATTAAAACGGCCTTTTTCATCCGCGCTCCTCCCGTGGGGAAAGCCTGAAAACAGTGAGCATGACCGGCCCGCCAAAGACAATCAGGTCACCCTGGTTTTTAACCGTCATGCTCCCGGCCGCAATGGTTCCCAGGGGTCCCTGCGCCCGGACCGGCAAAGACGTCGCGGCCGTTTTTTCCTTCAGATTGATCGTGAGCTCCTGCAGGAACAGTTCATAGCCGCTGTCGTGAAAAACGCTCACCTCGCCTTTCAGGCTCAGGGTTTCGGCGGTCCGGTCGAAATAACCGGATTTTGCTTTCACCGCCACCCATGTTTTATCCCGCAAGGTGATGTCAGCCAGGGGATTTTCAAACACAACGGCATCCGGCGCGTTCATGACGCGGGCGGCCTTGTCAGCGGTCACCGTATAGGGGCGGCCCTGGTCATCCACGCCTTCATATTTTGCCTGAATCAGCTCGATTTGCCCCGGCGCCGTTTTTTCCTTACTCGACAGGGAGGACAGGTTTTTCTGCTGCGGGTCTTCGGAAAGGCGCGCGATCAAAACCCCGATAATCACCAGCGCCGCCAGCGGCAGGGTGAATTTCAGGACTTTGACGAAAACAGAATACCCCCGGCCAAGGGCGCTCAGGCGTCTTGGGGCATAGGTCTCGGAACTGCGGGAACGGCTCCGGATGGTCACGCAAAACCGGCACGAAGGCAGTCATGGATATGCAGCAGGCCGACAGGCTTCCCCGCCGCGTCCACCACCAGCAGGCAGGTAATTTTGCGGAAAGAGTTTTTCAGGTCATTCATCACCGCCATCGCCTCGGCGACAAGCGTATCGGGGGATACGGTTTTCGGGGTGCGGGACATGATGTCCGTGGCGGCTTTCGTCATGATGCCGTCGCTCAGCTTTCTCCGGATATCACCATCGGTGATGATGCCGGTCAGCACGCCCTGCCCGTTGACAAGACCGATGCAGCCGAAGCCCTTTTCATTGATGATCCCGATTGCTTCCGTGACGGAAACATTTTCGGGCGCAACGGGCAATTGCCCGCCCGTGTGCATGATCTCGGAAACCTTCATCAATTGCTGCCCGAGCCTGCCGCCGGGGTGATACACTTTGAAATCTTTTGCGGTGAAGCCTTTTTTCTCCAGCAGCGTAATCGCCAGCGCGTCGCCGAGAGCCATCGTCAGCGTGGTCGACGTGGTGGGCGCAAGCCCGTTCGGACAGGCCTCGGGGCAGTCCGGCAGCAATAACGCAATGTCGGCGCGGCGCGCCAACGTGGACTGCGGACGGCTGGTAATGCCGATCAGCGGAATGGCAGAACGGCGGGTATATTCAATCAGGTCATTCAGTTCTTTCGCTTCGCCGGAATTGGACAGCGCGAGGACGATATCGCCCCGCACAATCATGCCCATATCACCGTGACTTGCCTCCGCCGGATGAACGAAGAAGGCCGGGGTGCCGGTCGAGGCGAAGGTGGAGGCGACTTTTTTCCCGACATGCCCGCTCTTGCCCATGCCTGTCACAATCACGCGCCCTTCGGCGGCGGAGATCATCTCGATCGCCTGCAGGAAACCTTCATTCAGAAAGCGCGAGAGTTGGGAAAGCGCCTCTGCTTCGGTTTCCAACACCCGGACAGCAGTGGCGAGATATTTGTGAACGGCGTCCGGCGCCGGAGCGGCGGCGGAAAACTTAACGATGGTCATCTCACGGGGTACCTTTTTCATTTGTTTATTTTACAACGGCAGAAACAACCATTAAATGGCAGAGAGAAACTAGCAAACCCTTGTGTTTATGTCAATTTATGATTTTCAGGCCCCTGAACAATTTTATGGAAATTTTTATGGCTTCGGCGGCTCATTTTTCTTCAATAGGGATTTTGAGGGACGCTGGCTTTTCAGCTTCTCAATGCGCGCATCGCTCAGGGCCCTGGCCTCCGCCTCTTCTTTGCGGATTTTTTCTTCAGCCAGGCGTTGTCTTTGTGATTCGAGGCGCTGCTCAAGCAGCTCCTGGACATCCAAACGTTCGTGTTCCTTGGCAATCATCAGGGCTGTATCGCCGTCAGAATTTTTAATATCCATGTCGGCGCCTTTTTCCAGCAGCAATACGGCAATCTCCGTCTCCCCGGCTTTTGCCGCATACATAAGCGCCGTGTAACCGTCCGCGTCCCTGGCATCGGGGACAGCCCCTTTTTCAAGCAACGCCGCGACGATGTTGTTGGATTTTCCGTCTTCCGCTGCCTTTATCAGCGCTGTTGCGCCCTGGGCGTTCCTGGCGTCCACGGCAGCGCCTTTTTCCAGCAATAATGCAACGATATCTCCGTACCCTCCGCCGCAAGCCCCGATCAGGGCCGTCTCCCCGTCGGCATTTCTCGCATTTACACCGGCATTTTTCTCCAGCAGCATCTCTGCGATATCTTTGTTTCCGTCTTCAGCGGCCTTCATCAGGGGCGTATTCCCCCGGTCATCACCGAGATCGACAGAGGCGTTTTTTGCCAGCAGCGCCGCGACCGTTTCCTTGAAACCATATTCGACCGCCTTGATCAGGGCCGTCTCCCCGTCAGCGCCCTTCACATCAACGGCGGCGGCGCTTTCAAGCAATAACTCAACGATCTCCTGATAGCCCCATCTTGCCGCCTTGATCAGGGCCGTCTCCCCGTCATCGTCTTTTACATTTACGGCGGAACTGTACTTTTCCAGGAATTTCGCCACGCCGGGAGGGTCATTATAAAATGCGGCATGCAGAAAATCGCTGATCTCGCCTTCAGACGGCTTTGCGGAATTGAAGGCCTTTTTTACCGTGCTGCTTTTCGGTTTTTTATTTTTTGGTTTCTTGCCGGGCATGCCTTATCACCTTTGAATACATCGGAGCCAATAAGTATTGCCCATAAACAATATGAAGTACACCCACTATATTGGCGGGTTTTTCAAAAAATTTTAATGCGCGAAAATATCTTCTTCGCCCCATCCGGCAACATCGAGCAAGGCGCGGGTGGGAAGAAAATTAAAGCAAGACTGGGCCAGCTCCATGCGGCCTGCGCTGATCAAGGCGGCATTAAGCGCTGCCATCAGCTTATGTAAATATAATACATCCGACGCCGCATACTTGATCTGTTCCTCTGACAAAGCATCGGCGCCCCAGTTCGATGCCTGCTGTTGTTTATCCAGCTCCACGTTCAGCAAGTCTTTGCAGACATGTTTCAAGCCGTGATACTCGGTATAGGTGCGCGTCAGGCGCGAAGCGATTTTGGTGCAATAGACCGGTGCTGCCAGCACATTCAGATACACCCGGATCGCGCCGACGTCAAAACGGGCGAAGTGGAACAGCTTGGTGACCTTTTGGTCAGTCAGCAGCTTTTTTAAATTCGGCGCGGCATACTGATTGGCGCTGAACTGCACAATATGCGCATCGCCATCCCCTGCCGACAACTGCATCAGGCAAAGACGGTCCCTTGCCAGTCTCAATCCCATGGTTTCCGTATCAATAGCGACACAGTTACCGAAGGTAAGACCGGAAGGAATGTCGCCTTGGTGGAGGGTGACCGTCATAACTTATACTTCTTTGGATGGCGCGCCAAGTCGAAGCCTTTTCATTCTATCGTCGACAGTCCGTCTACGTCCCTGTCGGGACTTCGACGTGACAGTCTTCGCCGTCAGCACGGCGAAGACTGGTGCCCAAGATAAGACTCGAACTTACACGGGTTGCCCCACAGGTACCTGAAACCTGCGCGTCTACCAATTCCGCCACTTGGGCACGGTTCTGGTGGAACGAGTTTTAAAGCAAAACAACCCCGATTGTCAAATTATTATACAAGGAATAGGGAAACTGCGATTTCTATTGGTCAGCGGCATGGTTTTTTCTAGAGTAGGGAGAAGACTTTAAGAGGTAAAAATGGACATCCTGGTCATCGACCGCGAATCCCTGACCAACCAGCTGATTTCGGCAAAACTGCTGGCGAAAGGCCATACCGTCACAATAGAGCCGAACAAGAACGACGCCTTTGATAAAATCAGGGACGGCAAGTTTGACTGCATCATGGTGGACCCGGCGCCCTTGAGCGATGCCCGCCCTGTTATGATCGGCATCTGGAAGAATACCCGCTCGAAAATCAAACCCTATTTGCTCCTGCTCTCCAAAACGGCAACGCAGGAAGAAGCTGTTTTGTCCGGCACCAATGACGTCCTTCGCAAACCCTTCAGCAGTACGGACATTGACGCCAAAATCGCCAATGCGGAGCGCCTCCTTGAAATCGGCAGTCACCTGGCGAAAGAAGACAACGTGCATTCCGTAGGGGGGATGATTGGCAAAGCCGCATTCAACCAGCTGTTCCTTTCCGCGATTGACCGGTCGTTCCGTTACGGGGAACGCAGCCTGATCGTCTTTCTCAGCGTGATGAACTATGACGAAATTGTCGCCGCGGCAGGAGAACAGGCGGCGGCGGAAGTCCTGAAGGGGCTGACGGATAAAGTAACCTTCATGCGGCGCCAGTCCGACGTCATCGGCAGGCTCGGAGCCCATGATTTCGGCATTTTACTGCAGCGGCCGCGATATGAAACAGAGCCGCTGGACGCCTTCACCCGTTTCTATGAAATACTGGACAAGTCTTATAACAGCTTTAAAAACAAGGCGGAGGCCCCCAGGGTAGGGCTCCGCCTGGTGGAACTGCCGCAAGGGGCGCTGCAGGCGGAGAGGGTCGTGCCCGTTAAAGAAGAAAGCAATCATGCCTGACCTGCAAACAAGTCCGGAAGCAACCCTCACCCTGCTGCAGGACCTCCTGAAAAAAGCCAGGAACTTCGGCGCGACGGGCGCCGATATTGTCCTGTCGGATTCCTCTTCCGTTTCCATCAACCGCCGCCTCGGCAAGCCGGAATCGATCCACCGCTCGGAAGAATCGGATATCGGGCTGCGCGTTTTTGTCGGTAAAAGAAGCGCGATCGTCTCTTCATCCGACCGCGCGGAGGAAAGCCTGGCGCAAATGGCCGAACGCGCCGTCGCCATGGCCGGGAGCGTGCCGGAGGACCCCTATGCCGGGCTGGCCGAGCCCTCCGAAATCGCCAGAACCTTTCCGGACCTGGACTTATATGACGCCACGGAAATCCCCGTCGAAAAGATGAACGATTACGCCGACCGCGCCGAACAGGCGGCGCTTGGCGTCAAGGGCATCACCAACTCCGACGGCGTCGAATTCACTTGCGGCAAGGATGTCTTTTACTATGTGGCGAGCAACGGCTTCGTCGGCAGCTATTCGTCTTCCGGGTTCAGCCTCGGGGCCATGGTGATCGCAGGTGAAGGAGCCGAGATGCAGGTCGACGACGATTTCGATTCCGCCACTTTTTTCTCCGACCTCAAACCGCCGGAAATCATCGGCAAAAACGCCGGGGAGCGCGCGGTCAGGGCGCTTTATCCAAAAAAGGTCTCAACCCGGCAAGTGCCCGTCGTGTTCGATAAGCGCGTCGCCGGCGGGTTGATCGGCTCGCTCGCCAGCGCCATTTCCGGCGCGGCGGTGGCGCGGGGCACGACATTGCTGAAAGACAAGATGGGCCGGCAGGTTTTTTCTCCCGCGATCACCATCATCGACGATCCTTTTTTAAAACGCGGCAACCGCTCCCATCCGTTTGACGGCGAAGGGATTGCGCCGCAAAAACGCGCCATCATCGACAAAGGCGCGCTGACCGGCTGGCTGCTTGATTTAAGCTCGGCGCGGCAACTGGGGTTGAAAACGACCGGCAATGCCGGGCGCGGCTCCGGGTCCCCGCCTTCGCCGCGGCCCGCCAATTTTTATATGCAGCCGGGGCACATGACCTTCAACGAGTTGATCGAAGGCATCGGCACGGGTTTCTACGTCACCAGCCTGATGGGCAACGGCAGCAACATTTTGACCGGCGATTACAGCCGCGGCGCCCGGGGCTTCTGGATAGAAAACGGCCGGATCGCCTATCCGGTGGCCGAACTGACCATTGCCGGCAATCTCAGTCAGATGTGGCTCAACTGCACGGCGGCCAATGACCTCGAGTTTAAATTCGGCATCGATGCGCCGAGTTTGAGAATCGACGGGATGACGGTGGCAGGGGCTTAATACCCGCGCAGATATTGCTGGGGGATCTCCGCTTTCCGGCCCAGTTGCTGCGCCGCGTGGATCGGCCAATAAGGATCGCGCAGCATGGCCCGGGCGAGAAACACCATATCGGCGGCGGCGCTGCGGATAATATCGTCCGCCTGCTTTGCCTCGGTGATCAGGCCGACGGCGCAGGTCGTGATGCCCGCTGTCTCGCGGATTTCCCTGGCGAAAGGAACCTGGAATCCGGGCGCAAACGGCGGCTTGGACTCAGGCGCTATAAAGCCCGACGAGCAGTCGACAAAATCCACACCGCATTTCTTCAGTTCCCGCGCCAGATAGGCTGAATCATCAATCACGATCCCGCCTTCCACCCAGTCCACACAGCTGAGGCGCGTACCCAGGACAATCTCCTGCGGGATGGCATTTCTGATTTTTTCGGCGACTTCCAAAATCAGGCGGCACCTGTTCTCCCGGCTGCCGCCGTAACTGTCCGTGCGTTTATTGCTCAGGGGGGACAAAAATTCATGCAGCAGGTAGCCATGCGCGCCATGAATCTCGATCACCTGGAACCCGGCCCTGACCGCGCGTCCGGCGGCTTGCACAAAATCGGCGGCCAGCTGCTGAATATCCGCAACCGACATCTCCCGCGGCGCCTGATGGTCGGGCATGAAGGGGAGCGGCGACGGCGCCAGGGTTTCCCAGCCGCCCTGCTCTTTTGTCAGGTGCTTGCCGCCCGCCCAGGCTGTCTGCATGCTGGCCTTGCGCCCGGCATGCGCCAGCTGAATCCCCGCCGCCGCGCCGTGTTTCTTCACGAATTCCGTGATGCGCCGCAACGGCTCCACCTGGGCGTCCTTCCAGATTCCGGTGCAGGCATGGGTAATGCGGCCCGCCGGGGTCACGCCGGTCGCTTCCATCATCACCAGTCCGGCGCCGCCCACCGCCCGCGAACCCAGATGCGTGAAATGCCAGTCATTGACAAAACCATCCTCGCTCGAATACTGGCACATCGGCGAAACGCCGACGCGGTTGCGCAGCGTCAGGTTGCGGATTTTCAGCGGGGAGAAAAGATGCGGCTGATCGGGCATCTGGTTTTAGGGTTTCAGTTTCGGCGCCGGCTTAATGATGGTTTTTGCCGAAGGCTGATTGTTATTCGCCGCATTCTTGAACTTATGGGTGATCTTCGCATCCGACTTGAAAGGCCTGGATATCTTTTCAGCACCCTTATTCACGACAGACTTGGCGCGCCTGAAGAAGGAGGACAGCGGCGGGAGGCCCGCTTTCACCCGTGCCGCGCCAAGCAGACCGAAGCCGATGCCGGCCGTCATGCACGACAGCGACAGCCAGATAACCCCCATCGCCACCGTCGCCACAGCCGCCAGCGGTGCGCTGGCGATTGCAGACACCGCGGCAACCGCACCGATAACCGTCCCGATGGCCGATGTGGCCGCCATGTAAACCAGGCCGCCGCCAGCCGCGACGTCGAAAATACCGCCGCCCACCTTGGCCGTTTTGGGGGACGCATCCAACCGGTTTGCCAGATAATTGGAAAAACCGAACCCGAAGCGATAGCCTGATTTCAGCCAGCCCTTGAAGACATCCTTGATATTCCTGATTTTCATCGTTTTCCCCTTTGTTATCCGGTTATTCCCGATAGTTCACCATATCAACAGCCGTGTCAATGCCGCACGCTTTATTTCAGTTTTGCCATAGCCACAGCCGTATCCGACATGCGGTTGGAAAATGCCCACTCATTGTCATACCAGCTCATCACCCGCACCAGCGTGCCGTCGATGACTTTGGTTTCGTTGATGGCGAAGATGCTCGAGCGCGGATCATGGTTGAAGTCGGTCGAAACCAGCGGCTCGGTATAATAGCCCAGGATATTTTTGAGCGGGCCGTTCGCCGCAGCCATAATCGCCTGATTGACCTCTTCAACAGTGGTGGCGCGGGCGGCGGTGAATTTGAAATCGACGAGGGAGACATTGGGCGTCGGCACGCGGATCGCCACGCCGTCCAGTTTTCCCTTCAGCTCCGGCAGCACCTTGCCGACGGCCTTGGCCGCCCCGGTCGAGGTCGGGATCATATTGACGGCGGCGGCGCGCGCGCGGTGCAGGTCTTTGTGCATCGTATCGAGCGTCGGCTGGTCGCCGGTATAGCTATGGATGGTGGTCATGAAGCCGTTTTTAATGCCGATCGCTTTGTGCAGGGCATAAGCCACAGGGGCGAGGCAGTTGGTGGTGCAGGACGCATTCGACACGACAACATGGCCGGCCTGCAGCTTGTCGTGATTGACGCCATAAACGACGGTGAGGTCTTCGTCCGTGGCGGGGGCGGAGATCAGGACTTTTTTCGCGCCCGCCGCGATATGCTTCAGCGCATCCTCTTTTTTGGTGAAAATGCCGGTGCATTCCATCGTCACATCGACGCCGAGGTCTTTCCACGGCAGTTGTGTCGGGTCTTTGATCCGGGTCATCAGGATTTCATGGCCGTTGACGGTCAGCTTGTTGCCGCTGACCCTGATATCCGCCTCGAAACGCCCATGCACCGAATCATATCTCAGCAAATGGGCGTTGGCTTCGGAAGTGGCAAGGTCGTTGATGCCGGCCACACTGATGTCTTTGCGGCCGCTTTCCACGATCGACCGCAGCACCAGCCGCCCGATGCGCCCGAAACCGTTGATGGCTATTTTGACTGTCATGATTTTGTTCTCCTGTTAAAATTCGATCCAGTACCGCCGCTCGGGGATCGGCAGGCCCTTGATTTTTATCGTATCCTGCAGCTTGCCGCCGGCGCCCTCAATGATCTTTATCGAACCGAGGTTCTCATCGTGACAGGTAATGAGGACTTTTTCCAGCCCCAGCGCCCGGGCATGGGGCAGGGTCAGCTCCAGGATGGTTTTGCCGTAACCCTTGCGCCGTTCGCTGGCCCGCACGGCATAACCGATGTTGCCGCCTCTTTTTATCAGATGATCGTTCAGCTCCGGACGAAGGGAGGCCATGCCCAGGAACCTTTCATCGTTCACCAGCCATAAATCCAGCTGGGCGACGCGCCGCACCTTGCTGCCGTCGGGCAGCGCGACAGGCCGGCTCAGGTCGTGGCGTTTCTCCATGTATTTTTTAAAATTCTTTTCCGCCAGCAGAATATCTTTCTCCTTGGCTGGTTCCAGGTGCAACCCCTCGCGCAGCGCCGCCACGTATGAGTCCCGGTAACGGATATCAGGCTGGATGAGCCTTACTTCGCCCATGGGCTAAAGCCTCTTCTTCACCGCTGCGGCCGCCGCTTCCGCCGTGATGCCGAAGTGCTTGTAAAGCTCCTGATAAGGCGCCGACTCGCCGAAGCTTTTCATGCCGACGAAAAGACCGTCCTGGCCGATGTATTTATCCCAGCCCCAGCGGACGGCGGCTTCAATGGCGAGTTTGACCTTGCCCGGCTCCAGAATGGATTTTTTGTATTTTTCATCCTGTTTGTCGAAAAGCTCCAGGCAGGGCGCGGAGACGACACGGGTGCCGATTTTTTCCGCCTGCAGCAAATCGCGGGCTTTCAGGGCGATTTCGATTTCGGAACCGGTCGCCCAGATCGTCGCCGCATGCCCGCCTTCCGCTTCCGCCAGAATATAAGCGCCGCGTCTGGTCAGGTTTTCATCGCCGCTTTCCTTCCTTACCAGCGGCAGGCCCTGGCGGGTCAGCACCAGGATGCCGGGGCCGGTGGTGTGCTCGAGCGCGATCTGCCAGCATTCCGCCGTTTCAATCACATCGGCGGGACGCATCACCAGCACATTGGGGATGGCGCGCAGCGCGGACAGGTGCTCCACCGGCTGGTGGGTGGGCCCGTCTTCGCCGAGGCCGATCGAATCATGCGTCATCACATAAATGACGCGCTGCTTCATCAACGCCGACAGGCGGATGGCGGGGCGGCAGTAATCGGTGAAGGTCAGGAAGGTTCCGCTGTAAGGAATCAGCCCGCGGTGCAGCGCCATGCCGTTCATCATCGAGGCCATGCCGTGCTCGCGCACGCCGTAGTAAATATAGCGGCCGGAATAATCGTCCCTGCTCACTTTGCCCATGTCCCTGACCAGCGTCAGGTTGGAACCGGTCAGGTCGGCCGAACCGCCGATCATTTCCGGCAGCGCGGGGATCAGCGCTTCCAGGATTTTGCCGGAAGCCTGGCGGGTGGCGAGCTTATTTGAATCGGGCGCCTTTGCGCCGGGCGCTTCCTGTTTCATCTTCGTTTTGAACTGCTGGATGATGGGCGCAACCTGTTTCGAGACGTCGCCGCGCAGGGCGCGGTCAAAAGCTTCGCGCTTGACGGCATCGGCCTGATCGTGGCGGGCCTGCCAGTTCTTGCGGTCTTTCTGGCTGTGCCGCCCGGCCTCGCGCCAGGCATTCATGATGTGCGGCGGGATCTCGAACGGCGCCGCCGGCCAGCTGAGGTTTTTGCGCGCCCCGGCAATTTCCTCATCCCCCAGCGGCGAGCCGTGGCAGGAGGCCGACCCCTGTTTGGTCGGCGCGCCGAAGCCGATCTTGGTCTTGCAGCAGATCAGGCTCGGCTTGTTTTTGTTGAACTGGGCGGCGGCAAGGGCCTTGGCGATCTGTTCCGGGTTGTGGCCGTCGATATCGAAGGTTTCCCAGCCGTAAGCCTCAAAGCGTTTTTTGCTGTCGTCGGTGAAGGAAAGCGACGTCGGGCCGTCGATCGAAATGCTGTTGTCGTCGTAAAGCACGATCAGCTTGCCAAGGCCGAGGTGCCCGGCCAGCGAGCAGGATTCATGGCTGATCCCCTCCATCAGGTCGCCGTCGCTGGCGATGACGTAGGTGGTATGATTGACCAGTTCGCTGCCATAGCGGGCCGCGAGCAACCGCTCGGCAAGCGCAAAACCGACCGCATTCGAAATGCCCTGGCCGAGCGGGCCGGTGGTCGTCTCGATGCCCGCCTCCGGCAGCACTTCCGGATGGCCGGGGGTGAGGCTGCCGAGCTGGCGGAAATTTTTCAGCTGCTCGAGGGTCATTTTCTCGTAGCCCGTCAGGTACAGGATGGAATAAAGCAGCATCGAGCCGTGGCCGGCGGAAAGGATGAAGCGGTCACGATCCGGCCAGGTCGGCAGCGAGGGGTCAAACTTCATGAATTTGGTGAACAGCACCGTCGCCACATCCGCCATCCCCATCGGCATGCCGGGGTGGCCGGAATTGGCTTTCTGCACCGCATCCATCGCCAGCGCGCGGATGGCATTGGCCATCTCGTTATGCGTCGCGGGCTGGGTCGTCGGGCTCATCGCTGCTTTGGCCGTCATGATCGGTTCTCCCTTGTCAAATGACTGGCCCAAGATATGCCTTGCTTTGGAGGGCGGCGTCAATCCATAGCAAGCTTGCATATTGACATAATTTTAGCCATAGGCTATTTTTTCCCAGAATAAATACAAGGAGCGATTCGCCTATGACAAAAGCACATCTTTATATGATCGACGTTAAAAGCCCCGATCCAACGGTGGGCGCTGCTGTTTTTAAGAAAGAGCAAAAGAAAATCAATCTGGCGGTGAAACGCGGCATTAAAAAAACTCTGGAAAAAAATGGCTTGTCCGAAGAATTCGCCTTCGCCGAAAAAAGGGTTTCAAACCTGTCCCGCTGCTTTCAGGTCTATGCCTCGCACCGCGCCGCCAAGGTGCTGAGAGAAGTTGCGGGGATTACACGCGTTGACCAGATGATTTTTTCCGCTTACGCCCTGTCGATCAATCTCTGATTTTTTTGCTGCGCGCATAAAGCACAGCCATGACTTTCAGAACAGGTATCGCCATCAGGCCCGCCGCAACGCCCGTGATCAGGGCCGCTGCCATTCCGGCCACGCTTTGCAGCCAGCCCCTGGCGGAAACAAGCTGCGCGAGCGCATGCACGCCGGACTCGGCTCCCGGGATGCCGTGGAGGATCAGCTCCCCGCCGACAAGAAGCATGGCGGCAGTCCCGGCAACCGCCAGAAACCTCATGATTTTCGGGGCAGCCTGGACAAGGCCGTTGCCGAGGGCACGCAGGATTTTGACCGGCGGGCCGTTGCCGGGAGTTTCGGCCAGATGCAGCCCGAGATCATCCAGTTTTACAATCACCGCCACAAGGCCATAGATGCCGGCAGTGAGGACGACGCCGATGGCGCCGAGGACTGAAAGCTGGACGATAAAAGGTTCGGCCGCGACAGTTCCCAGCGTCACGGCGATGATTTCAGCGGAGAGAATGAGGTCTGTATTGATGGCGCCCTTGATTTTATTTTTTTCAAATTCATAGAGGGCTTGCGGGCTTTTTATGGCGGCGGCCGTCAGGTTCCTATGGTGCTTGCCGCTTTCAGCGCCGTGCAGGCTGTGAAGGGTTTTTTCCATCCCCTCATAACAAAGATAGGCGCCGCCCAGCATCAGCAGCGGCGTGATCGCGGCGGGAAGGATAAAATTCAGGATCAGGGCGCCGGGAATAAGGTATCCCTTGTTTTTGAACGAGCCTTTGGCGACGGCCCAGACAATCGGCAATTCGCGGCTGGGGTCAACGCCGACGATAACATGGGAATTGACGGCCAGGTCGTCGCCGGAGATCCCCGCCGTTTTTCCGGCAGCGGCTTTTGAGATGGCGGCAACGTCATCCAGAAGCGTTGTGATATCATCCAGAAGCGCCAGTAATCCGCTGCCTGCCATTCTTCAATTCCTAAGCCGCCGCGCTGTAATCTTCCACCGGGGGGCAGGAGCAGACCAGGTTGCGGTCGCCGGCGGCATGGTCGATGCGGTTGACCGGCGGCCAGAATTTGTCGGTCCGCAGATGCGGGGCGGGGAAAGCGCCGGTTGAACGCGGATAGGCCCGCGTCCATTCCTCGGCCGTCAGGTCGGCGAGCGTATGCGGCGCCTGATGCAGCGGATTGTCAACTTGCGGCCAGATGCCCTTCTCCAGTTTGGAAATTTCCTCGCGGATAACGATCATCGCGTCGATGAAACGGTCAAGCTCGGCCTTCGGCTCGCTCTCGGTCGGCTCGATCATCAGGGTGCCCGGCACCGGGAACGACATCGTCGGCGCGTGGAAACCGAAATCCATCAGCCGTTTGGCGATGTCGTCGACGCTGACATGCGCGCTGTCTTTGAAACTGCGCGTATCAAGGATGCATTCATGCGCCACAAAGCCGTTCTTGCCCTTGTAAAGCGTGGTGTAATGTTTTTCGAGACGCCTGGCGATGTAATTGGCATTGAGGATGGCCACTTGTGTGGCGCGCTTCAGCCCCTCCGTCCCCATCAATGAAATATAAACCCACGATATGGGCAGGATGGAAGCGGAACCCCACGGCGCCGCCGAGACCGGGCCGATGGCCGCCGCGCCGCCGACGCCGGTCATGAGCGGATGGCCGGGCAGGAAAGGGGCAAGGTGTTCCGCCACGCCGATCGGGCCCATGCCGGGGCCGCCGCCGCCGTGCGGGATGCAGAAGGTTTTATGCAGGTTCATATGCATCACATCGGCGCCGATGTTGCCGGGGCAGGCCAATCCGACCAGCGCGTTGAAATTCGCGCCATCCATATAGACCTGCCCGCCGTGACTGTGGATGATCTTGCAGATCTCGCGGATTTCCTCCTCGAAAACGCCGTGGGTGGAGGGATAGGTGACCATCAGGGCGGAAAGATCGTCCTTATGCTCCTCCGCCTTGGCGCGCAGGTCGGCAAGGTCGATATTGCCATTGCTGTCGCAAGCGACGACCGCCACATTCATCCCGGCCATGACGGCGGAGGCGGGATTGGTGCCGTGCGCCGACGACGGGATCAGGCAGATGTTGCGGTGCGTATCGCCGCGGCTTTCATGCCAGGCGTGGATGGCGAGCAATCCCGCATATTCCCCCTGCGACCCGGCATTGGGCTGCAGGGACACGGCGGCAAAACCGGTGAGGATGGAAAGCTTCTGCTCCAGGTCTTTCAGCATCAGCTGATAGCCGGCAGCCTGGTCGAGGGGCGCGAAGGGGTGCATGTCGCAGAATTCCGGCCAGCTGATCGGGATCATTTCGGCGGTGGCGTTCAGCTTCATGGTGCAGGAGCCGAGCGGGATCATCGAGCGGTTGAGCGCGATGTCCTTCTGCTCCAGCTGGCGCAGATAGCGCAGCATTTCCGTTTCCGAACGGTGGAGATGGAAGGTCGGATGGGTCAAATAAGGGGAGGCGCGGCGGCGCGCGGCGGGGATGCGGTCCGGCGTGACGCCATCAAGGCTTTCCACGCTGAACCCGAAGGCGCCCTGACCGGAAAAGACCTGCCACAGCGTTACCACTTCATCACGCGTCGATTTTTCGTCCAGCGAAACGCCGATGCGCCCGTCGCCGAAATCGCGCAGGTTGATTTCATGTTGGCGGGCGCGGCGCAGGATCTCCTGCGCCCGGGAACCGGCATCGACTGTCAGCGTGTCAAAGCAACCGGAGTTGCCGATCCCGAAGCCGAGCTTGACCAGGCCGGCGGCCAGAACCGCCGTCAGCCGGTGAATGCGGCTGGCAATGGTTTTGAGCCCCTCCGGGCCGTGATAGACTGCATAAAATGCGGCGATATTGGCGAGCAGCACCTGTGCGGTGCAGATATTGCTGGTGGCTTTTTCACGGCGGATATGCTGTTCACGGGTTTGCAGGGCGAGACGGTAGGCGGGCCTGCCCTTGCTGTCGACCGAAACGCCGACGATGCGCCCCGGCACCGAGCGCTTGTATTCATCCTTCGCCGCGAAGAAAGCGGCATGGGGGCCGCCGTAGCCGAGCGGCACGCCGAAACGCTGCGCGCTGCCGAAGACGATATCCGCGCCCCATTCCCCCGGCGGGGTCAGGAGAGTGAGAGCAAGCAAATCCGTCGCCGCCGCCACGATCGTGTTTTTCGACTGCGCGGCTTTGGTCAGGGCGGCGTAGTCGGAAATTTCGCCGGTGGTGGCCGGGTATTGCAGCAGCAGGCCGAACCCTTCCTTGCCCGCCAGGTCTTCGGCGTCACCAACGATGACGGAGATGCCCAGCGGTTTGGCGCGGGTTTCAACCACCGCAATCGTCTGCGGATGGCAGTCGCGGGAAACCAGGAAATTATTGCTTGGGGCCGCGCTCACGCGGCGGGCGAGCGTCATGGCTTCGGCGGCGGCGGTCCCCTCGTCCAGCATCGAGGCATTGGCCAGCGGCATGCCGGTCAGGTCCATCACCATCTGCTGGTAGGTGATCAGCGCTTCAAGGCGCCCCTGGCTGATTTCCGGCTGATAGGGCGTATAGGCCGTGTACCAGCCCGGATTTTGCAGCACGTTCCTGAGGATGACATTCGGCGTGATGGTGTCGTAATAACCGAGGCCGATCAGCGAGCGGTAAACCTTGTTCTGCCGGGCCATCTCCGCCAGTTTTTGCAGGGCGCCGCTCTCCGTCATCGGTTCGCCGATGGCGGGGGGCGATTTCTCGAGGATCGCGGCGGGGACGGTTTTGGCGATCAGCTCATCGAGGCTTGCGGCGCCGACGGTGCGGAGCATGGATTGGATCTGCGTCTCCCGCGGGCCGATATGGCGGCCGATAAAAGCGTCTTTTTGTTCCAGCCCGGCGAGAACGGTCGGCATATCAAAGGCTCTGGATGTAAGCATTGTACGCCGGTTCGTTTTTCAGCGCCTGCAGTTCGTTTTCATTGCTGATTTTTATTTTATAGAACCAGCCCTTGCCCAACGGGTCCTGATTGACCTGCGCCGGGTCGCTGGTGAGCGCGGTGTTGATTTCAATGACCTCGCCGGAAACCGGGGAATAGACTTCGCTGGCCGATTTGACGGACTCGACCACGCCGGCCTGCCCGCCCTGGACGACCTTGGCGCCTATTTTCGGCAGTTCAACGTAAACAACGTCGCCCAGCGCCTTCTGGGCATAATCTGAAATGCCGACGGTGCCGATGGCGCCGTCGACGCGGACGTATTCATGATCTTCGCTGAAAAATGTTTTGCTCATTTCAATCCCTCTTGTAATTCGGTTTTATGAACGGCAAAGCCGCGACTTCGCACGGGCGGGGGGTGCCGCGCAACAGCGCCTGCAGCCGGGTGCCCACCTCGGAAAATGCCGTCTCGACATAACCCATCGCCACCGGCCCATCCACGGAAGGGCCGAAGCCGCCGCTGGTGATGACGCCGATTTTCCGCCCGTCGGCGGACAGCAGTTCAGTGCCCTCGCGGAGCGGCGCCCTGCCGTCCGGCTTGATGCCGACACGGAGCCGGGCGGCGCCGTCCTTCAGCTGCCTGATAATTTTATCCGCGCCGCAAAAGCCCTTTTCCTCGCGGCGGCGTTTCTGGATCACCCATTTCAGGCTGGATTCAACCGGTGTGGTCTGTTCGTCAAGGTCATGGCCGTAGAGGCACAATCCGGCTTCAAGGCGCAAGCTGTCGCGGGCGCCGAGGCCGATCCACTTCACCTCGTCGTAAGCGAGAAGCTTTTTGGCGAAAGCCGCCGCCAAAGGAGCGGGAACGGAAATTTCATAGCCGTCTTCTCCGGTATAACCGGAACGGCTGAGGTAGAGCTCATGGCCTTCGTATTTGACCTTGGTGGCGGTCATGAATTTCAGGGCGGCCGCCTGCGGCAGCAGGCGCGACATGACGCTTTCCGCCTGCGGCCCCTGCAGGGCAAGCAAGGCGCGGTCGGGGAGATGCTGCAGCTTGACCTGCCCGCCGATTTTTTTCTGGATGGCGGCGAAGTCCTTATCCTTGCAGGCGGCATTGACGATAAGGAACAGGGTCTTGTCATCCCAGCGGGTCACCATCAGGTCGTCGATGATGCCGCCCTCATCATTTAATAAAACCGTATAACGGGTTTTCCACGGTTCCAGCCCGATGATGTCGCCGGGGACGATTTTTTCAAGGGCGACGGCGGGATCGGAGGCCGCGGTGAGAAGCGCCTGCCCCATATGCGAGACATCAAACAGTCCGGCGGCGCTGCGGGTATGCAGATGCTCTTTCAGCACGCCCATCCCGTCATACTGCACCGGCATGTCATATCCGGCGAAAGCGACCATCTTGCCGCCCATTTCTTTATGCAGCGCCCAGAACGGTGTTTTCAGGGGTTCGGGCGGTGTTTTTTGAACAGCGTTTTCCACGGCAATGTCCTTGCATTATAATTTACAGAACAGTCCCCCTCTGTCTCAGGTTGACAGTAGCTCGCCAAATTCTAAAGTCAATGTGTTGGCAACGGTTTTTAGGAGTATTCAGAATATGTCCATCCGTCAAGAAAAGAGCCCTCTTCCCCCCATGGTCTCCGGCTTTGCTTTGGGCTTTATCGTGCTCTGCCTGGTCGTTTACATCCTGAACGTCGCCCGCGCCATCATGATCCCCTTCGTCATTGCCGTCTTTGTCTGGTACCTGATCAACGCCATGGCGCGGGGATTGGGCAAAATCCCGCTGGGCCGGATAAAAATCCCCCGTTTCCTTTGTTTCGCCCTGGCGATCCTGCTGCTGGTATTGGGCATGTGGGAAATTTTCGAGCTGATCAGCCAGAATGTCTCCGCCGTGGCCAAGGCCGCGCCTTTTTACCAGCAGCACCTGGAAGAGATGATGCTGAAAATCACGCTGCTGTTCCATATGGAGCACCAGCCGACGATCAAGGAGCTGCTGGGATACCTTGACCTGGGCACGCTCCTGACGGTGATGGTGAAAATGCTGTCGGGGATTGCCGGCAAGGCGGTGGTCGTCATGTTTTATACCGGATTCCTGCTCTACGAACAGCAGTTCTTCGACAACAAGATTGCCGGCATGCTGTCCGATCACAGGACGGAGGAGCACATCCGCCATATCCTCCACAACATCGACAGAAAAGTGCAGCGTTATATCTGGGTCAAGACCTTCGTCAGCGCCCTGGCGGGGATTTTCACCTTTGTCCTTTTAAGCTTCTGGAATGTGGATTTCGCGGCGTTCTGGGGGCTGATGGCGTTTTTCCTGAATTTCATCCCTTATGTCGGCTCGCTGGTGTCCATCATTCTTCCGGCGACAATCGCCCTGGTTCAGTTCAACGACCTGCCGGCATTTCTGGGGGTTCTGACGCTCCTGACCGCCCTGCACGGCATTATCGGGCACGGCCTTGACCCGTTTCTCATGGGGAAAAACCTGAACCTCAGCCCTATTTTCATCATCTCGTCGCTGGCGATGTGGGGGATGATCTGGGGCGTGCCGGGGATGTTCCTGTCGATCCCGATCCTGGCCATGACCGCCATCACGCTGGCGCAGTTTCCGGCCACCCGGCCTCTGGCCATCCTGCTGTCAAAGACCGGCATGATCGACACCGACGAGCCGGAGAAAAAAACCGCCGAATAAAAAAACACCGCCCCTGAACAAATCAAGGGCGGTGTTTTTTGAGTCTTCAGCCTTTATTTAAAGACCGGGGCCTTTAGGCGCGGATTTCTTCGCCTGTTCTCTCTTGGCTTTTTCTTCTTCGCGCAGCGGTTTTTTGTCCGGCTTGCCGATCTGGGTGAGCGGCAGGCTGTCTCTGAACTCGACATTCTTCACACGGGGAAGCTCATAGTCAGTGAGCTTGTCTTTCAGGAAGGCAACCAGATCTTCCGGTTTAATTGTTTTACCTTCTTTCGGCTGAACAAAAGCTTTGACGACTTCCCCGACGCTTTCGTCAGGAATCCCGATGACAATCACTTCAGAAACATCTTCATATTTCCGGATAGCCTCTTCGATTTTTTTCGGGAAAGCCTTGAAGCCATTGACGATGATCATGTCCTTGATACGGTCGGTGATGAAAACATAGCCATCCTCGTCCATCATGCCGATATCGCCGGTATGGAAGAAACCGTCCTTGTCGAAGACTTTCGCCGTTTCATCCGGGCGGCCGAAGTATTCTTTCATGACTTGCGGGCCGCGCAGGCAGATCTCGCCTTCCATTTTAATCGGAACCGTCTGATCGGGGAAGTCGATATTGGCGAATTTAATCTCTGTTTTCGGCATCGGCAGGCCGACGGAGCCCAGCTTCTTTTGACCGTTAACCGGGTTGGCGGTGGCGACCGCCGAGGTTTCGGAGAGGCCGTAACCTTCGATCAGATCCAGGCCCGTCAATTTCTTGAAGGCCATCATCGTTGTCTCCGGCAAAGGCGCGCCGCCGGAGATGCAGGTTTTCAGCGAAGACAGGTCATAGTCTTTTACTGTCTTGAAATCGGCCATTTTCTTATAGAGCGGGGGTACCGCCGCGAATTTTTGCGGGCGTTCCTTGTCAATGGCCTCGAGGATCGCCTTCACGTCCGGTTTCGGCAAGACGACCAGTTCATCGCCCAGATAAAGCGCCAGGTTCATCTGCACGGTCATGCTGAAGACATGGAAGAACGGCAGCGCCACAAGCGTTTTTTCCTGGGTGGGGCTTTCCTTGCCGCCGGAGAACCATAGTTTTGCCTGCTCAAGGTTGGCGCTGAGATTACTGTGAGTGAGTGCCGCGCCTTTCGGCACGCCGGTGGTGCCGCCCGTGTATTGCAGGACAGCGACGTCATCCGGACTGATATCGACCGGTTTCAAAGCGCCCTTGCTTTTCAGCAGCTTTTTGAAGGAAAGATATTTGCCGCCTTTTTTGGAGCCCACCATCGCCGACTTGCCCCATAGGCTCTTGACGCCATTAATGGCCTTGTAGGCAAATTTCTTTAATGGCGGCAGCGCATCCGGCATTTCACAGACGATGATTTTTTTCAGGCTCGACAGTTCCATTGCCTTTTCAACGTTGGGGAAAAGCGGCAGCGGATCTTTAAGATTGAGCGCGACGATGAAGTCGGTCTTGCTGTCGTTGATCTGCTGCGCCAGCGCTTCCGGCGGGGAGGTCGGGTTAAAATTGGCGACCTTGGCGCCTGTTTTCAGCGCGCCATAATAGGCAACCACATAAAAAGGTGTATTCGGCAGGCAAACGCCGATGGTGGAGTCTTTGCCGATCCCCTGGTCCTGAAGGCCTTTGGCAAAGCGCTCGACCATGGCGCCGACTTCTTTGTAGGTCAGTTTTTGACCCAGAAAATTCAGACAGGTCCGATCGCCGTATTTCTTGACCGATTCGTCAAAAATCTCAATCATGGTTTGGGCGGGAATTTCAGAATTCCATTGAATATCAACTGGATAGGACTTCGTCCAGGGGAATTGCGAAGAAGCTTGATTGTCGTTGTCTTTCGGCATTTTAAGGCTCTCTTTCCTAGGGGTTGCAGTGGATTAGGACAAAGGTTTAGCAAAAAATATCCATAAAGTAAAGCATAAAAATCGGCAATAAAAACAGATGGATAGCCGCGTTGATGGCGTTGACCTCTCAAGCAAACGGTGCAAGGATTGAGATGGGTTCGGGGGAACATTCATGGCGGAAGCTGTTTTTCAAAAAAAGTTCAGATACCACCACGGGCAATTGCGCGAAGCCCTGATTGAATCCGCGCTGAACATCTTAAAAGAAAAAGGCCCCGCCGGCCTTAACCTGCGCGCGCTGGCCCAGGCGACCGGCGTCACGCAGGCCGCCCCTTACAGCCACTTCCGCGACAAAGATGATCTGCTGGCCGCCGCCGCCGAGGCCGGGTTCCAGCGCCTGGCCCTGCAGATGGCGGAGGATGCAGCCGGCCTCAGGGACACCCGGGCGCGCATTGAAAAGCTGATGGCCAGCTATATCCGTTTTGCCGTGGAAAACAAGGCGCTGTTCCAACTGATGTTCAGCAGCGAACTGGCGGACATGAAAAACCACCCGACGCTGGCGATGACCGCGGGCAAAAGCTATGCCCTGATTTCCGCCGCCCTTTCCAAACGGCTGCAACCCGGAGAGGATACGCCGTTCCTGACCGTCGCCCTCTGGAGCCTCTGCCACGGGATCACTTCCCTCATCATCGATGAAAAAATCAACCTGAAACAATTCGGCGCCGACAGCGTCGATGACTTCATCAAGCGGACGGTCGGCCTTTTTTCAGGGCATCTGGCTTAAGTGAATTTATCCAGTATTCGCTGGGCCTTGCGGGCGTAAGAGGTGCCGAACAGGCGCGTATGCACCAGCAGCGGATAAAGGCTGTAAATATCCGCGCGCTCCTCGAAAAATCCCGGCTTGATCGGGCTGATTTCATGATAGCGCGTGAAAAACTCCGCCTCAAAAGTATTGAGAACGCGGATAAACGCCAGCTCGATTTCCGGGTCGGCGTAATAAATCGCCGGATCGAGGAACGCCCTGATCCGCCCGTTCATCGACAGAATATTCCCGCCCCAGACATCGCCGTGGATCAACGACGGCGGGTTGGGGGACTTGATGTAGCCGGAAAGCTTGCCCGCCAGTTTTTCCGCCTGCTTCATGAATTTTTTGTCGACCTTGTTTTCTTTCAGGGCTTCCCCGGCCATGTAGAGCAAACGGTTCTGCGCAAAAAATTCCACCCAGTCCTTGCTTTGCGCATTCGGCTGGCGCAGGAACCCGATCAGCGTGTCCTGCTCCAGACCGTAGCTGTCGGCCCGGATTTTGTGCAGCTCCGCCAGAAGCTCCGCCGCATGGCGCCCGGTGGCGCTGTCCGGGCTGTGCTGGGACTCGATAAATTCCATGATGATCATGTGCTCGTTGCTGTAATAGACGCCCGGCACCGGAAGTTTCGACTTCGTCCTCAGGTAATCAAGCATGTAAGCCTCGACGTCAAGGCCGCGCTCCGCCGCCTTGACCACGCAGGAAGAGCCGTCTTTCAGCGCCACGCGGTAAATATGCGCGTTATTGGCCGCCGACAGCGGGGACAGCGAGGCGATTTTCCGCTTGAGATGCAGTTCGATCTCGGCTTGCAAATCCGTCGTCATCATCGGTTTTGTTTCTCCCGTATCTTCCCTTGACCTGGCAGGCCGTATTTGTGACTTTATGCCGGTAACCCCGGAGATTCCATTTTGACACTGAAACCAGCCCATTTGCAATGGTCAGACGACGGCGCCCTGCGGAGCCTTGATTTCGACGATATCTATTTCCAGCCCCGGCGGGGGCCGGAAGAAAAGTATTATGTTTTTCTGGAGCAGAACCGCCTGCCGGAAAGATTTGCCGCCCCTCCGGAAAATAGTTTTCGTATCGCCGAACTCGGCTTCGGCAGCGGGCTGAATTTTCTGCTGACGGCGCAGCTCTGGCGCAAGACGGCGCCGGCGGGAGCGCGGCTGACCTATGTCAGCATTGAAAAACACCCGGTTCCGGGTGCAGACCTGAAGCGGATTTATGCCTTCTGGCCGGAATTGCAGGAATACACGACACCGCTGCTGGAACAATACCCGCCCCTGCTGGAGGGTTTTCACCCTCTGCAGTTTCAGGGCGGCCGGATCCGTCTGATGCTGCTGTTCGGCGATGTCGCCGCCGCTCTGCCGGAGCTGACGGGAAGTTTCGATGCCTGGTACCTGGACGGGTTTTCCCCCGCCAAAAATCCGGCGATGTGGGAAGAAAAACTTTTTCCCCGCATCGCGGCGCTGACCGCCCCGGGCGGAACGCTGGCGACATTCTCCTCTGCCGGGGATATCCGGCGCGGGCTGCAGGCGAACGGATTCGAGGTGAAGAAAATCCCGGGCTTCGGCGTCAAGCGGGACATGACGGTGGCCGCCATGACAGCGCCCGCCCGCGCACTGCGTTCGCAAAAAAAACACGTCGTCGTGCTGGGCGCCGGGATTGCCGGAGCCGCCGCCGCTTTCGCCCTGGCGCAAAAAGGCCACGCCGTCACGGTGATCGACCGTCAGCCGGCAGCGGCGGCGGAGACCTCCGGCAACCCGGTCGGCATCGTCTATCCCAAACTGACCCTCGGCCCTTCGCCGCTGGGCAGCCTGCACCAGCATGGGTTCGGCTTTACGCGGAACCTGGTGACCGCCCTGCGGCTGCCGTCATGGACTCCGTGCGGCGTCGTCCATCTTGATACTTCCGATGAAAGCCGGGAGCGGCACCGCCTGATCTATGCGCAGGAGTATCCCGCCGACTACCTGAAATACGAAATGACCGCGATGGGCATGGGGCTCTGTCAACCGGCCGCCGGATACCTGTCGCCGCCGGAATTCTGCCGCGCGCTGCTCGACCATCCGAATATCACCCTGCGTTATTCGACAACGGTATCCACGCTGGAAGAGGCCGACGCCGATGCCGTCGTGATCGCGCTCAATTACGGCAGCAAGAACTTCAGGGAAACTGCCTGGCTGCCGTTGCAGGGCCTGCGCGGGCAGATCAGCTTTCTCGCCGCCACTTCGCAGTCACAGAAAATTGACAAGGTATTCTGCCACGACGGCTATATCACCCCTGCCGTCAACGGAATCCATTACGTCGGCGCCACTTTTCAGCGGGAAGAGCCTGGCGTTGTCGAATTGCGCCACGACGACCACCGGGAAAACCTGCTGAAGTTGAACCAGTATCTGCCAGGATTGGGTTTCTCGGAAGCCAGCATCAAGGGCGGACGCGCCGGCTACCGCACCACCACTCCCGATAAAATGCCGCTGATCGGCCCCTGCCCGGATTACACTTCATTCATTTCGTCGTTCAGGCCCGGGCAGGAAACGCGCGGCGACTATCATCCCGAAATTTACCTCTCCACCGCCTTCGGCGCCTTTGGCGTGACGGGCGCGCCTTTGGCGGGAGAAATTATCGCCGCCCTGATTTCCGGCGACCCGCTGCCGGTTCCCGCCAGCCTGATGCGCTTCCTGGCGCCGGAGCGCTTCATCCTGCGCGACCTGAAACGGGGAAAGATATAAAAGCTAGAACGCCGTCATCCGCATCTCCGGCGGCAGGTCGGCGTCGCGGAGGGGGGCGAACAGGCTGGTATAGGCGTGCGGGAAGCGGAAGTCCCACCATTCCTGCGGCAGGGGCACCAGTTCACGCCCCGCTTCCTGCGCCGCCTGCAGCATCGAGTCCTCCAGCACGCGGCGGCGAGAAAGCACAGCATCGCTGAAGCCGGTATAATTCCGCGCCGCCGGATTGTTGCTGCGGTCCTCGGTGAGGTAATCAAACGGCACGCCCATGTCGATCTCCTCGCCGTTCTGATCAACGAGGACAATATCGACCGCCATGCCGCGCGGATGCCCGCCCCGTCCCGGCGGGGACAACAGCCGCCCCGGTTCTTCCAGCCATTGCGGGTGCGCCCTGACGATCGCCGTTTCGGTCATCAGCGTCTGCGCCTCGACCGTGCGCAGGCAGTCCTTGACCTCGAAAATCCAGCCGGTTTTTTTAAAACAGATCTGCGCGGCGCCGAGAATGACCGCCGCCATCTCGCGGTGCCCCAGCATCTTCGCGTCCGTCCGGTAAATCGCGGTCTTGAACATGTTGTCGCGATGGGAAGCCTGCGCATACACCAGATCGACCTTGAGCGGATGCATCGCGGTGAAGTCATCAAGAGCGACCAGTTCAGAAATATCAATATGATGGAGAATTTCGTTTGCCATATTTTTGTTTTTTAAAAGTGTCTGCATATCTCATTTCTGTTTGTGCTATAACCAATATAGGAGGTTTGGGAATGGCGATCAATCAACGTCTTGATCTCAGACAGGGGCAATCCCTGACCATGACGCCGCAACTGCAGCAGGCCATCAAGCTGCTGCAACTGTCAAACCTGGAACTTTCCGAATTCATCGAAGCCGAACTGGAAAAAAATCCCCTGCTGGAGCGCGAGGAAGGCGTGGCCCCCGACCGGGCGGAGGAGCAGGCGGGGAACGCCTCCGGGGAAGAAGGGGGCGGCGGCGGCGAAAACGCGGAAAGCCCCGGCGGCGATGCGCCGGATAATAATCGGGAACGCGAACTGGATACCGGCGAGGGATTCTCCGAGAAATCCTCCGCTGACGACGGCGGTTATGATTATTCGCGCTCGACCCTCTCCGGCGCCGGCGCCGGCGGCAACCTGAAATTCGACGACTCCGAATACAGCTTTGAAAACAACATGGCGGCGCCGGCCACGCTGCGCGACCACCTGCTGGACCAGATCAAGCTGGATTTCACCGACAACAGGGACTGCGCCATCGCCACGCTGATGCTTGATTATGTCGATGAAGCCGGATATTTCCGCACCGCCCTGCAGCCGCTGGCCGACAGGCTCGGCTGCGATATCGCGCGCCTTGAGATCATTCTTGCAAAACTGCAGCAACTCGACCCCGCCGGGATTTTCGCGCGGAATTTAAGCGAATGCCTGGCGCTGCAGCTGAAGGAGCTCGACCGCCTTGATCCCGCCATGGAGAAGCTGCTGCAAAACCTGGAACTGCTGGCCGGCCGCGACCTGAAAAAACTGCGGGCCGTCTGCGGCGTCGATGAAGAAGACCTGCGCGACATGATCGGCGAGATCAAATCCCTCGATCCGAAACCGGCGCTCAATTTCGAGCACTTCGTCTCGCAAACCGTCATCCCGGACGTCTTCATGAAACCGCTGCCCAAAAGCAAAGGCGGCGGGTGGGCGGTGGAGCTCAATAACGACACGCTTCCCCGCGTGCTGGTCAACAAAACCTATTACACGGAAGTCCATAAGGGCGCGAAAGCCAAAAAAGACAAGGAATACCTGAGCGAGCAGCTCAACACCGCCAACTGGCTGGTCAAGGCGATGCACCAGCGGGCGCAGACCATCCTCAAAGTGGCCGGCGAACTGATCTTGCAGCAGGAGGCCTTTTTCAATTACGGCGTCGAGTACCTGAAACCGCTGGTGCTGAAAGACATCGCGGAAGCGATCGGCATGCATGAAAGCACCGTCAGCCGGGTCACCACCAACAAATATATCGGCACGCCGCGCGGCGCCTTCGAGTTGAAATATTTTTTCACCAGCGGCGTATCGAACACGGAGGGCTCCGCCGAATTCTCCTCGGAAGCGATCAAGGCGCGGCTGAAAAACCTGATTGACGGCGAAACCGCCGGCGCCGTCCTCTCCGACGACGACCTGGTCGGCTCCCTGCAAAAAGCCGGCATCGCCATCGCGAGGCGGACGGTCGCCAAATACCGCGAAGCCATGAAAATCCCCTCTTCCGTCCAGCGCCGGCGGCTGAAAAATCAGGATAAATGACCGGCAGCGCCCAATAGTTAACTTTATTTT
>Ga0315281_10002433_pt1 | contig 27688 bp, 27 predicted proteins | sample YL17G07_0_MG_FD_204540 | JGI IMG/M metagenome (GOLD analysis project Ga0315281, IMG submission 204540) | Sediment microbial communities from Yellowstone Lake, YNP, Wyoming, USA - YL17G07_0 | ecosystem: Environmental > Aquatic > Freshwater > Lake > Sediment | place: USA: Wyoming | collected...
TCTACCAATTTTACCACATCATCAATATTCTTAACCTTTATTCCTTCTTTTACCAAAAATCTTTTTGAAAACTCAATCGCGGCCATTATCTGACACGCCTTAGCCAGTCCAACACCTTCAATATCCCTTAACTTTTCCAGATTAATATTATCAAAATCACCTTGTGCTAACTTTAAAATATCCCTTGCCACTGCAAACACATCTTTACCTTGTATACCACTTCCAAGAAGTACAGCCAACAGCTCAAGATCGGAAAGGGCCTTTGCCCCCTTTTTCTCCATCTTTTCGCGAGGTCTATCAAACTCTGGAATGTTTTTAATCTTCTTCATGCCGTGATTTTCAGTACGTATCGTCTGATTTCAATAATTGAGGTTTTTTCGTTTTTGCGGAATACGATCACTGTTTTCTAATTCTCGGTCTTCCATTCTTATAAAGGCAGAATTTATTAAGAATTTTAAGTCTTTTTGCTCCATTTTCAAGCGCCTATGCCAACCGTTATTCACTTACCAATTCAGCCGCATAGAGTAAAACAGCCTGAATATCTTCTGGTTCTAATTCAGGGTAGTCTTCAAGAATCTCCTGATTTGCAATGCCAGTAGCCAATGCTTTCAAAATTTGTTCAACAGTAATTCTTAAACCTCTGATGGTTGGCTTGCCAACCATCACTTCTGGATTAATGGTAATTCTGTCTAATAACTGTTTGGCATTTATTTTTCATTCCTTTTTTTCATGTGTCTCTGTGTAGTTAAATTTAAGTACCAATTTCATTACCACCCTGAAAAATACGGATACCTTATATCCTGCCTATATAAAAGCATTAGTGCTAAGTGAAAAATTAATGCTCAATCATATACTCTTTTAAAGAAATAGTTTTTAATCCTAATCTCTTCACGATATCTTCCGTCGCTCTGCGAGTTTTTTCTATGAGATCCTTTGGAGTAAGATTTTTAGTTTCATTATAATCTTCTTCTCTAACTTTATGAATCCACTCCAGTGATTTATATTCCGACTTCTCCATATCCAGCCACCTCCTCTGGTGATACAATTTCAATTGTACTGTATCCCATTTTTAAATTTGTGCTATTAATCAATCTTTGTACATTGATATTGACCATATGTCTGTAATTCCATGAAACGATGTAATCAATTTCATTATAAACGCCTATTGCAATATGCCGGGAATCGTCTCGATATTTTATTGGTATTGCTTCGTTGTTTATATAAGCATTCGACAACTCTAAACTCTCTTCAGTTTCTTCAAGTATTTTAAAACCATAGTTGGAAATTATATCCTTTAACTTTTCAGATATTGGGTTAGGTGCTTTTATAATTTCTTCAATTGTTAAAAGAGAAACAAACCCTTCGTAAACTCCTTTATTGACGGACTGAAGAAACTGCCTGGCTGTATTTACTCTTTTTGGGCTTTCGGTGTCGAAAAGTCCGCCAAAAACTGAAGTATCTACATAGAGACGTAGCTTTTTCATAATTATGCTTATACCCTTTTAATCAAATTTTCTCAATCACCATTTTTGCGTGTCTTGGGCACTACAAAATATTTACAGCCCTCGTGACCATGCCAGAAACAACCATGAATAAATATAACAGTTTTCTATTTCGGGGAATCAAGGTCTGGCTTGCCTGGTAGCGTTTATCATGGAATTTATACCTAAAACCATTCCCCCGAAAGGAATTTTCTGACGATAATTTCCGGCTTTGTGTCCTTTCTTTATTTTCAAAGGAAATGAAATAATAACCAAGATATCAATAGTAAGTTTCTTCGTCAGGATTTCTCACGTTGTTGATTTATCTCTTCTATTACAGAAATGTTTTCCCATTTAGACGATACTTTTTCTCCAAGCATCTTCCACTTATTTATTTTATGTTTTGAAATGCGTGTTTTTTTTAGTTCCTGAAGAATCAAATCCTTTTTAATCTCTTTTATCTCATTAATTAAATTGGATAACTTATTTTCTAACGTTATGGGCATAATAATCCTCCTTCTTGTGAACTATAATCTTGATTTTCATAATATTCCTCTAATAGGTATTCTATAAAATTGTCTTTCTTTTGTTTTAAAACAGTATGAGCATTTTTATAATCCGTGGCTTACCACCCACTACGCCAGGCGTTACCTCAATATGTTGTGTTAAAATGTTCTCCCTGTATCCACCATGGTTATTTGCTTATTTATTCCATCTGATACAATCCTCAATTATAAGAATTCTATCTGATTCTTCATTTCCTCTTGTGATAAAATTTCCGCATAAAAGGCCAATCTCTTGATACACTCACCAACGCTCAATTTGTTCATTTCAACAAATATTATTCCCCAGTGATTTTTCCCACCTTTTACTAACTCTTTAGCAATTTTTAGAAAATGATGATCATGGGTAAAAATAACTGCATTCATAGCTGACGCATACTTAAAATGTTCAATATCAGTGCTACCTATCATATCTTTTTCATGCGCAGAAAAAGCTTTAATCCCACGTCTCTTTAATCCCTCGGCAATACGTACGTCAACATTTTCATCAGTGTATATCTTTAATTTTGCCAAGTTTCTTCTCCAGAATGGACGCATGTTCTTTCTTCACACCATCTGTGTCCCGAATTGCGGCTTTCCATGCACTGTCAATCTCGTTCTTGTGTTCATGGTAATAAGAAAGAGCGTCGTGAACTTGTGACAAATTTATCTGTGGCAGTGCGACTATTATATCTTCCGGAGACTGTCCCATGATTTCATATCGAAGAACTATGTCCAGCACCCGGATACCGGTACCTGAAATAACAGGCACACCACCTCTCAATTTTTTATTCCTTGTGATATAGGGATGCTTCATTTGTTTTATTACCGTACTCATTCCATATTCTCCTCATTTTCACTTTTTAAATCTTTACTCACATGGACAGGAACGCTTATTCGTTCTTTCCTCCCAGTTTTCATAATATACTTGATGGCTTCCGCGTATGGTTTTTAATTGCCAGCCCTTTTTCTCTAAAATCTTGCACAAGTGTTTGCCTGAAATACTTTTTATACAGCAATTTCCAACACCTTGTCTTCGGGTGTTAATTTAATATCTTCTATTTCCACTGATAAGCATGCATCAATTGCCTCATAAATATTTTGCAATAATTCTTCCCAAGTATCTCCCTGTGTAAAACAGCCAGAAATAGCGGGTACTTCTGCCCAATAGCCACCTTCTTCCGCCTTGTGAACTACAATCTTGATTTTCATAAAATTGTCTTTCTTTTGTTTTAAAACGGTATGAGCATTTTTATAATCCGTGGCTTACCACCCACTACGTCAGGCGTTACCTCAATATATTGTGTTAAAATGTTCTCCATGTATCCTCCATGATTAATTGCTTTTTCATTAACCATTTGAGGTATGTTTGTGTTTTTGTAGTGGCAATTCATGAATTGCCACTACATTATCAATAATTTTAATAGTTCCATGAATGTGGTTGGGCATTACAACAAATTTGTCTGATTCGATATTGGCATAACGCCCTGTCAAACAATTCCAGCCTTCCAGAACAATATTACCGAATTGATTTAAAATTATTTCCCCGTTTTTCACGTTACCCAAGATGCATTCCTTGTTATTAGTGCATATCGTTATAAAATATGCCCCTTCCTTTGAATAATCATATTCTTTCAGCCGGATTGATTTTCTAAGTTTGTTTGGGCAATCCATAGATTCTATGTGCATTTGCATATTTTACAATTTTGTAGTGGCAATTCATGAATTGCCACTACAGCTATACATACAAAATCCGTTCGGTATTTTATTTGTGAATCTGTGGTTTCAATGCTTTTTGGACGGTCTGTGGTCTTGCTACACCAGTGTTCATACGGTAAATAAGGCGTCCTGCCTTTAATCTTCCATATTCCTGATTATTACATCAGCAAAACCGGAACAGGTCACCAGGGTAGCGCCTTCCATCTGGCGTTCGAGATCGTAGGTCACCGTTTTTTGCCGGATGGTCTTTTCCAGCGCCCTGACAATCAAGTCCGCCACATTATCCCATCCCAAATGCTCAAACATCATAACGCCCGACAAAACGACGGAGCCGGGATTTACCTTGTCCTGTCCTGCGTACTTGGGAGCGGTGCCGTGTGTGGCCTCAAAGATTGCCGCCTTGTCCCCGATATTCGCACCGGGCGCCATGCCTAAACCACCTACCTGCGCAGCGCAGGCGTCGGAAATGTAGTCGCCATTGAGGTTTGGCGTGGCAATAACCTCATACTCCTCCGGACGTAAAAGCACCTGCTGGAACATGGCGTCGGCAATCCGGTCTTTCACGACGACCTTTCCCTTCGGCACAACCCCTTTGTATTTTTCAGAAACAAGCTCTTCCGCAACGGTGTGCTTGGGAAATTCATCCCTGGCCACTTCATAGCCCCATTCACGGAACGCACCTTCGGTAAACTTCATAATGTTCCCTTTATGCATGAGGGTAACGCTTTGCTTTCCTTTGTCAATGGCGTATTGTATGGCGCGCCGTACAAGCCTTTTGGAGCCGGTCTCGCTCATGGGTTTAACACCAATACCGGAATCCTTGCGGACTTTCTTCCCAAATTCACTTTCGAGAAACGCTATAAGTTTCCTGGCCTCGGGAGAACCTTTCTTAAACTCAATGCCCGCATATACGTCTTCGGTATTTTCGCGGAAAATGACCACGTTCAGCTTTTCAGGCGACTTTACCGGGCTAGGCACCCCGGTAAAATACCGCACCGGCCGCACGCAGGCGTACAGATCAAGCTCCTGCCTTAAGGTAACGTTGAGACTCCTGATACCGCCGCCTACCGGCGTTGTAAGCGGCCCTTTGATTGCCACCTTGTATTTCTTAATGGCATTCAGGGTATCTTTTGGAAGCCACTCCCCGCACTCCTTAAAGGCATGCTCACCCGCAAAGATTTCTTTCCAGAGAATACGTTTTTTGTTTTTATAAGCAATGCTAACGGCCGCGTCAAATACCCGAACGGAAGCATTCCAGATATCCGGTCCCGTGCCGTCGCCGCGGATAAAGGGGATAATCGGGTTGTTTGGTACGACCAAACGGTTCTTTTCAATCGTTATTGCAACGCCATCTGAAACAGTCTTCTTTGCCAAAGGTAATTACCTCCTTACAGACTAAAATTGTTTTTTAAATTAGGCCTACGGCGGCTTTTTCGATGTAGGGCGAAGTGCCACTTCGCCCGTGACGAAGCAATCGCTTCGTTCTACAACTTTGAATTTCCTACACGTTTAATTAGGCCTACGGCGGCTTTTAACAGTGTAGTGGCAATTCATGAATTGCCACTACATAGTAGTTGGGCTACGGTTGTTACACCCCGAAGGAATGTCTTTGTCATGTACTAAACATTCAAATACTCTTTTGTACAACATCAATAGTTGCCAAAGACCTTATTTAGTAACAGGAAACGAAGCAAGGGCTTCTGATCCAGGCGTGTTCCCAAGCCGGAGCTTGGGAACGAGAACAACGAGAGTAAGATATCAATTCCTATTTGGTTTCGGCGTGCTTTCAGTTGACGGCGGCAGTATGGGGAAAAGAACCGATGGCTGATCGCCGGTCAGCGCCTTGAGAAATGCAACAATGTCACCCGTTTCATCCTTGGTCAGCGTTACCCCAAGTTGATATTCAGCCATAACATTTACCGCCTCGCTCAAGCTCCACGTGCTTGCGTCGTGGAAGTAAGGCGCGGTTAGCTCAATATTCCTGAGCAGCGGCACCTTAAACACGCATTTGTCGCTTTCCTTCTTCGTTACATTATAACGGCCAAGCGTCTGGACGTCTTTGGTATAAGGTTTTACAACTCCAAATTTCTGGTAATCACTTCCCCCAACCCCAAATCCGTTATGGCATCCGATACAACCCTTTTCTTTAAAGAGCTCATATCCCTGCAACTCCGATTCCGATATCTTGTCATCATAGTCCTTCAGCCACCAATCAAACCTTGAGTTTGGGGTAACAAGCGTCTCTTCAAACGCCGCAATGGCGTCGGCGACATTATCAATAGTAATCTTTTCCTCTCCGTAAACCTCTTTAAACCATTTTACGTATTCCGGTATCGTCTGCAATACGTTCACAGCAAGCTCATGGTTCGAGGCCATCTCCATGGGATTGGCGATAGGGCCTTTGGCCTGCTCTTTCAGGTTGGTCGCGCGTCCATCCCAGAACTGTGACAGATTAAACTTGGAATTTAGCACCGTAGGCGCGTTTATCGGGCCGAAAAGCCATTTGTGTCCAATAGAAGTCGGCAGGTTATCAGCGCCACCCGTTGCAAGATTGTGGCAGGAGTTACAACTGATCCACCCGGATTTCGACAGCCTGGGTTCAAAAAACAATTTCAGTCCCAAATCAGTTTTTGCCCTGTTATCGTCAAATGTAATAGGTACTGGCTGGATAGGTTCCTTCGAGCGTTCCGACACGCCTCCCCCTTGCATCCTTCCACCCCGTCCATAACCAATGCGCTTCTGTGATTCGTTTGCGGTCGTAACTGTCTGAAACACCCCACCGACAACGGTAGAAGCCAGTAAACAGCTAATAGCGATAAATTTCGTTATTTTCATGCATCCTCCTCATCAATAGTGTTAGTCAAGTTTGCATCTTGCGGCAAGGAATATGTGTCTTAATTTATGCAAAGATCGCCCAATGCCAGATCCAAATATTCCCCCTAAAACAGCGCCAATGTTTTTGCCGAATTTCTTATCTGCAATGATATGTGGAGTGTATAATATTGTCAATATCAATTATTTGTGTGTTATGCGTAAACATTCGGGTATTTACCCTTTCGCCTTTTTACGAAAATCCATCCTTGACGTTAACAGTAGATAGTTATATACTTGGTAAATAAGCAGGCTTTTTTGTGATGAAAGATAAACACGCGTCATAAGATATTTAAACTTACGTTTGCATGCGTTTTGCTTACAAAAATCTCCAGAGAACCGCCATGACCGACAATAGACGTTTCCGCCGAATCCCCTTTGATACCCAAATACAGGTAATCCATGGTGAAGCAACGTACAAAGGCATCCTACTCGACGTATCATTAAAGGGGGCGTTGATACAGTTCCCCGAATATATCCCTGTTAAGCTGGACGATACTTGTAACGTAATAATCCACCTCCCATCCTCAAATGTTAACATGTTTTTTGAGGCTACCCTCGTTCATGTGAGTCAACTTAACTACGGTTTTAAATTTCTTACGGAAAACATTGATACGATTACCCACTTAAGAAGACTGATGGAATTAAACATCGGTGATGATCAAGCAGTTGTCAATGAGTTTGCCTACTGGCTGCAGGCGTAATCTTTTTACGATAAGCAACTACAACATCCGATTACGATGGCCGTTGACAAAACTCTTTTTTTGAATGGTAACGCTTGGTGGCGTGGAAATTGTCGCACCCTCTCTTTTATTTCCTCTCATTCGAAACCGTTTAAATAATTTTCACCATTTTTTCAGAAGGCGCACCATTACAACCATGATTCAGATTACACGCACTATTACTATCAACGAGAACGATATTAAGGTGGAATTTATTCGCTCGTCAGGGCCTGGCGGACAGAATGTCAATAAGGTTGCCACGGCAGCACAGATACGCTTTAATATTAAGCAATCCACCGCCATTCCGGAAGTCGTTCGCAAACGGCTCATACGTTTGGCCGGTAAAAGGATTACGGAAGAAGGTGAATTGGTTATTAGTGCCCGACGGTTTCGCACCCAGGAACAAAATCGCCGAGACGCCATCGAGCGATTGACTGACTTGATCCGGCGTGCAGCCGCACAGCCTAAACGCAGGATAAAGACCAAGCCCACTCGTGCGTCAAAGTCTCGCAGGCTTGACAGCAAACACCGCCGCGGTACGATTAAAGATGTAAGAAGGCACACCCCATGTCACGAGGACTAAAACTTCCGGAATGTGTGTAAAGACGGGCTTGTCTTAACTATGGATTCCCACATGAAAAACGTCTTTTCAGGTTTCCTTGTAACCGTTGGTGTCTTTCCAAGAGTCTCTTTACGCGTATTTTACGTTTTTAGAAAAACAATGTATTAACCGGATATCGTCGTAAGAGTAACTAAACGATGCTTTTTTTCACCTGAAAACAAAGCCGGTTCTCTGATAAAAAAATTCCGCCGCCGGGGGCATTTTCAGATGAAAACTCCTGCAAAATCGAGATAAATACATCATGCTTGCCAAATTACTGTATTTCACGAAGGCTATCCTGGGCAGAACCTTTTACTACATCCCTCAACAACCTGAACGTATCCAGATCGAGATTACTAATCGCTGTAACTATACGTGTGGCATGTGCCCGCGCGAATCCTTCCAACTGCCGGAAAGTGATATCTCACCAGATCTCTTCAAACTCATTATTGAGAGGATCACCCAAGGCGCTGACAAGAGGCACGCGTCTCGCTACCATGTTACCCTCACCGGCTGGGGAGAGCCGCTGCTCCATCCATCGCTCGTGGACATGATTGCATATACAAAAAGCAGGGGACACACGGTAGGCGTCACCACGAACGGCTTGTTGCTTGCCCCCTTTATCAACAGATTTATCGAAATGCCGCTCGACAAGCTAACTATCTCCCTGGACAGCGTAGAGGAGCAGGACAATACCGGCGAATACCATCCATCGAACGAAGTAGTGAGGAAGAATATCGAGGCGCTTCTCCGCCAAAGGTCGCCTCAAAAAAAGCCGACGGTTACCATACAAATAACCATGCACAATACACAGCAATGCCTGGATACGATCCGCTATGCCGCGGAGGCCGGGGCTGATCGGGTATACCTGGTGCGCTTAAACATACCCATGGGTAGAAAAAACTTTGTGAGACCCACGTTGGAAAAAGAATTGAATATTTATAAAGAGTCTGAGAAAATAGCCCGCAAGTTCGGCTTGCAGGTGGATAATAATTACACCGCCTTTGATAGCAGACCGCTTCGATTCCTTTACAAGCGCCTGCGCCCCGCGATGTACCGGTTTGACAGATACTGTCCCAAACCGTATGATTACTTGTACGTTAACATCGACGGCAAGGCTACCCCTTGCTGCGACCTGCCCCGATACGAGGTGGGCAACCTATTAAAACAAGACGTAAAAGACATCTGGCAAAGCGAAAACATGCAATACTTCCGCACGCACCAGGATGAGGTATGCGGCAATTGCGATGCGTTACGGCTGAGACATTTGAACCCTGACGAGGCGTAGACTCAGAGAAAAATTATGAAAATCACCTTTCTTGTCCCCCCCCCTGTCGATGGGCAGATACCTGAGCGTGTGTCCGGCTGCGCCTATCTGCTCTACTATGTGCCAAACATATTTATCCTCGGCGCGGCAGCCGTGCTGGAAAAAGAGGGATATGACGTTGTTTACAAAGAAACCACCCTCAAAAAGTGGAACCGCGCGCGCTTTATCGCATTTCTCAGGGAAGACCGAAGCGACGTCTACTGCCTTTACTCCGTCAACCTCTCGCAAAAAACCGATATTCAGGCGCTCCACGATATCCGTGAGACAAGGGGAAACGTTCCCGTTGTCTTTTTTGGCCCCGCGCCGGCAGACAAACCAGAAACATTTTTACCCGATGAAAATACCTACGTCGTCAGAGGCGAACCCGAATACACCTTGCTTGAATTGATTAAGACGTTAGAAGGCAGATTGCCCGTAAACGGCGTTAAGAGCGTCTCTTTGATTGACCGGGGCAAAATCACCCACAATGCCAACCGGGAACCGATAGAAGACCTGGACGTGCTGCCATTCCCCGCCCGGCATCTCCTGGAGGAAAAAAACGCCTATTACAACCCAAAGCTGGGGAAGCGTCCCTTCACGGCCGTCTGCACCTCAAGGGGTTGTTCCTATCAGTGCATTTACTGTGTGCCGTCATCGTTAAGCTTTTCGAGGGAACTTGAGTACAAACATTACCGGAACAAGAAACCCCCCGTCAGAAAGCGGTCTCCTGAAAACATTATTGAGGAATTCAAACTATTGAAATCCCAGGGCTACAAGGCGGTAAACGTGCAGGACGACCAATTTGTCTGGGGAGAAGAGAGAACGGTGCGAATCTGCGAGGGGATAAAAGACCTGGGCATTATTTGGGGCTGCGCCGCAAGGTCTGACCACCTGAACGAACCGATTGTAAAGGCCATGGCCGCGTCCAACTGTAAATTTATCGACCTCGGTGTTGAGTCGTTCAATCAAGCAATACTCGACAGCATTAAAAAAGACGTTGAGGTAAAAAAGCATGAAGAGGCCATAACGCTCATCAGGAAGTACGGCATATCGGCCAAGATCAACATCATGTTCGGAGCGTCGCCGCTGGAGACGATGGACACGATCAGAAAAACCATCTCTGAGGTAAAGCGGCTCAAGGTAGACCAGGTAATGTACAACATCGCCAATCCCTTCCCCGGCACGGAGTTTTACTCGATTGCCAAAGAAAACAAGCTATTCGTTTATGGAGATTATAAGCCCGTCAACGTGGCAAAAGAGGCCAACATTGCGTACCCGCACCTCGACAAAACCAGCCTGGAGAAGGCCGTGCGGCGCGCCAATTTCGCGTTTTTTCTCACCCCGCGTTTTATCCTGAAAAATATATGGCGCATGGGTTCCCTCGCCTCCCTGAAGGCCATGCTCAGAAAACTCTTTTAACCATGAAATTCACCATCCTTGTGCCTGCGTACAACGAAGAAGGGTCTATCGCTTCCAGCCTTAACTCCCTCGTTGCAATCGAACACCCTGATAAGGAAATCATTGTCATCGACGACGCCTCTACCGACGGCACAGCCAGTGTCGTTCAAGGTTTTTTCTGCAGTGGTGTAATTTTAGTGAAAAGAGAAAAGAATGGCGGTAGAGCTGCCGCCTTAAACTCAGGGTTGCAAAGGGCCGGAGGCGATGTTGTCATAACAACTGACGCGGACACCATTGTGCCATCCGGTTGGCTAAAAAGGTTTGAGCGGCAGTTTGAGCAAAAGGACGTCGTTGCCGTGGGAGGCGCTTATACGGCCTGTAACAAGCACAACCCGCTTGTACTTGCAACGAGCATTTTGGACCAAATACTGAATGGGTTATTTAAAAAATGTATTATTCCCAACAAGCTCTCCGGCGTAAATTCCGCCATTCGAAGGGACGTACTCCTAAGCCTGGGTGGATTTGACGAAAATTCATGGTGGAGTGAGGATTCCAATTTAGGCTGGAAGGCAAAGGTTTTGGGCAGGGTTGCCTACGACCCATCCAACATCGTAAGCACCCACTACCCAGACAACTGGCATGGCATCTGGAAAAGAAAGTTTTACTGGGGATATGCCATGGGGCTGAAATTCCGTGAGCAGATGCCCCTCAAGATAAAACTCTGGCTGCGCCCTCTGACCTTTGCCGCGCTCATTATCAGTTTCCTGTTCTTTCTGTCAACGGTTCCTTACGGCCTGGACGCCTGCCTTGCGCCTGCCATAGCCTTTTGCCTCATATTGGGTTCATTGACGGCGCTGTACGTCCCGCTGGGTTTAATCGTTTTGGTAAAAAACAGAGAGCCGGTAACCATCGAAACGCTATCCTTGCTCGCCATCCTACCCATCGTGCGTGAGTTTGCTTACGTATACGGCATGTGGCTGGGCTTTTGCAAAGGCAGGACAGACAAAATAACGCCTACGTGGAAAGAGAAGAAAAGGGGTAAGGATTGAAAGGGGTTGCATATTTGGCAATATAACTGAGAAACTAGAAAAAACCAATCCGTTTTGCTTTACCCATTCAACAAATTCGCTGTCGTGGAAAAAACAAGGGCGTTGACGCCGTAAAGCGCATCAACGCCCCGTTGTTATACCATACCTTTTCAGAAAGCGTGCGACAGTCCGTTAGACGGCTTTTTCGCCACGCTCGCCCGTACGGATGCGAAGGACGTCTTCGATGTTCGAGATAAAGATTTTCCCGTCACCGATACTGCCCGTCTGCGACTCCTTGGTAATGCATTGAACAATCTTCTCCACGTCGTGGTCAGCCACAATCAGTTCAACCTTTACCTTTGATAACAAATCCACCCGGAACGTCCTGCCGCGCCATTGTTCCGTTATTCCGCGCTGTGCGCCGTGGCCCTTTACGTCAGTTACCGTCATGCCGGGGTAGCCGAGTTCTTCGAGCGAGTCCTTTACGATAGTCAATCGCTCAGGCCGTATGATTGCCTCTATTTTTTTCATTACAAATCTCCTTCATGAAAGATTCCTGTACTCCGTTAGATATAAGTAAAAACGGGACACTTTGTAGTTACTGCATACCGTTAAGCCTGTTCTGTTTCGAAGTGATGGTAAGCCATTTCTTTGTGTTGAGAAATATCCATACCGGCAATTTCTTCCGCTTCGGTTGGCCTTAAGCCGATTACTGCATCAACAAACCACGCCAACAATGCCGTTATGCCGAAAGACCATGCCCAAGCGGCAACAATGCCTATCCACTGTTTTCCGAGCGGTATAATGTTTCCATAAACCAACCCATCAGCGCCGGCTGGATTTACTGCTACGCTACAGAAGATACCCGTTGCGCACGCCCCCCACGTTCCGCCCATTGCGTGTACCCCGATAACGTCAAGTGCATCGTCATATCCAAAGGCCTTCTTCATTTTTGTGACACAATAGAAACAAATCAGCCCACCGCCAACGCCAATAGCAATGGAGGCCATTGGGCCAACAAAACCGGACGCAGGGGTGATGGCAACTAATCCCGCCACTGCGCCGGAACAAGCGCCCAGGACCGTCGGCTTCTTGTGATGTATCCATTCCAGAACCGTCCACACAAAACCAGCCGCTGCCGCTGCCGTATTGGTAACGACAAAAGCACTCGATGCGAGTCCATTGGCAGCACAAGCACTACCGGCATTAAAGCCGAACCAGCCGAACCACAGCAAGCCAGTGCCCAGCATGACAAACGGTAAGTTGTGGGGAGGTTTTACCTCTTTCGGATACCCTTTCCGCTTTCCCACGATCCACATTACCGCTGCGCCTGACGCGCCGGAACAGATGTGAACGACAGTTCCACCGGCAAAGTCCAGTGCACCCAGTTTGAACAACCAGCCGTCCGTAGCCCATACCCAATGTGCCATCGGGGCGTAAACAATGCTCGTCCATAAAAATATCAACAACAACCAGGCGTTAAATTTAAACCGCTCTGCAAACGTTCCCGTCATCAACGCCGGGGTAATAACGGCAAACATACACTGGAATATCATAAAAGACATGTGCGGTATAGTAGTAGCATAGAGGTCGCTCGGCGCCTGCCCAACGGCTCCTAATCCTAATCCGCACCATTGGAGGCCGCCAATAAACCAGCATCCCGGGGCAAACGATATACTATACCCCCAAAGCACCCATTGCACACTTACAATGCAGATAGCGATAAAACTCATCCACATGGTATTCACCATGTTTTTCGCCCTTGTCATACCCCCATAGAATAAGGCCAAACCTGGCGTCATAATCAACACCAATGCGGATGACGCAAGCAGCCATGCATTGTCTCCCGTGTCGATTTTTGGCGCATCAGCCGCCATAGCAGTCGATGCAAATAGCACGATCATCGACAAAACAAAGATCGATGAGATGCCTAAAAAAAACTTTTTCCTCATGGTCGTCTCCTTTAGAATGATAAATAATAAGCTTCAGTACTGCAAACTATTTTTATACGGAGCTGCGGAACAACAGGAACGTTTCTACCTCCTTTCCTGAAAAAAAATTAGTTATTATATGGTCTTAGCTTTATTTCCCATAAATAGCCGGCCAGGCTGTCCATGTCCGTTTGTAAAAAGAGTGTCGGCTCTTTTTCCTTCATCCGGTCAACGATACTCTTACACTTCCGCTTCGAGTATAAAACGGAAACGTCTTTTATCTTTGCCGGACTGTGGCAAGGCACGCAATTGTTCATATATACGTTTTCTGCAACGCTTGCCACGTCTCTTTCTCCCAGTTGTTTTAACGATTCAAATTCAGCAAGTTTTCCTTTGTCTATCTCACCCTTTTGATATTGTTTAAATAACTCAATTATCTTTTGTTCATCGGCAGTAAATGGTTCCTCTTTCTCCATTTGTAACCTGTTAAAGGCGTGCAGCACGTCCTCTTCAACCCAGTTTTTGTGGGAATATATGTAATCCAGGATGTGGCACTGGCTACACTTTTTTCTCAAAGTTACCTCCATGCCCGCTTTTTCCGTGGGGATCTGTAGTTTTGCGGCCATTTTCACATCACTATTCCGCGAGATTAATAGCTTGGCGTCCGTAGGCGAGCTAACGATCGTCACGCCATCAGCCAACGCAATGTAGGGCATGAGGCCGAGAAAGCTTTTTACCCTTCCAATCTCCACTTCGGTGTTGTCGGTGTAATAAAAAATGTGTTTGCTCGCCTCATCATAAACAACCTTGTCGGGTAGCAGATACATAGCCTCCCGGTATCTCTTGTGATTGGTAAGAGTTCTGGCACCCTCGTCAAACACGACGTGTATTAAGACGCGCTTGTCTCTCATAATTAAAGACTCCGTTCGAACGATGCTATCCTTGACCTCCGCATCCTTTCCTCTGTTTTCCAGTACGCCATTAATGACGTAATTTTGCGAAAAAAGAGATGAAGACAGCAGTCCATTTGTAAGAAATGCGGCTAGAAATAGGAAACCGAAATGAAGCTTGTAACTAAACAGCCAATCATTTTGCATCCGCATAGACTTCCCCTTTATTGATTCCATCGCTTAGGAAACCAAGGCTGGAACACGGTGAACCGTGTTCCTCTGTGTGAATTATGAAATAGCTACCGAATATCTGGCAAAATACGTAATAAGATCGAGCGCCTGCGATAAAACTTTAGTATTTGTATATATTTCATTGACAGTGCATTTTAGCATACTGAATGCCGTATATTCAATTGCTAATGCAAATAGTATATAAATAGCACAATTACAAATAGTACGGATATATTATTGTATATTAATGATTGTATGGCATCAATATTGCTTGAGGCTGAATTAGACCCGCATTATACAGCCACCCACCGAAAGAGGTGAGCCATTTCTTGCAATGTACACAAATGTTTTGGTGTTTTGGAACGGAAGTTCACCTCTAACTATTTCACTTAACCCAACTTCGACAAATTCGTCGTAAAAAAGGTGAAAAATGAGCCAAAAACAGGCATGCAAAAGTCGTAACTCATTGATATGGTCAGATATTAAAATGGCCAGGATTTACCAGAGAACAAATAACGTATTGCAAGACGCTCATCGTGGGCAGAATGAGGCGTCCTGGTAGCAAGCGAGAAACCCGTGCGACGGCTTTCAGAGATAAGTGGCGTGGGAGAGCTATTAGACGCCGAGGTCAAACTGTATAATAATGCGTTGCATCGCACGGCGGCATTGTTGCGGAAGAATAAAGAACAAAGATTTGAACAAGCACAAGCAAAAGAAAGTGTTGCCAGTACGTATGCGCTGCGGACAAATCGCCCGGATCCTGGGGAGGAAGAAATATCAAAGCCCCCCAGATCGCTGACTACGATAGAGGAATGCTTCGAAAACTTGCTTTATTGGGCACACAGAAGATGGTCATGGTATTGACGTCAAAACCTGCACAACGTCTACGGAAAAGCAACATATAATTTACCATAAACTACATATTAAACACACCTCCTTAGATAGAAAATATCTAAAATCGTCCATTAAAACTCAAAGATGTGGTGCCGAAAAATGAAATGCTAAAATTGTACCATATTGATATTACAAGAGTATGATTTATCCTTGTCGGAATCGGGTTAACACTTATGCCATTAATCCCCCGTCAGCGGGGGACAATGGTATGCCACATCTCCTGTAGCATTCGTACCCTTGTAAGTCAGACAAACAGCGTTTGACAATGCCTCCTAATCCAGCTTGAAGAATTCCATACGATCAAGGCAGCAAGTTACAAACATAGTTATTACGATGATTGCTCTATTCCCGGAAATAAATCTGAAAGTAATTCCTTGGCAATAGGTCCGGCAATTTCTGCGCCGTGGCCAGGCGTGTGTTCAATAAGGATGGCAAAACAGTATTTGGGATTATCGTAAGGGACGTAACCGATAAACCAGGCGTGGTTGTCTTTTGCGCGTCCTGTTTCGGCTGTTCCCGTCTTTCCCGCAACTTTATAGAGATCCAATCCGGTATGCTTTGCGGTGCCGCGGGTAATCACATCGTGAAGGGCTGTGCGAACGGTATACAACACTGCCGGTTGCAGTGGGAGCTTTGGGATGTTGCCCGGCGTGCCCGTTCGAATCGTTTCTCCATCACTGTTGGTAATCTTCAACAGTACATGGGGTTGCACTAAAGCGCCGCCATTTGCAATAGCCGCATAGACGCGGATCATCTGGAGCGGCGTTGTGAGCAGCGCGCCCTGCCCAATGGCAACGTTCATGGTCGTTGCGGTGTTTTTCAGTTTTGGGAGATTTCCACCTCTTTCGTGAGAAATATCAATGCCTGTTTTATCCCCGATACAAAACTTCTTTGCCCAGGTGTATAACAAGTCGCCGCCTAAAATCTTTGCCGTATCAAAGAAAAACACATTGCACGAATAGGGAAGGGCGTCTTCGATGGTTGTGGGTCCATGCCCGCTATCCAGCCAGCATTTAAACTGAATCTCATGGAAATTGGTGTGGCCACGGCAGTCAATACTTGTCGCATTGCTGATGCGTCCTGTGCTTAAGGCGGCCATTGCCGTGACGACTTTAAAGGTGGAGCCGGGCGGCAACGCCCCTTGTATTGCCCTGTTTAGAAAGGGTTTTAGGTGTTGCTTGTTAAGCTTGGTAAAATCCTCGTTAACGGTGTTCGGGTTAAAGCGGGGGCTGCTTGCCATGGAGAGTATCTCTCCCGTCCAGGGATCCATGACAATAATAGCCCCGAAGTTCTTGCCCAGCGCCTTTTCTGTAGATGCCTGAATCTGGCTGTCGATGGTTAGGTAAAGATTATTTCCGGCGACCGGAGGCCTTTCTAAAATTACTTTTTCAATCTGGGTATTTTTGCAAACGGTTTCTTCAAATCGTTTGCCGCGCATACCCTTCAATTCTTCTTCAAAGTAGGCCTCCACACCCGACCTTCCTATCAAGTCGTTCTCCGCATAGCCGTCATAGAGGAAAGAAGAGGTATCGCTACCGGTAGCTGCGGATTGTAGTATAAAGTTATTCCATTTGCTGCTTTGTTCTTTCCACTCCGTTTCGTTGAGCCTTCCTAAATATCCCAGGACATGCGAAGCCAATTTCTGCTCCGGATATACCCTCTCCGGTCTGGGAATAATGCGTATGCCGGATGATGTATCCTGCTGTGTCTCGATTTGCACAACCTTTTCCCAGGGAATATTTGAGATAAGCGGGTGGTAGTCCATCTCCTCCTTGGTCCGGGTCACCCTGCCTGTTTTTTGCTCGACACTTTGCTTCAACCGCTCCACTTTTTCAACGATTTGCTTTGTACGTTCAAGCAAGGCGCTTTGCGGGGCACCGAGTATTTTGCATATTTTGTTCAGCCATACGTCTTGATTCTCGTGGCATTCAATGCATGCCTTCGTTGTTTTTTTGTGCGCAGGTATTTCATTAACACGGGGAATCGTCACACGGTTGTACACAATATGACAATAGAGCAGATTCTTGTATTGGATGGATGCATCAAACGAGTGGTGATCCATGGCCAGTGTTTTACCATTTCTGTCATAGATGGTTCCACGGGCAGCCTCAAGCGGATATGATGAGATGCGGCGGTTTTTTGAGATACCCCGGTAATTATCGCATTCATTTATTTGCAGTTGGTAGAGTCTGACCACAAGGCCAATAAAGAGTATACTGATGACAACGAGGATCATTTTAAAACGAAAAGGATACATCGGCTAGTTATCTTCTATTGTGAAAAAGGTTTTGAGTAGGTTGAAATTTTCCAAATACCCAAAAAAAAATAGGAACAACCATAGCTGTATAGAGCGAACACACAAAAATCGCCCACACGGTGGCCGAAAAACAGAGTGAGTGAAATGATGCAGCGGTATGCACGGCATACAGCACATTGTATATGAACGAGAAGATAAAGGTAACCAGGACGTGCGTAATGACGTGTCCCCGGTAAAGAAGCCCCCTGCTGGACCAGACGAAAAAACCTATAGCGACAAAAAATACGGAATTAATCCCAAAAGTTCCCTCTGAAACCAGGTCCTTGGAAAACCCTGTCAACCAATTTGCAATGGCATTTTGCTTGAGATCCGCGAGAAAGGAATAAAATATTATCAGTGAAAAATACAAATCGGGGACTGCCGACCCAATGTTAATCCAGTACGTTAAGGATGACTGGATAAGCGAAATACAGAAAAGAATACAAAGAAAGGTAAACCATCGCATGGGAAATACTCTATAAAAATTTATCAGCGTTTATCTTTACAAATGAGTCAAGTCCTGTAAAGGGCTAGAGAAAGCACAGACAAAAACGCACAAAAAAATTATATATAAGGAGTCATTATATCACAGATGATTCATGTTTGCAAACCAGGGTATAATTTTGATAGTATAAAAGCGCCACACACGCGAGACTGTTTTTTAGACAAGGCGTGGCCGGTAAACTGTTGTTACGAGTTGTATTGAGTGTTAAATATTGGTCTGAGGGCGACCTTTAACCCCCCTCTGGAATAATAAGGATGAAGGGATCGAAACAAAGTGACTGAAGAACATATTGTAAAAATTGCAGGTGAACTGCGGATAAAAGTAAAGCAGGTTCAGGTGACGGCATTGCTCCTTGAGGAGGGCGCGACCGTTCCTTTTATTGCAAGGTACCGCAAAGAGGCCACCGGCACCCTTGACGAGGTTGCGATTACCGCTATCCGCGACCGCTTGAGCCAATTGGCCGAACTTGATAAACGCCGCGATGCCATTTTCAAGGCGCTGGAGGAACGGGGACAGCTTACCGATGAACTGAAAGGAAAAATCGCCGAAGCTGAATCCTTAACTGTTTTAGAGGATATCTACCTTCCCTACCGCCCAAAACGCCGCACACGGGCTATTATTGCACGTGAGAAGGGACTCGAACCGCTGGCTATGCGTATCTTCGAACAGGGCAATATGGACACTGCAGTGGAGGCCGCCAACTTTATCAATGCGGAAAAGGGGGTAAATACCGTCGAGGAGGCGCTTGCAGGGGCGCGGGACATTATTGCAGAGATGGTAAACGAGGATCAGACGGCGCGCGCAAAAATGCGCGAACTCTTTATGAACAAGGGTGTGTTTGCCTCGAAGGTAGCCGCCGGCAAGGAAGAAGAGGGGATAAAGTACAAGGATTATTTCGACTGGAAGGAACCCGTTACCAAAGCGCCGTCACACCGGATACTTGCCATGAGACGCGGGGAAAAGGAGGGCTTTTTGATACTGCACCTCAGCCCCCCGGAAGACGAGGCACTGTCCCTGCTGGAAATGCTTTTCATCAAGGGAAAGGGGCTTCCGTCTCAGCAGGTTAAGATGGCTGTTCACGACGGTTATAAGAGGCTCTTGTCCCTGTCGATGGAAACGGACGTACGCCTCGCAATGAAGGAACGCGCTGAAGAAGAGGCCATAAAGGTTTTTGGCGATAACCTGCGGCAACTCCTGCTTGCCTCGCCGCTGGGGCAGAAAAACGTCCTTGCTATAGACCCCGGTTACCGCACCGGATGTAAGGTGGTTTGCCTGGACAAGCAAGGAAAATTGCTGCACACCGATACCATATTCCCCCACCAATCGGAAAAGGCCACGGCAGACGCCGCCTCAAAAATCATCAGCCTTTGCAAACAATTCCAAACGGAGGCCATTGCCGTTGGAAACGGCACGGCAGGCAGGGAGACGGAATCCTTTGTCCGTTCGCTCGGCCTACCGGGCAGTATTTCCGTAATAATGGTAAATGAGAGCGGCGCCTCGGTTTATTCAGCCTCGGACGTCGCGCGTGAGGAATTTCCCGATCACGACGTAACGGTGCGCGGCTCCGTATCCATAGGCAGACGCCTTCTTGACCCGTTGGCCGAACTGGTAAAAATAGACCCGAAGGCCATTGGCGTCGGGCAATACCAGCACGACGTCGATCAGGCCGCGCTCAAGAAGAGCCTTGATGATATCGTCATCAGTTGTGTGAACAAGGTAGGCGTCGAAGTAAACACCGCGAGCCGACAGCTCCTTACCTACGTTTCCGGCCTGGGCCCGCAGCTTGCGGGGAATATCGTAAAATACCGCGACGAAAACGGCCCGTTTACTTCAAGAGATGAACTCAAAAAGGTACCCCGCCTTGGCCCCAAGGCCTTTGAGCAGGCCGCCGGCTTCCTGCGCATCAGGGACGGCAAAAATCCGCTTGACGGGAGCTCCGTCCATCCGGAAAGCTATTCCATCGTGGATGCCATGACAAAGGACGCTGGCTGCACGGTTGGCGATTTGATACGGAATGAAGCGCTCAGGAAGAAGATCAACCTCACTCAATACGTGACGGAGAAGGTGGGTATTCCAACCTTGAACGATATCATGGCCGAATTGTCCAAGCCGGGCCGTGACCCAAGGGAAAAATTCGAGGCGTTCGGTTTTGCCGAGGGGATAGAAAAGATGGAAGACGTGCAGCCGGGTATGCAGCTTCCCGGCATCGTCACCAACGTAACGGCATTTGGCGCCTTTGTGGACATCGGAGTGCATCAGGATGGCCTGGTTCACGTCAGTGAACTTGCCGACCGTTTTGTAAAAAATCCGGGCGAGGTGGTGCAGGTGCAGCAGAAGGTGTCCGTAACCGTGCTTGGTGTCGATTTGCAACGGAAAAGGATTTCACTTTCCATGAAAAGCAAACCAAAGCAGGCAAATAGTTCTTGCACTAAGTGATACCTTTTTGATTAAACTCGGTCACCTGCGGCAACGGCTTTTCGTGTAGCGCCGACCTTTATGGTCGGTATTAGCTGAGGATAAACCCCCATAAGCGCTAAGTTGTTTTTGATATTTTTTACAAGGATTCCAGTGTCAAATATCGAACAAGGAATAATGAATATCGGAGGATAATAGAATATTTGATCTTGTAGAGACGCATGGTAATGCGTCTCTACCTTTAAGGTATTTTGCCGTAAGAATTATTCGTACAGCGGAATCCTTGCCAAAAACAAGGGCAGGAAATCACATTGCCGGGCAACTTATTCGTTGCGGTACGTCGCCCGCTCCCAATTATGGTGAAGCTCAAAGTGCAGAATCTCGTTCTGACTTTATACACAAGATGAAAGTCTGCCTTAAGGAGTTGCGTGAAACAAGGATATGGTTATTGATGATGGTAAAAGCCAATCTCATAAAGCCGGCGTCAAAGCTTGAACCCCTGATTCATGAGAATAATGAGCTTATTTTCGATTTTTGTAACAAGCGTAAAAACCGCGAGACAAAAGGAGGATAAGAAAACTTCATAATTCGAAATTCCTTGTTCGATATTCGTTATTCATTACACGGTGTACTTAAAAACAATTTAGCGCTTATGGGGTAAACCCCCGCGCTACGAGATTACTTTGAATTTCCTATACATGAACTTGGGAACCTTTCACTTGTAGAACGAAGTGATACTTCGTTCAGTGGTCGTGTTTCTTCATGTAGGACGAAGAACCTCTTCGCTCTGCAACAGGTCCGAAGGGGAGAAAAAAAGGATGCCTAATATGACTGGGACATTTATATTCCCAGGAATTTATTATTGTTTTAATCGTGAAAACATATTGCCCAAAACGCAGCTTTTTATGGGTGCTTTTCAAAAGATTTTAATGTTGTCCCATAGTGGGGCAATAGTTGTCGAAGGGGGTCTTGATGTCTAAAACAGTGGAGAATGATGCTCCGCAGCCACACAAATGGCGCTTTTTTCGTTCCGGCGGCTTTGACCAGGTTCGTATAGAAACGGCTGGTGATTTTCGGCATTTGCACCAACTTGACCAGAAACTTTGGGCGGCTCTAAGCTGCCCGGTGCGGGGGCTCGAATTTTCACCCCGCACACTTGAGCTACTTGACACCGACGGCGATAAGAAAATACGGGTGTTCGAGGTGCTTTCTGCCGTCAAGTGGGCTTGTGCGGTGCTAAAGAACCCTGAAGATTTAGCCAAGGGCAGCAGCGCCTTGCCTCTTAACGCAATTAAAAACGACGTTCCTGAAGGCCGCCAATTAATCTCTTCCATGCGTGAAATTTTAAGTCATCTGGGAAAGGCGGACGCACAGGCCATTACGCCTGAAGAGACGGCGGATACAGCCAGGATATACACCAAGACACGATTTAACGGTGATGGAATTATTCCCGCTATTGCAACGGATAATGCCAGGCTGAAGCAGACGATCGGAGATATCATCTCATTGCTGGGGTCAGACAAAGACCTCAGCGGAGAGCCAGGCATAACGCATGAAAAGATTAAAAAGTTTTTTGAAGAGGCACAGGCCTTTTCTGACTGGTGGGCTGAAGCGGAGGCAAGGGCTGAGCAGGTTTTCCCCTTTGGGGACAAGACCATTCAGGTATTTGCCGTTTATCAGGCAATAGGCGTAAAAATCAACGACTACTTCATGCGCTGCCGTCTTGTGGCATTTGATGCCGGCTCCGCCGAACCGCTCAATCCCTCTAAAGACGAATACAAGGCCTTAGCACAAAAGAATTTGTCAATAAAGGTCGAGGAGGTTGCTTCTTTACCGCTGGCTAAAATTGAGGCGGAGCATCCGCTGCCGCTAACGGTCGGTCTTAATCCGGCATGGATTGAATTGATGGAAAAATTCCACACTGAAATCGTACAGCCGATCTTCGGAGCAAAGACTGGCTTGACGGCCGGTGAATGGGATACTATCCGCGCTAAATTTGCCGCTTATGAGGCGTGGCTGGCGAGCAAAAAAGGCGCCTTGGTTGAAAAGCTGGGGCTTAAACACGTGCGGGAATTACTGGCAAACGGCGTCAAAGAAGCCCTTTTCGAGCTCATCGCCAAGGATAAATCGCTTGAACCGGAGATAAAGGCCTTTGCAGCGGTAGAAAGGCTTGCGCATTATTACCGGGACATTATTATCTTAATCAATAATTTCGTTTCCTTCCGGGATTTTTATACGGGCAAAAAAAAGGCCATTTTTCAGATGGGAACGCTGTACCTTGACCAGCGGAGCTGTAATCTCTGCCTTAAAGTGGACGACGTGGCAAAACATAGCAGCCTCGCCCACTTAAGCCGTATACACCTGGTTTACTGCGAATGCACACGAAAGGGCAATCCGGAAAAATTATTCATCGTTGCGGCCTTAACAAGCGGCGATGCAGACAACCTTATGGTGGGACGCAATGCCGTTTTTTATGATAGAAAGGGTTACGACTGGGATGCAACGGTTATCAAACTTGTCGAGCATCCCATCAGCATCAAACAGGCCTTCTGGTCGCCGTACAAAAGAATCACGCGTATGATATCAGATCAAATCGAGAAATTTGCCACTGCGCGGGACAAGGCAACCATTGATCAGGCGTCAATCAGTGTTTCCAGCGCTACCAAGACTGCTGAAACGGGAAAGGCGCCTATCGCCCAACCCTTCGACGTCGCCAAGTTTGCCGGTATTTTTGCCGCGATAGGACTTGCTATCGGCGCCATCGGTACGGCAATAGCCTCAGTGATAACCGGATTTTTACGGTTGGCATGGTGGCAGATGCCGATGTCGCTCGTGGGTATCCTTTTCGCCATATCAGGGCCATCCATGGTGTTGGCCTGGTTAAAACTAAGAGAGCGCAACCTTGCTCCAATCCTTGACGCCTGCGGCTGGGCCGTGAACACCCGCGCAAAGATGAACATCCCCTTCGGCACCGCCCTCACCGGCGTGGCTTCATTGCCACCGGGCGCGGAACGCTCGCTCTTCGACCCCTACGCCGAAAGGAAGCGTCCCTGGAAGTTGTATACCACCCTCTTTGCTATAGCAGTGCTGATTTTTCTCCTGTGGTACGATGGCTATATAAAACAATGGGCAAACCAAACATATACACAAATAATAAACTGGGAATCCATATGCGCAAACAAAGCGGAAACCCCTCTCAAAAAACCTTGAGAAGACAAGGCTTTGGCTGCATTGACAGAGGTAAAGGTATTCGTTTATACAACTAAATATTGCTCATGCCAAAAATAAATGACGGTTAAAAATTTCATAACGACGTTCATCAAGGGAATCAGCCAGGTTTTTTTGCTTGAAGACGTGATAACGGGACTCTTCTTTCTGGCCGGAATATTTTACCAGTCACGTTGCCTGGGTATAGGCGCAGTCGTAGGCGGGCTTATCGGCACGGGATTGTCATTGATTTTGAAATGTAAGAGCAACGATATCAGGCAGGGACTCTACGGATACAACAGCACGCTCGTGTGTCTGGCGGTTATTTACTTCTTCGGATTCACGACACCGTCTCTCATCGCTGCATTCCTGGGTTCCATCCTCTCGGTATTCATCACAAACATCATGCTCCGCACGTTGAGACTGCCTACCTTTACGGCGCCATTCATCGTATCAACCTGGATTGTGATGTCTATACTCTTGACGTTCCGTCTTGCGCCATTACAGGCGTCACCGCTGCCCAGGGTAAATACAGTGTCCCTGGTTTCCGCACTGAGCCTCGGTGTTGGACAGGTAATGTTTCTGGATGACACCGTTACCGGCATTATACTATTTATTGGGATTTTGGCGGGATCGAGGATATTGGCGCTATACGCAATGATGGGGACGGCACTTGGGTTTGCCGTGTCCATTGTCTGTTCACTGCCAACCGGCGCGATGAACCTCGGATTATTTGGTTTTAATGGGGTATTATGTGGAATAGCGCTGGCGGATAGGGATTGGAGACAGGCCTACTGGGCAATGATAGCAATTATCGTTTCAACCTTTATGGTCTATGCAACATTGAAGGTCGGCATAATTAGCCTGACATCGCCATTTGTAATAACAACATGGGGAATTTTACTGATAAAACACCGCTTTCGCCAATGGCAAATGATCAGAAACTGACGTTAATGCTTTTCCCAGAATATAAATCTCTGTTTCACTCTTATTAGCGGTTGCCGGGGTTTTGGAAATCACATATTCTCTCTATCATTAGATCGGAGGGACGCTGCCGCAAAGCATTGAGCAAGCTGAACCGCCGGGAAGTAAGGTGTAGGGGGAGGCTTAGCCTTTCCTTTGGAGTGTGAGACAGGGTGTGAACACGCATGTATTTATGCAAAACGCAAGGATATTACAGGACTTGCGGCAAACCTCATGGTTTATCCTACGTGAGCAATTGAGTTATCCCACAGTTTCATTTACCCTCAAGAGCGGGTCGCCCAAAATTTCATCAATATTCAGGATGGTCACCATGCCCCGGTCTATACCCATCGGGAATAAGTGGGTGTAGGGAGACGGCGCGCTGTGTCCCTGCGTGTGAACACAAAAAGGTTGCCGAAGGCCTGATATAATCAAGAAATATTTTCCTTACTAACCCTTCCCCTGTTGAGATTCATAAAACACAATCTCGTTTTTCAGTATCTGCGCTAATTGGCCACAGGTAAGCTCTTGCTCAATGAACAACAATCTTTCAGGTTCCGCCTTTTCCACCAACTCCTGGGCGTTTTTCAGGCTCTTCAATCCGGCCTTATAATTGCGCAAGCGCAGGAGTACCTGTCCGAGATGGAAGTGTGCCTCCAAAAAACTATGGTCAAGATAGACCGCCCTGCGGAGCGCATGTTGTGCATCCTCAAGCCTTCCCATTTCAATGAATATCGTTGCCATAATATAATAGCAATCCTTGCACGTTTTATCCAGTTCAATGCTGCGGCTGCACAAATCCGCCGCTGCGGCCAGATTGCCGAGGCTGGCCAAAGCCTTTGCTTTCATACCGATAAGGAACGCGTCTTCACCATGTCCTGCGGTATAAGAATCAACAAAAGCGGTTATTTCATGCCATAGGCCTTTCCTATCCAGCGATATGACCTCTTCCTGAGCGGTTGGTTGTTTTTGTGGCGAGGGTATGGTGGCGGCTTTGACCTTTTTTTTAGGTGTAGGAACCTTGTCCTGCGCCCGTTTAGGTAAATACTTGTTCTTAATAGACTGTGTATCGCGAACGCAATCGTCTTTTGGCGGCACACGAACCTCTTGCCTGTGCCGGTAGTAAAACATATTCTGGCTGTGGTGTAATTCCAAACCCGGGATATTCGGTTCCACTAAATCAGACGCACCAAGCATCAGAACACCGCTGGGGGACAACAGCGAAATAAAATTCCTTAAAACGCCCCGAACAATGCGGGGATCAAGGTATATGAATACGTTACGACAGAGAATCATGTCGAGGGGGAGCATTGTATCAAGATTGTGGGTAAAATGTTCGTCAATCAAATTGAGATGTTTGAATTGCGCCATTCTACGAATATCCTGCCTGAGAAAGAAATCATTCTCCTTTTTTTCAAAATACTTGTTTATGATGTGTTTCGGAGTGGTACGAAACGCCCAGTCTTTATAAATACCAGAAGCAGCGTCGGACAAGACGCTGGTACTGATATCCGTGCCAAGCAGCCTGACGTCCCACGTCCCGAAGTCTTGCAACGTCTCTTTCAACAGTATGGCAATGGTATACACTTCCTGCCCGCTGGAGCATCCGGCGCTCCAGATACGAAGCCTTTTTTCGTCCGCTTGTTTTTCCTGTATAACACCGGGGAGCCAGGTATCCTTGATAAAATCAATTTGAAACTGGTCGCGAAAAAAATAACTCTCCCTGACGGTTATGGCAGATATCAGGAATTCCAGTTCACGTGGCTGGTGCGCGCCTTGCTCAAGTTTGGCGAGATACTCAACGGCGCTTGCGTATCCAAATCGACTGCAAGCTGAAGCGACCGCGCTTTGAAGGTTGTCGATCTGGTGATCCTGGATAATAATGCCGGTACGGGCGAGGATAAAACGGCAAAAGGCGTCCTGGCATTGTGCGCTCAGGAAAGAGTTATCAGGCGATATTGTGCTATCTTCCAAGGTTTTCATATCTTTGTAAATAAAGAGGTATCTTACGGTAAATGATTCTTTTGGGTAATAACTCGTTTGTGTGAAAATTATTGATGGCGGATTCCACTGTTTTACTGGCATGCGGCAGCAATGAGTTGTTTGCTCGTGTTTTCTAAGGAAACCGGTGTTTTCGTATCTTTAACATAAAAACCCCTATCGACAATGCGTTCCAGGTTAACCAGCAGGGCAGGCTGGCCTCCTTCGTTTACCACCGCCGTGAAATACCGTAGGGATTCTTGGAACTCCGGCCGCAACTGAAAGTCATTCTTTTTAGCCACCACGACGCCGAGGGCTTCGTCAATAATCAAACCAACTTGCAATGCCAAGCCGCTCAGCAAGATCAATAACCGGCACGCAGTTGCCCTGCAAATTCATCAGGCCTTTTACATAGCTCGGCGCATCAGGAACTATTTGCAATTCCAGAAGAGGCAGAACCTTGAGTACATACTTCAGAACGATACACATGTCCTGTTGCAAAATGTTAAAACGCAACAACCCTATTGTTTCGTGTGCAGCATCGTCAGACACCAGCATGGCCATACGTCCTCATCTCCCCTGCTAGTGCTTAGTTGCAATAATAAGCGATATATGTTATCATCTTGGGCAAAAGGAGGACAATATGCCCAAGAAAGTGGCGGTTTTAACGTGTACTGAAGAAGACGGAGCGACATTAGACAGATGGAT
>Ga0315281_10002434_pt1 | contig 27675 bp, 29 predicted proteins | sample YL17G07_0_MG_FD_204540 | JGI IMG/M metagenome (GOLD analysis project Ga0315281, IMG submission 204540) | Sediment microbial communities from Yellowstone Lake, YNP, Wyoming, USA - YL17G07_0 | ecosystem: Environmental > Aquatic > Freshwater > Lake > Sediment | place: USA: Wyoming | collected...
ATTGAGATCTCTTAAATTTGAAAAAGAGCAAGGTAACGAGCAGATGGAATGGTTGTTTTCAAATAGTGCAGGTAACAGGATTGACCAGAGTAAAATCAGCAAGATACTCAAAGAGTGCCTGATAAAGTCAGGATTAAGAGTTATCCGGGTGCATGATCTCAGGCATACCTATGCCACTCTCTTAATCCAGAATAGTGCAAGCCTTGCCTATATTAAAGACCAGATGGGCCATGCAAGCATCCAGACGACAGTTGATGTTTATGGTCATTTGGTCCCGGGAGCTAATAAGCATGAAGTGGATAAGTTAGATGAAATTTTAAGGAAAAACGCACCCCAGACGCACCCAACCGATATTGACAGCCTGCCTGAAATCCCGCAAACCCTTGATAATGTAAGAGCCGGTGGGGAGAGTCGAACTCCCGACCAGCTGATTACGAATCAGCTGCTCTGCCTCTGAGCTACACCGGCAGATGGTGAGCCGTGCAGGATTCGAACCTGCGACCCGCTGATTAAGAGTCAGCTGCTCTACCAACTGAGCTAACGGCCCTCTTTTTTTCGCGCCTGAGAGGATTCGAACCTCCGACCCTCGGCTCCGGAGGCCGATGCTCTATCCACTGAGCTACAGGCGCATTTAACTCCCAACTCTTAACTCAGAACGCCGAATTTTGCTTTGCAAAATTCGGTTGGGGTGAGTGAGGGGACTTGAACCCCCAACCCCTGGAGCCACAGTCCAGTGCTCTAACCAATTGAGCTACACTCACCGTTCCACTCCAAAAAGTTTTTGACTTTTTGGAGCCCGCATAATTCAAAAAAATCTCAGAACAGTAATCAGTTAATAGTAAAACAAATAAAGATATTTCCGTCAATCTAACTGAATACTATTCACTATCAACTAATAACTACGAATTTCGCCAAGTGAAATTAGGTGGCGCGCCTGAAGGGAATCGAACCCCTGACCCACTGCTTAGAAGGCAGTTGCTCTATCCAACTGAGCTACAGGCGCACGCTTTTATTTTAGCCCATTTTATTTATAAATTTTTGTACATGAGGCGGATATAGTGTTTTCGCTCATTCTCGTCCCAATAAGATCGGGTCTCCGAGGCTTTTGCCTCTTGATTTTTATAGATATTTTATTGGACTATCAGCAAAAGAAACCGCTCAAATACTATATCCGCCATTATCTACAATTGGTTTATGAATAAAGCAGATAGCTTTTAGCTACTGTAAGTTGACAGCGAATTTGAGAAATTGTGACAACAGTTTGAGAAATATTTCCAAAGACTCCGCGGGAATGGGCGGGATAGCCCGTTTTTTCTTGGGATTTTCAATTTAAAATTGATTTTTCCATTCCTTCCCTTCCAGAATCAAACCATATTTGATTTTAAAATTTTACGCTGGCGCTTTTATCTATTATATACTTTTAACAGTTAAGGGTGACTTGAAGGGGTTCTCCCATGCATACAACGTTTTAACTTATTAAGAGCTTTAGCCTCAAGCTGAAATATGCGCTCTCTTTTAAGTCGAAGCTTTTCTCCTGTTTGCTCTAAGGTGAGGTCTTCCCAAAAACGAGACCTTATAATTACCTTTTCTCTTTCATTCAGGGAATTTAGTAAATTTTCAATTATCGTTTGAGTTTGCTCAATAAATACAAGCTCATCAGCTTGAGGTCCTTCAGAGGGAAGCATATCTTTAAGGGTATCTCCTTCTTCTTTTATAGGCTCATCGAGAGAAATACATCTGTGTTTTTTATAGTCATTGATAACATTTATTATTCTCCATTTGATTCGAAGTCCAGCAAAAGTGGTAACTCTAAAGCCCTTATCGAGGTCGTAGGCTTTGACGGCTTCTATAAGACCGATACATCCTTCCGAGATCATATCCATTAAAGGCAAGCCCGGGCGCCAATATTGAAATACTATCCGAAGAACAAATCTCAAGTTTGATTCTATAAGGCGGTTTTTTGCCTCTTCATTTCCGAGCCTGGCCTGCTCGGCCATTATTTTCTCTTCTTCTCTTGTAAGTAAAGGAACCCTGGCAATCTCTTTTTGAAATAATTCATAGAGCCTGCATTCTCTTCCAATGGCTAATCCTTGCATCTTGTCCTCCCTTTTATGTTATCTTTTCTATGGGAAGGCAACCGGATATTTTAAAGCCATGCTTTAATTAGAGCGTGGCTTTATTTTTTTAATTTATCTGATTCTCTGAAGAGATCAATAACCGATTCCCTGAAGATTCTCAGGCAACCGCCACTGGGATTGCATGCTCTAAGTTTTCCTATTTCAGCCCATGTATAAATAGTGTACTTCGACACATTAAAAAATGATGCTACCTGTGCAGGGGTTAAAAGAGTTTTTTGAGGCAAATCATTTATTGCGCTTATCGGAGGAAGAATAGTCGGAGAGGGAAAGTTCTTCATTTTCTCTATTCCTCTCTTTTTCTCCCGCAGACAGGGCAAAAGTTCAACCTACTACATATAAAGAGCTCGGAATAAACAAGAAGGACGCTTCTCAAATCTCCTTCCCTGGAATCAATTCAAAAACCTTATCCAAAGCTTTATCTGAAAATTCAGTAGCTTGTCCGGTACTTTTTTCCAAATAAAAATAAAATTCTTCCTTTGACATAGGCGAAAATACATGCCATTTCTGGCTTTCAATATAGTAAAGCCCCAGTGATTGGTTATGTTCACAATAGCAAATTACTAAGACATCCGAAATATTTTCGCCTTTGCTTACACACCCACTGCATGGGACTTGCGGAGGTTTCATCGCATTATTGAAAATTGTTATAGTATCTCAGTTTTTCTCTTATGGCTTTTGTTATCTTGGACCTTCCTGTCCTGATCATATCTGCCATTTCCTCATCATATTGCCTTGCGAGTCTTCTTCCATCTTTAACATTTGCACCGTTGACATTTAGAACTGAGTTGAGAGTGATATCCCCTGAATAATTCCTATTGTCACCCGCAGGGGTAATCCTCTCTCCCTGGTGTACCACTGCGAGCTGGGTCATTGGCACATAATCAATTCCGGTTTGAAAAGAGCGTATATTTCCAAGATAGCCTTCAATCAGATCCTGAAGCATTGAGTCTATTTTTTCATGGCCGTAAAGCTGACTGAGGACTCCTGACAAGGACTGCACTATGCCTACATTGAAAAGATTCTCTACCATTTTCATAGAGCTTTGTAAGCCTGCCAACTGTGTCGCTGCTCCATGATGTGGGATACCCGGTAGAGATTGAACACTGCCCAAAAGTGTTGAATAAGCAGCGCTTGTAATCCTGTATTGCTCCATCATCCCCGTGAGGGAGGACATATCCACTGTGAAATCAGCGCCTGTTGGAAGGGAGCCGAGTTGCTCTTTCATGTATGCGATGCCTTCGGAGAAGGGCATCGCGGGTGAAGACTTTGTATAGGTCTCGATGATGATTTTCTTGGTCGTTACATCAGGGATTGCATCGATCATCTCACGGACCTTTTTGATGTTGTCAAACGCCTGGTTGACATTGATATCCAGCTTCTTTTCTTTTGCCAGGGCCATGTCCACCTGGGCAATCTGATTGGTTATGTCAAGGATAGATGCCTGGGCTGCCTGCATAGCCGTTGCTACAGATGCGGCTGTAGATTCATATGCCGCCTTCTCTTCCTGTATTTTTTTAATCTTATCTTCCTGCGCCCATGTGAGCTGATCCCCGATATCCTTAACCTTTTGCGTTGCCTTGGCCTGTGCATCAGCGGCAGAGACAACAACCTTATCTCCTTCCCTGACTTCATCCGTAAATCCGGCCCATTGCTGCTGGAGATTCTTCAGGGCCTCAATCTTTTCATCTCCCGCCTCCATCCTCATCCAGATTTGTAATTCCTGCTCTCCAAGCTGCTTGACTTTTTCATTATAGGCATCAGTAGAGGACATGCCTTTCTGCCTGATAGAAGACATGATGTTTGATGTCTCGAGCATGGAGCTGCGGATTGAATTTTCCGTATCGAGAAGCTCCTTTGATTTTGTCTTTGCCTTTTCAATGTAATCGTTATGAAGCTTTTCAAGGCCGCTGTAATAAACTTTGAGATTTGATAACTGGCCGGTGAGGGTTTCTTTCTGGGCTTCCATGGCATTGATGTTGGCCTGCTTTATTTTTTCCTGAGCCCGGATTGCTGCCTCGGCTGCTGACATATATCTGCCGAGTTCTTTGTTGTATATAATCTCTCCTGCCTTCTCCATCTCTTTCATGCGTTCCATTGTCTGAGCCCATGTGGCGCCGGGCATAACTCCTATCTTTGCAAGCTCTGTTGTGGATTTCTCAAGGGCAGGGGCCATGGCTTCAGCCTCTTCCTTGATGGATTTCATTAAGTTTCTCACTTCAATCATCTCTTTAATAGCGCCTATAGCAGTAACTTTATTAATTTTAAAAATCTTATCAAGTAAGACGCCCGCACCAAAACCAGTAATTAATCCAGCAAGAGCAACCACGCCTCCAGTTAATGAGCCAATTATCGGTAACGAGACTCCCCCGAGGGTTTTTATTCCAGCGGCAAGATTTTTTATGCCTCCTGCTGCAAATGCAATATTTGTTCCCATGGCTGCGAAATTTCCGATGACTGGCACAAAAGAAAGAGAAGATAAGCCTAAACTCAATTGCCGGGTCGCTTTTGAAAGCTCATATGTCTGTGCGGTAGAGGACACCATTGCTTTTTGCGTTGCTGCAACTGATTTCTGCGCAGAATTTGTGAGGGCATCCAGGGCGTTCTTTGTTTTGACAATCTCAGCGGTTGCGCCTGAAGCGTCACCTCTGACCACAAGCATTACTTCATATCCACCCATCCTTACTTCACCCATTTTATCCTCATTCTTTGCTCTTTGCTATCTCCATCCAATATTCTCTAAGCCTCCAGTATCCTCTAAGTCTTGATATATACTCAGCAGTGAGCTCGGGATTTTCTATCTGAACTTCTGAAAATGCCATTGAAAAGCTGAGGTCCTTATTGTTTTCCATTTTGTTTTTTGTGAGTATATCGAGCAAGCCCTCGATGCCTCCTTGCATTATCTTCTTTCTTATCAGCTCGGTTTCCATCTCTTCTAACTTTCTCAAGATATCAGGATTTTTATTTATTATCTTTTTAAATGCCTCATCATATGGCAGCGTTCTATCGGTCTGCATTTCCCTCACTGTCAGCTCAGCTATCTCTTTAATTAACTCCTCTTCTTTCTGTATATTCTCTATTTCTCGTTTGATGCCCGATAAACCAGAATCCTCACTAAACTCTATTGTTGCACCGCCGCTGCCTGAGAAAGCATAATCAGGCAATCCCTTCACTGCCGGCGGGGTTACGCCTAAAAAGCCGATGTGCTTGAGCGTGAGATCCTGGTAAAGAGAGATCGAGCGCTTCTTGAACATTCCTTTATCGATCATCTCTGCGAATTCCGGAACGATGTTCTTTAATTTTGCGTAAAGGACTCCTCCAGTTTGTTTAAGGGCATCAACCCATCCCCAGGCAGGGGAATTATTTTGAGGATGGCCGATTACAACAGGGGCCTCATGATATGAGGGTTTATATTTATTGACAATAAGGTCGAGATCTTTTTCTGTCCATGTTTTGGTTCTGCCCTGCGAGTCTGTATGTGTGCCCGTTTTAAAAACTGCCATCCAGTCTGTTTGCATTTGATCCCTCCTTTTTATTTTTTGTCTCTAATACAGGGGCTATTTTGCATATTCTTCAATGAGATCATCTCTCATCTTTTTAATTTCTCCCTCTGTTAGCCTCCTTAGTATTCTATCGTTGAAAAAATCTCCTGGGCGCAAGAAACCATGATATGACAAGCATGCCTTTATTGCTATGGGGTTCTTTAAAGTTTCTTCAATCAGAAGTTCAGTTACAGAATGCCAGAAAAGCGATTCTTGCTCTCTGGCCACATTGCTTGCCTCTCCAAGCTCCTTGCCCAAATTCACTATTCTGTTGTTTACTATATCTAACATGTCGGTATAGTCTTCCATTTCTGCCTTTGTCTGCTCATGTTTTTTCTTTATCTCATTAAATTGCGCCTTGGTTATTCCCCCTATAGCCAGCAACTGCAGCGCCTTATGTCTTGCCTCTTCTGAATTCGATAGAATATCCTCGGCTTCTCGTAGCTCTATCGTTAACTGCTCTTTCTTCGCCTCATATTTATCGATTTCGTCTCTTGTCTCATCAACTTTCTTCTTGGCTTGAACCCATGCCTTTTTCGCCTTCTCAACATTGGACTTTAATTCTTCTGTCTTGTCTATTTCTTTTTCTGCTACTTTCATAGTCATTTCTTAATCCTCCTTAATTTAAAGTCACCTTAAAAACCTTCTAACATCCTTCTAACAAAAATGCCCGATGGGCCTTCTCGGCCTCATCGGGCATCGTGTGCCTCTCGATTTTTAAATATTATATGATTTTACTCATCATTCATCTTTAAGTCAATCTTTTGTATATGCTTGCAACGAGGGCATTTAACCTCACCCTTTGCGGTTTTAAAGACACCCAGGAGCCTACCGCACCTTTCGCATCGAATGTTTCTTGTTTTGTCTTTATTTAATATTGCAGCCATTGGGACATTTCCACCAACCCCTTGCTAATCTACCGCCTTCTTTAAGATTAGGGGACCATCTCTCACCACACTTTTTACACTCCAATCTTATCTTTTCTTTGTCCAAAAGATTTACTCCAACTTTTTTTAATTCTCCTGACGTGAGTCTCTTTGGTCTTATCATAATAGCTCCTCCTCCTTTGCCTTTACGACGCAAGCGATTCTCCTATCGCTTCCATTATTTCCTTGCGTGTGTTTTGTACTTTTTGTATTTTTTCATCTAAACTTAATTGTTTCTCTGGCTTTTCATTCTCCTTGTGTCTATGCCTATAGTGAGTTATTAATCCGTCCATCTTATCTAACTTTTCTTCAATGGCATCCAGGCTGCGGCTGAAAAGACTAAACACGCAAATCCAATCTATTTTCTTAGATTGACTATTTTCGAGAGCTGCAATAGTGCTTATTTCTGTGAGGGTTTCAAGGTCATAGACATTTGATATGACCGCATTTCGCTCATCTGCTATTTGATCAAGGATATCTTCCTTTTTTGCATTTTGATTTGATCCTACAATCTTTTTTGAATCCTCTTCTAATAAACCTTTTCTATGAAAGGAAACACATCCGGGTTTATTATTCCCGATAACAATATGATCGAGAAGTTTGATGCCCAAAATCTCGCCTGCTTTTATTAAACGCTCCGTGAGAAGTCTGTCCGTTGATGATACTTCCAGGCTTCCAGAAGGATGGTTATGCCCTACCATGATACTCGCTGCGGCCTTTAAAATTGCCATCCTGAATACTTCTCTTGGATGAACCAGGATATTGTTAAGGGTACCGATTGCAACAAGCTCAACGTATAAAATAATGTTTTTGCTATCTAATCCTATTATCCAAAAATGCTCTTTGTCCTGGTCAATTTCACTTTCCGCCGAAAGAATACTTCTAAATATTTCAGCTGCGGTCTCGGCATCCGATATTTGTTTAGCTTCCTCTTTGATCTCTATTAACATCTTATTTTCCCTCCTGATCTTCCCTTGGAAAGGGAATAGTTAAAAATTTAGGTTCAAAAGGTCTCAGGTATCCTCAAAAATCCTCTTACAACAGCTTTATAAGACTTTATAAAGTATCGCTCATTCTGTTTTAATACAACTATAGCCACAATCTTCCTTAAGCCCGTCCTGGGGCAAATGGCTCATTTTCAAATTTGATTTGATTTTTGAAGACCCCGCCCTGGCAATTAATCAATGCCCTGCCCTCAAAATCCTCCCTGGCCCTTTTTAAATCTTTTAATTTTGCATTTCTCTGGTTAGCCATAATTCTGCTAAGCTTCTGTCATGCATCACCTTAGAATGGCCCTCAGGCGATTCTGGATTTTTCTTTGCATGCATCTGTTTCAACGCATGGATCACTTTATGCACCGCTACATCATCGAGAAACCTCAGGTCACTCACGTTAAAATATTTATGAAGCCATCCTCTCAGGTGTCTTTTCCTTTTTTCTTCGCTTCTATCTTTAGAGATATCCTTCCACAATGCCTCGATCATCCTTAGCTGTTTCGGTGCTGCAAAGCCCTCTCTATGGCAAAGCTCTTCATATGTATCTTTCCCCTTATAATCTTTCCAGACGTCTTTTTCAATTGCCATGCGTTTCAGGCTCTCGATAAACATCTCCGCTTGTTCATAGGTAAGTCCTTTTGATGATGTGGCAGGAAAGAAGTTGACATGGAGTAATTTTCTGTATTCATCATCATCCATCTTAATGGCATTTTTAAGGGTGTGGATCTTTTTAATCTGACCCTTCTCTATCACCTTTTTTGTTGCAATCTCCTCCATAGATCACCTCCTTGTTGCAGAATTGAGGCATGTTTTATAAAGCCTCAAGGTTTCCGGGTTCCCTACTTTCTAAAGGTCTCTTTGGTCCTGCATCTTTGGTAAGAACCCACAAGACATTTCTTCCTCTTTCACGCAAAGGTCTTATATAGCCAAGCTTCCTGTAGTGTTTTGTAAAATATCGAACGTTATATATGCTCTGCTCACAAAGGATTGCGAGATCTCCTCGCGTGAACTGCCTGAGTGCCCGGATAGCTTTCCACATCTTATCCCATCCATTCTCTTTTTTAGTGCGAGGAGGCTTTGTCTTTTCTCTCAAGGGTTGAAGTTTGATATTTCTGTAACATATCTCTTTCATTGGCTTGCCCCTTGAAAAGTTAGGAAGCGGCACCTTTCTGCAACTAACTCTCATAAGAAGCCCTGCGGCCTCAAGCTTCCAGAGTTTATGTCTGACTGCTTTTCTCTCAAGGCCAGTTAATTTAGCAACCTGAGACAAGGTGTAATATCTCGTTTCAAAACTCAAACATGCTTTTATAATTGCCTTCAACATCCAAACACCTTATCTTTTAAATTCTTTCATTGTTACTTCCTTGAGACCATTCAGCTGTGCAATGTATTCAGCTCTATGCATGTACGAGATGAGGCTTCTAAATTTTCCGCCTGTCTGCTCTACAAGATAATCAATTGCATCATCAGAGAGTTTTGCCTCACACATCTGGGTTACTACAGATTTAATATCCTGGCTGGTGAGTGGTGTAAATTTTACGATGCCCTCAGAGAGCCGGTCATAGAGATGGCGATACCTCATTAATTTTTTATCAGCCATGTTCATGCCGATCAGAACTACAGGAGTGTTTGTGTAATCGTGGATATCCCTTAATATTTCAATAGCTCCACTGGCGCAGAGATAATCTATTTCATCTATAAGGAGGATCCTTGGCCTTGACATAAATTGATCCACAATCTGGTTAAACAAATGATGTGTTTTATATGAAGGGATCTCTCCGGCCTCAGTTACAATCTTTTCAAGAAGATGCCGTTGCGAGATCTTATTTATACATCTACAATAGATTGCACCCTTCTCCCTGGTTGCATACCAAATAGCTGTTTTTGTCTTTCCCAGGCCAGGTTCTGAAAATACCAGAGCCATACGGGGGATATCTTCTCTGCTGTCCCGGATCTTATTTATAGTTGATAGAAAATTTTTGACGTTTGATGTCTCTGTGAATATCCTCTTCATAATGCTTCCCTTTTAACCGGACATTGATTGTTTTCAGAGACATTCTGCTGCCTTGATTTTATATAGATCTCCTCATATTCCCCTGGAAGAATGCGCCCTTCTTTATAGTCTTTAATCCATTGCTTTTCTTCTTCGGTTAGCGACTGTTTATTATTTAAAAATTCATAGCGCTGCCATCCATATTGAAAGACCGGGCTGTGATTTTCGGGATTTTCTGGCTCAGGAAGATTTCCTAATTGCTGCTGTATTATCTCCTCTGCCTTTGAGATTTTTATGGAATCGCCATACTCGGCGCGCAACTTTTGATTAAGCTCTTTGCTGATAGGGCCGACTTCCTGGACTAATCGTTTTAGAAATTCTATGAAGGGTATGGACTTTTCTATGATAGAGCGGTCAATCTCGATGGGCATGTCTTTCTTTTTAGCATGATGGCCAAAGACCTGAAGCCCTGCGGGAGAGATTGCATTGTCTTTCTCAAGTTTGTCAACAATCATTGGCGCGGCATCGATTACTTTCTCCCAACCAAGTTGTATGGGTCTTCCCATCTTCATAAGTCCTCTAACGCCCTGGGTAGTCTTTTTTTCAAGCTTCCTGTGTTCGGAAAGCCTCTGCTTTAAATCTTCCATGTCCTTTGGGGTACCAAGGTGATTTGCCATTGGATGCAGTGACGGTAACCGTTTTGCTATGCAGAGGAATTGCCCGTTCATTCTGTACACTTTTATGTACGAAAGGTCGAAGAAACAGTATCGAATAAGGACATTTTCTCGAAGACCGTAGAGACTTTCATCATAATAATCTGAATGCAGAAACTTAATCCCGTTGCGGCCAATCCTCTTCTTATCTATTGCCAGCATTAAAATATCCAATTGATTTATATCAATGCCAGGCCCGCGCCCTTCATTAAATACCTGGCCGATCGTTTTGTCTTTGACATGGGGACATGGTTGTGAGCGTTGCCACTCAAGCCATGAATCAATTATCTGGATTGCCTCTTCTATAGTCGGGACGTATTCTTTGTGAAGCACTTTATGGAGTTTCTCGTTCCTCAGCATCCACGCTGGCTTGTCTTGGATTGATGCCCCGGTGAAGCTTGGAATCAGACGCTCGCAGGTATTTGAAAATTCCTTAAACCATCTTTCAATGATTTTACTGCGGGAATTATAAGGTTGAGCGAAAACAGGGACAATGCCGAGCCTTCCAAACAAGCCATAAAAGCCTGCCTCTTCGAAGTTTTCTATAGATGTGAAGAATCGTGCCCTGAATGCCTTCCCATTATCTTGATATGCAATCTTCGGAATTTTGCCGAGTTGAATGATTGAACTCCGGAGAGCTGATAGAATATTTTGTACGCCTTCCTCTAACATAATTTCATAACCAGCAAGGTTGTAACTCTTCCAATCTAAATAACCAACCAGAACAGCACGACAGGGCTTGCCTGTGAAGGGATTAATTGTCTGGAAATTTAGCCGATGCCCGTCTGCCACTAAGACATCGCCAACTTCGAGTAGCGATGGATCACGCCGGATAAATGGAGCGACTTCATCTTTTAGCGCCTTTTGCCCTTCTCTGGCTAAGACCCATGAATCGTAATGTTCAGCTTTGTACCGTTCAGTAAATCGTCTGAATGTGCGATCCGATTTATCAGAGGGAATGCCTTTATTTTTAAGACAGACCTTTGTCATGGTTATCGCAGTGCCTATTCTGAATTTTTTGGGATTCAGAAGGATACCCAAAAAAGTTTTCTTTTCGACTTCATTTAGTCCTTCATGTTTCTCATAATTAAGCGGTATAAGCCTCGTCCAATCCGTGGTACCAGCAAGTTCCTTATTCCACGTATACAGCGTTTTTGTCGCTTTACCTCCAAGGACATCGTAAAGGTTTTTATAAATGAGACCGCTATTGTAGATATCTATGAACTCTTTATCTGCATCCGTAACTTTTCTATGGTCCTTACGATAATCTTTCCATACTCTTATTAAGTCCATTCTTGCAAGAGCAATCTTCTGTGACTTTTCGGAAAAAGTGACAGGGACGGGTGAATGGCTACCCCGTCCCTGTCCTAAGTGGCCGCCATGAGCAGGGCAATTAATACTCTGCTCCTGTGGCGCAGAAAGGAGGTGTGGAAGACTCAAAGGGGCAGATGGCTCCGTTTTAGTCAGAGCCTTATCCCCATCCGCCGTGGGGTCGCTATCTTTATCGTTCAGATGTTTCTCGTAATATTTAGCTTTTATTCCCGGGGGAAGGTCAGAAACATGAATCTTCCATATCCAACCGCCCCGGCCAGTTCCGTTACCAGAAACCCGATGGGCTGTCGGATATTTGCCTTTTTTGATATTCGATATAATAGTTCTCGGTGTCATTCCAAGATATTCAGCCAATTGCGGGACAGTTACCTCGCTCACAAGAACATATCCTCACTCAATCTTTTAAAGAACTCCCTAACCGTCATTTCCATAAAACGGCGTTTCCGTAGCTTTTCATAAACATTCTTGATTTCAGTTCTTAAAAAATCCTTCATAGTTTTTTGAATGAAATATTTTTCTCGGGCTCGAGAGGAGACTCGCATATCGTAGAGGCTTATGAACCATTGCCTTCCTTTTATCCCATCTCCAAACCTTTGGGATTTACGGGCACTCCTATATTTACCATTTCTGACCCGCCATCTAATTGATGTTGCATGTTGACCCTCAAGTCGTCCCAATTCTTCACAAGTTAACCACACTTCTTCTTCCCTATGCTTTTTCATTTACTTATCCCCATTTTGGCATTGCAACTGCCCTCGTCGATAGATAAAATACGTCTATGGTTCATTCTTTGTTCTTTACTTCAGGCCATAAATCCGTTACTTTTACACCAATGGCCTCGGCTATGGCCTTGCGGAGCCTGAAGGATTTGATTTTTCCGTGCACGGTTTTGCTTATAGCGGTTCTGTCAACACCGACTTTCCGTGCGATTGCCGCGCCAGTCAATCCCTTATTGATCATCTTAGCCCTTATTTTTCTATCTAAGGGAATCGTCCTCATGTGGATAAAGTACATGAATTTGTATTTTTTGTCAATTAAAATCCACAAAAACGTATGAGGATACATAAATACGTAGCAAAGGGGACTGGTAAGAGGTTAGAAGGTTTTAGGAAAAATCTTAATTTGAGCCAAAAAGAATTTGCCGAGAAACTTGGCATTCCCCCAAACTATATATCACGATATGAATCAGGGCTTCATTTGCCTTCACCTTCAGTAATTAAGAAAATGAAAACAATTTTCGGATTGGATGACCATTGGTTAGTGACTGGGGTATATGTCAAGGATATTGAATCAATATCTGGGGAGCCTCTCGTTTACAAACTTGACCAACTAATTAAAGAAAAAATGGGCATAGAAACGAGTGCTCGCCTCTTGGGTGCTATTTTTAACCCAGAGGGCATACCAACGACCGCAAAATTGCTTCAGGAAAAATTTAAAATATCTCCACAAAGGGCCAACAGTTTCATCGTCGAAGCCCTTATGACAGGACTTCTTGTTGGGCTTGGCGAAGATAGATACATTCCCAATCCTTTTTTCCCGTTTGCCCTTGGCATTAAAGATCCGCATTTTTTAAAAAACATTTCTCAATTGGAAAATATTTACCTTGAAAACAACAAAGAGAAGATTGCAAAAATTAAAGGTATGTTAGATATGGCTGACCCTGGGTTTCAGAAGATATTTGATTCCTTATTTAAACATTTATTTAAAAAAGAGAAGGAGAAAGAAACCCATTAGGCTGTTCGTTAGGGTAAGGGAGCTAACGAACATAAAAAGGCACATTATAAAAACCCCGATGTATTAGAAAGGAAGGGCCGTCATGAAGGAGTTTAAGGCTTCTGTCGGGTGAAATTTCATCCAGGAAAGGGTGAAATGGACAATCCAGAAGATATGAGAAAGATATGGATTTTCTTCTTTATATGCCTTTTAATTTTGAACATACAGGCATGCAGCAAATCCAGAGAATATCAATTGAGAGAGCGAGTAGATAGATTTTTAAAATTGCAGACATTCAAGGATTATGAAGGCATGTCAGAGTTTATTTTAAAAGAGGAGAATGTTACCTCTGGAGGACATACCTTTAAAGATTCTAAAGAATTTTTCTTCTCGGTTTTTGGAAATAGCAATATCATTTTGCCTCTTGAGAAGTATGAAATTTTGGAAATTAATATTCACGATTCAGGAAGAACAGCAGAAGTCAAGATAGGGTGTACTCTCAAAAAGGGCTTAACATCTGGCAACAGTACTGCCATAACAAAATGGATTTATTTAGATGATTGGTACATAGATATTGAGGAATCTCCTGGATGTGCTTTTGTGCTCACAGGAAAGGAGGGGTGAGATGGCACAATGGAAGGATAAAGAAGAATATGAAAGATGGAAGACCGAAAAGGGTAAGGAATATAAAATTAAAGAGAAAACTAAGATTGAACAGAAGCCTCGTAAATATGGAAATAAAGAATATATAGCTTTTGCCTCTATTGGAATTATTTTTATTGGTGTATTCCTTCCCTTTTTGAAGGTACCCATTTGGGGAAGCTTAAATTACTTTCAAAATGGGAAGGGAGACGGATCCATATTAATTGTCCTGGCCATAGGTACCTTCTTATTTACATTGGCTGATAAAATGAAATGGCTATGGATTACTGGGGCAGGTTCTGCTTTAACTCTTATATTTACACTTTACAATATGAATAATATTCTTCAAGAAATTAAATCAGAAACATCTGCATCTTCTCAGGGAAGTCTTTTCTCTGGAGTTGTAGATTCCATGATGCAATCTATTGAGCTACAGATAGGATTACCAGTTATAATTATAGGAATATTTTTTACATTTCTCAGTGCTTTTTTAAATGCAAAGCAGCCGGGAGAAAAGATAGCGCCGGCGTGAAAATTTTAAAATCAAATATGGTTTGATTTTGGAGATTTTCCTAAATGTTCGTTAGGTATCGTGTTTGTTCGTTAGGTTGTTCGTTAGGGGGGGTACTAACGAACATAAAAAAGGACGTTTAAAAAGGCTCAAAGGGTTACCTAATAAGGGGTTAAACGATTTTTAGAAGATTCATAAATTTCTCATCTTGCTGTCACTCAAGGGCCAATTTTTGAAAATTTCTCAACTTGACTTTAGGTCGATTTTTCCTCCAATCCCAGGCCCCCAAGGTAACCACACTTTACGGAAATTTTCTTTTAAAATCTATAACTTACTTCTAACCAACTTCAAACTTTTTTGCGGACGATTTTTAAATTTTTCAATCACTTTTTGTTTCTCACCCCCCCTGTCAAGTTATAGCTACCAACTGCTAATGCCTTTACTATTGATTTTAATGGTGCCGGTGGTGGGAGTTGAACCCACACGGAGTTGCCCCCACCGGATTTTGAGTCCGGCGCGTCTGCCAATTCCACCACACCGGCATGCCATAAATTCCCAAAAACCAAATATCAAATTCCAAATAATCACCAATAATCAAATTACAATAACCAAATAGTAACTATTAATTCAATTCAAGTTTGGGTATTGGTAATTGGAAATTATTTGGTTATTGGTGCTTGGAGCTTGGTTATTATGTTATTGTCCCGCTTAGAAGTTGCTATTTCCCGACACAGAAATTCTTAAATATACTATCGAGGATATCTTCTGTTGTAACAGTACCAACAATCTCGCCAAGCCTGTCAAGGGAATCCCTTAGCTCAAGTGCAATTATCTCAATAGGGTTATTCTCTGCAAATCCGGAAATTGCTCTGCAGAGAGCAATCAGTGCATTTTCTATTGCAAGTTTGTGTCTTAGATTTGTGACAAGGATGCCTTCCCTGCCTTCTTTCCAGTTCTTGAGGGAGGAATTGAAAATACTGTTCTTGAGTTCCTCAAGACCGTCGCCTCTGGTAGCTGAGATATGGAGGACAGGTGAATCAAAAGGGGCGTCGTTGTGACCCGCTACCGAAAGGCGTGAGATAATTTCACTCCCATCAAAAGCCGAAGGAAGGTCGTATTTATTAATTACGATAAGCATGTCTTTATTTTTTACCTTTCCCAAAACCTCATGATCCTCTTCCCTCAGTGGTTCACTGCCATCAAATATGGCAATCACGAGGTCAGCATTTTCAATGCTCTGAAGGCTTCTTCTTACTCCTTCCTTCTCAGCAGCATCATGAACATCCCTTATCCCCGCTGTATCCGTGATCCTTACAGGAAGACCCTTGATATTCAGATATTCTTCTATAACATCTCTCGTCGTCCCAGGAAGTTCCGTTACTATTGCACGGTCTTTTCTCAGGAGTGCATTCAGGAGTGAGGATTTTCCAACATTTGGCCTTCCAACGATTGCTGTTGAAAGTCCTTCCCTGAAGAATCTTGCCTCCTCATAGGTCTTCAGGAGTCTCTGGAGTTCTGTTTCAATCTCTTTCATTGACTCTTCCAATTTCTCTTTCGAGGCTGTCTCTATATCATCCTCAGGAAAATCTATACATGCCTCTACATGGGCATAAATCTCTTTTAACTTGTCCCTCAGGGCAGTTATCTTTTCAGATAAACCACCCTGAAGCTGTTCTATTGCTATTTTCCTGCTCTCATCAGTCTTTGCTCTTATAAGATCCAGCACTGCCTCTGCTTGGCTGAGGTCTATTCTTCCATTTATGAATGCCCTCCTGGTAAACTCTCCCGGCTCCGCAAGCCTTGCCCCCTCTTTAATGACTAACTGCAGAGTCTTTATGACAGGGGCCATCCCTCCATGGCAGTTTATCTCTACAACATCTTCTTTCGTGTAAGTATAAGGGGATCGCATAACACTAATAAGCACTTCGTCTATCTCATCACCTTTTGCAGGGTCTTTTATGCGGCCGTAGAGCAACCTGTGAGAGATTGAATTCTTGAGAGATTTGTTTTTTGGTGAAAGGAAGATTTTTTCCACAATTGTTATCGAGTCTTTGCCGCTCAGCCTGACGATGCCTATCCCTCCCTCACCTAAGGGAGTAGATATGGCAGCTATAGTGTCATCTGTAAACATATTTCTTTTAGTATAACGCAGACAAATCCGGGATTATAAGAGAGGGTTAAGATGCTGCCTTTAGTTTCTTATTCACGTAAAACTGCTGGGCAATGCTCAAGACATTGTTCATTAGCCAGTAGAGAACGAGGCCAGATGCGAAGTTCAGGAACATAAAAGTGAATATAATTGGCATGAACATCATCATTTTGTTCTGGGCAGAGTCCATGGTGGTAGGGGTCATCTTCTGCTGGATTAACATGGTGGCACCCATGAGTATCGGTAAGGGACCTACAGCAAAGCCACCGATTACGGGTAACCATGATGGCATGTGTCCAAAAAGTGTATCAGGTGCTGAGAGGTCTTTTATCCAGAGCATAAAAGGTGCTCCCCTCAGCTCTATGGCTATCAGCAATATCTTATAAAGAGCGAAGAACACCGGGATCTGGAGGATCATGGGGAGACAGCCGCTCACGGGGTTTACCTTATACTTTTTATAAAGATCCATCATCTCTTTCTGCATCCTCGTGGGGTCTTTCTTATATTTTTCTCTTACCTCAGCTATCCTCGGTTGTAGTTCCTGCATTTTCTTCATTGATTTCTGACTTTTGTTGACGAGGGGGATAAAGGGGATTCTGATTATTATGGTAAGGAGTGCAATAGCCCAGCCATAATTGCCGAGAACGTTATAGAAGAGCTTCAATGTCCAGAAGAGAGGTATGGCTATTAATGAAAAGAAACCGAAATCTACAATATGTTCAAGCCCCACCTTAAGGGCCTTTAGCTTTTCGTATTCCTTTGGTCCTGCATAGAGGATGAAGCTATTGGTAGTGGGTTTGCCCCTGAAAGCGATAACAAGAGAGTCATCCTGTTTCCAGACCTTTGCCTCTTCCATGGTAGTGAGGGGCACAAGGGAGGCAAAGAAATATTTATCTTCCTGGGCTATCCATTTAAGACTTCCTGAATAGCTCTTTGCTTCTTTCAGTTTCTTTTGATCAAACTCTATTCTGTCAGTCTCTCTGAGAAGGACAGGTCCTATATGAACAGACTGTTGTTTCTTATCATAAATACCAAAATCAGAGCCAATGGTAATCCAGTAGTCAGAAAGCCCAGAGGCCTCATCCTTGATATCAATCCTGTAATCATCATTATGGAAGGTATATGTCCTCCTGATTGAGAAGTTCTTATTTGAATATTCAAATACAAGAGAGTCAGACGTTTTATCTTTATTGAGCATGATATCTTTCCCTGGAGTGTAGAAGTTGGCATCCGAGAAATTAAGGTCTTCCTGAGAACCTATTGCAAGAGGTGGTTCAATACCCTGTGTCTTGAGGAGAATAACGTTTTTGCCATCTTTGTCTTTATATTTTTTAATCTCGTAGTATTTTAGTGTTCCGCCCCTTGTTGTAAATATTGCAGAATATAATTCAGTGTTGACCCTTATCTCTTTTTCATCTTTTGCTGCCTTTTTGGGCACAATAACTTCTACAGCCTTTGCTGAAGCTGGTTCTTCCTTGTTTTCTACCCCTGCCTGTTTCTTGACCTTCTGGGGTTGAGGTTCAAAAAAGAATTGCTGATAGAGAAAGAGGATGACAAAAGCAAGCGCCACTGCGATTAGTGCTCTTTTTTCCATGTTTATTTTACCTCGTTAGAAAACCCTGACCCTGGGTTTGGGGATGAGAAAGATTTATGAAATGAATCGTTCTTTCTAACGGGGTAAACAGGATCATGCCCTCCGGGATGGAAGGGATGACATCTGAGTAACCTCCTTGCTGTAAGATATAAGCCTGTCATAGAACCATACTTCTGTATTGCTTCCATCGCATATTCAGAGCAGGTAGGGGTAAACCTACAGCTCACCGGGTAAAGTGGAGACAGAAGGTATCTGTACAGTCGGATCATCCATAGAAGGATTTTTCCCATCTTCAAAACATCCTTATAATCATGCATATTCTCAGAAGATTTTTAAACCAGTCCCTCAGGAAAATTGAATCGGCTTTTCCTCTGATAAAAAAGGCGGATAAAAGGGAATTCATTCGTCTTTATATAAGGGGGAAAGGTTCTATGCCGTCAACTTTTTACGGCCTTTGTTCCTTCTCCTCTTGAGGACTTTACGTCCCCCAGCAGAACTCATCCTCTCAAGAAAACCGTGAGTCCGTTTCCGCCTGAGTTTATGGGGATTGAATGTAGTATAGGTTCCCATTTTAGAAAGAAATTATAAATTCCCATGAAAAACAAAGTCAAGCTCGTTTGAATTTACTGTCTGACCATGATAAGATAACAAGTCCTTTTCTACGGGACATTTAACATGGCAGACATAGTCCCTTTCAGAGGAATCCTTTACAATGTATCTAAGGTATCTATGGAGGATGTTCTATCTCCTCCATATGACATTATTACGCAAGAATACAGGGAAGAATTATATAGGAAGAGTCCCTATAATATTGTGAGAATAGATTCCGGTAAAGAGCATCCCAACGATAGCGAGAGAGACAACAAATACACAAGAGCGAGGGAATTCTTAGAGGAGTGGTTGAATGAAGGGATACTCATCAGAAACGAAAAACCATCATTTTACGCTTATGAGATGTCTTATCAGATAGATGGGAAAGAAAAGAACCTTGTCGGATTTCTTAGTCTTGTAAAGCTCGAGGAGTTAGAAAAAGGAAAAATCCATCCCCATGAATGCACCTATTCCAAACCAAAACAGGACAGGTTGAACCTTATGAGGATATGTGAGTCAAATACAAGTCCAATATTTTCGCTCTATAAAAGTTCAGAAACTGAGATATCAGCTATTCTTTCAAAGATCACAAAGACAAAACATTACCTTGAAGCAACCGATTCTGCCGGAGCTATACACAGGCTCTGGCAGATTGATGAAAAAACTGACGTGGAGCGCATAAGGAAAGAACTTGAAGATAAAGATATTTTCATTGCTGATGGTCACCACAGGTATGAAACAGCTCTTGAGTTCCAGAAGGAGATGAGGATGAAAAGACCGTCTTTTTCTGGAGAAGAGCCATTTAATTATGTACTGATGTTTCTTGCAAATATGTTAGACAGTGGTATCACAATACTCCCGGCCCACAGATTGCTGAAGAAGATTCCAGTAGATGTTAAGGCAAGACTAAATGAGCATTTTGATATTGAACCTGTATCTTCAGATTTTGATATTTCGAAAAAGATGTCAGGTAAAAAATGCGTTTTTGGTTTTTTTCAGAACAGAGACCACGGATGGTATCTCCTAACATGTAAGGAAGGCGACTTGTCTGAAGTCAATCCATCCCTCAGAGGTATTGATGTAGTTGTCCTGCACGACCTGATACTAAAGAAGATACTGAGCGCAGTAGATGTAGATTATGAAATGGATGTAAAAAAGGTTCTCGATAAAGTAAGGAGCGGAGAGTTCTCTGCTGCCTTTTTCCTGAATCCTACTGGTCTAGAGGATGTTGAAAAGGCTGCCTTTTCCTCTGTGAGAATGCCACCAAAGTCAACGTATTTTTACCCGAAACTCTTAACGGGTATTGTTATAAATAGTTTTTTAAATGGTTAACCCCATCTATCTTTCCCTTTAAAAGGGGAGGCTTAAGGAGGGGTTAGGGAGGAGGTTTTTATGGGAACCCGGGTTGCAATTAATGGTTTTGGAAGAATAGGGAGATGCTTTTTACGGGCAAGCAAGGGATATCGTGAATTTGAGGTTGTGGCTATTAATGACCTCACTGATGCAAAGACTCTTGCCCATCTTTTAAAATATGACTCTGTACATGGCATTTTCGCTGCCGACATAAAAACTGGGGAAGGAAGTATTACAGTTGACGGCAGGGAGATAAAAATTCTTGCTATGACAGAACCTGAGAAACTCCCCTGGAAGGACCTCGGTGTAGATATTGTCATTGAATCAACAGGCAGGTTCACTGACAAGCCCTCTGCCTCAAAACATTTAAATGCAGGTGCAAAGTGGGTTATTATCTCAGCGCCTGCTAAAGAACCAGACATGACTGTATGCATGGGCGTGAATGAGGAAACATTAGACCCTAAGAACCATAGGGTTATTTCAAATGCCTCATGTACAACGAACTGTCTTGCACCTGTTGCAAAGGTAATACATAACGAATTCAAGATAATAAAAGGACTCATGACAACAATCCATTCCTATACTAATGACCAGAGAATACTTGACCTTCCTCATAAAGACTTGAGAAGGGCACGGGCGGCTGCTATGAATATGATACCCACGACAACAGGCGCTGCAAAGGCTGTCGGCCTTGTGCTTCCTGAGCTGAAGGGAAAGCTGAATGGCCTTGCCATCAGGGTGCCCACACCGAATGTTTCTGTTGTAGACCTTGTTGTTGAGGTGTCAAAAGAGGTTACTGTGGAAGAGGTAAATGGAGCATTAAAAAAGGCTGCTGAAGGACCTATGAAGGGAATCCTCCAGTATTCCGAAGAGCCCCTTGTCTCTATAGATCTGAACGGCAATAACCATTCAGCCATCGTTGATTCAAAGCTGACAATGGTACTTGAGGGTAGGATGGTAAAGGTTCTTGCCTGGTATGATAATGAATGGGGATATAGTTCGCGTATCAGAGACCTGATACTTTACCTTATAAAGAGGGCCTGACAATGGCAAAGAGGAATTTGATATACCCTGTACCGATTAAAGATATCTTCAACAAGATCACAATAGAAGATCTTGACTTGAGAGGAAAGAGGGTCTTTATCAGAGCTGATTTTAATGTGCCCCTTGATGACAATCTCATGGTCACTGATGACAGGAGGATCCGGTCCACCCTTCCCACCATAAACTATGCTATCGATGAAGGTGCAAAGGTTATCCTATCCTCGCACTTTGGAAGACCGAAAGGGAAGAGGGACCCGAAACTCAGTCTTGCGCCCGTGGCAAAGAGGCTCCAGAGACTCCTGAACAAGGATGTCATCTTCATACCTGATTGTGTAGGAAGTCAGGTAGAAAGTCTCGTATCAAAGATGAAGGAAGGAGATGTTGTTCTCCTTGAAAATCTGAGATATCACCCTGAGGAGGAACAGAACAATGAGGAGTTCGCACGTGCCTTGGCATCTCTTGCAGATGTTTATATTAATGATGCATTTGGGACAGCTCACAGGGCTCATGCTTCGATTGTCGGAGTGCCCAAATTTCTTCCGGCAGCAGCCGGATTTCTGTTAAAGAAAGAGATAGAATACCTCAGGGGAGCGATTGAGAATCCTGTACGGCCATTTGTTGCAATTCTCGGTGGGGTAAAGGTTTCAGGAAAGATCAACGTCCTTGAAAATCTTGTTGGAAAGGTTGACAAGGTCTTAATTGGTGGTGGTATGGCATATACCTTTATAAAAGCTATGGGGTATGAGGTGGGAAATTCCCTCGTAGAAGAAGATATGCTTGAGACAGCACAGAGGATAAGGAGGAAGCTTAAAGGAATGGGTATAAAGTTTTACCTTCCCGTAGACTGTGTGATTGCCCAAGGAATCGAGACAAGTACAGAAACGAAAATAATCCCCACCCTTGAGATACCGAAGGGGTGGGCTGCACTCGATATAGGACCTGCAACGGCCAGACTCTTTTCAGAGGCTATCCAGGATGCGAAGACTATCCTCTGGAATGGGCCGATGGGTGTATTCGAAGAAGATGCGTTTTCAAGAGGGACATTTGCTGTTGCGCGTGCCGTTGCGGATGCTTATGCCCTCACAATTGTCGGTGGTGGTGATACAGACCTTGCTGTGCATAGGGCAGGAGTGTCTGATGCAATATCATTCATTTCTACAGGTGGTGGGGCAGCGCTTCAGCTCCTTGAGGGAAAAGAGCTGCCTGGTATTGCAGTTCTTGCAAACAGGGAAGATTAGATGTTTTGTAATCCTAACTCGTAGTAGTCTGATAAAACTTGGTGTTCCCTAAGGAGTTTTCCGAGGCCGAAGGAACCTTGTGTGGTAGCTTCTCGTTTTTATGAGACAGTAGTCCCCTCTTCATTTCGACAATAGAAGGATTTTTACATTCAAAATATTTTATGAGATAGGAGACCGCCAGCTCCGGTTCTATGACCTCGCCACAGGTAAAGATGTCCACAGCTGCATAACTGTACTCGGGCCATGTATGTATAGAGAGATGGGATTCCGCTATTACTACTACGCCGCTGATTCCGAAAGGATTAAATTCGTGGAAGGAAATGTCTATGATTGTTGCTTTGGCTTCCTTTGCTGCAGAGATAAGTATTTTTTTTACTTTCTCAAGGCTCTTCAGAATATCGGGATTACAATCCCTCAATTCTATCAAAAGATGGGTACCTAATGCATGCAATTCTCTACCCCCCTTCAAATTTAATTTTTTACTAAGAATAAAAAAATACAGCAAAAAAGAGAATGTTGTCAAGAGAAAATTTCTTTTTATCGAAAGTTATCTACATTGACTCCTTTGCTGTAGCCTTTATCACCTCCTTTATGTTCCTGTCAAGGAACTGCGGAAGATAGGGTATATCTAAGTTGAGGAATCCAGAAGTTATCACAGAGATCGCATCCTCTCTGGAGATTCCCCTCGACATCAAATACTCAACCTGTTCTTCTGCAATAGGACCAATAGAGGCCTCGTGGGAAAGCTCAGCTTTAGAAGCGCCATCAGATATCAACTGAGGGATAGCATAAATCCTTCCTCTGGTGGAAAAGAGGATACCTCGACAATCAAGATGCGCAATACAATACTCCTTAGTCTTAGCTATCAGGTCTCCTCTTGAATAGATCACGCTCTCATCAGCAGCGATGGTCCTTGCAATGGATTCGCCTCTTGTGTCCTCTCCCTCGAGTACTATCCTTGAACCAATATCTATATAAGAATCCTTAAGCCCATAAAGGATAGCGTTGAACTTTGCAGATGCCCTGTTTCCTTTAAGATAGGCAGCAGGAAACATCTGAATGGACTTTACAGGCTTTAAAAGAACATAGGTGCTGAAGAACATACCGTCCTCTTCGACAACTACTGCCGTTCTCGGCCGCACATGGAAGTTATCTGCCCAGTTATGGATCATCGTGAAGGAGAGTTTTCCACCTTTCTTCACATAGAATTCAGAGACACCAATATGTATCCCCTCGGCATCGATCTTTGACAAGGTACAGCCGGTTATTACCTGAAGTTCTGCGCCTTCTTCTACGATGATCATATTGTGGACATTCTGGCTCACATGGCTTTCTGCAACCATAAGACATGCCTGCACAGGATAATCGAGTTTTTGGTGAGGCAGTACCCTTATGAAGTACCCGTGGGTCATGTTGATCTCTGCCTGAGCAGTATATTTATCCTGGTCTACAGGAACAGCCTTCCAGTAATAATCCCCAAGCCAGTCAAATCTTTTTAATGCCTCAGTTGTGCTCATTATTTCGAGCTTGCCCTCGTAAGCCCTATTTAATCTCTCATAGACCACAGAGTGATCAACCTGGATGTAGGACCCTGACCTTGTTTCCTCCTTTACATCAATCCCTGCCATGGTGGCAGCCTCACGTGCCTGTTGAGATAAGCCTTCGAGGCTCTCTATCCTTTCCCTTTCAATATGCTGACTATAGCGAGACAGGTCAATATCGGGTCCGAGGGCTGCTTTCTTTCCCTTTGCCCCTTCTGCCCTTTCCCTGATGTCCGAGAGGTATGCCTTGCTTATCGACATTCTATGCACCTCCCGTAACCATGCTTTTTAATTTCTGAGAGAATATCTCGTGGGTTTCCTCCGCAAAGTAACCCCCCATCAAAAATGATATAACCCTTGTCGGCATTCACATAATCGAGGATATAACCTGTGTGGGTTATGATGATAGCACTCCTCTTTGGGTCCTTTACCTTATCCTTTCCAAGGAGAGAGTTTATGGCATCACCTACAAGAGCGATATTCTCGAGGTCAACACCAGATTCAGGCTCATCGATAAAGACGAGATCCGGTCTCTGTACCATAAGCTGAAATAACTCTGAGCGCTTCATCTCTCCACCGGAAAAACCTTCATTCAGTCCCCTGTCTAAATGGCCCAAAAGATTGAGTCTTTCTGCAATACCCATAATCTCTTCTCTGCCTTTCCCATTTAGGATTAATTCAGTGAACTTCCGTAAGGTAACACCTCTCACCGTGGGAGGTCTCTGAAAGGAGATTCCCATACCAAGTTTTGCCCGTTCGTAAATATCCTTTTCAGTTACATCCTCTCCTTTAAAATAGATTTTCCCCTGATCAACTCTATACTTTGGAAAACCCATAAGGGCCATGATGAAAGATGTTTTGCCAGCGCCATTTGGGCCGAATAACATATGAACTTCACCATAATTCATAGAAAAGTTGACACCCTTCAAAACCTGCTTTTTACCCAAGGACAGCCACAGGTCTTCTGCCCTTAACATCTCCTGCATGCTTTTCTCCTTCCTCAATTAAAGAGATATATATTTTAGATTATATTAAAATTTTCAAAGATGCAAAAGTTTGTCTGTCATGTGATCTAAGAATCACGTTTGCTGAAGCAGTGCCTCCTCAATCGCCTCTACTAAATGCAATACTGGCGTGGTCTTGACCTTTTTACTCAACTGCAGCATACATCCCGGGCAGGAGGTAATGATCGTTTTTGCTTCTGTCTTTTCCAAATCCTTCATGCGCCTCTCCAGCAGTGCCTCTGATAGTTCCCGATAGGAAAGACTGAAGATGCCCCCGAAGCCGCAGCATCCCTCCCTTTCTGTTTCGATTACATCAATGCCGATATGTCTCATAATCTCCCGCGGCTCTTTTATAACACCTAACCCATAACTGAGATGACATGGGTCATGGTAGACTGCTGCAGCAGAGTGAGAAGTGAAAAATGAAGAGTGAAAATTGTCTAATTTATTAATAAAAAAACTGGATATGTCCATTATCTTTTCAAGGCCTTCACCGATAAGTCTCGGATATTCAACCTTTAGGGCAAATGTGCATGTTGGACAGAGACTCAGTATCGCTTCGACATTGACCCTGCTGAATACTTCCATATTCTTCCTTGCAAGTTCTTTAGCCTCTTCCTCAAGGCCGAGCGTCCTTAAAGGTATCCCGCAGCAGACCTCGCCTGCGGGGAAGATTACTTCGTAATGAAGTTGTTGAAGAATATTGATGAGGGATTCTCCTAAATGCGGATAAAGGAAATTAATAGCACAACCTGTGAAGACAGCAACCCTTCCCTTCTTTTTTGAACTCGTAAATACCCTGCTTTCACCTTTAAGGGGACTTTCAGGCAGTTCAGGGAAAAAAGGAAGGATTCTCCTCTTCAATTTTTGGGGTAACATGAACTGGGCAATCCTGAGGAGTCTGAAACTCAGATCTGGCCTTTGGGTAGAAATTTTCGTAAAAAATCTGAGGAATCGTCTGTTAACATCTGACCTTAGGAGAAGACTCCTCCCGTGATATATAACCTCATGAATCTCAACTCCCGGAGGACACATTTCTGAACAGGCACCACATAATATGCAGCTGAAGATGCGATCTATCAGGATTGCTGATGGCTTAAGCTGGCCTGTGGAAAGCCCCCAGAGGAGCACGAGCCTGCCCCTTGCTCCCATTGCTTCTGTTTTATCTTCATCATAGGTTGGACAGAAGGCCTTGCAGCTCCCGCAGCGTATACATTTTGAAAGTTCTTGTAAGTATCTTTCTTTTTCCATGAGAGAAAATGAAAAAGCCCTTCCGCTTCCTTTTTATTATTGTATAATAGCAGATAGTTTTGAAAGGCTTTTGAAGGAATAATTATGCTTCTTGGCTTTAATACCAATATACCTTATAATGGAAACCTGTATCATATTCAGACAGAGGATAAGGGATTAAAGAACCCGAAAATAATAACCTGTATCTATTTAAAAGGTAAGATCATCACATCCAAAAAAATCAGTTATGCGAATATTGTGAGACAACCAGATTGCAAAGTCAGGGTAAAGAAATTGATGGCAAGACAGCACATAAAGATGATGAAAGATCTCCTTGAAGGGAAACATACTGGAGAAAATAAGCCTGAAGAAAAAAAAGGAGAAGCTATTCAGTAAATGAAACATTTAGGTATCTGCAGGGAAAGAGATGTAACCTTCCTGAAGAAACAGGCAAAATTAGTGAGGATGGAAATACTGAAGATGCTTGCCCTGGCTGGTTCAGGCCATACAGGTGGATCTTTATCGGCTGCTGATATTGTTACAGTCCTGTATTTCTCAAAGATGCGTCACAGACCGGATGAACCTAACTGGAAGGAAAGGGACAGATTCATTCTTTCTAAAGGCCACGCTGCACCTTTGCTTTATGCAGTATTAGCCATGACAGGTTATTTCAACATCTCCATGCTCAAGACACTCCGCAAATTGGGCAGTCCTCTTCAGGGACATCCTTGTTCAAGGGTCCTCCCCGGCGTTGAGATTTCTACAGGTTCCCTTGGTCAGGGTCTCTCTGTTTCAAATGGAATAGCGATTGGCATGAAGATAGACAACCTAAGTTCAAGGGTATACTGCCTTTTAGGTGATGGCGAAACACAGGAGGGTCAGGTCTGGGAGGCTGCAATGACAGCCGCACATTACAGACTTGACAATCTATGCGCAATAATAGACCTTAACGGACTTCAGATTGATGGCCCTGTTTCAAAGGTGAAGGGAATAGAGCCTGTAGCAGCTAAGTGGAGTGCCTTTGGATGGCATGTTATTGAGATTGACGGGCACAGTATGGAAGAAATACTTAACGGCCTTGATGAGGCAGAGAAAGTAAAAGAAAAGCCGACGATGATCATTGCCCACACTATTAAAGGGAAAGGAGTATCTTTCTTTGAGGGTAAGGTAGAATATCACGGGATGGCACCTACCCATGAAGAACTCGAAAAGGCATTAAAGGAACTTGGAAAAAGCGGATAAGAAAATAAAGAGCACAGAACAAATAGCAGAGAGCAAAGGGCACAGAACACAGGGCACAAAAAAAGAAGCTACAAGGGATGCCTATGGAGACGCGCTTCTTGAACTCGGCAAAAGGCGGAAAGATGTTGTTGTACTCGATGCAGATCTTTCTGGCTCAACAAAGACAGAGAAATTTGCAAAGGCATTT